>WNGR01002832.1_pt1 | contig 21979 bp, 19 predicted proteins | sample 5407581 | NCBI WGS metagenome assembly WNGR01 (sample SAMN13153383, study PRJNA577476) | soil metagenome | isolation source: 80 cm soil or saprolite under Garry oak tree replicate 2 | place: USA:California | collected 2016-06-15
TTACGCAATCAAGGAGTTGTGCGAAGGGCGGCCATGGGACGAAGTCCAGGGGATCAGTTTTCTGCGCGGCGGCACTGCCGTACACACCGCGGACCGGCCGATTCTGACCGACCTGGATGCCCTGCCGTTTGTGGCGCCAATCTACAAGCGCGACCTGCCGATCGATGAATATGTGATCCCGCACTTCAATAATCCCTACATCTCGATCTATTCGAGTCGTGGCTGTCCGGCCAAATGCACGTTCTGTCTCTGGCCCCAGACCTATTCCGGCCAGAAAATGCGGGTCCGTTCGCCACAGAATGTCTACGAAGAGGTCAAGTGGATCAAGGAAAACCTGCCCCAAATCAAGGATATTTCCTTCGACGACGATACTTTCAGTGCCGACAAAAAGCACGCGCGGGCGGTTGCCGGACTAATCGGGCCGCTTGGCGTGTCCTGGACCATAAACGCCCGGGCCAACTGCGATTTTGAGACTCTCAAGATTATGCGCGATGCCGGTATGCACCACGTGGTAGTAGGCTACGAATCCGGTAACGAACAGATCCTCAAAAACATAAAAAAAGGTGTTACCAAACAGCAGGCAATCCAGTTCACCAAAGACTGCAAAAAACTCGGGATAACCATCCACGGCGCCTTTATCATGGGACTTCCGGGAGAAACGCGCGAGACCATTCAAGAGACCATAGCCTATGCAATAAAGCTGGATCTGGACTCGATCCAGGTATCACTGGCGTCCCCCTACCCCGGTACAGAGTTCTACGAGCAGTGCAAGCGGGAAGGATGGATCAAGTCCGAAGCCTACATCGATGACACCGGACACCAGATGTGCGTGATCAACTACCCGCACCTGTCAAATAACGAAATATTCAAGGCTGTTGAGGATTTTTACAACAAGTTCTACTTCCGCCCGAAATATATCCTCCGCAGTATCTTCAAGATGATCGTCAACAGCTCCGAACGGAGAAAGCTGCTGAAAGACGGTAAACAGTATCTGGAATACATGCGAAAGCGCAAACAGACGCAGAACTGATTATGAAACAGCTTATCATCACCTCCGACGACTTCGGTCTTTCCTCCGGTGTCAACCGGGCGGTTGAGCAGGGGTGGAAAACCGGGCTTCTGACGTGTGCTTCGATCATGCCTGGCGCGGCCGCGTTTGACGAGGCTGCCATGATTGCCCGCCGCAACTCCGCCCTGCAGGTCGGACTGCACCTGACCCTCGTTCATGGGCGGGCGGTCTTGCCTCCGGCCGAAATACCCGGCCTCGTTGACGTCGAAGGCAATTTCACCGCTAACCCCGTCAAAGCCGGTATCCGGTATTTCTTCGACCGTGGGCTGTACTGCCAGCTGAAGCGTGAGGTTGAGGCGCAAATCAAAAAGGTACTCGATGCCGGAATTCCGCTGACGCACATCGATGGCCATCTGAACATCCATCTGCACCCGACGGTGTTCAGGATTCTGACCGAGTTGATGCCTCTTTACGGCATAACCTCCTTTCGTCTGGCGCGCGAGCGGCTTTCCCATAACCTGCGTTTTGATCACGGGCGGAAATTCGGCAAGGCTCTGGAATACCTGATTTTCGGCTTTCTGACCGATCATGCCCGACCGGAGCTGGACCGGCTGGGTATCCGGTATGCGTCCGAGGTCAAGGGGGTACTTAATTCGGGAAAGATGACCGAGGAGTATATCCTCAACATCATCGAGGGTCTTCAGGAAGGTCTGACGGAAATCTATTTTCACCCCGGAATTCTGCCGGATGCCGAAATAAGTCGTCGCATGCCGGATTACCGTCATCAGGAGGAGCTGGCTGCGATCACAAGCCCGACCGTCAGGGGGCGGCTACAGGAGCTGCAAATACAGATGCAAAATTACCGTGGAGAAATAAAATGCTGAAAACACTGGTCGTCATGCTGATCGCAATAACCGCCGGGGCGGTGGGTGACATCTTCCTGACACAGGGGATGAAGGGTTCCGGCGATATATCGGTCATGAGTTTCCGCCAGGTCATCGACACCGCCTTCAAGGCCTTGAGCAACTGGCGTCTGATCCTTGGAACCGCTTTTCAGGCGGTATATTTCGGCCTCTGGCTGGCGGTGCTGTCATGGGAGGATCTTTCGGTAGCCCTGCCTCTACAGGCGCTCAGCTATCTGGTTGTTGCCTTTCTGGCGCAGTTGTATCTTGGCGAACATGTCAGCGGCATCCGCTGGGCAGGCATCTGTCTGATCTGTGCCGGCGTTGCCCTGGTGACGAAGAGCAGTGTAATCCAGTAATCTAAGTGGGGGTCGGGATGCTGAATGTACGTAAAATTGCCTTTATCGGCGGCGGCAACATGGCCGAAGCGATCATGCGGGGAGTGTTGCGTGAAGATGCAGGCGCCGAAATCTGTGTGGCGGAGATCAGTCCCAAACGGCGGGACGAGCTGACAATGCAATTTCCGGGTGTACTGGTTGTTGGTGATGCGGCGGAAGCGGCCCGCTGGGGCGAGGTTGTCATCCTTGCTATCAAGCCTCAACAGGCGGAGAACGTTCTCAGCCTGATCAAGTCTGTCGTTACTCCGGACAAGCTGGTGATTTCGATCATGGCAGGCATGCCGAGCTTAAAAATTGAAGCTAACCTGATTCCCGGCTGCCGGGTCATACGAGCGATGCCCAATACTCCGGGTCTGATCGGTGCGGGCGCGACCGCCGTCTGCTCCGGACGTAAAGCCTCTCCTGACGATCTGGATCTTGCCCGCCGAATCTTTGCGATGATCGGCACCGCTGTTTCCGTGGAAGAGAAGCTGATGGATGCCGTTACCGCCCTTTCCGGCAGTGGCCCGGCCTATGTTTTTACCTTCATGGAGGCCCTGGCCGATGCCGGTGTCATGAACGGCCTGCCGCGTGATATTGCCGCTCAGTTGGCCGCCCAGACGGTTCTTGGTGCGGCCCGGATGGTCGTCGAGACCGGAGAGCATCCGACGCTGCTGAAGGAAAAAGTGACTTCGCCCGGCGGCACTACCATCGCGGCTCTGCACGCCCTGGAAAACGGGGGATTTCGCGGCGTTGTGATGAATGCCGTCGCAGCGGCCTGCACCAGGTCAAAGGAGCTGGCCGGAAAATAATAATCCCCCTCCCTACCCCCCCCCGCTGGGAGAGGGAATTGAAGCCTCCACCCAGCAGGTGGAGGTTGGAGGGGGGAGCAATGCGTGTTGGTTATTTGTCTGATAAAGACGAATTTAACCAGTTCGCGGCATACCGGGAGGGTATCATGTTCAAATCCGCCGAAGCTGTTATGAAAAAGCGCTTCCCGACTGCCGGGAGGCGCTTTTTTGCCGAACGATGACCGAGCAATAGAAAGGGGAGACACCATGCTTTATCTGGATGCGCTGTACCGGCTTGCCGTCTGTCTCTGGGCTGGCGGCAATGCCATATTCACCCTGTTGCTGACGCCGATACTTTTCAAAACGGAAAACCGCGACACGGCGGCACGTATCGTCGGCAACCTGTTCCCCGCCTACTTCAAATGGGGGCTGGTTTGCGGAGCGGTGGCCCTCATCTGCCGTCTGCTCGGCAGCGGAGTTAATGCCAGGCTGCCGGCGGCGCTGTTGATCGTCATGCTGGCGGTGACGTCTTTTCAGGCATTCTACGTGGAACCGCGGGCCGCGGAATTGAAGCGGCAAATCGGTTCCTTCGAAACCACGACCAAAGAGCATCCGCTACGCAGGGAGTTCTCGAAGCTGCATGGCGTATCGGCAGTCTGCAACCTTGCCGTGATGGCCGGTGGTGCGGTTCTGGTGGTACTGCTGTGAAACCGCGCCGGTCCCTGCTGCATTACATGTTGTTCCTGGTCCTGCTCCCGGTCTGGGTGGGCTGCGCAACGGCTCCGAACGTTGGAGTGCCGGCGAAAATCCCGGCGCCGGGCGTGCCGCTCCCGGCATCCACCCGCGTTCTGGGGACGGCCACGGTCTATGTTTCCGCTACGGGAGAGAAGCTGGAGATCGTTCATGATACCCCGGCCGGCATTGCCATCGTAAAGCTGCCAGAAGGCGGGACTGCGATACTTCCCGCGGAGATAGCCGGATCGGAGGGGCGCTATCGGGACAGCCGTATGACCGTGTGGGAAAATGACGGGACCGCCTTGCTCTGGGTTGAAGGGAAACTCGTGTTCAGCGGGAGGGACGCCACCAGTCGCTGATGCAGACTGTCGGAGGTTACGGGAGGAAACAATGAAGCTGCCGGGTATCTTTATGCGGGTGTTGGCCTGCCTGCTGTTTCTAATGCTCCTTCCGAATTTGCAGGCTGCCGCCGCGCCCAAATGCAGCCCGACGCCGCAGGACGAAATCGGCCCGTTTTATCGCCCCAATGCTCCGATTCGCTCCGCGATCGGCAAAGGCTACATACTGCAGGGGGTCGTGCGCGATGCATCCACCTGCCGGCCGGTGCCGGGGGCCCGGATCGAGTTCTGGCAGGCCGGACCGGGAGGCGTGTATGACGACAGCCTGCGGGCCATCATCTTCAGCGATCCGAAAGGGCGCTACCGGCTGGAGACCTCCTTTCCGCCGCCGTATGCCCGCAGACCACCGCATATACATATCCTGGTCGATATGCGCGGTTATGCCGGGCTGATCACCCAGCATTACCCGAAGAGCGGCAGAAAGCGGGCCCTGATGGATCTGGTGATGGGACGGGAAATATGATGGCAATCGGTAATCGATTTCAATCGAATGAAACTATAACCACCCGATTCCTGCCATTTTCCTTCGCCTGATACAAAGCCTTGTCCGCCTCGTTGATATACCACGCCGCATCCCGCTCACTTGTGGGTTGCGCCTCCACCACGCCGAAGCTGAGCGTAACAATTTCGGCTGCAGCCGAAAAGGCGTGCGGTATGGCTTGCGCAATCATTCCCTGGCGGAGCTTTTCGGCGAGTTGCGCGGCATTGCCGGGTGGAGTGTCCGGAAAGATCACGGCGAATTCCTCACCGCCGTAACGCGCAGGTAGATCACTTACTCGTTTGAATGCGCCTGACAGGACTTGACCAATTGTCTGGAGACATCTGTCTCCTGCGACATGACCGTAATGATCGTTGTAGTTCTTGAAAAAATCCACGTCGCAAAGGATAAGCGACAGTAACTGGTCGTAACGACCGGCGCGCTTTATTTCCGCTTCAAGAACCTCGTTAAAACGGCGGCGGTTTGCCAGCCCGGTAAGAGAGTCTTCCCTAGCCAGCAAATTCAGCTCCCGATTTTTATTGTCGAGTTCGACGGTCAATTTTACCAAGATGTCGCGGTTACGTTTGAGCTCCAGGTGGTTTTTTACCCGCGCCTTCACGATGGGAGGGGAAATCGGTTTGGTGATGTAATCAATGGCTCCGCATTCCAGCCCTTTCGCTTCATCTCCCTCGTCGCTCATGGCGGTAATGAAGATCAGCGGAATCTGTCGGGTTCGCGGGTCGGACTTGATTTCCGCGCAGACCTCGTAGCCGTCCATCTCCGGCATCATGATATCCAGCAGAATAAGATCCGGTATTTCCCGCTGCGCGATGCGGATGCCGTCCGGACCGTTGGTGGCGAAGAAGATGCCGTAATCGCCCTGCAGAACCTCATTTAATATCTGAATATTTGTCGGCGTGTCGTCAATAATCAGTATCTTTTGTAGTCCTTCCTTCATGGCAACCCCACTGGTTATCCTTTTGATCAGGTTAAGGCAATTCAATCTCTAAGATGTCGGCGATGTCTCGCAAAAACCTTCCGGCATCCTTGAAGTTGAGGCTGGACATCGCTGCTTCGAGCTTTTCCAGGTTAACGCCGGCGAGCAGAGGCTTGAGTTGCTCCCAGACCCCCAAGGCATTCATGTTGTGCGCATCCAGCAGGGTCAGCAGTTCCCGTGTCAGCAGAGCGACCCGCTCGCGCTCAACGGGAAGTGTTGCCGCTGGCGGCTTTTCAGACGCGCCAACCGGTTCAGCCTCTTCTTCCATGATGCGGATGGAGACCAACAGCTGAGAGAGATTTTGCTCGAACGCCTCAAGGCTTGATTGTTGAGCGTCCACGTCTCCTCCCGTCAGCGCCTGTTCAAGGACGAGGGCGGAGCTGGAGAGTTCCGTGGCGCACAGGTTGCCGCCCACCCCCTTAACCGTATGCACGATGCGCCGTGCCAGTTCCTGGTCCTCTTGAGCTAAGGCCTCGCGCAGGATTCTCATCGTTTCCAGGTTCTCCTGCCGGAAACTGCTTAACAGCTTTCTGAGCAGGAAGGCGTCCCCCAGCCTCTGGAGGGCCTTGGGTACGTCTATGCCGGGGATAGCTGCCGGAAGCCCCGGCTCTCCACCTTTTACCGGCAGTTCATCAGCCGGCCCGATGTGGGAGAAAACCTCCGGTACGGTCCATCTGCGCAGTGTGGCGAAGAGATCAGGAACGTCGATCGGCTTGTCAACCTGATCGTTCATCCCCGCCTGGATACAGAGAATTCGATCACTGGACATGGCGCTGGCAGTCATGGCGATAATCGGCAGTGACGCAAAACCTTCGCAGGCTCGTATCCGGCGGGTCGCCTCCAATCCGTCCATCACCGGCATCTGCACGTCCATGAATACCGCATCATAGGTAACGCCGGAATGGGTAATCCGCTCCACCGCCTCGACCCCGTTTTCGGCCAGGTCCACCGTCACCCCGCGCCTCTCCAGGATCTCCCTGGCCACTTCCTGATTGATCGGGTTGTCCTCCACGAGGAGAATGCGCACCCCGGCGAAACTCCCGGCATTCCCATGCGGGCTCTCCGGCGCCGCCGTGCAGGAGGGTTCTCCGGCAGAGAGGGTACCGAAACCGGCAATAAAGCTGAACGTGCTCCCTTTCCCCTCTTCGCTCGCTACCGTCAGGATCCCCCCCATCAGCTCCACTAGCTGTTTGCTGATGGCAAGGCCCAGCCCGGTGCCGCCGTACCTGCGGGTCGTCGAGCTGTCGGCCTGCGTGAAGGCGTTGAAGAGTTTCGCCTGCTGCCCGGGATTCATACCGATGCCGGTATCCTGCACGGAGAAACGTAGGGCGACCTCACCTTGCCGGCTTGCGACCCGTTCTATGCTGACGGTGACCGTCCCCCGCTCGGTGAACTTGATGGCATTGCTGGTGAGATTGAGGAGTATCTGCCCCAGACGAGTCGGGTCACCGATCAGGTTGTCGGGTACATCGGAAGCTGAGGTGACAAGAAGTTCGACAGGTCTGTCATAGATAGTCGCGGCGGCCACATCGGCAAGGCTGTTAAGAACGGTGCCGAGGCGGAAAGGTACCGATTCCATCTCCAGTTTGCCGGCCTCGATTTTTGAAAAGTCGAGGATGTCGTTGATGATTCTCAGGAGCGAGTTGATTGCTCCCCGGGCTTTCGTGAGATAGTTTTTCTGCTTGTCCGAAAGAGGGGTCTGCAGCAGCAGGTAAAGCATCCCAACGGCGGCATTCATCGGGGTGCGAATCTCGTGGCTCATGTTGGCCAGAAACTCGCTCTTTGCTCTGGTTGCGTCCTCGGCGGCGGATTTGGCCAGATGGAGCTGTTCCTCCGCCCGTTTGCGCTCGGTGATGTCAAAAAAGGTAACCACCCCCCCCACAACATCGTCGCCGCTACGCTGGGGATACGCCCAGTACTCCGCATCAAAGCACGTTCCGTCCACCCGCCACAGGACCTCGTCATCCGCGTGACAGCCTTCCCCCTCTCCCTGAAATATCGCCATCATGCGGCATTCTTCGACAGGATAGACGGCGCCGTCCCTGCGGGTGTGGTGGATCAGCTCATGCATAGGCTTGCCGAGCAACTTGTCAGGATGTTCATAGCCGAGAAGGCGGGCACAGGCCGGGTTGGCAAAGGTGCACCTGCCGAGATGGTTGACTCCGTAGATCGCCTCGGCGGTGGATTCAAGGAGGAGTCGTACCTGCTCGTGGCTTTTCTTCAGCTCCTCCTCTGCCTGTTTCCGTTCGGTAACGTCCTCCTTGACGGCGATGAAGTGTGTAATCTCGCCGACGGCGTCTTTAACGGGTGAGATGAACGAGTCTTCCCAGTAAAGCTCCCCGTTCTTCTTCTTGTTACGGAATTCGCCATGCCACTCTTTTCCGGCAAGGATCGTCTCCCACAACTCCGTGTAAAATTCCAGCGGATGTCGCCCAGACTTGATGATCCGCGGATTCTGTCCATTTGCTTCGGCTGCGGTATAGCCGGTCACCCTGGTGAAATGGGGGTTCACATATTCGATGCCCCCTTTGCGATCGGTGATGACAACGGCCATCGGCGCCTGTTCGATCGCCTGTGACAGTATGCTCAACGACTCTTCCGCTCGCTTCCGCTCGGTAATGTCCAGCAGCGTTTCGATGACGGCAATGATCTTCCCCTCGTTATCGCGGACCGGAGCTGCATCAAAGAAAATGAAGCGTTCCCTGCCGTTCAGTGACCCATACCACCCCTCGGCCTGCAACCCATCGGGAGTAAGAGGAGACCGGGTGGATGTGCCATAGAGAGACAGCAGATCGCCGAGGTTGCCGTCGACGACGATATCGGCGAGGACGGCGCGTTTTTCGGGATAGAATGGCTTCCACTGATCATCGCTGCCAAGTACCTCCGCTGCCTTCATCCCCGTCAGTTCCTCGCAGGCCTTGTTCCAAATGATGACCCGGTGTCGGCTGTCGATGACAAAGGTGGGGACTGCGGAATACTTCAGGAGATTGTGCGCAAACTCCTTTTGTTCAAGAGCGGCCTTTTTCTGCCGGTTCACCTCGGCTACCATCCGGTTGAAAGCCTTGGCCAGGGTCCCGATCTCGTCCCGCGCCTTGACCAGAATCGGCTCCAGTTGGTCCTCTCTGCCGGTGATCTGTTCAACGTGACGGATAAACAGCAACAGCGGAGCGGTCAGATGACGCATGAATCTCCATGCGATCAAGATGGCCAGAATCAGCATCGAGATAAACAGGGACAACAGATACCACTTTACCCGATAAATCGGAGCGTAGGCTTCAACCTGTGGATAATTGGCGGCAAATATCCAGTTAGTGGTTTGCAGGCGCTTGAAGGTGCTGAGCAAAGGCACCCCTTTCGAGTTAATGGTCTCACCGGTCCCCTCAAAACCTTTAATCGCCTGGTCGAACAGCTTGTTGGCGCCGACCGGTACATCCTGTTTGAGAATCCTGCTTCTGTCAGGGTGAACTATTATCGTTCTGTCATTGTTATAGAGATAGAGATAGCCATTTGCCCCGATGTTGACGGAGGCCAGCTTGCCCAGGAAATTGTCTTTCATGAGGTCCAGGCTGCCGGCCAGAATCCCGGCCAGTTTCCCCCCGGCGTCAAAGACAGGCGCAGTGAACATGATTATCGGATGCCCGTTTTTCTGAGTGGAGAAAAAGGGTTCTGAGATGTGCGGCTTTCCGGCTTCGACTGATTTATTGAAATAGTCGCGGAAAGCATAATTCTTTCCGATCAGCTGCAGTTCACGGGGTGTAACGGCAAGAAGATTCCCCAGAGGAGAAAAGAGGAAAACGCCGCTGTCAAAAATTGCTGCAGTGTCCGGCCGGTTGTCGAGAAACCCCTGCGCACGTTCGGGATTGTTGAGGATATCATGCGTGACTGTAGTCGCAACGGTGAGGAGTTCCGTTTGGGCAGTCCTGATCTTGCTGTCGATTTCTTCGGCTATGGTAGAGACCATGGTGAACTGCTGCCGGGAAATGGTATCCTTGAACTGCTTCTCGAAATACCACGATGCGGCAAGCGTTACGAGCGACAGTCCTACAGCTGCCAGCAGTGAGACGACAAGGCTCACCTTGGTTTTCAGGCTAAAGTAATGCATTGTTGGCAACCTTATTCGGTGTCCGCTGGGTACTTAATGGGGATGCTTGCAATATCCGCCACGGATCACTCATTCAATTTATCATATATATATTTTGCCCGGCTTGCCTTGGTGGAATATTCCGGCACCGCTCCAAGGTATTTTATGAGTTGCGCTATGGAGTTTTGCGGCAGGTACAGTTCTACGAATTTACCGCATTGATTCTTGTTCATCGTGTTTTGCAGGCCCGGCAGGGTCTCGCAAATCCTCATCGTACCGAGCCATTCTCTTCCTTCCGCGCTTGAATTGAAGTCCAGGGTAATAACGGCAGTACTATCGGCAGCGTCCGTTTGAGCCGATACAGAACCGAGCATCTCATGGGTTTCAGCCCTGTCGGACCTGGCGGTTTCGCCAAATTCGGTCATTTTAATCAGTTTATCCCTGAGCATATTACGCTTGAAATTGGTCAAATAGACCGGTTCCAGTTCCCTGGCGCCTTGTCCTGTTTCGATAATGCCGGTGCCATGCTCGTCGGCATTCACTTTAATCCTGTCTTTGACGGTACCACTGCCATTCGGCGTCGATTTCTCGACCTCCACCTCACCAACGGCCATTACGTAGTTTCCCCTGCCCACACCGGCACACCCTCCAGCCACCAGACACAGCAGCACGATGGCATATCGCAATCCTTTCCTGCCAGCCATCACCCCTCGCTCGGACATTGTTGTCCTCCCCATCATCATTGGAATTGATCTTTTGGTCCGAATGCCGTGACCGGCACCGTCATGCCTTTACAACCGCTCTCTTTGGCACTGGCGAATACATCTCAGGTTATCTCCGTTCAGCGACAACTGGGCTGCGCTTGACCTGCGCAGTGTTGACTGCCGGGACAGGGTCCAAGCTTACATTACCGCATATCGTTGTCAAGGGTATTAAAGAAACGAGCGCTGAGAGGAGCGGGAGAGCATGGAGAATTGATATGTATGTAGGAACAGCTGCGGAAAAACTTTGAAAATCTGGTGGTATACTTGCCGGTACGTGTCGTTGATTCCCCGGCTGTGCGCCGCCTGGAAGCCCCAAACCATGCCATTTCAGACCCTTTTCAGGTTTTTCACCCTGGCTGCCGTAGCCTACGCGGCCTATGCCCTGCTGATCTTTTTGCTGCAGCGCCAGATTCTCTATCCGGGCCGCTACCTGCGGGTGAGCGGTCCGCCGCCGGTCGGCATCGTGCCGATCCAGCTCATTAGCGCCGCCGGCCGCTGCGAGGCATGGTTCATGCCGCCTCTTGGCCGGCGAGCCGGTGAGCGCCGGCCGCTGGTGATCTTCTTTCACGGCAACGGCGAGGTTGTAAATTATCTACCGGGGCAGGCCGAGGGTTTCCGTGAATTGGGGCTGGGGGTGCTGCTGGTGGAGTATCCCGGTTTTGGCCGCTCAGCGGGAAAACCGGGCGAGAAGAGTATCACGGAGACGGCGGTTGCAGCGTATGACGCCGCGCTGCTGCGCGAGGAGGTCGATCCGGAGCGGATCGTTCTCTTCGGAAAATCGCTGGGGGGCGGCGCGGCCTGTGCGGTTGCCGCCCGGCGGCCGAGTGCGGCGCTGATCCTGCAGTCTACGTTCACCTCGACCAGGCCGTTTGCCCGCGGTTTTCTCGTACCCGGTTTTCTTGTCAGGGACCTGTTCGACAACGGCAAGGTCCTGGCCGCATACCGCAAGCCGATTCTGCTCTTCCACGGCAGCAGCGACACCACGGTGCCGCCGGAGCACAGCCGCGAACTGCAGCGGTTGGCGCCCAGCGCCCGGCTGGTGGAATTTCGCTGCGGCCATAATGACTTTCCGCCGGATTGGCACGAGTTTTATCGGATCATTGCCGATTTTCTGAAAGAAGCCGGCGTCCTGCCGCTTCTGAAGGGCGGTCCGCGGAAAGTACCATGTCTGTAGAGGCTTAAAGAACAAGGGCTTACCGTCAACAGCGGTAAGCCCTTTTATTATTGCCAGCACGGGTGGTGGTGCTCTCAGGCAACCACATCCCTGAACGATTAATTCAAGCCGCCTCCGTTCATTGTTTTAAATTAGATTATCGATTATTTTCAAGGTATTGGCGTTCCATTGGTATCAAGCACACTGATAGAAGTTATCGAAACATTTGCTGGTCCGGTTACGGGTGCGAAAGAAATTGTAGCGATCTGGCCGCTACCTGACGTTACCTTGGGAGGTATGTTGGCAATCAATATTCTTAATATTCCGGGAGTGTTATTGTTTTCTACCATCAATGCCCCGGACATTAACCCGCCCTGGGTTACGGTGGGCGAAGACGTCGTTGCGCTATTATAGCTGATGGTCAGGTCTATGACGCCAACAACTTCCAGGTTGTCGCCGCGGACGACGTATTCACTGCTGCTTGAAGGGGATATGGAGATTGAATTTTTGCTGACGACTACGGGCGCCGTTGAGCCCCCACCGCTTCCGCACCCCCACATCAAAGCCAGGATGACCATTACCAATGATGCCTGGAAATATTTTCGCAATTTCAGATAGTTCAAGCTTGTCTCCATTATTCTCTCCTTGTTCAACGTTAATGAGTCGCAGCGGCTGATCCCGCGACCATTCTCATTTCCATATGGTACATCCGAAATATGTAATAGCAACAAAAAATATTGGCAATTTAATTATGCTGGCATAGCCGGGCGGTACACAAAAATACCGGGTATGCTCGATCCCCTTTTACCACCTTTGTGGCTGTGGTAACGGTAATGGAAGAAAAACCGGCCGCCGTAAGCATATTGGAAAGTTCATCGGCACTGAAACCGTGATGAAATACGCCGGTTGGATCTTCATGAAAACTGCCGTCTTCAGTTTCGAGATCGGCCAGAGCGACCCAGCCTCCGGGGTGCAGCAGCGCTTTGAACGACTGGAACAACGGAGCAAGTTTTTCGACATGATGTAAAGTCATGGCACTGGTGATGAGGTGGTATCTTCCCGACGGCAGGTGCCCTTTATCAAGGTCGCACAGTTCTGTCCTGACGTTTGTATATCCGGTCTGGCGTATCTTCGTATCGAGCCGGTCAATCATCCCGGACGAGCTGTCAACCCCGGTGATGCTTCGAAGAGCGGGGGCAAGCTGCAGGGTTACCAGTCCGGTCCCGCAGCCGAAATCGAGAGCATCCCATTCTTGCGAAAGCGGCAGACTTTTTAAGATAGTGTCGGAAATTTCCCCGGCGAGTTTGACCCGCCGCGGTTCTTCATCCCAATTCAAAGCTGCTGCGTCAAAATCTCTTTGCTGTGTCATGATGGATCCTTTCAATTAGTCCCGCCGGTGGCGTTGTTTAGTTGATTGTCAACTCGAACTCAAATCGGTGTTAGTTGATTCACTTTTTACTCTCCGGCAATGATAGCGGTCAACCAAAAACGGGCGGTTACGTTGAATGTCAATACAGACCGGTGAGCTCTAAAATGAGGGTTTATGAGCCTGCCAGGGATGCATCTCTTCAGGAGAGGCGGCAACCATGCTGATATCGTGGCTTTTGACATGTGTAAATGATGAGCTATAACTTCACAGAGTGTTATCTTCCTGTTTCAGTGAAAAGTTTCTATGAAAAACAGCATCAAGAAAAAACTTGCCGCCGGTTTCGCTCTTTGCCTGCTGCTGATAGTAGCCGTGGTCGGCTTCAACTTTTTCGCGCTCCGCAAGCTTGAAAACCTCTACCTGGAGACTTTGACACGTTCCGAACATCTGCAATTGGCAAGGCACTCCCAAAATATCGGCAAGGAGATGTATCAGATCATAGCCAATGCTGTAATTAACCGGGACCTGGCCCAATCGGACCGGGAGTGGCTTGTCTGCAAAAAGGAAAGCCTGGAAATGCTGCGCAACGTGGATAAAACCATCGAGACTCCGCAGGAACGGGCGAATGTCAGGGAGGCGGAACGGGCGATCAATGACATCATCCGCATTTATGAGCAGGAAATGTTGCCGCTTATCCGCGGGGGAGCAAAGGTGCCCGGTCCTCTTTCTGACGTGGATGCCCAGCTCGATAAAGGAATCATCGCCATCGACCTGGCTCTGCAGCGGGTTGCCGAGTCCATGTCGAAAAAAAACCGGAAGGCGGAAGAGGAATATAATGCCGTGCTCAGTCGCACCCACGGCTTCGGGCTGATGATCTCGCTGGCGGGGGTTTTTGCGGTAATCGCGATCATTATTCTGGCGACCCGGCAGATTGTCGGGCCTCTCACCGAGATTACCGCAGCGGCACTGGAGATCAAGAAGGGCAATTACCTCGTCAGCCTGAAGCACACGTCACTAGATGAAATTGGCGTTCTGTCGGACGCCTTTCGCGATATGTCGCGACAGGTGGAGAAGCGAACTCTGGAATTGCAGGCTTCCAATGACCGGCTCCAGGATGAGATCGGCGAACGGAGGCAGGCAGAGGAGGAGGTCGGCAGGCTGAACGCCCGGCTGGAACAGCGGGTCATGCAGCGGACGAAGGAGCTGCAGGGCGCAAACCGGCAGTATCAACTGGCGCTGGCCGCGCAGAAAGAGACCGAGGAGGAACTGCGGGCTTCACACAAACAATTGCGCAACCTGTCCCGGCATCTGCAGGCGGTTCGGGAGGAGGAGAGAACCGTAATCGCCCGGGAGATTCATGATGAATTCGGTCAATCGCTCACGGCCCTGAAAATGGATGTATCCTGGCTGGGCGGCAAATTGCCCGCCGGCTGCGAACCGCTGAAAGAAAAGACTGGGGAAATGCTGAAGTACATCGATGAAACCATCAAGACGGTGCAGAGGATTTCCGCTGAATTGCGTCCCGGTATTTTGGATGACCTGGGTCTCATTGCGGCAATCGAATGGCAGGCGCAGGAATTTCAGAAAAGAACCGGCGTTTACTGCGAAGTCAGCAGCAGTTTCGATTGCGGCACATTGGACCGCTGCCGTTCCACGGCGCTGTTCCGCATAGTTCAGGAGGCGCTGACCAACATCTGCCGCCATGCCGAAGCGACACTGGCCAGGGTAACGCTGGAGGAAAGCGGAAATACGCTGGTCGCCACCGTGACGGACAACGGCATGGGGATCAACGAAAACCGGATCTCGGACCCTGATTCGCTGGGTCTTATCGGAATGAGGGAACGCGTGCTTCTCCTTGGAGGAGAGGTGAACATCTGTCGCCTTGCAGAGGGGGGAACATCTGTTAGGATGATCATCCCCCTTGCCGGAAGGGAAACGGGAGCAACCTGAAGACAAGAATAATTCACTATGACAGCACCATGACAGGCCCTTTCTCAACAAGACCGGTCGCGCTCTCCCCGGAACAATCACTCCTTTTATAGGTATTCGTCCTACGCAAAAACCATCCTGATTCCTACAAATATTTCAGACAGACTCCCCCTTGATATCCACCTTTTCTCAGGTAACATTTAAACAGATTTAATACGTGCGGAAAGATTTTCGAAGTTTTTGATTGATTATAAATACGGAAAAAGAAAGGGGGTGAGCTAAACCAGGCGTTTGCGTGAGCAGAAGGGAGTTGTCGTAAATTCAACGAAATAAAGTAAATAACCAACAATGGAGGTTTCGTATGTGGACAAAAACAAAATCAACCAATCTGGGCGTCGTGCTCGGCGTTCTCCTGGCGGGAGCGATCGGGAGCGCCGGCGCGAGCACCCTGGTCAGGCAAACGGCACTCCCGGGGGCCTGCGTCCCGCAGTTCGCGGTTCCGATGGCGGTATTCGGTCCGGCAGGCACTGTTCCGCGGGTAAACGCGCTTCAGCATCCAGCGCTAACCATCGAGATGAAAGAAGTCAAGCAGGAGGTGCTCCCCGACCCCCTCACGGCAAGTTACCCTAAAACGTACTTTGATGTAATCAATCAGGTTACAAAGAATTGTCCTTCGGTCAATATCCAGGACACCAGCGTGTGGGCTTATGAGACATCGGACTCGAAGACCGGCAAGACCCTTGGTCAGGCGCATTGGCCTGCGGTAACCCTGGAGGCCGCCAGATTCACTCCGACAGTGGTGACGTACGACAACAATCTGCCGGCCTTCAACTACTCCAACAAATCGGGAACGACCTTTGTCGATGGACTGGTCCAGGGGCTGTTGACGATAGACCAGACGATCCACTGGGCCGACCCGCTGAACTTGATGTGCGACATGAGGAGCGTACCGGTGGACTGCACGAAGACTCCGGGTGACCCGTGCTGCCGGCCGTTCGTCGGTTCGCCTCCAACCGTGCCGCATCTCCATGGCGCCGAGGTCCCGGCGGCTTTCGACGGCGGTCCGACGGCATGGTTCACGGCGGACGGCAGGCAGGGAGAAGGCTTTGCCACGCTTGACACTCCCGGCCCCGGCAAGGCGATCTACAAGTACAACAACACCCAGGAGCCGGGGACCCTCTGGTTTCACGATCATGCCCTGGGAGCAACGCGCACCGGTGTTTACAGCGGCCTGGAAGCCTTCTATCTGCTGCGCGACGCGGCCAAGGAACCGAGTCACTTGCCGAGCGGCCCCTACGAGATCGAAATGGCCCTGCAGGACCGTCAGTTCGACACAAACAGCCAGCTCTTCTTCCCGGACGGCAGCGGGACGAACGTTGCCACCAGCAACCTGAACGGCCCCCCTACCAATCCGAATATCCACCCCTTCTGGAACCCCGAGTTCATCGGCGATGTGGCGATCGTCAACGGCACACCCTGGCCGGTCCTCAAGGTTGAGCCGCGGCGCTACCGCCTCCGCCTGCTGGACGGCTCCAACGCACGGGTCTACCGTCTCGCATTTGGCGGTGTTCCCGTCTACCAGATCGGCGCGGACGATAACTACCTGGATGCGCCGGTGCCGATCAAGCAGGTCTTTATTGCCCCGGCCGAGCGGGCCGACATTATCGTGGCCTTCCCGAAATTTGCCGGGAAGAAGATAACGGTCACCAACGATGCGCCGGTTCCCTTCCCCGACGGGCTATATCCGGTGCCCCATCCCGATCCCGACCACCCCGGTGCGATGCTGCCGGCGGACCAGCCGCAAATGGCCAATATCATGCAGTTCCAGGTGAGCAATTCCGCAGCGGCTAAAGACACCAGCTGCAATCCCGCCGAAGGGCAGTGCAATCGCCCGACGCCGGTGCTGCGCCTCACCGACGGCAAGGGGAATATTGCCGCCGGTGTCAAGATCGACAAGGTCAGGCAGATCATCCTGAAAGAACATGGTGGAGCAGGCGGCCCGATCGAAGTGCTGCTCAACAACACCCATTTTGACGGCAGGATATTGAATCAGCCGGCGCCCAACATCCCGGCCGGCGGCGTAAGCGAACAGCCGCGCGTCGGCTCGACCGAGCTCTGGGAGATCATCAACCTGACTGCCGATGCCCATCCGATTCACACCCATCTGGTTCAGTACGAGATCCTGAACCGGGAAACGTACGATGCGGATGGAACAATGGGGTCGAATATCCCCGGCGGCTATGTGGGCCTGGATACAGGCGACCCGTCCACCACGGTACCTGGAGCATGGCCCAAGGCTTATGCCGGTGATTTGAGCTCTCCGCTGTGCTTTAACATAGATCCTACCGGGGCGATAGACGACCCCTTCAACCCCTGTCCCGGTTTCGGTCCGCCGCTGAAGTATGACAACGACGGTCGCACCATTAGGCTGAACGGCCAGCCGGTTCCGGTTGTGGGTGGCAACCCGGACATCGCCCCTTATCTACTCCACGATGCCCAGGCGCCGGCCCCCGAGGAGTCCGGTTTGAAGGATACGGCCAAGGCGAATCCCGGCCAAGTAATGAGGATCATTATGCGCTGGGCCCCGACCAGCACGCCGCTCTTCCAGTCGAAGGCGGGCGTCAATCTCTACCCCTTCGACCCGACGCAGGGCGCAGGCTACCTGTGGCATTGCCACATCCTTGACCACGAAGACAACGACATGATGCGGCCTTACAAGGTTATAAATTAACAGCCGGAAAAGGTACGAGGGCGCAGTAGCGCCCCCGTCAACTACAACATTAGTGAAAAGGGGCCTGCTTCGGCAGACCCCTTTTTTTGAATGGCCAACGAATGCAGTCTGCTTCAGTCTGCTTTGTCCGGCCCCTTTAATTTCATCATAAGTGTGGTAAAAGTTTGGCAGCGGTTCTGAAAGTTCGGAAATCAAGCTCAACCATTTCTCCGGACACAAGGGATATAACAGGATGGTGAAGATTCTCATCGCCGATGACCATGCCATAGTCCGCAAGGGACTGGTACAGATTCTCGCGGACAGTTCCGCCGTCATCGTGGTCGACGAGGCGGCAGACGGGAATGAGGCGCTTGCCAAGGCGGATGGCGGAGATTTTGATCTGGTTCTGCTTGACATCTCCATGCCCGGCAGAGGCGGCCTGGATGTGCTGAAGGAGATGAAGAGCCGCAACCCGAGGCTGCCGGTTGTGATTCTCAGCATGTATCCGGAAGACCAGTACGCGGTGCGGGCCATTCGTTGCGGAGCGTCCGGCTACCTGACCAAAGCCAGCGCTTCGGACAATCTGTTGCAGGCGATCAACAAGGTCTTGAGAGGAGGCAGGTACATCAGCAGCTCCCTTGCCGAGCAGCTCGCCGAATCGCTGGATAATAACACCGATAAGGCGCTTCATGAAACTCTTTCCAATCGCGAATTCCAGGTGTTGCACATGATCGGAGCAGGGATGACGGTCTCCGGAATCGCCGCGGAAATGTCGCTCAGTGTGAAAACCATCAGCACGTTTCGGACGCGGGTTCTGAAAAAAATGAAGATGAAGAACAATTCGGAGCTGACCCATTACGCCATCAGTAACAAGCTGGTGGAGTAACGGCCGGGCCTGGCATCAGTGCCGGGAAATTAGCCGCGTAAACAGCCGTTCTCCCGCACGCAACAACAAAAAAAACAGCTCGGCGACCGGGCGGAAATCGTATGCAACGTAGGGGCGGCGGATGTAGCAGGGGCGGGCACCGGCAACCAGCGCGGCCAGGCAGCCGGTCAACAAGCGGTCATCGATCATCATGATTGAAGAGAGGGGAACTCCGGCGAGTTCCCCTGTTTTGTTCAGTCCGTCCGGATACGGTTTTTTCCGGACACCCGCAATGAAGCGGATGGCGGGGAAGTGTTCGGCAAACCACTCCTTTCGTGCTTCGGTCGGCTTATTGGAGAGTATGAAAATTTGACCGCCGCCAAAGACCGCTTCGCACCGCTTCATCCATGCGACAGCTTCGAGGAGCGGTGCAGGAAGGCCATGTCCCGGAATTGTGCGGGGTGCAGTCAAGCAGCCGCCGCAGTTCACGGCGGTGGCGAAAACCGAGAGAAAAGCCGGCCAGTATGTGCGAAAAAGAGCCCATGCCTCAGATTTTCTGATGCTCTTTCTGGGCCAGCGATACGAGGTAGTAGACTACCCCGAGAATCAGCAGGGTGCCGGCGAGAAACGCCTGGGTGGTGAGGTCATCCTTGCGCAGGGTCGAGATCAGGATCTCGCGGATCATCGCGACGATGATGACGCCGATGAAAACCAGGATGTTGAATCTGCCCCCCTTCAGGTTCTTGATCTCGTTGTCCATCAGCTCGATCATCATCCAGAGGATCAGCAGCGAGCCGAGCGCCGAGAGAATTCCCTTCTCCACATCTCCCCTGAAAATATGCAGGATGTCCCAGCCAAAGAGGACCACGACCGATATGGAGACACCGGCGAGCGCCAGGACAAGGGCCAGGTTCAGTCCGTAGGTGAAGCGTTCGGTTGCCGTGATCAGCAGGGACTCGACCTTGCGCGAGACGAAGACCTTTTTCATCTCCTCTTCGTGGTAGGAGGTGATCATCACGTCGAGATTCATGTCGAGAATCTTTTCGACCGCTTCCCGCAACCCCCGGCGCAGTTCGTGATCGGAATAATTGATGTCTATCAGTCCGAGCAGGAAATGGCGGATCTGGTTCATCGCCGCATTGACAAAGTGGACGCTGAGGCCGGCCTTGACGTGGGCGAGGCCGATGCGGGTCAGGTGATTCATGTAGTGATTGTCGTAGATGCCGGCAAAGAGTGACATGAACCAGTTGCCGTGCATTTCACGCAGCCGCTGGCGATTGCTGCTGTTCAGGATCGCCGCCGTCTCCGGGAGGCTGTAGAGATAGTCGTAGAACTCCAGCGAAAAGCGTTCCCGGTTCTGTTCCGCCAGAGGCTGCAGCGACAGGAGCAGTTCAGCATCCTGATCGGTGAAACGGTAATGATCGCGCAAATCATGCATCGTAAACATCTTGTTATCTCCCGTACTTATAAGCCGCGGCGCAGGTCCCCTCACTGGAGACCATGCAGGCGCCGACCGGCGACTCGGGGGTGCAGAGCGTCGCAAAAAGCGGGCAGTCGAAGGGTGTCAGCTTTCCCTTCAGGACCTCACCGCAGAGGCAGGCCGGATTTTCAACCGCTTCGGGGATGTCCAGCGTCAAAACCCGCTCGGTGTCAAACGCCGCATACTCACTCCTGATAGCCATTCCGGTCCCAGGCAGCATCCCCAGACCGCGCCATTCGGTGTCACACGGTTCAAATACCTGTCCGATGATGGCTCGGGCCTTGGGGTTTCCCTCCCATGAAACGGCCCGGCTGTACTGAATCTCCACCCTGCTTGTCCCGGCCAGAATCTGGGACAGGAGCATCTCGATTCCTTGCATGACGTCGGCCGGTTCGAAACCGGTGACTACGCAAGGGATATGGTACTTTTCGGCAAGCGGCTTGTAGGCGTTTCCGCCGATGACTGTGCTGACGTGTGCCGGACAGAGATAACCGGAGAGCCCCAGTTCAGGATCCGAGGTCAGCAGTTCCATCGGAATGGGGATGGTCTTGTGCGACGTCAGAACCGAGAAATTCGCGACTCCCGACTTGGCTGCCTCAAGGATGGCGGCGGCAATCGCCGGTGTTGTAGTCTCGAAGCCGACTCCGAGAAAAACCACCCGGCGGTCCGGATTGCTTTTTGCCAGTGAAACCGCGTCAAGCGGTGAGTAGACGATGCGGACATCAGCCCCCTTGGCCCGTTCCTCCATCAGCGATGACCTGCTGCCCGGGACACGCAGCATGTCGCCGAAGGTGGTAACTATGTTGCGAGGGTCGGCTGTGCATGCTATTGCCTTGTCGACGTAGCCGATCGGGGTGACGCAGACCGGGCAGCCGGGGCCGGAGATAAGCCGGACATTTTCGGGGAGCAGAGAGCGGATGCCGTACTGGTATATCGACATGGTATGGGTGCCGCAGACCTCCATGAAGTTCACCGGCGCCGGTAACCGTTCCGCCATGCGGCGTATATTGACCGCCATGTTTTGAACCAGGTCACGATCTCTGAATTCATCCTGGAATTTCATGCCATATCCTCGGGCGAGAATACTTCCCGCATCAAACTGAGAGTCTCCTCGGCATACTCTTCATCCAGCCGGGAAATGGCAAAACCGGCATGAACGATGATATAATCGCCGACCGCAACCTCTTCCCCAAGCAGCATGACGCTGGCTTCTTTCTGGACTCCATCTACTTCGGCGACGACGTTGTCCCCGTCTTTACTGATAATTTTCATCGGAACACCAAGACACATATCAGTCCTTTCTCCTTCCTGCGATTGCAGCTTGTCCTAGGGCGATACCGCCATCGTTCGGCGGTACCAGGCGATGGGTAAAAACGTTCAGCCCCTTAGCTGTCAGGGCAGTATATATCATTTTACTCAATAGGCGGTTCTGAAAAACGCCGCCCGAGAGAATAACCCGGTCCAGTCCGGTAGCGGCGGAAATATGCAGGCAAACGTCTGAGGCGGCAGATGCAACTGTCTGATGAAAACGACGGGCGATGGCGGCACCCCTGGTGCCGGCGGCAATATCGGCCAGGATCTCCATAACCATCGGGGAAAAGTCGAGCTGTAAGGGAGCGTCTTCCAATCTATCGCAAGTCCCTTCTCCCTGAGGGAGAAGGTGGCCGCAGGCCGGATGAGGGGGTAACATATGTGGCGACTCTTCCCCCCTCACCCTAGCCCTCTCCCTCAGGGAGAGGGGATTGTTTATCCGCCTTAACGGCAGATTGGAATGGTTCAGGATCTTGTAGGGGTACTCATCCCGTTCGTCCGCAGCCGATTCCGCCAACCCTTCCAGTTCGATCGCCCCCTGTCCGTCATACGACACGGTATGTCGCAGGTTGAGCAGCGCCGCGACGGCATCAAACAACCGTCCGCAGCTGGAGGTCAGGGGAGAATTGATGC
>WNGR01002102.1_pt1 | contig 21977 bp, 20 predicted proteins | sample 5407581 | NCBI WGS metagenome assembly WNGR01 (sample SAMN13153383, study PRJNA577476) | soil metagenome | isolation source: 80 cm soil or saprolite under Garry oak tree replicate 2 | place: USA:California | collected 2016-06-15
GACCTCGCACCAGAACCGCGCCAGCACCTCAGGGTCGCGGCAACCGAGCACGAGCTCACTGATACGACATGCCATTAACGAAACCTGCTCTCAGCCTGGGAACTGCCGGGGAGACCACACGCGAACCTCATGGGCTCCCAGCAGTGAAAACAATCCCGCGATCGTACCGGACGAGGCGAGCGCGGGCGAAATGATTTCAGGGCCGACCCTGTCCGGGCAGCCGGGCAAGGCCGTTGGCCATGCAGTAGGGAAGCTGACTTTGAGACACGACCTAGAGGCTCACTCGGCCCGCTGAACTTACATGCCCGCCAGGCTCACCTGGGCCGCTGAACTTACCTGCCCGCTAGGCTCACTGGCCCGCCAGTTTCACGGCCGGCCTCGTCGCGGCGGGCTCGTTAGCTACCGCGGCGCGGACCGCGGCAGCGCCGAGCTCGCGGTACGCCTCGAACTCGGCGCCGTCGTAAAGCTGCTCAATGGTGCTGTTCCCGGGGTACTCGGGATGGTGCGCCGGCATAGGCCCGGACATCCCAGGGTGCCTGCGCCCACCACCCAAGCTTGCAGACCGTGATGCTGCCCTCGCGGGGAAGCGGTCCCGGTTCACCGCGGCGCGTGAATGTGCCGTGTACCCACGGGCGAACAACCTGTCCAGCTCGCAGCGCACCGCCACCACGAGCCATCGACGGCGGGTCAAGCGTGATGTCCACGTCCTCGTCGGCCCTGGCCAGTTCGATGGCGGTGCCGAGTGTGAAACCAGGTGTCGGCCTTGTCCCCACTGGCGTCAAGCACGACGATGTTGTCCGCGCCGCGGCGCAGGGCTTCGACCAGCCCGAGGTTTTCGTAGTGGCCACCATCAGTGACATACATCCAGATACTGGCCGAAACCGGGCCAGCAGATGCTGAGCGGAAACCCCCCACGACCGGATGCTGACCCAAAACCGTCGGCCGATACTGACCGAAGGCGCGGATCAGCGGTTAATGACAAAGAATAGACGTGGCCGGGCGTTCCCGCCATGCCTCATCCCACGTCGGCAGGCGTGCCGCACGGTTATCCGGTGAGCCCGAGGATGACGGAGAGGGTGCGGGCCGCTGTTCCCCCGGCTTCGATGGCGTGATCGAGTGCGGCCGGCACATCGAGGTCGCCCGCGAGCAAGCTGCGAAGTTCCTGGCTGGCGGCCTGATCGCCGCCCGGCGCGGCCCGCCCAGCCGCACTGTACAGGCTCTCCAGCCGGTCAGCGGCGGTGTCCAGCAGGGCTGGCTGGTAATCCCAGGTACCCGCCCATGCCCGGTCGAGGATCATCAGCCGCACCACTGCCGCCGGGTGCGCCGCGAGCAGTTCCTCCAGCAGCACCAGGTTGCCGGCGCTCTTGGCCATCTTGGCGCCGTCCCGGGTCACGGTGCCGGCGTGGAACCAGGCTCTCGCATACGGCCGCACGCCGGTGAACGCCTCCGCCATGGCAGCGTGGTATGCATGGTGCGGGAACCGCAGGTCAGCGCCGCCCGCGTGGATATCCACCGCTGGCCCGAACACCGACATCGCCATCGCCGCGCACTCCGCGTGCCAGCCGGGGCGGCCGGGGCCCCAGGGCGACTCCCACGCGGGATGCCCCGGTTCGCTTGCCTGCCACACGGCTACGTCCAGCGGGTCATCCTTGGCCGGGTCGCCCGGCCTGCCGCCGTACTCGTCCGCGAGCCGCAGCGCCGCCGCGTGGTCCAGCCCGGCACGGCCAGCCACACCCGAGCCACGGAAAAAGACGTTGCCCCCGCGAATGTAGGCCGCACCCACATCGATCAACCCGGCGGCGAGCCGGATTACATGCTCCACATAACGATGGGATCGTGGCTCATGCTCCGGCGACCGCACATGCAGTGCGGCCATGTCCCGGTCGAACTGGAACTGCTGGATTGCCGCGAATGTGTCGTAGGGCGCATCCGCCCGCCGCGCCGCCGCGTCGAGCACGTCGTCCACGTCGGTGACATTGCGGCACACCTCGGGCCCCACCCCAAGCAGGTGCAGGACGCGGCCAAGGGCATCGACCCAGACGAAAGTGGCCGCGTGCCCGAGGTGCGTGACGTCGTAGGGGGTGATCCCGCAGGCATAAATCCGCGCCCGGTCCAGCAGTTCCAGCCGCTGGCCTGCGATCACGGCCCGGGCCGGGATGGCTCCCGCGTGGGTTCTCGTCATAGACCCAGTGTGGATCACGCGGTCGTCCCCCGTACCGGGGACACCCGGCGCTCAGTGTGCGGCTACGGCTTTCGCAGCACTCTGGCGAGGGGTTTCAGCGCGTCGTTGACCGCTGCGACATCGAATCCCGCCGGGTCGAAGTCGGCCGCCGACTCCAGGCCGAGCCATTCCAGCCGGCTGGTGTGCTCCTCGTGGCCGGGGTCCGCCAGGATCACAAGCAGATCCTCGTACCCCCAGATCCCGCCGCAGTCCTCCGGTGGGCAGGCGCGCCGCCCGGTGATGCACCTGGGATATGCCACACCGGGCTCGGCGGGCAGGACGGCTTCGACCGCGATGAGGTGTTCCCAGTCGTCACCGAAGTCGTAGACGTAGGTGACGCGGTCGCCTGGCAGCGGCGCGACTGCGGACAATTTCTTCTGCTGCGCGCTGTGGTGGCCAAGCTCGGGGTCACGGACGCCGTACTCACCCGCCGGTGTGGAGAACACCCACAGGTGACAGTCCAGCCAGCCGAAAGCCTGCTGGATCGTGGCATGCAAGCGCTGCAGGGCGATTCCAGACGGCACCTCCAGCCGCCGCCAGATCGGCGGTTTGGATCCCCGCAGGGTGATCTTCAGCCGGTGGACGCTCTGGGTCGCGGCGGCCTTCGGCCGCTGCCCGGCAGCGCCTGACCGCCCGGGCTGGGCGTTGGTCCGCAGCAGCGCGGGCATCCCCGGCAAAACGCCGGCATCCGGCCGGCTGTGCGTGCCGCCCGCGGGGAGCAGTGCGACTCGTGACCGAAGCAGGCCCAGGTACAGGTCAATGTCCATTGCCTGGTCGGGCTCCGCCGGGCACGGGGACTCGCTGAGCGCCCGCTCCAGTATCGCCCTTGCTTCTGCGGGCTGGTACTCACGGAACTCCAGCCCGGCTTCCCGCGCCGCGCTCCGGTAGCTCGACCGGATCCGGTTCGGCTCGCCGCTGAAGAAGCAGTCCTTCACCCCACCGCCCAGGGCATGGTCGATCAGCACCACGATGCCGTGCCGCATGCGGCCGTAGGCGAACGTGATCGCAATCGACTCCTGCTCGGAGAGCGGATCCCCGTAACCGAATGCCGGCCCCGGCTTGGGAGCACCCAGCCCTGTCACCCAGGCCGGGTCGGTGACCCCGGCTGCGAGTAGCTGCCCAGCTGCCTTGTCCAGCTCACTCCGCAGCTCGGCGGGCCCACCGGCGGCCACCACGCGCACCATGGCCAGGGCCGCGGGAGTGCCGCGGCCGGCGGCTTCTCTCACCATCACGACGAGAAGCTCCAGCATGTCGGCATCGGTGGGGGCGAGCTTCCGCATCAGCCCGAGGAACTCAGCCCCGGCAAGCTCGGCGCTCAGCGGGTCACAGCCCGGCTCCAGCAATGACCCGAAGCTGTCGATCACCCCGTCGAGCATATCTTGCGGTTCTGGGATGAGCCCGGACGCCGTCAGCTGCTCGAATGCGTCATCGAGGTCGCTCGCGCCATCGACGGTCTCCAGCATCTCCGAGGGCGCGCCCAGCGCCTCCATGAGCTCCCGCACACCGGCCAGGCTGATGAGGTCAGGCTCGTCAGCCGCCACATCGGAGCTCACGCCTTCCAGCGGGTGCGCGCCCGTGCGCCACCCGGCGCCAGCTCGCGGGTCGGTGGCCGGCGGGCCACTTCCCGGCTGGGCACCATCCGGGTGTCCAGTGCCGGGCTGGCGACCGCCAGCGATGAGCGTGAGAGGAGTGCCGTTTCGCCGCCTAGGCCGCCGTGAGTCTGCCATCCAGCCATCCTGCCAGTCCCGCCCGCCTTGTGGTCGGCTTCGCGCACCACCACCCGGGTCTGTGCCCGGTGGCCTGTGCCCGGTGGCCCTGTGCCCGGTGGCCCTGTGCCCGGTGGCCCTGTGCCCGGTGGCCTGTGCCCGGTGGCCCTGAGCGCGGTGGCCCTGAGCCCTGCTGGCCGGTGCCCGGTGGCCTGTGCCCGGTGGCCCTGAGCCCTGCTGGCCGGTGCCCGGCGAGCTTCGCTACCGGCGGGCAGCCATGCCGCGGGTGACCCCGGACCACCAGGCCACGTTTCGCAGCGCCACCACAGCCTGGCGCAGGCCAGGGATGGTGTGCCGAATTCCCGCCTCGGCTGTGACTCGCCTGGTTGAGTCGGTGATGGGCTGAAGCACCTGAGTGACGTTGACCACGGGCACGCGTGCCCGGCGGGCGCCCGCGCCGATGGCGTTGGTGAATACCTGACCGACCCACGGGCGGTCGTCGGGATGCCAGGGCAGGCTGTTGATGACGGCTACCACGCCCACTGACGGGTCGCGGGACATGATCTCAATCGTGCGGGTGAACAGGCCCGGATCGATGATCGCTGCGCCGGTGATGTCCAGCGGGTTCTGCGCGGTGCCGTAGCGCGGCAGCACCTCTGCCAGCGCACTGTGAGTCACCTCGGCAAGACGGGGCAGCACGGCACCCACATCCGCGGCGTGGTCGGCGACCATGCCACAGGCACCACCCGAAATCGACACGACACCGATTCCGGGCCTGGCCAGGCGCCCGAGCTGGGCCGCGGCCCCGGCCGTCAGCACCATGTCCTCGATCGAGTGGACCCTGATGATGCCGAGGTCCTGGAATTCGGCATGTATGGACTGGTCATCGCCGACCGTCGCCCCTGTGTGCGCGGCCGCCATGCGGGCGGACAGTTCACTTCCGCCGGCTTTGAGGACCACCACGGCCTTACCCGCCTGCGCGGCCCGGCGCGCCGCCGCCGCGAAGACGCCGGGGTCGCGCACGCTTTCCAGGAAGAGGGCCACGGCTTTGGTGTCCTCGTCCTCAACGAGATAATCCAGCACATGCCCGGCGGTGATCATGGCCTCATTGCCCAGGGTCACCACGTATGAGAGCCCGACGCCGGTCATGCCGGCGAAGTCCAGCATCGCGCTCGCGCTCATGCCGCTTTGAGACACCAATGCCACCGGGCCGGTCGCGCGGGGAAGTCCCGGGATGGCCGTGACCGGTATCTGGCCAGCGATGTTGGCGAAACCCAAGTGGTTGGGCCCCAGCACGAGGACGCCCAGCGACGTTGCGTGCGCGACCAGTTCCTGCTGCGCCTTCCGCCCATCCTCGCCCGCGTCGGCATAACCCGATGAAAGAACGAGGGCATTGCGTATGCCTGCGGCAGCCGCATCCGTGAGAGCGTCCAGCGTGCCTGCCTGCGGCACCATCATGAATGCGATGTCGACCGGCTCCCCAATCTGCGTGCAGGAGGTGAGGGTGTCGCGGCCATGCGTCCGCACCCCGCGACGGTTGACCAGATAGGTACGCTCGCCAAAACCGAACTCGACCAGGTTGCGGTAGGCCACCTGGGAGAAACCCGACTTGTCCGCGGCACCGACGATGGCAACGCTGCGCGGCCGGAGCAGCGATCCCACCCGCTGCGGCGTTACCAGGGTCACCGCATCGCCTCCTTGCCGGGCCGCTGGGCGTGACAACCCACCGGAGTGAGTCAGGCCCGGCGATCACCGGGACAACTCACAAGTTTCCCCCGCTGCCATCGTTCAGCAATATCGTCCGCGAATTTGGTGGCCTTGCTGGCGCGCGGGCCGCGGTCTCGCACCAGGTCATCATGCCCACCTGGTCCCGGTGGCAGCGCAGGACGTCAGCCAGGCGCCTGGCCGGCTACCGGCGGCGGCCGAGCCCGACCAGGCCCCAGAACGCCGACGGATCCTCCGGCACGTCCTCCGGCGAGTCCGGCCGCCACTCCGGAAGGAACACCACACCCGGGTCCAGGAGGTCAAAACCGTCGAAAAACCGCCCAACTTCAGCGCGCGAGCGCATGGCGACCCGGGCGGCAACCTTGCTGTTGTACGCCTCCCGGGCGGCAGCCACCACGGCGGGCCTGCCCTCCCGGGCAGCGTGACTGACCGCCAGGTAGCTACCAGGAACAAGCGCGTCGCGGAGCGTGCCGACGACCTGCCAGGGGTCATCGTCGTCGGTGATGAAGTGCAGCACCGCCACCAGCAGCAGCCCCACCGGCTGGCTGAAATCGATCAGGCTGCGCACGCCGGGGCTGGCAAGGATCTTCTCCGGGTCTCGCAAGTCCGCCAGGACGACTTCGGCGCCTGGACTCTCCCGCAGAAGGGCCCTGCTGTGCGCGACCGCCACCGGGTCGATGTCCACATACACGACGCGTGCCCCCGGAGCGGCCTGCTGGGCGACCTCGTGCACGTTGCCCTCGGTCGGAATGCCCGAGCCGATGTCGAGAAACTGCCGGACACCGGCGGCGGCAACAAACCGTACGGCGCGGGCGAGAAAGTCGCGGTTCGCGCGGGCGATGGCCCGCGCGTTGGGCTCAAGGGCGATGATCGCCCGCGCGGCGTCCCGGTCGGCCTGGAAATTGTGGGTGCCACCCAGCCAGTAGTCGTAGACGCGGGCGACGCTTGCCTTCTCGGTGGCCACTCCCGGCGGCACCCAGGTCAGATCCTCCGACACCATGCCTCCTCGCAGCTAGCCACTGCCCGGTCTCTCATCGTAAGTTGAATCCGCCTCTTCAGGAATGGTTCACAGCCCGTTGCTTATTGGGCGAGAAACGGCGGGGGTGAAACTTCCGCCGGGGTTGCCTGCTTCCGCGACGGTTGCCAGCTGATGGGCGCTATGGTTGACCTGCGGGGTTGGAAAGCCGGGAGTGGGTGCCAGCCGGGCAGTGGCCCGAAGCGCAGCCACTCGCAGGCGCCATGCAAAGCGGGGCCGCTCATACTGCCGGTCCAGTCCGAGCGCAGCCCCCGGGGCAGGGCCGCCAGCGGGCCCGTTATCAAGATTGTGAAGGCATGTGCTGAAAGACTCTGGGACGCCCGCGGCGGGCGAACCGGGCACACCCGGCGGGGGCAAGAACACCACACCCAGCCGGGCAGCGAGCGGCATGGCCGGGGGCGCGCATGTGTGGCTTGGCGCGACCCTTGACCTCACCGAAACAGCGCAGCAGGTTCTCCGGCTTGCGGTACCCCGGCTCGGCAACGCGGCCGCGGTCTATGTGCTTGAGCCCCTGTTCGCGGTTGGCGTGCCTCGTGGGCGCCAGGCTGGAGACCAGGTGGTTGTCCGGTGTCTCGCCTCCAGCCTGCCCAAAGGCAGCCACCTTGGTTATGAGGACTCCGCCCAGCGCGGCGACGTGACGCTCTTTCCCGGGGGAACGGCGCTGGTCCGCTGCCTCGACGGCGGCAATCCCGTGCTCTTCGAACAGGGCACCACCGCGGCCAGGACCTCATTTCTCGTCACGCCCATGACAGCGCGTGGCGAGGTCACGGGATTCTTGCTGCTCGCTCGTGAACCGGGCAGGCCGGGGTATGACGCCGGCGACATGGCCGCCGCCGGTGAGCTCGCGGCCCGGGCCGGGGTATGCGTCGACAACGCGCGGCTTTACGCTCAGGAACGGCGCATCGCGGAGGCACTGCAACGCGGGCTGCTGCCCCAGGACCTGCCCGTGCCCATTGGGGTGGAGGTCGCGCACCGCTACCTGCCCGCGGGGGATCGCCTTGTCGGGGGCGACTGGTATGACCTGGTGCCACTGCCGGAGGGCCGGACGGCGATCGTCGTCGGCGACGCCATGGGACACGGTCCCGAGGCCGCCGCGGTGATGGCGCAACTCCGTGCAGCCGCACACGTCCTTGCCGACATGGATCTAACCCCGGACGCAGTGCTGGGGCGGCTCAACCGGATGGCCGCAACCGTGGCCGACGGCACGTTCGCCACCTGCGTGTGCGCGATCGTCGACCCGGGCAGGGGCACATGCATGATCGCCCGGGCCGGCCACCTCCCGCCGATCCTGGCCCTGCCGGACGGGTCCACCGAGGTCATCGACCTGCCACCGGGGCTGCCGCTCGGGCTCAGCGAGGCCACCTTCCACACGGTCCAGACCGCGTTCCCATCTGGCGCGGTTCTCGCCCTGTACACAGACGGCCTGGTGGAGAGCCGCAAACGCCCATTCGACGAAGGCATCGTGGTGCTGCGCGCGGCGCTGGCCGCTGCCGGGGGACCGCTGCCCGGGACGTGTGAGTCGATCACCGGAGCGCTCGGGCAGCGCGGCGAAGACGACACCACTCTGGTGCTCGTGCGCGCCCACCCGGCCGCCGTGTGACGCGCGCCAGACAGCCGCCAAGTCCCCCGCCCTGGCCCGCAAGGCAACCAACCAGTGACGATCCAGGCACTTGAAGTCATCTGTCACCACGTGACCACAAATCGCGTAACGCGGGGCTAGCACAGCTCTGTTGGTTAATGGCAGTGTGTTCCCTCAGTACTGCCTCAGTACTACCGTCCCGGGTCCTACCAGGCGGCGCAGAGGATCGCCCAGTCGGCACCGCACCGGGCCCGCGATTGTGCGCGCAGTTGCGGAACAACCGCGCCTGATGATCGGAGAGTCAATGGGCATACCGCTTTCGCGGCGGACCACAGCAACACTCGCTGTGGCTGCCGCAGCTAGCCTCGCCGTCTCACTATCCCTGGCGGCAGGCAGCTCACAGGCCAGCACCGCCCAGCCAGCCACGTCGGCTGACCATCATCTGTCCAGCGTCGGGAACCCCGGCGATGAGTCCAGTGAACTGATGGGCGCGCTCAGCGCCTACGGAGACCCGCGCCTGTCCCCCGCCGGAATCGTTCAGCCGGGCGCCTACGGTGCGGCCTGGACCCACATCCAGAACATGCCGGTCGACCAGGGCACGTTCAGTGAGGTCACCACGCAGCCTTTCAACTCCGACTCGCTGCACTTCCGTGACCAGGTAGCCTCCAACTCCGGTGGCGGAGCGGGCTTCTCGGCAGGCCGCATCGCGGCCATCGCGGTCGACCCGAACCACGCCAACGTGATCTACGCGGGCGGCGCGGACGGCGGCGTGTTCCGCTCCCTCAACGACGGCGCAAGCTGGACTCCGATCGCCGACTTCCTTCCGGCGCTGTCAGTCGGCTCGCTGACCGTAATGCCAGACGGCTCACTGTGGCTCGGAACCGGTGAGGCAACCACGGCCTTCGAGAACTACGTCGGCTCCGGGGTCTACCGGCTCGCCAGCCCGACGACAGGCACGTTCACCAGCGCTGACCGGGTCGGCGGCACGGAACTGGAGAGCTCCTCCATCCACGAGATCCGGCTGGACGCCCCGGCAGGCTACGTGTTCGCGGTTACCTCCCACGGCATCTTCCGTCGCGGCGTGGGCGACAGCCAGTCGGCCGCCTGGCAAAAGGTGCTCGCGCCCTGTGCCGGGATCGGGATTAGCGGGGTTCCCTGCGGTGCCCTCGACTTCTACGCCGACATCGCCAACGACCTGGTCGTCCAGCCCGGCAGCAAGGGCCAGACGCTGGTGGCCAACGTGGCATGGCGCAGCGGGGCCTCCTACAACGGCTTCTATTACTCCAACGACGCCGGGACCACCTGGCACCTGGCCAACCCGACGGGTGCGATCAGCCCGAAGGAGATCGGGAACGCCACGTTCGCTTATGCCGCCAACGGCAGCAAGCTTTATGTGGTCATGGAGTCGCCGGTCCTGCTGAACAGGGGTGCGAGCAGCGTCCTGGCTGGCGTGTTCGTGTCCGCCAACGGCAACGTCAATGGTCCCTACCAGCAGATCGCGACCTCGAACGTGCTGGCCAACAGCGGCTCGGCGCTGAAGCAGACCGCGGTGGGCAAGGGCTACCAGCCCGGCGTTCAGGCGTGGTACAACCAGTCGCTCGGCGTGGACCCGTCCAACCCGAACCATGTGTTCCTGGGGCTGGAAGAGGTGTACCAGTCGTGGGACGGTGGCGCCACCTGGCAGACCATCGGCCGGTACTGGAACTTCTTCCTGTCCTGCTTCAGCTTCGACCTCTCGCAGAACACCTGTGACGGGAACGTGACTCACCCCGACCAGCACGCCCTGGCGTTCAGCACGTGGTCTGGGCACACACCCGAGGTCTACGTCGGCAACGACGGCGGGATGTACGCCCGGCCGACCGGGCAGACGACCGCCGGCTGGCGGAACCTCAACGCCAGTGGCACGCTGCGCACGCTTCAGTACTACGGCATTGCCGCTGGATCGCTTCCGGGCGGCGGCACCGCGGTCTGGGGCGGCATGCAGGACAACGGCGTCTCCTTGCTGGCGCCCACCGGGTCCACCTACACCTACACCTACACCTACACCTACACCTACACCTACACCTACCCCGGCACCACCACCCCGGTGGTGGAGCAGCTCAACCCGAAGGGTGAGATGTCCGAGCCGTTCGGCGGTGACGGCGGGATGCAGATGGTTAACCCGAAGAACGGCTGCCAGACCGTCGGCGAGTACACCAACCTGGCCATGTCTCTCACCAACAACTGTGGATACACGGCGAACGACGACGGCACGCCGCTAGCGATCACCAACATCAACCCCAACGACCCGAACGCGCGGTTCATCGCACCGTTCGGCAGCGACTCGGTTGACTCCGGCTACTGGGTCGCAGGTGGTGAGTTCGTCTATGCCAACACCAAGACCTGGAACAGCACCTCTGGCACGGACTGGCAGCGGCTCGCCGACAGCGGCGTGGGCCACTCCATCACCGCGATCAAGAGCCAGAACCATGTGATCTGGGCCGCCTGGTGCGGCAGCTGCAACCCGGGCAGCACGTTCGGGCGTGGCATCCTCACCAACTACGGCGGCAGCTGGCACCAGCTCAGCCTGCCGTCGGACTTCCCGAACCGCTACATCGCCGGGGTCACGATCGACCCGTCCGATCCGAGCGGCAAGACCGTCTACGCGACTTTGTCCGGGTTCTCGCGGCACTGGAATGAAGGGCCCGGGGCCGGTTACGGTCACATCTGGCGGACCACAGACGGCGGGGCAACCTGGACCGACGTCAGCGGCGACCCGGCGCTGAGCGACTCGTTCCCCGACGTTCCGACCACCGATCTGATGATCGCGCCGGACGGCAACCTGGTCGCCGCCACCGACCTGGGACTCTTCGTCGACAACGTGGCCCAGAACGGGCTCGGGCACTGGATGCGGCTGGGGCTGAGCGACCCCGCCGCGGCCGGCAACCTGCCCACCGCCGCCGCGGTCGATCTGGCGCCCAGCCCGGACAACAGCCAGTTGTACGTGGCCACCCATGGTCGCGGCATCTGGGTGACGTCCATGCCGTAACAACATTCATCCCGGATTGGTCCGGGTGGGACTGGGGCGCCTGCCGCGCGAGCGGGAGGCGCCCCGGTTTCGTACATTTGGTTCGCTGACGTGCGCACGGGGAGGAATGTAGCCGTGGTGGAAGTGCTCCAGATCGACACACCGACGCTCGGGGACCGCAGTTACCTCGTGCATGACGGGGGAACCGGGCTCGTCATCGACCCGCAACGGGACATAGACCGGATCACCGCCGTCGCCGCTGAGCGCGGAGTGCGCATCACCCACATAGCCGAGACGCACATCCACAACGACTATGTCACCGGCGGGCTCGCGCTGTCGCGTGCCACGGGCGCGAAATACCTCGTCAACGCGGCGGACCCGGTCCGCTTCGCGCGGACCATGGTGGCTGCCGGCGACACGTTTCCGATCAGCGACAGCGTCACCGTCCGGGCACTCGCCACACCCGGGCACACTTTCACGCACCTGAGCTATGTGCTTTCGGTGGCCGGAGAGGTGGCGGGTGTGTTTACCGGCGGGTCACTGCTGTACGGTGCCACCGGGCGACCTGACCTGCTCGGGCCGGGCAGCACCGAAATGCTCGCCCGGGCTCAGTACGCCTCAGCCCAGCGCCTCGCGCGGGAACTGCCGGGAACGGCCGAGATCTTCCCGACTCATGGTTTTGGCAGCTTCTGCTCGGCCGGCGAGGCGGGTGCGCGTTCCTCCACAATCAGCCAGGAGAAGCTGGTCAATCCCGTCCTCACCCTTGACGAGCCTGCCTACCTGCGTTCCCTGCTGGCAGGGCTGGACGCTTGGCCGGCCTACTACGCCCACATGGGCCCGGCCAACCTCGCCGGCCCGGCCGGCCCCGACCTGTCGCCACCGCAGCGCGCGGACCCGGCGGAACTGCGGCGCCGCATTGCTGCCGGTGAATGGGTCGTCGACTTGCGGGACCGGAAAGCCTTTGCGGCAGGTTTCCTGCCCGGGTCCGTCAGTTTTCCGCTCGATGGCAGCTTTGCCACCCACCTGGGCTGGACGATGCCGTGGGGATCGCCGGTGACGCTGCTGGGGTCGACGGCGGAGCAGGTAGCCGAGGCGCAGCGGGAACTGGCCCGGATCGGGATCGACCGGCCCGCCGCCGCGTCCACCGGGCAGCCGGAGGAGTGGGCCGGTGGTGATCCGCTTGGCTCCCTGAGGCTGGCCACCTACGGCGAGCTCGCAGCTGTCATCCGCCACCGCCCCGCCCTGGGCGCGGGTCCCGGGATGGGGGCCGGCCCGGGCGGTGATGGGCCGGTTGTGCTGGACGTCCGGCGCCGCCTGGAGTGGGAAGAGGTCCACATCGCCGGCGTGGTGCACATCCCGCTGCACGACCTTCCCGGGCGGCTGGACGAGGTCCCCCCTGGCGAGGTTTGGGTGCACTGTCAGGCTGGTTACCGCTCGATGGTGGCCGCCTCTCTGCTCGCCTCCCGGGGGCGCCAGGTGACCGGCATCGACGACGACTTCGACAACGCCGCGGCAGCTGGCCTCCCGCTGGAGAGCCACTGACCGCGCCCGCCGGAGGCTCGGCACAGCCACGCCAGCCGGCCGGGGCAGGACCCAACCTGGCTCTTCACGGCTGCCCGCTAGCGGGCAGGAAGTCGAGCAGCAGCGCGTTCACCTGGTCCGGTGCGTCCAGCTGCATCCAGTGACCGGGGCCGTCCAGGCGTTCGTATCGCCACGGGCCGGCGATGTTATTGGCGGAGTCGGTCATCTGCACTTCTGTGAGGGCGAAGTCCCCGGTGCTCCAGATGCCCATGGTTGGTGCCTGCACCGGGGGGAGCTGTATCCGTGGCCCCACCCAGGATCGGGGCGGGATGTTGGCGCGGTACCAGTTGAGGCCCGGGGTGAGCGAACCGTTCGCTTCCAGCTCGGCGATCACGTGGTCGGTGTCAGGGTGTCGTCCCCAGCTTCGGAAGTTGGCCCAGTTGTCCTCGGTCAGCCAGCGTTCGGCGATACCGGGGAACTGGAACAGCAGCATGTACCACGACTTCTGGCGCTGCTCCAGCGTGCGGAGGAAGGTGACCGGGTTGCCGACGGACAGGGCGACCAGGTGGTCGACGTTGCCGGGTGCGAGGGAGGCGAGTCCCCAGGCGAGGGCGGCGCCCCAGTCGTGGCCCACCACATGGGCCTTGGCGATCTCCAGATCGGCGAGGATCGCCATGACGTCCCCGGCCAGCAGGGATAGCGAGTAGGCCTCGACGGCCTCGGGCTTGCCGGAGCGTCCGTATCCGCGCAGGTCGGGGACGATGATCTGGAACCCGGCCCCAGCCAGCGCCGGCACCTGGTGCCGCCAAAGCCGGCTGGAGTCGGGAAAGCCGTGCAGCAGCAAGACCGGACGCCCCTCGCCTGCGACCTGGTACTCGATACCGACCCCGTCGACGTCTACCCGGCTCATTTCGTTCCCCTTTCTCGCCTGCTCGTGGTCCTGTCGCCTGGAAGCCCTCCCGAACGACCCCGGTTCAGGACTCTCAGGACGGCCAGCCTCACCGTAACGCGGGGCAAGGTAGGGTCTGGTTCGTTATGTCCCACACCGAAGTCGTGCTCGCGGGCCGGTACCGGCTGGAGGGCCGGATCGCCACTGGTGGCGTGGGTGAGGTGTGGCGGGCTGCGGACCTGGTGCTGCGCCGGCCGGTGGCGGTGAAGCTGCTGCGGGCTGAGTACGCCGAGCACCCGCAGACACTGGCCAGGTTCCGGGCGGAGGCCAGGCATGCGGGCTCTTTGTCCCATCCGGGCATCGCCCAGGTTTATGACTACGCTGAGGCTGCCCCGCCACAGTCGCCGTATCTGGTGATGGAACTGGTGGACGGGCCGTCGCTGGCCGGGGTTCTGGCGGCTGGGCCGCTGGATCCTGCCCGCGCGATGGATGTGGTCGCCCAGGCGGCCGCGGGCCTCGGCGCCGCGCATGCGGCGGGCTTGGTGCACCGGGACATAAAGCCGGCCAACCTGCTGCTCGGCCCTGGCGGCCAGGTGAAGATCACCGACTTCGGGATCGCTCACGCCGCGGGGTCCGCGCCGGTCACGCGGACGGGGACGCTGATTGGCACTCCCGCCTACCTGGCTCCAGAACGGGCCGCGGGCGGGCCGGCCACCCCGGCGAGCGACCTGTATTCCCTGGGCGTGGTCGCCTACGAGTGCCTGGCCGGCGCGCCGCCCTTCAGCGGGATCGCGCTGGAGGTCGCGGCGGCGCACCGGCAGCGGCCGCTGCCGCCGCTGCCGTCTGCCGTGCCGGAGGGGATGGCCGCGCTGGTCGCGGAACTGACCGCCAAGGACCCGGCGGCACGCCCGGCCAGTGCCGGGATGGTCGGCGCGCGGGCTGGCCGCCTTCGTGACGCCGTGGCCGAGGGCACAGTCTTCCTGGCGTCGCCGCCGTCTCCCACGCTGGCGGATGCGCAGCCCCCGACCCTGACCGACGCGGGGGAGGCCACCTTGGCCGACGCGCCGGTGCCGGGGCGGCTGGCCGGGTACTCGCAGCGGCGGCGGGGCTGGCCATCAGCCGGGAGGGGCGTGCTGCTGGCCGTCGTGGCTGCTGCTGTGACGGCGGGTCTGGCCGGCTGGCTGCTGGCGGGGGCGTTCGCGGCGGGGCCGCATTACCCCCCGACCCAGACGACCGCGGCGGCGCCTCGCGCCTCGACTGCGGGGATGGCCGAAGTCAACGGCGCCGCGCTGGTCGGCCAGCCCGTCAGCGTGGTCCGGCAGCAGCTGAGTCAGCTTGGCCTGCAGCCACGGATGGTGTTGGTGCCCGCCAGGGACCAGGCGCCAGGCACGGTCATGTCGGTTCAGCCGACCGGCGAGGTGCCAGCTGGCAGCGTGGTCGTGGTGACCGTGGCAGCCCAGCCGCACGGCCATGGGCACGGGCACGGCAAAGACAACGGCGGTGACTGACCCCGCGCCTGCCCGCCACGCTCCGGAGATCCGGGGCGGCCTCGCCAGTCCGTAAGAGGCGAGGCCGCACGGCACCACACCGGACCGCCGAGCCGCCACGGCCGCTGCGCAGAGGCAGTTTCAGCACCGTGGCCTCCCCTCCTGCTGATCGGCGTTATGGCAGAGGCTAGGCAAGATCGCACAGCGCTGACAGTCGGGAGAACTCCCTATCCGGTCCGAGGATCGGCGCAGCCGGCTCTCCTGTACCGCGGGCAGCTCGTCTCGGCGATGAAGATCTAATTTGGGCTGACGAGTCCGTGCTCCAGCGCGAATAGTGTCGCGCCAGCGCGGGTGGACACGCCGACCTTGCCGTACAGGCGCTGGATGTGGTGGTCGCAGGTCTTCGGGGAGATCCCCAGCCGGCGGGCAACCTGCTTGGTGGCCAGTCCGCGGGCAAGCAGGCCAAGGACCTCGCACTCGCGCTCGGAGAGCCCACCAGGCCGGTGCACTGGCCGGCGCGGCTCCCTCGCGGCGATCAGCACCGCGTTCACTGCCTCCGGCGCGAGCCTGCCTGTCTTCGCGTCCCGGCACAGTTCGTCCGCCGCGGCCGCCGGTGACAGCGCCGGCCGGTGCGCCCGCGGCTCCCGCATTGCCTGGTAGCAGTCTGCTGCCGCCAGCAACCAGGCCGTCAGTGGCAGCTCGCCCACCCGGCTGCCCCGGTGGTAGCCAGACCTATCGCAACGCTCACCATGCGACCCGGCAAGTCGGGCCAGCGGACGCAATCCGGCAGCGGCGTCAAGCACCCGCTCGCTGTGGTACGCGTGCAGCCGCACCCGCTCGTCGCGGTTCAGTGGACCCGGCTTAGCCCACACGTTGACGGGCACCGCGACGCGGCCGACGTCGTGCACCAGCGCCGCCCGGCGGAGCAGCAGCACGTCCGGGGCGGCCAGTCCGGCCACAACGGCCGACTCTCCGGCAAGCTGGGCAACGGCGCGGGAGTGCCCGACCGTCCACATGCTTTTCAGATCGGCGAAATCGGCGATCGCCGACAGGCAGTCATCCAGCCGCTCCTCATCCACAACCGGCTGCGGGCCGGGCTCGGTGAGCAGCACGTCCTCCCAAATGGATGGCGCGCCCAGGCCCTCATACGCGTGATCGCCGAGTTCGAAGAAGGCACTCACAGCCTGCGGGTCCAGCCCCGACCCGGCACGCTCGGCCAGCATGCGGCCTGCGAGCGCGGGACCACCGTGCTGCCAGGCCAGGTCCGCACCGCCAGCGGGATCTGCTCGCCTCGTAGCTCCCCCGGCATGCCCTTGCCATCCCAGCGCTCCCACAGATGCCGCAGTGCAAGCTGGATCTGCTCGGAGAAGCCCATCCGCGCCCCCAGCACCCGGGCGACATCGCAATGGCTGGCGGCCCACGTGCGAAATTCCGCCACGCCGCCAAATGCCGACCTGGCCATCACAGCCGCCCGCGCAAGCCGCGCACGTCCTGGGTGGGCAACCCGCGCCGCCGTGGTGACCAGGTCCAGCCGGGTCCCGAAGGCTACCGCCATCATGTGTGGCCGCGCCGAAAGCTCGTCCCCGAAGAACCGCGCATCGATCTCGCTCTCCGCCGTGCACCCGGCGAAATGCAGCACGCCCGTGTAGAAGACGGTCACCTGATCGTCTTCTGGCAGGCCCATCGCCTGAGCCACCCGCACCGCCAGAACCGCGGTGGTCAGCCCATGTTCCAGTGGCTGACCCATCGCCAGGTCAGTTGCCAGCGACAACACCCCGACGGCTTCAGCCAGCCGCAACGGGTGATCGAGCGCAGTCATCTACACCGGTCCCAGGGCTCCCGCAGTTCCAATAAGCCTGCGGGGGAACGAGTCTCGGTACATCGGCCGTGATCCCTGCACATCAAGTATCACATCGTGCCAGGACCATCCGCGCTCGGCAGGCGATTCAGCCCTGCGCCAACGGTCATGAATGCGACGCGGTCGCCATCTTTGCTGGCGCCAGCGCCACGGCCTCCCACCCATCCGGTGCCACCGCCACCGGTTCGGTGCCATCGTCCTCCCACAGAATGTCCGCCCAGCTCAGCCGACCGCGGTGATCACCGCACACGCCCATCCGCACCGACAGGCCCCGGACTCAGAGCAGGCCCCTGCCGTGCTCGCTGACGGGGTCGTCGATCACGTGTGGTTCAGACGGACCGCCGCTGTCGGCAACCGCCACCCGCCCACGCTCCCCCACCACGTGACCTCGACGGCGAACCATCCGCCCCGCCCGCTGACCGTGAACTTGATGGCGTTGGCGCCTAATTCGCTGGCCACCATGATCACGTCGTCGCTGGCCGGGCATGGTGGCCCGCAGCCGCCCCCGTGCATCTGCCGCCGGTGAAGCCACTGCCACCGGGTCACCTCCTGTGGTAGGAGGCGCCCTTAACCCACGAACCAGGCCGAGCGTGGCGGGCCCAAACCCGTTGCAGCGCCTCTCGGCCTGGCTCCCACCATACCGGGACAGCAAATCCTGGCCATGCCGCATGGGCAGGCCGCCCGCCCCCCGCCCGGCACCGCAGCGGCCCTTCTCCGCGCGACAGGCACTCGAGCACGCTGACCGTGAGGCGTACGCGCGGCCGCGCCCACGGGTTCAGATCTCTCAGCGCTCGTGCGCAGCGGCATACCTTTCCAGCACGTCTGCCCGGATCCGGCCGCGCGCGGCAACCTGGATACCCTGTTTCTCGGCCCAGGCGCGCACGGCAGCTCGATCCACGGAAAATGAGCTGCGAGGCCTTCCCGCTCCCGGGGCCCTGCCTGGGCGCCGTCCGGCCGGGACGACATGGGCTGCGTCGATGTAGGGCTTCAGGGCGGCCAGGAAGGCAACGTGGTTCTTCTCGGCCAGGTCGATCTCGAACTGCTGGCCCTGGTAGGCAAACGTCAGCGTCGTAGCATCGGCTGAGCCGTCGATGTCGTCGGTGATCACTACAGTCACAGTCTTGGCCATGTGTGGAATCGTCCAGGTTGGCCGCCAGCGTTGTCAAAGACGCGCTGGGTCGTTAGTGACCGGCGGGGCTACCGGCGGGGCTAGCGTGGTCCGCGTCGGGCTGTAATCGCCGGCAACGCACCCCAACGGGCGAGGCGTTGTTTCCCGGGGGCCCGTCTGCGCATCAGCAGTCCCAGTAACTCGATGAGGAGCGAGGCACCGTGTGGCATTCCATGTTCGTGGTCCAGATACCCATCCTTGAGAAGATCCTGCGAACAGTTCTCGTGTACACCACCATTTTGATATTGTTCCGGCTGGCCGGCAAACGGGACCTGGCTGTTCTTAACACATTCGATTTTGTTGTCATATTCCTTCTGTCAAACGTTGTTCAAAACGCCATCATCGGCAATGACACCAGCCTCCTCGGCGGCATCATCGGCGCAGCCACTCTCGTGGGCATCAACGCCGCCCTCAACCGCTGGCTGACGGTCAGCGCTCGCGCCACCCGAGTACTGGAGGGCACGGCCACGACAATCATCGAAGAGGGCCAGTTCATCCCGCGCGCGCTTCGGCGGCTTTCGTTGCGGCCCGAGGAGGTGGAGCACGCCATGCGGGTGCAAAACGGAGATGATGTGACCGAGATCGGCACCGGCCGGATGGAGCCGAACGGGCAGCTGATCCTGTCGCTCAAGCCCGATGAGCAGAACGCCACCAAGGGTGACATAACACACCTCAACACCCGCCTTGACGCAATCGAGGCCGCCCTGGCCACGCTGACAGCTTCCAACTAGGCAAGCCGCTGCAGCCGCGCCGACGACGGCCAGTTTCCACGTCTTGCAATGACGTCGCCCCGATGGACCAGGTGGCCCAGCGACGACATCCTAAATTGCCGCCGACATGGCGCCGGCCAGCCACTCAGCGATGATCGCGCTAGGGAGCCGTTACGGGCGCGGGGAAGGCGCGAGTTTGATGTGCGTCTGATGCGTGCGTGAGACTCGCGACCTGACCGTTGGCGATGAGACGGTCGTAGCCAGTCTGCCAATCGGGGAGGCCGGGAGTGCTTTGCTCCCAGTCGGCGAAGGTCGCCTCGTCGCACCAGTCGTCTATGCGAGCCATCGTGGTCAGGTGCGGTTCGCTGCCGACGAAGGCCTGCATCGGGCCGCGTGCTTGCCAGGCGGTGAGAGTCCAGAACACGTTGTTCGCGTCGGCGAGAACATCTGCGCCAAGGTTGCCTTCGAGCCGATGGCTAGGTCAACGACCGGCACGCCGGGTGGCTTCGGCCTCGGCTGGGTGTGGCCGCCGGCGTCCCGCCCTGGCGCCTTGGGGCGGGACGCGGGTGCGGTGTCAGCCGGTGCAGCAGCATCCGCAGCAGTCGTAGTCACCGCAGCATGGGCAGCGCATTGTCGGTCACCTCCTTTCGCCGGCGGGTGGCCGCCATGTCCCCGGAGCTGGGTCCGGGCAAGCCGGGCCGGGGATGGCGGCGAGCATGCCAGCCAGCTGGTCGCGCAGACTGGTCAGCCGGGTGATCTCGGCGTCGATCTCGGCCAGCCGGCGGTGCAGCAAGCCGGCCGCGGGTTCACAGGGGCACTCGCCGGTGTCGCGGAGCGCGAGCAGTTCAGCTATGTCGGCCAGCGTCAGCCCGAGCCGCTTGGCACCTCGGATGAACTGCAGCCGGTCGACCGCTCGCTCACCGTAACGGCGGTGGTCCCCGGGGGTGCGCGCCGGGGCGGGCAACAACCCCGTCCGCTCGTAGTACCGGATGGTGTCCGGCCGGACGCTCGTGCGGGCAGCCAGCTGAGTGATCGACAGCCCGCCGGAAGTTTGCTGGACGGTCACGCCGACAGCGTAAAACCTGGACCCGGCTCCAAAGTCAAGCCCCTAATGCGCCGCCCAGTCCCAGAGGCGCTCCCCGGAACCCGTCAGCGATGATGCTGAAGGCACCGGTGTAGGAGGGCTGGCCGCGGGCGAGACGGAACGCGACCAGCAGTAGCCACGGCATCTCCAGCGCGAGGTAGCCGGGTGGGCCGAGGTGGCCGGTGACCGTCAGCAGTGCTCGCTGCTCGCGCCGGCTGAGCACATGGGGAAGGCTGAGCGCAGCCGCAGCGTTACCTGGTGATGGATGGCTTTAACATCCCGCGGCGCGGTGTGCGACCGTAGAGGCGGATAGCGACCGGAGGTGAGTTTGACCATGGCGCTGCCGTACGACTCCGAGCCGAAGTTCCAGGGCTACGCCCGTCCGGAGATGCTCGTCACGACCGAGTGGCTGGCCGAGCACCTTGGGGACCCTGGCCTTGTCGTTGCCGAGTCCGACGAGGATGTGCTGCTGTATGAGACCGGTCACATCCCCGGCGCGGTGAAGCTCGACTGGCACACTGAGCTCAACGATCCCGTCACCCGCGACTACGTCGACGGTGCAGGCTTCGCGCGGCTGATGTCGGAGAAGGGGATCACGCGGGAGACCACGCTGGTCCTGTACGGTGACCGGAATAATTGGTGGGCGGCGTATGCGCTGTGGGTGTGCACGCTGTTCGGCCACCCGGACCTGCGCCTCCTCGACGGGGGCCGGACAAAGTGGATCGCCGAGGGCCGGCCGCTGGACACCGGGGCGCCGCAGCGTCCCCGCACCGACTACCCCGTAGCCGAACGCGACAACACCCGATTCCGGGCGTTCCGGGACCAGGTCCTGGCCCACCTCGGCAAGCCGCTCATCGACGTTCGCTCGCCCGGTGAGTACACCGGCGAGCTGCTGCATATGCCGGACTATCCGCAAGAAGGTGCGCTGCGGGGCGGGCACATTCCCGGCGCCAAGAGCGTCCCCTGGTCCCGTGCGGCTGCAGACGACGCCACGTTCCGGACCCGCAAGGAGCTTGAGGCGATCTATCAGGATGAGGCAGGGCTGCGCCCGGACGACGACGTGGTGGTCTACTGCCGGATCGGCGAGCGCTCCAGCCACACCTGGTTCGTGCTGCACCACTTGCTGGGCTATCCGCAGGTGCGCAACTACGACGGGTCGTGGACCGAGTGGGGGAATTCGGTCCGGGCGCCCATCCGCCGGGGAGAGAATCCGTGACGGCCGGCACTGGCATCCTCAATCCCCGCCTGCAGGAGATTGCCGAGGATTTCGGGGCGGTCCCGGACAAAGAACGGCTGCAGCTGCTGCTGGAGTTCTCCGGGGAGCTGCCGCCGCTCCCCGCCCGGTACGCGGAGCACCAGGACCTGCTGGAGCAGGTGCCGGAGTGCCAGTCGCCGCTGTTCCTGGCGGTCGAGGTTGACGACGACGGCACCGTTCATCTCTTCTTCGACGCACCGCAGGAGGCACCGACCACCCGCGGCTTCGCAGGCATTCTCTACGCCGGGCTGGATGGGCTGGGCGCGGACGAGATCCTGAAGACGCCAGGCGAATTCTCCAGCCAGCTCGGGTTGCAGGACCTGGTGAGCCCGCTGCGGATGCGCGGCATGGCGGCGATGCTGGCACGGATCAAGCGTCAGGTGCGCGAGAAACGGGACTGACTGCCCGCCGTCCGGGGCCAGGGGAAACCATCAGCCGCGGCGCTCGCCGGTGATCGTCCGCTGCCCGGTGTCGAAGGTGTAGCCGAACTTGGTGGCGATGGCCACCTCGTTCCGGTTACCGGCCAGCGCCCGCCGGAGCACCCGCTCGCTATGCCGCGCACTACGGGATGGCTGAGACATTTCTGTGCGGCGGCGCGGTTGTCGGAGCACGAGGACACCTGACCGGGGCCTGCTGGCGGCCGGACGTGCCGCCCTCGGCGGTCTCCCCGGCCGCTAGCCGCGTCACCAGGCTTTCAAGAAAGAACGCTTAGCGCCCCCGGGAGCAGGACT
>WNGR01005618.1_pt1 | contig 21975 bp, 14 predicted proteins | sample 5407581 | NCBI WGS metagenome assembly WNGR01 (sample SAMN13153383, study PRJNA577476) | soil metagenome | isolation source: 80 cm soil or saprolite under Garry oak tree replicate 2 | place: USA:California | collected 2016-06-15
GGCCGGCCGGCTGGTCGCCGAGCGCGACTTCGCCGACCGTGAGCTGCGCTACGCCTACGACACGCGCGGCCTCTACACCCAGACCACCAACGGACTGGGTGAGGCGACCCAGCTGGCGCACGACGAACTGGGCCGCCTGGTCAGCCGCACCACCGGCGAGCACGTCACCGCGATGGAGTACGACGTCGTCGGCCGACTGGTACGCGCCACCACGCCGGACGCGGAACTGACGTTCGAGTACGACCTGGTCGGCCAGGTGGTGTCCGAGAGCACCAACGGGCGCGTGCTCACCAACGCCTACGACCCGCTGGGCCGGCGGACCAGGCGCACCACACCGGCCGGCGTCACCAGCACGTGGACCTTCGACGGTGCCGGCAATCCGGCGACGTTGGACCTGGCAGGCGTCGCGCAGGGCTTCGAGTACGACGCCGCCGGGCGCGAGACCCAGCGACGGTTCGGCGACGTCACCGTGGCACAGGCGTGGGAGTCGACGCACCGGCTGCGGGTGCAGGCGGTCAGCACGACCAACGCCAACGGCAGGCCGCTCGTGCAACGGCGCTCCTACCAGTACCGGCCCGACGGCTACCTGACCGGCGTCGTCGACCTGGCCGACGCCCGCGAACTCGCGGTGGACCCGGTCGGGCGGGTCACGTCGGTCGGCGACGAGCGCTACGCCTACGACCCCAACAACAACATCACCGCGGACAGCTCGGGCCAGTTCGAGTACGCCGCCGGCCGGCTGCGGACGGCGGGTCGGACCAGCTTCTCCCACGACGGCAACGGCCGCGTGGTCGGGCGCCGGGTCCGCACGCTGTCCGGTCAGGTGCGGACCTGGCGGTACGACTGGGATGCCGAAGACCGGCTGCGCGAGGTGACCACACCGGACGGCGTGCGCTGGCGGTACGGCTACGACGCGTTCGGCCGCCGCGTGACCAAGCTGCGGCTGACCGACGGCGGCGAGGTGGCCGAACGCGTCGACTTCACCTGGGACGGCACCGTGCTCGCCGAACAGGAGCACGTCACCGTGGACCGGTCGCGGCACACCACGTGGGAGTGGCGGCCACGGAGCAACCGCCCGCTGGCCCAGACCGAGCGGACCGTCCGGCGCGACTCGCCGCAGGACGTGGTCGACCAGGAGTTCTACGCGATCATCACCGACCTGATCGGCACGCCGACCGAACTGGTGAGCGAGTCCGGCGAGATCGTCGAGCGCCTGACCGGGTCACTGTGGGGCACCACACACGGCCCCACCAGGGTGCCGCTGCGCTTCCCCGGCCAGTACCACGACGACGAGTCCGGCCTGCACTACAACGTGTTCCGCTACTACGACCCGGCCGTCGGCCGCTTCTACAGCGAGGACCCGATCGGGCTGCGCGGCGGCACCAACCCGAGCGGCTACGTGCCGAACCCGACGGCGTGGGCCGACCCGCTCGGCCTCACCCCGTGCAAGGCGGCGACGGGTCAGGGCGCGCAGCAGACGACCACGCAGTCGGGCTGGGCACAGCCGAGGCCGGCGGGCATCGACAGCGTCCACCCGCAGCACATCATCAACCTCGAGCAGCAGATGGGCTTCCCGCTGAAGAACGGCGGCGCCTTCGACCAGGGCACGTTGGGCAAGTACTACGCGTCGCACGCCGAACGGCAGGCCAACTACCTCAACCCGCACCTGCCGGTCCGCGTGGACAAGCCGATGTGCACGGACTGCCAGAACTACTTCCAGGCGCTGGCGCAGCACAACGGCCAGACGTACACCGTGCATGATCCACTGATCACGAGGACCTTCGGCGCCGACGGTAGTGTCAACGAGACACCCAACCCCGGCGGTGTCGTCATCTGAGTTCGAGGAGTTCGATGCTGGACGAGAACGAACTTCGCCAGTTGGCCGACAACCTGCCGGCCAACGGCGAACCGTCCTATGCGGACCGCATACGCATTCGCCAGGAGGTGGCCACGTCCGGCGGCGTGGCGTCCCTGCTGCGACTGGAAGAACTGTGCGCGCGACGCGGCTACCGGGCGTGGCAGGCCATGTTCCCCGACGACAACGAGCCGATGGCACTGCTGGAACGGGCGCGCCGCAGCCCCGGCGACCCGGACCTCCCGGCAGCGCTCAACGCGCTGAACACCAAACTGGACGACGTGCTGGGCATCGGCCCGGAGGCGTTCACGGCGACGTACGCCGGCTTCGCGTGCCTCGCGGTGGCACGGCACGCGGTGGCCGGCGAGGTGCACGATCAGCCATCGGAGCGCGGCGAGATCGAGGTGCCGCCGCTGGAGTGGTCGCCGTGCTTCCTCGCATCACTGGTGGCGGCGGGCGGCGCGACCTGGGAGGACGGCACGGACCACGAGGCGCGCAGGTCGTACTGGCGCTGGTACCTTCTGGAGGCCGTCCCGTCGGTCGTTTAGTGCGCACCGCAGGCCCGCAGGCAGGAGCTACGACTGACTGTGCTACCGTCGCAGTCGTAGTGCTCTCGATGTTAGCAGATGATTGTAAGGAGACGCAGTGTCCGGACGTTGTGACCTCTGCGGCAAGGAGCCGGGATTCGGGCGTAGCGTCTCCCGGCTCGGACGCAAGGCCGTGAAGCGACGGGTCAAGGCCCGTGTGCCGCGTATGTTCCGGCCGAATATCCAAACCGTTCATACCGTGATCGACGGCACGCCGAAGCGCATTAGCGCCTGCACGTCCTGCATCAAGAAGGGCAAAGTGCAGCGGCAGGCCAGGGTCTGATTTCCGACCGGTCAGGTATATCTGCCACCGCCATTAGAGTTCGTATACGGCTGGCGCTTCGCTGTTGTTGAGTCGCTCGAACCGGTACGGCGCCAGCGCGTCGTCCTGGTTCTCGCCGAGCACCTCGGCGGCGACCAGGTCGCCGGCGTGCACGCTCAGGGTCGCGCCGCTGTGCGAGACGGCGAAATGGAAGTTGGGCAACTCGGCCGCGCGGCCCAGGACCGGCAGGCCGTCGGCGGGGATGGGTCGTTCACCGATTCGGACGCTTTCCACCGTCGCGGCGCGGATTCCGGGGTACAGCGCCCGGGCCGCCGCCAGCACGGCGTCGATCGCCGAGTGCTCGACATTCATCGCATCGGCGTCGGTTTTCTCACTGTGCAGCAGTAACCGGCCGCCGCCGTCCGGGCGTAGGTGCACGTGCGGGGCGTGGACGACGCGGGACACCGACACCGCGACCGGCGATGTGTAGATCAACACGCCACGGGTGTTCCGCATCGGCAGTACCAGGCCGGCGAGCTCGGCGATCGCGGCGGCCCGCGGCCCCGCACAGTTCACCACCGCGTCCACCGACAGCCGCCGTCCCGAGGCGAGCCCGACCCTGCGCACCACACCGGCCGCCACCACCAGCTCGGTGACCGCGTCGTCGTGCACCAGTTCGGCGCCGGCGGCGACCGCGTCGGCGAGCAGCTGGCCGATCAGGCGGGTCGGCTCGATCCAGCCCTCGCCGGGGAAGTAGGCGATCTCGTCGGCCGGCAGCTCGGCGGGGTTCATGTCCGGCTCCAGGCGTAGCGCCTCCGTGCGGCTGAGCCAGTGCGCCTCGTATCCGTAGTCCAGGACACCGGCGACCTTCCTGCGCAGCTCGGCGCGCCCGGCGTCGTCGTCGGCCCACTCCAGGTTGCCGCCCTCGTGGTACCAGTCGGCGTTGGGCACCTCGGCCGCCAGTTTTCGGTGTGCGGCCATGCCGGCGATGTTGAGATCGTGGTAGGCCCGTGGTTGCTTGCCGCACGAGTTGAGCCACGAGAACGTCGCACCGGAGGTCCCGCCGCCCGGCGCGCCCGCGTCCACGACGGTCACGCGGGCACCGCGTCGCTTCAGCGATGCCGCCACCGCCGCGCCGTAGACGCCGGCACCGATGACCACGATGTGCTCGACCATGCTGTTTCCCCTACCCCGTGGTGACCACCGCTCGGTCGGCGGCGTTGTCGATGCGGAGTGTGCCGTCCTGCCACACCTGCCGTATCCGGTCGCTCAGGCCGGCCAGGTCGAGGGCGTCGCCGTCCACGACGACCAGGTCGGCGCGGTAGCCGGGGGCCAGGCGGCCCAGTTCGTCGCCGAGGCCGAGCAGTTCCGCGGCCGACGACGTGGTCGCGGCCAGTACCTGGGCGGGTGTCATGCCGCAGCCGGCCATGAGCGGCAGTTCTTCGAGGTTCGTGCCGTGCTTGCCGACGCCGCTGTCGGTGCCCATCGCGATGCGGACGCCGGCGGCCGCCGCGCGGCGGACCGATTCGCGGTGCACCTGGACGACGTCCTTTGCCTTGCGCACCACGGCATCCGGCAGCGGCACACCGGCCTCGGCCGCGCGGATCACGTTCACGGGGGCGACGAGCGTGGGCACCAGCCAGGTGCCGGCGGCCAGCATCAGCTCGATGGCCTCGTCGTCCAGGTAGATGCCGTGTTCGATGGAGCGGATGCCGGCCCGGACGGCGTTCTTGATGCCCTCGCTGCCCTGCGCGTGCGCCATCACGTACCGGCCCTGCATGGCCGCCTCGGTGACCAGCACGTCCAGTTCGGCGGGGGTGAACTGGGAGTGCCGAGGGTCGTCGCGCGGGGAGAGCACACCGCCGGTCGTGCACACCTTCAGCACGTCCGCGCCGGCCCGCAGCAGTTCCCTGGCCACCCGGCGCATCTCGTCCGGACCGTTGGCGATCGTGGCCGGGCGGCCCGGATGTGGGTGGCTCAACGGCACGCAATGGCCGGACGGTGTCCAGCCGTCGCCGTGGCCGCCGGTCGGCGAGACCATGCCGATCGAGATCCGCAGTCGGGGGCCCGGGATCAGGCCGTCCTCCAGGGCCTGCTTGATACCCAGGTCGGCGCCGCCCGCGTCGCGCGCCGTCGTGATGCCCGCCGCGAGGGTGCGTGCCAGGTTTCGTGCGGCGGCGAAGAACTGGTAGGAGAACGGTTCCTGGACCCGGTGCAGCAGGCCGATGTCGGACACGGTGACGTGCACGTGGCAGTCGAACAGGCCGGGCAGCAGCGTGGTGCCGGTGCAGTCGATCACCGTGTCGGCGTCCAGTCCGGTGCCGACGTCCTCGATCAGGCCGTCGATGACCAGGACGTCGGCCGGAGCGGTGCCGGAGCCGTCGAACACCCGACCGCCCGCGAACAGGACTCGGCTCATATCGCAGCCCCTCCCAGATCGTGTGGTTGGCTAACTATGTCATCCGAGCAGTGCGGCGCCCGCGCGTCAAGGATGAAATTTTCAACCCTTCCGCCACCGGATGTTTGCCGTCGGTCCTCGCCCTGACGTGCGCCGGAACCGGTTCTCGATGATCTTCGCTGGATTGCGTACTCGGTGGTGCGAATCGGCGGTGTTACCTTCGCGTCGTGTATGCGGTTGACCTCGATGTAACGGAGGCCGAGTGAATGTGAGAATGCGGAACTGTGTGATACCGGCCTGCATTGTCGCCATTGTTTCGGCGTTGGTGCTCGCCGCGCCGCCGGCATCGGCGCACGGCGCCATGGAGTCGATCGGCAGCCGCACGTTTCTGTGCTGGGAGGACGGCATCACATCGACCGGGCAGATCGTGCCGCAGAATCCGGCCTGCCAGTCGGCGATCGCGCAGAGCGGCCCCACGCCGTTGTTCAACTGGTTCGCGGTGGGCAACCGCACCGCGGCCGGCGGCACGGTGGGCGTGATTCCGGACGGAAAACTGTGTAGCGGCAACAGCAACTACTTCGATTTCTCCGGATTCGACCAGGCCCGTGCCGACTGGCCGGTGACCCATGTGACCGCGAACGCGGCCGTCACGATCAAGTACAACAAATGGGCGGCGCACCCCGGCACGTTCAACCTGTTCATCACCAAGGACGGCTGGGACCAGACCCAACCACTCACCTGGGCCGACCTGGAGCCGACACCGTTCTCCACCGTCACCAACCCGGCGTCGGTCGGTGATCCGGGTAATGTCAACAGCTTCTACAACTGGAACGCCACCCTGCCGAACAAGACCGGCCGCCATATCATCTTCTCGCAGTGGGTGCGTTCGGACAGCACCGAGAACTTCCTCGGCTGCTCCGACGTGGTGTTCGACGGCGGCAACGGCAACGTGACCGGTATCGGCGCCGGCGGCTCGCCACCGCCCAACCCCACGCCGTGCAACGTGGCCTACTCGATCACCAATTCCTGGCCCGGCGGATTCCAGGCCGCGGTCACGGTGACCAATCCGACGACGGCCACCATGTTCGGTTGGACGGTGAGCTGGGTGCTGCCCGACGGTGAGACCATCTCCAGTTCCTGGAACGGCACGCTGTCCCAGGCCGGCTCGCTGGCCACGGTCAAGAGCGCGAGTTGGAACAGCCAGCTCGCGGCCGCGGCCACCGCCTCGTTCGGGTTCACCGCCAACATGACGGGTACACCCACCGTGCCCACCAGCATTTCCTGCCAGAGTCCATAAGAACGCCGGTTTGCCACCGTGCACGGCTTTCCGTCGTGCACGGTGGCCGGCCGGGCAGGGAGGCATGCCCGGTGCTCGCTCATCCCCGCATCGCGGTGGCCCTGCTGGTCGTCGCGGCTGTCGCCGGCTGCAGCACGTCGACCACATCGGCACCGCCCACGAACTCCGGCATGGGTGACATGCCGGGAATGGTGATGCCGACCACCGCCGCCGCACTACCCGAGGCACTGGAGGGCAACGGGCTGGCCGGCGGCACCGGCGGCTACACGTTCGTGCCCACCACCGACACCGTGCCGGCCGGCGCGCCGAGCATGTTCACGTTCCACATCACCGGTCCCGGTGGTCGCACGGTCACCCGGTACCAGCCGCACGAGAGCCAGTTGGTGCAGTTCGACCTGATCCGCGCCGACCTGACCGGCTACGTCCACATCGATCCGGCCATGCGTGAGGACGGCACCTGGGTCGTGCCCCTGCCCGCCCTGCCGCCCGGCTCGTACCGGGCCTACACGACCTTCGCCGCGCCGGACGCCAGTGCCGGCAAACCCTTGCTGTACCGGCTGTCGCACGCGTTCACCGTGCCCGGCAACGCCCCGGTCAGTACGCCACTGCCCGCGCCGACGGCCACGGTGACCGTGGACGGCTTCACCGTGACCCTGGCTGCTAAGCCAAAAGCCGGCACGTCCACCCGGCTGACCATCGACATCCGCAAAGCCGGCCAGCAGATCGGCTACTTCCAGCGCTACCTGGACGGCTACGCGCACCTGACCGCGTTCCACGCCGGAGATCTTGCGCTGGCTCGCCTGAGTCCGGCCGGCAAGGTGACCGGTCGGCAGGAACTGACCAGCCAGGCGGTGTTCCCGGTCCGCGGTACGTGGCGGCTGTTCGTCCAGTTTCGAACCAGCGGCCCGCCGCACACCGCGGTTTTCACGGTCGCCGTCGGCTGACCAGCGTGTTCGGGCGGTCGCCTGCGACTGCGATGTGAAACGTTGTCGATAACGTTTTCGACGGCTAGTCTGGGCTGGCTCGGTCGCGCTGGTGTTGGTCAGGTGTCGAGGAGGGCACGGTGAGAGCAGCACAGAACGGCTTATGGTCGTTACTGACGGTCGTCGCTCTGTCGCTGACCGGAGCTACGGCGTCGGCGGCGCCCGCACTCCAGCCCGCCTCCCACGCCCGGATGATTCCGCTGCGCCATCTCGCCGAACGCGATGATCGCTACTTCGGCGCCTCACTCAACGTCGACCTGCTGGGCACCAGCGCGCCTTACACGGCCGTCGCGAAGACCCAGTTCGACATGGACACCCCGGAAAACGCGATGAAATGGGACACCGTCGAACCGTCCAACGGCACGTTCGACTTCGGCCCCGGTGATCAGGTGGTCGCGTTCGCCGAGCAGAACCACGCCCGGGTGCGCGGGCACAACCTGGTGTGGCACAGCCAGTTGCCGAGTTGGGTGACCGCGCTGCCGACGAATCAGGTTCAGGCGGCGATGGAAAGCCACATCACCGCCGAGGCCGCGCACTATCGCGGCAAGATCTACGCCTGGGACGTGGTGAATGAGCCGTTCAACGACGACGGCACGCTGCGGGCCGACGTGTTCGAGACCGCGATGGGACCCGGTTATCTGGCCGACGCGCTGCGCACCGCGCACGCCGCCGACCCGAAAGCCAGGCTCTACCTGAACGATTTCAACATCGAGGGCGTCAACGCGAAGAGCGACGCCATGTACGACCTGGTGAAAACGCTGAAGGCACAAGGCGTTCCGATCGGCGGCGTCGGGCTGGAAAGCCACTTCGTGCTCGGCCAGGTGCCCGCGACGATGCGGGCCAACATGGCACGGTTCGCCCGGCTCGGTGTCGACGTCGCGGTCACCGAACTCGACGTCCGAATGGTCCTACCGGCCACCGCCGCCGACCTGGCACAGCAGGCCGCCGACTACGCCACCGTGGTCGACAACTGTCTAGCTGTGTCGCGCTGTGTCGGCGTGACGCAGTGGGATGTCAGCGACGCGGATTCCTGGATTTCCGGATTCTTCACGGGTCAGGGCGCCGCCACGATGTACGACGAGAACTATCTGCCCAAGCCGGCGTACACGGCCACCGCGGACGCGCTACGCCGGCACGACGAGTGAGCTTCGCCGCCGTCGCCGCGTGGGGCTACCGCGGTGACGGCGGCGTTCCGAACAGGTCCGACATGGAAATTTCAGCTGCTCAACGGTGTCGCCGCAGGTGGTTCGACCGGCGATTGACGCTGCTTGCGTTGCGGCACCACGATTTCGGTGCCCATGAAGCATGAAGTACGCGGGCCACCCGTGCGGCCCGCCGCCGGAAGGAGCACGACGTGATCGGAAGAACGACACGCAACCGAACACTGGCTGTCTTGGGAGCGTTCGCGTTGTGCGCGGCACTCGTGCAACCCGGTCTCGCGGCCGCGTCGAATGCTCCGTCAGTCGACGTGACCGTCAACGCCAACGAGGGCATGGGCACGATCCCGGCCACCGGCTACGGCCTGAACAGCGCGGTGTGGGACGACCAGATGAACGTGCCGGCCGTGCAGGGCCTGCTCGGCCAGGCTGGCATCGGGATGCTGCGTTACCCCGGCGGATCCTACGGCGATATCTACCACTGGCAGACGAACACGGCGACCGGCGGTTTCGTCGCGCCCGGCACGAATTTCGACTCGTTCATGGGCACCGTCAAGACGATCGGCGCGCAGCCGATCATCATCGCGAACTACGGCACCGGCACCCCGCAGGAGGCGGCCGCGTGGGTCCAGTACGCGAACGTGACCAAGGGCTACGGCGCCAAGTTCTGGGAGATCGGCAACGAGAACTACGGCAACGGTTTCTACGGCGCGAACTGGGAGGCCGACAACCACGCGAGCAAGAGCCCGACGACGTACGCGAACAACGTCCTGCAGTACGCGTCGGCGATGAAGGCGGTCGATCCGACGATCAAGATCGGCGCCGTGCTGACCCTGCCGGGCAACTGGCCGGACGGGGTGCTGAACAGCGGTGATACGGCCGACTGGAACCGCACGGTGCTCTCGATCGCCGGTTCCGCCGTCGATTTCGCCATCGTGCACTGGTATCCCAACAGTGCCGGTGCCGCGATACCGGCCCAACTGCCCGGAGAACTGGGCCAGTTGCGCCAGGAGATCGCCAAGTACGCCGGCCCGAACGCGGCCCACCTTGGCATCGCGCTGACCGAGGTCAACGCGGGCGTCGGCGAGAACACCCAGCCTGACGCGCTGTTCAGTGCGGACACCTACTTCACCGCGCTGGAGCAGGGAGTGTTCACAGTGGACTGGTGGGACACGCACAACGGCGCGACCGCGATCAGCACCGCGCCCGACGGCGCCACCGACTTCCAGGACTGGGGCGTGCTGTCCAGCGGCCAGTGCGTCGGTTCGGTCTGTGAGCCGGCCGTGAACACCCCGTTCCCCACGTATCACGCGATCAGCATGCTCAGCAAGGTCGGTCGGCCGGGCGACCAGATGGTGCGCGCCGGCACGAACCAGCCGATGGTCGCCGCGCACGCCGTGCGGCAGGCCAACGGCAATCTCGCGGTGATGCTGGTGAACAAGGACCCGAGCAACGCCTACTCGGTCAACCTGCACTACGCCGGCTACACGCCGAGCACCGCCACGCCGACCGTGTTCACCTACGGCGCCGAGGCGTCCGCGATCACCAGCGCGAGCCAGGGCACGAACGTCAGCCAGAACCTGCCGGCGTACTCCATCGAGACGGTCGTGCTCACCCCGTCGGGCAACGGCGCCAGTTCGCTGACCGCGCCCGGCAGCCCGGTGGTGTCCAACGTGAGCAGCAACGGGGCGACCGTGAGCTGGACGCCATCGACCGGCGGCCAGGTCACCCGGTACGAGGTCGTTCGCCAGTTCGGCACGACCAGCGAACTGCTCGCCGAGTCGACCTCGACGTCGGCCACGATCGCGAACCTGAACCCCGGCACGGGTTACACGCTCAACGTGCTGGCCACCGACCGGTTCGGCAACCTCTCGCCGTCCTCGGACCCGGTCACGGTCATCACCGGCACGCCCGCGAACAGCACGTGCGCGGTCGACTACCAACTGACCAACGGTTGGGGAACCGGCTATGTGGCCGCCGTGACGGTGACCGACACCGGACCGAACCCGATCAACGGCTGGACGCTCACCTTCACGTTCCCCAGCGCGGGGGAGAACGTCAGCTCCGGCTGGAACGCGAACTGGACCAGCAGCGGCCAGAACGTCCAGGCCACCAGCGTGGACTTCGACGCGAACCTGGCCGCGAACGGCGGTAACTCGGCCACGATCGGCTTTGTCGGCGCGAACACGGGCGCGTACGCGTCACCGGCCGCGATCAGTCTCAACGGGACCGTCTGCACCACGACCTATACCGACTGACTGGAAGAACATATGAGCAGATCGTTGTCGATGCTCAAGTTGACGGTCGCGGCGGCGCTCACGGTCGCCGTCGCCGCGACCGTGCCGCTGGTGCGCACCATCAGCCACGCGGCGGCGGTGGCCGGTCCCACCGCCGCCGCGAACCCGGCGGACCACTGGGTTGACACCTGGGTGTCCATGCCGCAGCTGACCGAGCCGGCCAACCTGCCGCCGCCCCCGTTCACCGGCACCAACGAGGTCCTGGTCAACACCACGCTGCGCCAGACCATCCACACCTCGGTCGGCGGGCAGCACGTGCGGTTGCGCTTCTCCAACGCGTTCGGCGGCGTGGACCTGCCCATCACCGCCGTTTCCGTGGCGCTGCCGGTGAACGGCCAGGCCGGTGTCAGTGCGATCCGGCCGGGCACATCGCGGCCGGTGACCTTCGACGGCCAACCTGGCATCGACATTCCGGTGGGGTCGCTCGCGGTGTCCGATCCGCTGGACTTCCCGCTGATACCTCAGTCCAACGTGACCGTGACCCTGTACCTGGCGACCGGCCAGGCATCCACCAACATCACTTCGCACCCCGGCTCCCGGACCACGTCGTACTTCCTGACTGGCAACCACATCGGCGACCTGGACCTACCCGGCGCGACCTCGGTGGCGCACTGGTACTTCCTCAGCGGTGTCGAGGTGTGGTCGCGTGCTGAGGGCGTCGCGATCCTGGGCGACTCGCTGACCGACGGCCGAGGCTCGACCACGGACACGAACAACCGCTGGCCCGACGATCTGCTGGCCCGGTTGCAGGCCGACCACGAGACCACCGGCGTCGCCGTGCTCAACCAGGCGGCCGGCGGGAACCGAGTTCTCAACGACGGCCTCGGCCCCAACGCGTCCGGCCGGGTGGACCGTGACGTGCTGGCGCAGAGCGGGATCGCCTGGCTCATCGTGTTCGAGGGCGTCAACGACATCGGCACCGCCGCCGCGACCCCGGCCGCGCAGCAGCAGGTGACGACCCAGCTGATCACGGCATTCCAGCAGATCATCACCCGCGCGCACGCCAAGGGAATCCGGGTCTACGGCGCGACGATCACACCGTTCGGCGGCAACAACCCCTACGACGATCCGCAGGGTGTGCGCGAGTCCGCACGGCAGGCCGTCAACGCGTGGATCCGCACCAGTCACCGGTTCGACGCGGTGATCGATCTCGATCGGGTCGCGCGGGATCCGGCCAACCCACGGCAACTGCTGCCTGCGTTCGACGTCGGCGATCACCTGCACTTCAACCCGGCCGGCTACCAGGCTTTGGCCAACGCCGTCCCGGACCGGCTGTTCCGGTTGACACCGCTGCCACCAGGCTTCGCCTTCAACTAACGATCGGTCAAGGAGAACCCGCGATGACGCACCCCTCCGACGAACCGTCCCCGTTCGCCGCGCAGTTCGCGCGACGGCGTTTCCTGGAACTGCTCGCTGTGCTGACCGGAGGGATCGGCGCCGCGACCGCAATCGCGGCGCCGACCGCCGCGGCGGCCTCCTATCTCGACCACCAGCCCGGCCCGGGCCGGTTTCCTTTGGTGGCCGGGAAGCGGGCCGCGCCGTTGGTGGTCAGCGCGAGTGACTTTCCGGGTGTGGTCCGTGCCGTGGGGGATCTGAGCGCCGACGTCAACCGGGTCACCGGCGTCACGCCCACCATCGTGCTGGATCAGCTGCCGGCGCAACAGGACATCGTGCTGATCGGCACGATCGGCCGCAGCTCGCTCATCGACGGTCTCATCAAGTCGGGCAAGCTTGACGTGAGTGGTATCGCGGGAAACTGGGAGACGTCGCTGCAACAGGTCGTGGCGGATCCAATGCCCGGTGTGCGCAGCGCGTTCGTCATCGCGGGCAGCGACCAACGGGGCACCATCTTCGGCATCTACGACGTGTCGAAGGGCATCGGCGTCTCGCCGTGGTACTGGTGGGACGACGTGCCGCCGCAGCAGCGGGACGAGATTCACGTGCTGCCCGGCCGGCACAGCCAGGGCACGCCGGTGGTCAAGTACCGAGGGTTCTTCATCAACGACGAGAATCCGGACCTCGGCACCTGGGCGCCCGCGTTCTTCGGCCCCGGCCTCGCTCCCGGTTTCCCTGGCGGTTTCAACAGCAAGTTCCACGCCAAGATCTTCGAAACCATGCTCAGATTGAAGGCCAACTACTTATGGCCTGCGGTCTGGGGCCGCGCGTTCGCCGAGGACGATCCGGAAAACCACGCCACCGCAACGCGCTATGGCATCATCATGGGCACATCGCACGAGGCACCCATGCTGCGCGGCATCGAGGAATGGAACCGCCACGCCGTTCCCGCCGTGCGCGACGCCAACGGCAACATCGTCACACCAGGCCACGATCCGTACGGCGGCACCGGCGAATGGAGCTTCGTACACAACGCGGACGCCATCAAGGCGTACTGGACGGCCGGCATCCGCCGAATGGTGCAACAGAACATCGAAGGCGTGGTCACCGTAGGCATGCGCGGCAACGGCGACACGAGCCTGCCGGACGGCAACGGAATCGACCTGATGCGGCAGATCATCGCCGCCGAGCGCGAGATCCTGGCCCAGGTCACCGGCGTCACGCCCACCATCGTGCTGGATCAGCTGCCGGCGCAACAGGACATCGCTGGGGCAACATCCGCAAACTACCCGACCCAACCCTACCCCCACGCAGCGGCGGCTACGGCCTCTACTACCACTTCGACTACGTAGGCGGCGGCCGAGACTACAAGTGGGTGGACAGCAGCCTGATCGCCAACACCTGGGAGCAGTTACATCAGGCAGTCGGCCACGGCGTCACGCGCCTGTGGATGGCGAACGTAGGTGATTTCAAGGGAAACGAGCTCCCACTCCAGTTCTTCCTGGACTATGCATGGAACCCCGACAACTGGCCGGTCGACCGACTGTCCGAATGGGAACGCGGATTCGCCGCGCAGAGCTTCGGCGCGCAACACGCAGCAGACATCGCTACGGTCCTACACACCTATGGCCGCCTCCAGTCCAGGCGGAAGCCAGAACTGCTCAACCGACACATCACGGTAGACCCAACCAAGGACATCACCACAGATCCATCCGCAGTGATCTACGACGACCAGGCAACCCCATTCAGCCTGACCGACTACCAGGAACTGGACACGATAACCGCCCAGTGGCAGGACCTGGCCACACAAGCGGAGCGAATCGGCCGTACACTACCGGCCCAATACCAGGACGCCTACTACGAATTGGTGTTGTACCAGGTAAAGGCCACCGCAAACCTGTACGCACTACGGCAGGCGGAGTTCACCAATATCCACTACGCGTCCCAGGGCAGATCCGCCACCAACGACCTGGCCACGGTCGCCGAAGCACGCTTCGCCGACGACCTGGCCCTGGCAACCTTCTACAACACCAAACTGGCCAACGGAAAATGGCAAGGCTTCCAACTACAACCACACATCGATTACGGGGATGTGGCCCGCTACGGCCCGAACGCCCCCTGGCAGCAACCGGAGCTCAACAACGTGGCCCTCCCGGACGTAATCTTCCCTGCCGTACAACGAATCCAGGTGCCACCAGGCGCAGATTTCGGCGTCGCCATCGACGGCTCGGACCAATGGTGGCCGTCCACGTCCGGCCCGGCATTGCTGCCGGTCTTCAGCCCGTACCAGAGCCAACCGGCCCAGTACATCGAGATCTTCAACCGAGGCCAGGCAGCGTTCGACTACCGAATCCGCTCCGGCGCACCATGGGTGGTCGTCCGGCCGAACCAGGGCCGGGTGGACAAGCAGGTACGCGCCATCGTGCGGGTCGACTGGTCGCGTGCTCCGAAGGGCACCAGTCAGGTGCCGCTCACGGTGACCGGCCCGAGCGGTCAGGCGATCGTGGTCACCGCTGTCGTGCACAACACCGGTGTCCCCGCCGGAAGCCCCGGCAGTTTCGTCGAAGCCAACGGTTATGTCTCCATCGAGGCTGATCACTTCACCCGCGCGGTCGACACGGGTTCGTTGAGGTGGCAACGCATTCCCGACATCGGTCGAACTGGCGCGGGCATGACGCCGTTCCCCGTCACCGCACCCAGCCAGACACCGGGCGGCCCCGGCCCTCGACTGGAATACGGCATGACGCTGTTCACGACCGGACCGGTGACCGCCTGGGCTTACCTGTCTCCGAGAAACAACGTCCTCCCAACCGACGGCCTCCGCTACGCGGTCTCGATGGACAACGAGGCGCCCCAGGTTGTGAACATCACGACGGCCACCGGCGCCAACGACACGACGATGAATCGGCAGTGGGAGCGGAACACGTCGGAGAACGTCAACCGCACGGCCACCACCCATCTGATCAGCAGGCCGGGCGCCCATGTCCTGAAGTTCTGGATGGTCGACCCGACGGTGGTGGGAGGGCCTCACGATCCCGGCGGGCAGTTTCCTCAATATCCTGACCAACGCCGCGCACACCGACCCCGTCGCGTTCGGGAACGCCCGATTCGACATCACCGCAACGCGATCGGCCGGGCAACTCATGTTCGGCGGCGGTATCCACTACTGCCTCGGTGCGCTGCTCGCCCGCGCCGAACTCGCCGAAGCACTGCCGATCCTGGCCCGGCGGCTCCCCAACCCGCCGAGCCGGGCCCCACCCTCGGCCTCAACGCCCGGTCACCCTGCCCATCCGGTTCGGCCCGGCACCGACCCGTACCTCGTCATGAGTGTCGAGAACCCCGGATCTCCGCGGACCAGGGTCAACTCCCGTATACAGATCGGGTGATGACCAACAAGGAGCTGCTGCGGCACGTCTACACCGAGGTGTCGCGCGGCGATGCCGCACCGCTGCTGGCCGCGCTCGCCGACGACGTCCGGTGGACGATCATCGGCAGCACCCCGCTCTCCGGTACCTTCCAGGGCAAGCAGGAAGTCCTCGACAAGTTGCTCAAGCCGCTGACCGCCCGGCTGACTGGCCCGATCGTGTTCACCTTCGACCGGTTCATCGCCGAGGGCGACCACGTGGTGATGATCGCCGGCGCCGAGGCGACCGCGGTGACCGGTCGGCCGTACAACAACGTGTACTGCATCGTCTGCCGCTTCGCCGACGGCAAGATCCAGGAGATGACCGACTACGTGGACACGGAACTGATCACCAGGGCGCTGTTCGACTAGGTCACCAGCGGTGGTGGGCCGACTAGGCCATGATGCTGCGGTCGTAGAGCTCATCGACCGCCTGCAGCACCGGCTCGTCCAGCACCAACGCCGGCTGGCACCGGCCCCGCGCCCGGTGGGTGCGGGGCCGGTCCGGATCAGCTACAGGTCGTGCCGTTGACCGCGAAGCTGTTCGGTGACGTGTCGTTGCTCGTCCAGGTTCCCTGGAAGCCGAACGACGTGTTGCCGCCCGGACTGATCGTCCCGTTGTAGCTGAGGTTGGTCAGGGAGACGTTCTTGCCGGTCTGGCTCACCGTCGCGTTCCACGGGCTCGCCGCCTGTTGGTCGCCGGGGAACGTGAATGTCAACGTCCAGCCGTTGATCGCGGTCGTGCCGGTGTTGTTGATGGTGATGTTGGCCGTGAACCCACCAGCCCACTCCTGCTTGACGTAGGAGACCTGACAGACGCCACCGGATGCAGTGGTCGTCGGCGGGACGGTGGTCGTCGGGTGAGTGGTCGTCGGAGGAGTGCTGGTCGGAGGTTTGCTGGTGGGTGGAGTGCTGGTCGGGGGAGCGCCGCCGGACAGGTCGCCGTACACGATGCCTCGGCCGTTCGTGCCGACGTAGACCCGGCCGTAGATCCGGGGATCGCCGGTGATCGCCTGCCCGATGTTGCCGTACTGGTGCTGGTCGTCGTTGATTCGCGCCCAACTCGCGCCTGCGTCGTCGGAGCGGAAGATCCCAGACACGCCACCGATCTGGGCGATCGTGTACAGCGCGGGATACGTCTGGCCGGGCGCGGCCTTTCCGAAGCCGATGTTGTTCGCCGCAGTGACGTTGGATTGCTTGGTGAAGCTGCTGCCCGAGTTGGTCGAGTGCCACAGCCCTGCCGTGCCGGTCGCGCCGCCGGCCAGCCAGACGTCGCCTTCATGACCGGCGACCGCCTTGACGAACACGTTGCCCGAACCGGGCAGTCCGGTGGCCGTCGCGGTGAAGGTCGCGCCGCCGTTGGTGCTCACGTAGAACGTGCCGGCGGCGAAACCGTAGAACTTCTTGGGATTCACCCGATCCGCGGCAACCACCGCACCAGCGGGAATACCGGTGGACGCAGTCCACGATCCACCGAAGCTGGTCGAGACGCTCACCGAAGTGCCCGCAGGCGCCCACACCGTCGAGCTGCCGTCCGACGCGATGGCGACCGTGCCGCCGCCGGTGACGCCGGCCGGTTCCTGGCCCTGGAACCAGTTCTTGCCGCCGTCGGTGGAGAAACCGATGCGGTTGACGTTGGGGTTGGCCGTCTTGTCGATCTGGCCGGTGCGCACGATGTCGCTCGGGTTCAACTCGGCGAAGTCCAGGCTGGTCCCGCTGCCCAGCGTCGGCGAGGTGAACATCGAGGACGGCACCGTGTTGATGTCGGTGTGCGTGAAGCCGCCGACGTCACCGAGCGCGGACAGCAGCGGCGCCCCGGACGGCGGGCTGATCAGTGCGTTGACCGCAGTCTCCTCAAGCCCAGCCACCATCGGCTTGATGGTGATCGTGCCGCCCGTGTCCCAGTTCGTCAGGTTCGTGGTGCCGAACAGGGTGGCGCCGGTGCCGTACATCATCCGGTTGGCGTTGAACGGGTCGATAGCCAGGGCCTCGGTCATCCAGCCGAGTTTCGGGCTGACCACCGGCGGGGCCGGGTTGGAGTCGCCGAAGTTCAGCCACGGCGTGGCCGACGCGTCCAGCGTGTAGCTGAAGCTGCGGTTGGGATAACTGGTGAAGCTCCAGAGCTGCTTCCACGTGGTGCCACCATCAGTGCTACGCCAGATGAACGTATCCGGCCACCAGGAACTGTACCCGGTGACCATGATCGTTCCAGGATGTTGGGCGTCGACGGACAAGCCGCTGTAGCCGAAGTAATCGTTGCTCGTGTCCGTGGAGGGAATCGGGCTGATCTGCGTCCATACCCCGGTCGCGATGGCGTACTTCCAGACATCACCGGACGATCCATCGTAGGGCCCACCCTTGTTGCTGGTGGCCATGTACAGGAACCCCGAGTCGACAACACCTTTGTGCGCCATGAAGCCCGTTGGCTGGCCGGCGATCCGGCTCCACGTGACGCCGCCGTCGGTGCTGCGGTAGACGGTGTTCTGCAGATCGGCGACGCCGACGTAGATACCCTTGGTGGTGCTGCCCTTGGCGGCGGTGCTCTTGTCGAACGCGACCCACGCCACGCCCTGGTTGTCGGCGAGGTACCCCGAGGTGTCGGTGGGATCCTGCACGTAGTTGCCGGCGTTCGGGAAGGCGGCCACCTTCGACCAGGTCACGCCGGCATCGGTGCTGCGCCACAGGCCGTTGCCGCTGGGCGCACCCAGATACAGCACATTGTCGTTGTTGGGATCGACGGCCAGCCGTTCGCCCATCGCGCGGCCGGGCATGTTGCCGCCGAGCTTGAACGGGAGCGCGGTGCTCTGCCAGGTGTTGCCCTGGTCGGCCGAGCGCAGGATGGCGCCGTTGTTGGGGTCAAAACTGTTGGTGTACATGCCGACCGCGGCGAACACCTTGTTGGTGTTGATCGGGTCGGCGGCCAGGCTGACCACGCCGTTCCAGCCCCAGTTCTGTTGCCCGACCCAGTCCAGCAGCGGGGTCCAGCCGTTCGTGGCCTGGTTCCACCGGTAGGCGCCGCCGATGTCGGTGCGGGCGTAGATCAGGTTGGCCTGGCCGGGATTGAAGACGATCCCCGGGATGAAGCCGCCGCCGCCGATCGCGACGTTGTGCCATGTGTAGCTGCCGGCACTGGTGGCCGCGCGGGCCGGGCTGGCAGTCGTCACGCCGACTACGGCCAGTCCGGTTACCACGGCGGCGGCCAGCACGGCGGTGAACGTGCTGAACAGCCTCTTGTGCATGGACGGTCCTCTCCTGGCGGAACAGTCGAAGCGATTCGACTGTGATGGAGCGCCAAGAACGATAGGTCGACCTTCGCCCACGGGACCAGCAACAGCACGAAAAGCCCTGGTCAAGGATGAAACTAACAAGGACACGCCGGCCGGGAGACCGGCCGGCGCGTCACCGTCATCGGCAACTCAGGTTGCTCAGCGCCTGGTTGGCGCCGTTGACGGTCATGCCCCAGCTGGTACTGCCGCCGGCCGCGATCGTGCCGTTGAAGCCGGCATTCGCCGCGGTCAGCTGCGCACCGGACTGGGTGACCACGGCGTTCCACGAGTTGGCGACCGTCTGGCCGCCGGGGAATCCGCCGGTGACGGTCCACGAGCTGATCGGTGCCGTCCCGGTGTTGGTGACCGTGACACTGGCCTGGAAACCGCCGGACCAACTGTTGGTGATCGACTCGGTCGCCGTGCAACCGCCGGCGGCAACGGTGGTCGGCGGCGGCGGGGTGGTGCTGGTCGTCGAGCCACCGTCGCCGGTCGTGTAGCTGACCTGCGTGTAGGCCGCACCGCACTGCGGCGAACACGATGCCGGCAGCGAGAACGTGTACACCCGGCCGTTGTTGATCAGCGTGTCGGACGCGTCCAGCACGCGGATCTGGAACTGCGTGCCGGCGGCCACGGTGGGGGACAGGACATATGACTGACCCATGTCACTGTCCATTGTGGCGTTCTGCCAGGTGCCGTTCGCGAAGAACTGCACCCCGTGGATGCCGTTGGGCAGGTGTGAGATCGACGCGGCACCCCACCAGGTCTGCGCGCCCTGGAGGAAGCCGATCTGGATGTCGCCGGTGTAGTTCGGCGCCGGCACGAACTGCCACGAGATGTGCCGGTTGTTCCACTTGTTCGGCAGGCCGGTCGTCGGCGCTCCGTTGAGCATGAACCGGCTCAGTGAGTCCTGGTGCAGGTCGAGGTGGAACGGGTCGTCGCGGCACCACGCGTTGGAATCGGCGCAGCTGTCCGCGACCTCCATCGTCAGCGTCGCGCCGTTGAACTGGTCGCCGACGAAGGAGCCGTTGCGGCAGAACGGCTGGTTCGGCGCGCCGTCGTTCGTGCCAGTGCAGAAGTCGCCGATCGTGACCTGCACGTACCGGCCGCAGTTCAGGCCGTTGTCGAACATGCCGAGGATGCCGGCCTGCGCCGCCGGCACCGGCCGCGTGTGGCCGCCGTAGTCGCCTGGTGTGTTGAACACGTTGAGCGCCACGAAGTCCTGACTGTCCAGATTGGCCTGCGGCATGCCGCAGCCGCCGTAGGGCGAGCCGAGACCGCTGAAGAAGGTGGCGTTGCCGGTCACCGGCGTCGGCGTGCCGGTGACGTTGAGCGCGTTGGCCGGCAACTGGAACAACAGCAGGCCGGCGACGGCCGCGAGTGCCGCCGCCGCCAACAGCCGGGCTCTGGCCCCGAACCTCATTGTGCGAGACCTGACCATGTCACTCCCTTCGAATACGTTGTCGCGGAACGGATCGACCGGACCGGTCAGTCCGCGGGCAGCGCGTTGGCCGCGGCCACGCTCGCGAACCAGTGGGCGCTGTCCTTCAGCCAGCGCCGTTGGGTGGCGAAGTCCACGTAGACGATGCCGAACCGGCGCGAGTAGCCGTAGGACCACTCGAAGTTGTCCAGCAGCGACCAGACGAAGTAACCCCGCACGTCGACCCCGTCCGCGATGGCCCTGCGCACGGCCGCCAGGTGCGTACGCAGGTAGTCGATCCGCTCGACGTCGCGGATGCGGCCGCTGGGGTCCAGGTAGTCGTCGTAGGCCGCGCCGTTCTCGGCGACCACCAGCGGCAGGTTCGGGTACTCGCGGCCCATCCGCGCCAGCACGTCGTACAACCCGGTCGAGTCGACGGACCACTGCATCATGGTGCGGGTGCCCGGTGGCCGCAGGAAGTCGACGTCATCGGCGCCGATCCACGGTGACGCGCCGCCACCGTTCCCGTCCTCGCGCACCGCCGGCGCGCCGGGCGGCCGGGCGGCCACCACGGTCGGCGTGTAGTAGTTGACGCCCAGCACGTCGATCGGCCGGGAGATCTCGGCCAGGTCCGTGTCCCCGACGAACGACCAGTCGGTGAGGTCGGCCAGTTCGGCCGGGTAGGAGCCGTGCATGATCGGATCGAGGAAGATCCGGTTGCCCAGCGTGTCGATCCGGTGCGCCACGGCCGCGTCGTCCGGGCTCGCGGCCCGGATCGAGTGCAGGTTGAGCACGATCGACCGCTGGCCGGGCAGCACGCCCATGGCCAGCCCGTGCCCGAGCAGCAGGTGGTGCACCGCTCGCAGTGCGGCCTGCGGCTCCCGCCTGCCCGGCGCGTGTACACCGGCGGCGTAGCCCAGGAACGCCGAGCACCACGGCTCGTTCAGTGTCGTCCACATCCGGACCCGGTCGCCGAGCCGGTCCACCGCGGAGGAGGCGTAGTCGGCGAACCGGTAGGCCGTGTCCCGGTTGGTCCAGCCGCCCGCGTCCTCCAGTTCCTGCGGCAGGTCCCAGTGGTACATGGTGACCAGCGGATCGATCTGATGCGCGAGCAGCTCGTCGACCAGCCGGTCGTAGAAGTCCAGCCCGGCCTTGTTGACCGGACCGGTGCCACCTGGTCTGATCCGGGACCAGGACAGCGAGAACCGGTACGCGGACAGGCCGAGCGAGGCCATCAGCGCCACGTCGTCGGCGTACCGGTGATAGTGGTCGGCGGCGACGTCCCCGGTGTCGGCGTTGCGGATGGTACCGTGGCGCCGCGCGAACGTGTCCCAGATGGACGGTGTCCGCCCGTCCTCGGCCGCGGCGCCCTCGACCTGGTAGGCGGCGGTCGATGCACCCCAGAGAAAGCCGGTCGGGAACCCGAGCGTGCTCGGTTCGACGTCCTGCTTGGTTACGGTCATCTGTTCTCCCCTTCTTTGCGCGCGGAGATCGGGTACCGCGCCGGGTGCGCGGCGCGGTACCCGTCGTTGTCTCGGTCAGGCCACCGGTGTCAGTTGCAGCACGGTGTACAACATGAACGGCGAGTTCGGTGCCGGGTTCATGTAGGGGTTGTCCGGCGTCGGCCAGCCGGTGAACTTCTTGGTGCTGTACTCGTCCCACGACGCGCCGTACAGCAGCGGGATCACCGGCGCCTGTTGCGCGACGATCTGTTG
>WNGR01002105.1_pt1 | contig 21958 bp, 21 predicted proteins | sample 5407581 | NCBI WGS metagenome assembly WNGR01 (sample SAMN13153383, study PRJNA577476) | soil metagenome | isolation source: 80 cm soil or saprolite under Garry oak tree replicate 2 | place: USA:California | collected 2016-06-15
CAGCGTGGGGCCAGGCATGGTCTTGCAGGATCTCATCACCTCCGAGCAGATCCCGGTCGTCCGACTGACCGAAATCTTCCGCCAGGCGGCTGAAAGCCACATCGTGACCAATGCCCACCGTATCAATGCCGGTCAGTTCCCACATCTCACCCCGACCACCAGGTTCGCCGAGTCCGATTGTCTCTGGCTGGAAGCCCCAGAGCCGCAACTGGGAGCAGAGGGGATTGGCCATCTGGTACGGGAATACCTGCCCAAACACGGCATCGATCCGGTGCAGCAGGTGCAGGTGCTCCGTCCGACCACCCGTGGAGAGGCGGGCACCCGCCAGCTCAACAGCCTGCTCCAGCAGATTCTCAATCCGGCCACGCCAGGGAAAGCGGAACTTTCCCGTGGAGGCAGCATCATACGCGTGGGAGACCGGGTGATCCAACAGGTCAACGATTACCAACGAGAAGTCTTCAATGGCGACCTGGGCACGATCTCCTCCATCGATCTGGAAGAGCAGGAGGTCGTGGTACAGTTCGCCGAGCGGCAGGTGAGCTACGACTACGCCGACCTCTCCGAACTGGCCCTGGCCTGGGTGGTCACGGTGCACAAGAGTCAGGGCAGTGAGTACCCGGTGGTGATTTTTCCCCTGTTCATGCAACACTATGTGCTGTTAAGTCGCAATTTGCTGTATACCGGACTCACGCGGGCCAAGCAACTGGCTATTCTGGTCGGGCCGACCAAGGCCATTGGCTTCTGCATCAAACGCGTCATGGATCGACAACGCTATACAGCCCTGGCAGAGCGACTGAAGCGCTTGGAGCCCACTATGCGGTGAGGCATGGATCATCGACGAGCTGATTTGAGGTAGAACTACCCGTCGTTTGTTGATGCCGGATTTTTCCGCCAGCGAGAGCAACCGAACTCCGTTGATGCAGTTCGAAGAATTCGGCTGTAGCCGACCATCATATAAAGTCAAACAGGCAGCACTTCCCGAAACAACAAACTACCGATAGGACGCTGTTGAGAGATAATTAGGAAGGCTCATCCCCAATTTGATATTGGTGGCAAATTCAAAAAGTGGGGAAAGATACTTTTACAACGAGATGTTTTCGCCTCTCAGTGGTGTGTATCGATCATCTTTCGTGCTTAGGAAAGGTAGAACATCCCTACGAAAGTCGAATTTGCCACCAATATCAATTTAAGTGAGCCTGCTTGCTAGAAATTGCTGGATCAGTCTGGTGAGAGGGTCCCTAGCTCGTCTGTTAAGGTATTTTCCTGCCGATGAGTTCGGAGGGCGGAGCCTGATGGGGCATGTGCCTCCTGGATGGTTCCGGACGCTCAGACGCTGCGCACTACCCTCGGCAAGCTCTCAATTGAACAGTTTTACCACACCGTGATGGCCGAGGCTCGTGAGGCCCTCGCCGATCAGGTCTACGAAGAAGCCTGTGGCTCTCCGCCGTTGCCTGTGAGCGATGGCTACGATTTCATGCGCTGCTTGGCCGTTCATCTGCGCTCCCAAGCACTGCACAGGCCGGAACCTGGCCGCATGTTCTTTCCCCAGCAGACCACAGGCAGAAGAAAGCCCATGGAGCCGACGAGCCCCAGTCTTCCAGACTAGCGCCACCGTTCATCTCGCCATCGTGAGAGCCCATCATCACTTGAACGCCACACAGCGGGGGAGATGATGAAGGCGGTGCAACCGCGCACAGATCAGCCAACAAAAGAGCCATAGCTACTTTAGCCAGAAGCACAACTCCATCCTGGCGCAGCGTCACTTGCTTGATGATGATGGGGCCTTCTCTCTTTTTAGAGGTCATTGACGATCTCTCGAGCGCGTCCCTACCTCCCCGTTACCAGCCATATCTCGACGTGCTTTGTTTTTCCCGTCGTTTGTTTGCGCGTCAGAAAGAGGTCGGGACAACTCTGAACCAACGTGGGCAAGTCTTTATAGCCATACACTTTTGCTTTAAACTCAGGGTCTAGCCGTTTGAGTGCGGCTGCAAAATGGGGAATAGGCACCCATGGCTCTCGCAATCTCTCTGCAGCTAGCGTATATGCCTTGATCAGCAAGGCAGTGAGTGCGACATCACGTAGTGGTTGTCTCTTTCCCGGCGTTGGTCTGCCTGTTGGAACTGGACTCGAAGGGGATGTCGCCTTGTTTCGTGTTTTGGGTGCTGATGGCGTGGTCGAGCTTCCCGAAGAAGGTGATAGAATAGGCTGCTCGGGAGCAGGGGTGTCTCTTCGTCGTACCTGAACCGGTTTCCCCTTGGATGCCTGTCTGCGCGTTTCAAATCGGTCTGGATACGCCTTGACGAACGTCAACAAATCTTTGTGCCCGTATACCACCGGCCTGAAGAGAGCGATATCCGTCGCATTTTTTCCCGGGGTTGTCTGCCCATGATGTCGTTATTCGAGACCATAGCGCGGGGCGAGCTCTTGCCAGGCGTGCATGGAGGACAGACTCCAGTTTCCATACACGCGCCGAATCATGACCTCTCCCAACTTTCCCGCTTCAGCGAGCAGGGACGGTATCGAGATGGAGGCGCTGTTGTCACCATCAATCAAGAGCGCCACCCGTGGACGTGACGGTTCCATAGAACCTAGACAGCCTTTCCAAACAGCATGCAAACGAGGTTCCTGACACCAGTTTATATTACTCTCAAAAAGGCAGCTCTGCAACTTTGCGGTTGCAAGAAGGATGTACCTGATAAGGATGCCTACGGAGCACAGCGGAGGAGCAATCCCTTCTGCTCCGTTCCCTGAAATGCGAAGCGAGTTAGTTCCTGATCTCTTTCGCCATCTTGCGCAGGGTGGGAATCGAGACGCCCAAAGCCGGGGCAGGTCTGATGCCAAACCTGGCTAGGCCTTCGACGGCCTGGCCGTTTGCATGCTGTTGCAAGTTCGCGGTAATTTGCTCTCATGTCATCAAAGCGCACCTGCTTTCCTCGCGTGATGCGGCACATCTCCCTCTCTTGTATCCCATGCCTGGCGGCTATCACCTGTGAGGTGCCCTCGCCTCGATCTGCCCGGACCGGCTAACCATCCAGCAATGTTGTTCAGTCCCCCAGGAGGGCTGAGGCAGTTAGAACGTGAAGCGGCACCGTGATACAATGAGAAGGTCTCTTGCTCCTGGCGGAAGAGACTTCCGCTTTGATTATTGTTTGTCATCAACAAGGAGGTACTCAAGCATGACGGTCTCCGAAGTGATCCGTACGAAACGCGCTGTTCGCCAATTCAGTGATGAACCTCTCTCGGAAGAAGCGATCCGCACGATCTTGATGGCTGGCAGGAGGGCGCAGAGTTCGAAGAATACGCAGCTCTGGCACTTCATCGCCATCCGCGACCAGGCAACGCTGCGGCAGCCTATATGCAACTGGCCGCCTGGGACTTGGGCATCGGTTCTTGCATCGCCTCAATGTGGGGACCCTGTCTGGGGGACAGGTAACCGGAGAAGGCCAAGGCGATCCTGGGTGTTCCCCAAGATCTTCACTTTGATGCCGCGATCTCCTTTGGCTATCCTCTCCCCAGCCACAAGCAGCCTTCCGCTCCAAATCCAAACGGGCGCAAGCCGTTCGATGAGGTGGTTTTCTGGGAACGTTGGGGTGGATGAGCCAGCTGTACTGGCTTCTCAGCATGGCCCTTCTTGAACAAACAGTACGCGGTAGGGAACAAGGGACAGGTGAGACAGAAAAAGTGGTTGATCTTGTCTGCCTGTCACGCTGGTCTTCTTGCGGATAATCGGACGCCCGTCGGTTCCGCTGAGATCATTTATTCATCTTTCTAGTAATACTAGAATATTTGTTCTTTCGCCTCGACGTCTCCTTCCTGCGCTGGCTATTCCTCGCTTTCCTTTCCGCTCTGCTCTCCTCTGCGACGTGATGGCTAGATCATGTCGTCGTATCCTACGATCAGCCTCCTTGCAGAGCCAAAAAAGCATTAATGAGCCATCCTTCGCGGGATTTGGGTCCGTTGCTCCGTCTCCCCTAGAAGAGGTTCATACTCTCATGGTTGAACGCACGAGGGAGGGCGGCCGACATTGCCTTTGCGCTTGCCGTGCGTTGCGGAGAGCCGTTCGAGCGTCAGTCGTGCAGGGAACATCTGTTGGCTGATGGGCAAGGCCACCGTCAGCACTCCATTGCCATAGGTGACGTTGGCACATGGGGCATTGACCAGGACTGGGAGTGCTAACTCGCGGTGATAGACCCCAACGCTCCACTCATCCAGCAGGAGTTTCTTGACCTCTTTGAGCATACCGCGCCGGTTCCCGTGGAGAATCAGGCGACCCTCAGCCGTGACTTCGACCACAATGTTCTCGGGTTCGAGTCCAACCAATCGGTGCCGTTATCATCAAGCGCTCGTCCGTTCGGTAGACTTTGAGCGGAATGTGCTGCTGCTTCGACTGCTCTTGCATGTGCTTCACCTCTCGTTCTCACCCATTGCTGCTGCTCATACTTGATCATCATGTCATTTCGGGTCACACTCATGTTACATCAAGTCGCCTGCAAGTTTGCCTTATGTAGGGACGCACTTTGTAGTCGGTACCATGAAAATAGGGAGAATCTACGCTTGTATTGTAGAGCTAAGTAGGAATGTCATCCTCAAGCTGCTATTCGGGAACCGTGCGGAAGCTGATCGCCAGACGATTCCAGCCGTTAATGGAAATAATGGCGAGCGTCAGGTAGACCAGTTCTTCGTCGGTAAACTGCTTGCGTACCGCTGCATATGCCTCGTCCGGCACGTGGTCAATGGAGACCAGGGTTACCGCCTCCGTCCATGCCAGGGCTGCCTGCTCACGCTCAGTATAGAATGGGGCCTCACGCCAGGCAACGAGTTCGTACAGGCGTTGTTCGGTTTCGCCGCGCGACCGCGCTGCTTTAGTATGTAGGTTGATTCAATACGCACACCCGTTGATCTGTGACGCACGAATTTTGACGAGTTCAATGAGCAAAGGCTCCTGACTGGCGAGAGTGGATGACTGGACCAGTTGGTCCAAGCCGCCCATAGCTCTTCCCACACCGTGAACGATTTTGCCGTAATCGAGCCGTAGTTGCATCTCCATGTTTCACCTCCTGACGAAATGAAAATGATTATGCTTGTTTGCAACATCAAGTGAGATTTCCCCCCGAGTAGCATAACACGCCCATACGCCTACGACAAGGGGAATGATTTTGCGCCTGCCATGCGCTGTATTTTAACGGTATTGACCGCAAGGGTCACCATCGGCCTTTCCTCTCCCGCGCCCAGGCCGAAGAACGAGCCCTGTATCGCGTGGTGGGAAGGTTGATGGGGGCACCCGAGGCGACGGCAACGATGAGCCGCGACCATGTCGAGGTCGGTCGGCTCACTAAGGAGCTGGGCTCGCTGCGGTCGCAACTGGTTGGTGCAGGCGTGAGCGCGTCCCAGGAGAAGGCCCTGCGCCGAGTGCTCTATGGCCTCTCTGCCGTCGTCAGGGTCCACTTTGCGAAAGAAGAGGAGATCTATCTCCCCACCCTGGATGCTGGACTGACACCCGAAGAGGCATATCGTATGTTCGAGGCGATGGAGAGGGCGGCGCAAGAGGCAAAGAGCATCATGGGGTAATGATCCGCGATATGTGACAAACGTCCTTAGAGGATGAGTATTTTATGCCTTAAAGCACACTGTTGGGGTCAAACCTCCGAGAAATGTCACTCTTGCAGCACTGCTTCGAACTGCGCACGGTTCAGTTGCTCACGTTCCATGAGCGCACGAGCAAGTTTGGTGAGCTGATCGTAGTGCTCGCTCAGCACTCTAGAAGCGGTCGCTCGCCCCTCCTGCAAAATACTCTGCACCTCGGAGTCAATCAATGTCGCCATCGTGTCACTGCTGATGTAGCGCGCAGCAGATGTCATCATGGCATATATGTGCTGATGTGCTATTCTCTTTCGACTGTTCAGTAGCAGAGCACTCTCAGCAGCAGATACGAGTCGGCGGAGTTGTGCAGGAACAGCATAAGCGGTAGAGTTGGTGATGCCTACACTATCAGGCTCGCAATAATCAGCAAAGACGACGCCCACTTGCTTCCCCATCCCCCAGTGCGTAACCATACGCCAGGCAAGGGCTGTGACCATCTGCAGATCGTCCTCGGCATCAGTCGTCACCCCCTCCGAGCCGAAGGTGAGTTCTTCGGCGATGCGACCGCCTAACCCGACCGCAATGCGCGCCATTAAGGTCTCCTGGCTGTAGTTGTAATGGTCTTCCTCTGCAGTGAACTGTGTCGCCCCCAGGCGCTGACCATGCGGCAGAATCGTAATGCGGTTCACCGTGTCAGCCGCTGGCAAATAGTAGGCGACAAGGGCATGACCGCTCTCATGAACAGCGATCACGCGCCGATCTGTTTCACTCATCACGAGCGGCCGCCGCGCACCGAGCTGTACGCGTACCAATGCCTCCTCGAAACACACTTGCGTGAGCGCGTCAAGGTTATGACGCGCGGCACAGAGCGCTGCTTCATTGACCAGGTTCGCCAAGTCTGCCCCGCTCATGCCTGTTGTCTGGCGAGCCAGTTGGTCGAGGCGCACTCCGTCATCCAATGGGGTGTGGCGAGTATGCACCCGGAGGATCGCCTCGCGCCCAGCACGGTCAGGGAGCGAGACGGTGATGTGACGGTCGAAGCGACCAGGACGCAGCAACGCCCGATCCAGCATGTCAACACGGTTGGTTGCGGCCAGCACAATGACAGCGCCGCGACCAATGAATCCATCCAGCTCGACCAGCAATTGGTTGAGCGTTTGATCGCGTTCCCCGGAGTCAGTGATGCGTATCGAACGCTTGCGGCCTACCGCATCAATTTCATCAAGAAAGATGACACAGGGAGCGTTCTCGCGCGCTTGCCGAAAGAGGTCGCGCACACGACTCGCTCCCACGCCCACAAACAGCTCAACGAACTCGGACGCGCTCATGGAGAAGAACGACACGCCCGCCTCACCAGCCACGGCTTTGGCCAGCAGCGTCTTCCCCGTTCCAGGTGGGCCGACAAGCAAGACCCCACGTGGGATGTGCGCCCCCAAACGATCAAAGCGTTCTGGGCTGCGCAAGAACTGCACGAGCTCTTCCAGATCAGCACGGACTTCATCGATACCCGCCACATCGGCAAAGGTCACTGAAGGAGTGGGCAGCTTACGAGGTTCAGCAGGTGGTGGAGGCTGGACAGGTGCTCCGGGCCCACATACTACAGGTTGAGGATTCCTTCGCTCTGGAGCACGCTCAAGACGACGAGCTCGACTTTTTGCAAACTGCGTGATCTTCTCCTCCATCCCATCGAGTGAAAACATTCCCTTGCGGGGAGGGAGGCTCAGCACAAGAAACAGCAAGAGCAAGATGAGGGCAACTTTCCAGAGAAGGTTCAGCCAGACGGGTGGCTGTCTCGCAGGCAGCGTCGTGATCACGACACCGCGGCTCAGGAGTAATGGCAGGAGTGCAGCGTCACCACTTGCTGGCATCCGGGTATACACAGCACAGGCAGGGTCAATAGGAGGTGATGATGGCGTGGGTGCAAAGGGGTCAGAGGTCGTATCATTGGGAGGAGCTACACAAGCCCCTCCCTGGAGCGGATGTGCCAATACCCCGGTTAGGTCATCGCCCTGCATGGTCACTGTGCGCACATTCCTGGCCTTCACCTGCTGCACAAACGTACTGTAGATTACCACCGTGACGCCGCTGGGCGGGTTGTCCGTGGTAGGGGCCTGCACCTGGCTGAAGATACCAAAAAGTAACGCGAGCAGGACAAACAGCAGCATGCTCGTGAGAAGAGACTGCTTGTGGGTTCTGAGGAATCTCGCAACAGTAGACCTGTAAGACTTTGTATCCTGGTGTCGTCGCCAAGGGGCATCCAGCTTCCAGCGGCGATCGCTCTTGCTGTCCATATCTTCACCTCGCCTGAAACAAGCAGCCCGTCCCTTGCCTCCCCTCGATGAGGCAGTCTCTGTACGTCACCAGTTCTCTTTGGAGGCAAGGACGGGCATAACGCCGCTTTGTAGGCGATGGCAAGCATCTCCGAGTCGTTTCGTCGATCCCCACTTCCTCACTGCAAGGAGGGCTCAACGAACCGACGGAGCTTGCCAGCCATTCTACCCGATCCAGCCCATGGGCAGCCTGAAGGCACCAGCGGCAGACCTGAGCATGTCTGCGAGCGCGGTGTACCAGGCAACCAGCGCACACGCGACACCCAGCCAGCCACCGATGATCAGGAGCACCCCACTTGCCCCTGCCAGTTCGCCAATGGTCAGGAAGAGGTAGGACAGGAACATGAGTAAGAGGACGATCAGCAGCGCGAGGTTGGTCCTGAGTGAGCCCAGGAACAGCAAGGCGGAGAAGATCGTCCAGCACAGGTAGAAGAGTCCGAGAGCTGGATGGAGGATTGCTGCACCATTGAGTGCCTGGAAGATGCCGAACCCAGGGAGAAAGACGACACCGAAGGCCACCAGGAACCCTCCATAGGAGGAGAAGATGGTCGCGGCGATCGTGTTGTCCTTCCTAAACTCCCACATGCCCGCGAGAATCTGGACGATACCACCATAGAAGAGCGCAGCAGCAACCACCAGGCTGATGCCCGCGCCCACTCCGGGAAGAATGAAGCCTGCAAAGGTACACCCAAGGATGGCTGTCGTGAACGCAAAGGCGCTCAGGCCAAGAGGGATAGGATCGGCGACGCTGCTAACAGCAGGTTCAGTGTGTGCAGTTTCAGCAGAATATTGAGCCATTGAAGTTCCCACCTTTCACTGGGAGACGAATAAAGATGTACATACCAGCGCATCCTCAGCAAACATAGGATGAAGCCTCGAAGCGTCTGCTCGTCTGGTCGCAGGCGCCAATGCCTGCTGGTGGATGGTCATCCACACCGTCGTGGATGGCTTCTGGCTCACCCTTTCGGGACGATGAATACTAGCTACGCATAACGACCTAACGGGATGAAGTACAACCAAAGAAACGTTTGCTGCTTGTCCTCCTTTCTGATCTGCTGCAGTGACTGGTACCCTCACTGCAAGGAGCGACGTCCTTGTCGCTCCCTACCGCGGTAGTAGCAGATCGAGCAGGGTGACACCTATCATCATCCCTTCCACAGGTTGAGAGCAGTCACCCTCAGCTTTGGTACGCATCAATCCATCGTACGGTGCCAAATCGTCACACATATTTATATCGTAGTGTGATACTATCGTACTACGATATAAATTATACCACGAGAGAAGTGGTGTGTCAAGTGCAGCTCTACTAGCGTTCCAGCTCTGGAGGGCTTGACAGGGTAGCTTTCGATCTGGTATTTTATATCGTAGTACGACATAGTAGGAGTATGATGTACCAGACTGATGGCATTTTGATGACCGATTACCACGCCTTAGCCGAAATTCGTTATCAGATTCGGCGTTTTTTGCACTTTAGCGAGCGGGCGGCGCGCGAGGTAGGTCTCGTGCCTCAGCAACACCAGCTGTTGCTTGCGCTCAAGGGATTGCCCGCCGGGCGGAAAGCAACGATCAGTGAGGTGGCCGGGCGGCTCCAGCTTCAGCATCATAGTACGGTTGAGCTGATTGATCGGCTGGTGGAGCGAGGTCTGATCGCACGCCTGCGCGACGACATCGATCGGCGACGCGTCATCATCCAGCTCACTCCACAGGGGGAACAGCTGCTCGTGAATCTCTCGCTGCTTCATTGCACCGAACTGCAAACGGCAGGACCCGCTCTCGTTCGCGCTCTCAGACCGCTTCTGGCAGATGCTACTGCTAGTGCTGAAGTGTCACGAGGCGGAACCAGAGCATCGCAAAAACGCTTGGAGGAACAACCATGAGCATATGCTCTGACACCTACCTTTTCGCGTTCCACAGGGTCGTGCGCGCGTCGGCGCTCGACCTATGGCCTGCCTCGATCATGGTGCGGCGCAGGAAATAGCCTCCTACCAGCACGAGTAGGGAGATGAGCAGTCCAGCACTCGCACGTCTTTGTGGGCTGCGCCTTATGAGCGAGAGTGTTTGCAGCAGCCAGGGCAGTGCAAGCCCGCTGCCACAGACGAAGCGCCAGAAGGTCATGCCATGCTCGGACGGGGCAGTGCCGACGAGTGCGCGGGCGGCGCGACCGGTGCCACGTAAAAAGGCAAGGATTTCTGTCATCTCGATCAGCAGCGCTGCCCACTCCAGGCGCTCCAGCTTGTGCAAAGTGCTGCGGGGCGCATTGGTGAGACGCAATACGAAGGAGATCAGGGCTGAACTGGTTGACAGCGCGGACGTGAGAAATATCCCGCCCAGGAGTTTGCTGCGTGACCACAGGGGCACACTCGTCGCCGTTAACAGGACGCCGGTGTAGCTACCCAGGAAAAAGCCCACCATGGCCCCTGGAAGCGCGATCAGTTTTTGCGGAAGTGCGGCAAGGAATCTCGCACCCCACCAATGTCCCAGGAGGCCGTCTCTGGCTGCTTGAATAAGCGCCGTCGTGCCGCTGAAAAACGAGAAGGTGACCAACGACCATGTGCCCATGGACATCGGTGATTTCACCTTGAACATACGCAGCATATTTAAGAAGCGCTCAGGTCTCCCCAGGTCTTTGATGAGGAGAAGCGGGCAGGGTAACAAGGCCAGAAGCGAGAGATAGTAGCCCGTGCGTACAACGGCGCGGTTCTCTCGCGAGTCGGAAAGCGAGGCGATAGTGGCGATGATGTAGCAGCCGGCTGCCAACCCACCAAAGAAGAAATACCAGATGATCTCCCAATGCCAGACGGGGGCTTTCAAGACAGGCCGGTCATAGTACGTTGGCTCCTGCAGTTCTCTGCTGGGGTCTGGCGTGTAGCCTGTGGTGAGCGTTGCCAGCCGCTCGATGATGGTAGACATCGAAAAACGTTCGTGACCAGCCGCGGGGGATAGCTCTGTGGGAATACGTGTTTCTTGCATAGTCACTCCCTGAAGAAGAGCATACCGAGTAACCCAAGAATCATAGCAGCGACAATCGACCAGCATGACGCCGGGACGACATTGTTCGAGGGTCGCGGTGGGTTCTCTGGCAAGTTATAGACTTCGGGTTCATCCAGCAAAAGGAAGAACGAGTTCAGGCCGCCATCGAGGATGTTGTCGTCTACACCGTAGAGGCGGGCATCGCTCACACCGCGCTCATGCAGGATGCCGAGACGCTCGCGAGCACTGGCTTTGAGTTGCTCTACTTCGCCGAAGATGATCGAGTCGGTGGGGCACGCCTTGGCGCAGGCAGGCTCCAGGCCATCTTTCAGGCGGTCATAGCAGAGCGTGCATTTGCGTGCCGTGTGCGTGCCGTCCTCGTCGCGAACGATGACGCCGAAGGGGCAGGCAACGACGCAATAGCCACAGCCGTTGCAGATATCTTGCTGCACGTAGACCGTGTCAAACTCTGTGCGGATAATCGCGCCAGTCGGGCATGCTTCCTGGCAGGGTGCATTAGCACAGTGTTTGCACACATCGCTGCGCATGAGCCAGCGGTCGGTACTGAAGAAGGGCAGGGCCGTTCCTGGTGGCGTCTCCGGAATACTACCGGTCCGCCTGGCCTCGGCTATGCGGTCCTCGAAGAGCGGTAGCTCTGGGAAGGCAGGGGACGAGGGTGGCCTGCGCCCGATCTCCTCGATGAACTGCACGTGCCGCCAGGTGATAGCGCTGAGTTCCCCCGTGTTGTCGTAGCTCGATCCTGTCCAGACAGGCTCTTTGGCCGGAAGCTGGTTCCACTGCTTGCAGGCCACTTCACAGGCCTTGCAGCCGATGCAGAGGCTGGTATCGGTGAAAAAGCCCATCGCGGGTTGTGACGGTGGCGGCAACTCTTTACTCCCTGCGAGGGAGGATACCATCGCCCGTAGTGGACTCGCTCCATTATGAGGCCCTGCCTGCGTGGTAGGGCGTTGAGAAGACACAACCGCCATAGCATTGCTCCTTCTAGGGGAGGCGTCCAGGGCGTATGTTGCAGGTAAACGCCTTGGCCTCTTCTATACTCACGTTTGGTTCCAGCACCATGTGCGTCAGGTCGTTGGTGATGCTGCCCTTGCTCTTGCCCTGGAAGCCCCAGTGGAATGGTAGGCCGATCTGGTGAACCACCTGGTCGTCGACATGTAGTGGCCGCATACGCCGTGTTACCATAGTGCGCGCTTCGATCTCGCCGCGTGGCGTGCTGATGACCATCCACCCGCCATGCTTGATGTTGCGCTCTGCCGCCAGTTCGGGACTCAGTTCGGCAAAGAGGGCGGGCTGCAGCGCGTTGAGCCAGGGCATCCAGCGCGTCATTGGTCCGCTGACATGGTGCTCGGTCAAACGATAGGTTGTGACCACGATGGGATAGTGTTCATCGCCTACAGCAGCGAGACGGTTGTCGGGACGGTTGCGGTAGTACTTTGCGGCGGGGTTACTCTGCTGGTGGTACAGCGCGTTGTGGACGGGTGACTCCGCCGCTTCGTAATGCGTGGGAAGCGGGCCATCCACTATGCTCTTGGGCGCGAAGAGCCAGCCCTTGCCGTCAGGCTTCATAATGAAGGGATCGCGGCCTCCGATGGCGTCCATGCCGGTTGCGCCTGGCGGAGGTGTATAATCAGGGGGTTTGTTCAACTGGAAGTCAGGCACGTCTACGCCGGTCCATTGCTTCTGCTCCTCGTCCCACCAGACGTACTTCTTGCGTTCCGACCAGGGGCGACCCTGCGGATCAGCCGAGGCGCGATTGTACAGGATGCGCCGGTTGGAGGGCCAGGCAAAGCCCCATTGCAGGAACGTATACCCCTCTGGATTACGCGAGGCGGCACGGTTATTGCCCGGCTCTGGGTAGACCCCGCTGTAAATCCACGAGCCGCAGGCCGTACTGCCGTCATCCTTGAGCGCTGCGAACCCTGCCACGTGTGGAGCTTCACGCAGGCTGTATTCACGCTTGCTACCCTCACTCGCACCTTGTTGGGCTGGTGGGCGAGTGTAGTAGCCGTTGATCTCTTTCAACACGAGCAGCGCGTCCGGCTCGTTGGGAATGCGCGAGCCGGGTTCCGGCTTTTCCTGGTCATAGTCCCACGTCAACGCCTGCAAGCCACGGTCGCGCGGCTCGCGGCGTAGAGTTCCTTCAAACGCTTGCCGAGATGGTAGACGAACCAGAGGTCGGAGCGAGCGTCGTCGAGGGGATCGACCGCCTTGTCACGCCACTGCAAGAGGCGCTGCGTGTTCGTGAAGCTGCCCGCTTTCTCTGTGATAGCTGCAGCAGGTAAAAGGAAGACCTCTGTCTTGATCGTCGTCGGATCAACCAGGTTTGGATGTGGCTCTGGCCCGCGATATCAGAACGCTGCCGATTCAACTTCGTAGAGGTCGCGCACGACCATCCAGTCCAACTGCTTGAGGGCTTCGCGCTGCATAGTTGAGTGAGTGCTGCCTGCTGCCGGATTCTGGCCAAAGAGGAAGTAACCCTTGACCTTGCCGTCTAGCATGGTATAGCTGGTCGCCAGGTGCGAATGATCGCCTGTGATCTTGGGTATCCAGCGATAACAGGTATTGCCATCTTCCTCGTCGGCAGCTTCAGCATACCAGGCCTTGAGCAGGCTGCGGATATAGGCCGGGAAGTGTGACCACCAGCCCGTTTTCTGCCCCTCTGCGCTGATATACTCAGCAAGTGTCTGCTCTGCCTTCACGTTTGAGGGCACGCCTGCCTTCTCCGCTTGCTCCGACTTCACCTGCGCTGGCAGCATCGCGCTCGGCTGTGGCATGTAGCCAGCCAGCAAATCATAGAGCGTAGGTACATCAGTCGAACCCTGGATCGATGCATGCCCGCGCAATGCCATGACGCCCCCGCCAGGACGGCCAATGTTGCCGAGCAGGAGCTGCATGATGGCCCCGGCGCGGATAATTTGCACCCCCTTGGATTGCTGCGTCCAGCCAACGGCATAACAGATCGCCGAAGTGCGTTCGCGCCCAGAGTTCTCGATGAGCGTTTGCGCGACCCGCAGCCACTGCTCGTGCGGCACGCCGCACACCTGCTCGACCATTCCTGGTGTGTAGCGCGCGAAGTGGCGGCGCATGATCTGGAAGACACAGCGTGGATGCTGCAAGGTGGGATCGGTCAACGGATGCCCGTGCTCATCACGCTGGTGGTCCCAACTGCTCTGGTCTGCGTAGGTCTCTGTTGCGGGGTCGTAGCCGGAGAAGAGGCCGTCCAGCTCCTCGGGGTCGCGGTAGTTCTCGTTGACGAGGGTGGCTGCGTTGGTGTAATGCACCACGTAGTCGTGGAAGTACGCCTTGTTCTCCAGCAAATGACGAATGATCGCGCCCAGGAAAACGATATCGCTGCCGGCGCGTGTAGGGACGTAGAGGTTTGCCAGGGCCGATGTGCGCGAGAAGTGCGGGTCTACATGCATAACCTTGGCTCCGCGCTCCTTGGCTTTGACAACATTGGCGAAGGCGATGGGATGGGCCTCGGCCATGTTGCTGCCCATAATCAAAATAGCATCACTATTGACGAGGTCTTGCGGAAATGTCGTGGCACCGCCACGCCCCAGTGTTGTGCCCAGACCGGGCACGGTGGAGCTGTGTCATATACGGGCCTGGTTCTCAATCGAGACAACGCCTAAGCCGCCGCTGAAGAGCTTTTTCATTACATAATTCTCCTCAACGTCCAGCGTTGCGCCGCCGAGGGAGGCAATGCCCAGGGTGTGGTTGACCTCGCGTCCATCGGGCAGCCGTTCTACGAATGTCTCATCGCGGGTCTTCTTGACGCGTTGGGCGATCTGCTCCATCGCCCAGTCGAGCGATTTGACTTCCCAGTGATCGCTGTAGGGCGCGCGGTAAAGCACCTGCGTCAGGCGGCTGGGATTCACCGTGTACTGGAAGGTGGCCGCTCCCTTGGGGCAGAGCGTGCCGTGATTGATAGGGCTGTCGGGATTGCCCTCGATATCAATCACCCTGCTGTCTTTGACATAGACGTTGAGGCCACAACCCACGGCGCAGTAGGGGCAGACGCTCTTCACAACCTTCGCGTTGTGGATGCGCGAGGCTTTTTCGAGGCTCTCGGGGCTGAACGGCTGGACCCTGGAGCCTATCTCCATGACCTGTGATACGGCGGTTTGTACGGGGCCGGGTAGGAATGTACGTTCTTGCATAGGACATGTCCTCTCGTCAGAAGTTGAACACCATACTCAATGAAGTTACCTATCCCACGCCGTTATTCCACCACATTCGGGCCGTCACTCGTTGGCGGAGTGAGGTGGGATAGGTACGTAATCAGCGTCTACATGCCTTTCCAGGCGATGTTCCCCGAACCCAGGGCGCGATAAATCGGGCCCCTACACCCACAAGTGCATATTGAGAGTGAGATTCAAGGTGAAAGCCCAGGTGAGGTACAGCAGCCAGATGCCCGTAAGCGCCTGCCACAACCCCACCAGGCGGCCACCAGCGGGGAACACGCCGAAGCGGGTGGGAGAATCTGTCAGGTAGATAAGGGCAAGACCGATGAACACGATGGCTACTGGGATGTCAGGTACGACTACGAAGACGACGATACCAAGCACCGAGAGTAAGAAGTAGGCTATCGACATCCAGGCATCGGGCTGGGCGCTTGAGCCGATGAAGCGGCGATGCGCCAGCGCGAACCAGTGAACACCGTAGGACGTGAAAGCGAGCGCCACCATGTAGAAGGGCGAGACACTCTTCGCCCCTGGTGTGGAGAAGACTTGAAACCACGTGAGGCCGACGAAGATATAGACGCCGGTAATGAACTGCATGAAGCCAGGCATCCAGAACCCCCACATGCCCATGGTCTTCTCCACTTCGGGCGTGGGCTTGGGGTAGCCAAACAACGCCTGGCCGCCTCAGATGAAATAGCCGGTGCCCAGGCCAAAGAGTCCAACAACTACTGGAATGAAAGCTGATGGCGGAAAAGCAAAGATTGTCATCTCAGAACCTCCTCTCTGAAATACGAGACGAGCAGTAACAACACGAAGAATGCTCAACATATTGAAGGTTGGCAGGTGGCCGAACTAAGCCACCTACTTCGCTTGTGCCGCTGTTTCGCGTTTGCTCTTGCGGCCTAGGTAAATGCGGTTGGGATCAACCAGCATGCGCACAGCCCTCAGCTCCTCTTCGGTCGGGGGCTGCAATTCTTTGGCTTTGCTCGTATTAAGCGCCCAACCTGTGTTGGTCATTACATCATCGATGCTGACGCCGGGGTAAACTACATCGAGTTCACGCAGGGTGGAGGGGACACGCATCAAAGGTATGCCAAGGTGACTCAGCTCTACCTCGATGGTGTTGAGGAGCCAGATGGCACGCATTGCCCGGCACCATTCTTGATGTGACATCATACATACCTCGTTGGAAATAGTTCCGAAAGCCTTCAGCCACTTTTCAGCGCGTAAGAGAAGCCGTGAGGGATGCCCTCTCAGTCTCTAGTGGCTTCCTCACGTCGTTTATGCCTACTCGTTTCTGATGGCCGAGGGCCTTCAGCATGACTTAATGTATCAGAATTGCCAGCGAGATTAACCCATGGTTCCTTGTGGCAACTTAAATGCGAACGCCCCGGAATCAAGGACACCTGCCAGTGCGGTGTACCAGGCAATGAGCGCAGTAACAATGCCAAGGAAGCCACCGACCTGGATCCACATCCCGTTTACACCAGCGAAGTATCCAATAGCCAGTGCTATATAGGTCAGAGTCAGGAAGACGAACAGGGCGATAAGGGCAACGCTGATCCTCAACGAGACAAGCAGCATCAAGAAGCTGAAGAACCCCCAAGCCAGGAGCCACCAGGCAAGTGCTGCGGCACTAGGTATCAGGTTATTTTGGGCGGTGAACGCGAAAGCAAGCCAGAAGGCCCCATAGGAGCTGAAAGCGGCAGCGCCAAAGGTGTTGCCTCTCCTAAACTCCCACATGCCTGCGAGAAGTTGGGCAGTACCGCCGTAGAAAAAAGCTAAGCCGATAGCCATCGTGAGACCTTTACCCGGCGTTACGCCGAAAAGGCCAGCATTCGATGCACTTACGCATAACTACCTGATGGGATGAGGCACAATCAAAGAAATGTCTGCTGCTCTTCCTCCTTTCTGATCCGCTGCTGCGGTGACTGGTACGATCCCTGCAAGGAGCGACAACGTTGTCGCTCCCTACAGCGGAAGGAGCAGATTAAACAGGGTGACACGTAGCATCAGCCCTTCCCTACGTTGAGAGCAGTCACCCTCAGCTTTGGTACGCATCAATCCATCGTACGGTGCCAGGTTGTCGTACAAAATGTATACACAATTTATCTCGTAGTACGATAGTATCGTACTACGAGATAAATTGTAACATACTGAGGGATCCTGTGTCAAGTACAGGTATGCTAGCACTCCAGCTTTAGGGGCTTGACAGGACAGCTTTCGTTCTGATATTTTATCTCGTAGTACGACATAATAGGGAGGTATGATGCATTCTACTGCTGACATTTCAATGGCCGATTACCGCGCCTTAGCCGAAATTCGTTATCAGATTCGGCGTTTTTTGCACTTTAGCGAGCAGGCGGCGCGCGAGGCAGGTCTCGTGCCTCAGCAACACCAGCTGTTGCTTGCGCTCAAGGGATTGCCCACCGGGAGAAAAGCAACGATCAGTGAGTTGGCCGAGCGACTCCAGATCCGGCATCATAGTACGGTCGAACTGATTGATCGCCTGGTGGAGCGAGGTCTGATCAAACGTTTGCGGGATGAAGCCGATCAGCGGCGCGTCATCATCCACTTGACGCCACAGGGGGAGCAGGTCCTGCAAAAGCTTTCGCTCCTTCATCGTCACGAACTACAATTGGCAGGACCTGCCTTCGTTCGTGCGCTCGGAGCGCTTCTGGCAGACGACACGGATACGGCTGAAGGGTCACAAAACGGAACCAATGAACCTCAAAAACACGTGGAGGAATGACCATGAGCGGCGAAAAACCTGTTGTGCGTCATTCACCGAGAAGGTATGTCAATCCTTTTCATCACCATCAACGCTTTTGCTTGGCGCGGCAGGTTGACTCCAAAGCGGGAGCGGCATGCCAAAGAGGCGATTGATGGCGATGGCCTGGAGGGTCAGCAGGACGACGGCCACCATGAGCACCACCAGTTGCCAGGGCTGGGTGAGGATGCCAAGAGAGATAATCAGTGTGGTTGCCCCCGCCGGCGCGTGCGATGCATGAAACAGAATCATCAAACCCGCCGTAAGTCCCAGCGAGAGTGCAGCAGCAATCACGCGCGGCCACGTCACGCCGTTTACAATTGCTGGTCCCGCTGTCGTTAAGCCTGTCACCACCAGGCTGAAGTAGCCAGCAGCGGCGCCGATGAGATGGCCGATAATGGCGTTGCGCGGAGAGGCGCTGGGGGAAGTCTGCCTGGAAAAGTAGTGGAAGGCAGTAGGGCCTAGCGATGGAAAGATGAAAGGTGAATGCAGGATGACGGCGAACACCGCCATGAGCCCGATACTCAAAAAGCCGCTGAGGAAGTTATAGAGTGCGAAGACCGGGATGCGTGGATACTGTTGCATGAGCCAGGGAAGCTGTACATATCTGAGCATAGTCCCCGGAGGGGTGGTAGCAGTAGTATGCTGTGGCTGTAGGTGCCTCTGCACGCTCTTCCTCCTCAGGAGTTATGCAATAAGAGGTCGTGGAGGACGACGGCATTTGAATACTCTTCATCATGTGCGGCGAAGACAAGGGTAAGCTGTCCCTGCTTCACTATGTCACGTAGCTTTGTCAATGCCTCCTGAGCGGCCTCAGATTGCAATTCTGCTTCGTAGCGACGGCGGAACTCGGGGAATTTCTGAGGATCATGGTGAAACCATCGACGCAACTCGGTGCTGGGCGCAACGTCCTTGAGCCAGAAGTCGATATGCGCGCGCTCTTTGGAAATGCCTCGGGGCCAGAGGCGTTCTACCAGGACGCGAGTGCCGTCGCTTGGTGCTGGCTCCTCGTATGCACGCTTCAGTCCTACGGATACTTTTTGTGTTCTCATGAACGTTGCCTCCTTTTCGGGTGCTGAGTCTATTCATATCGCCATACGATATAATAATTATACCACACCAAGGTGTGGTTCATGTGTATGTGTGGATGTCAGCCGCCGGCCCTTGACAAAATGTACGTTTGCAATTAGAATAATAACTGACCGGTCAGTTATTATCAAAGAATTTCACTGCTGGCTGCAAGATCCGAACAAGCAGCAGGAAGGAAGCGATCATGCGCGTGTTAATCTCCGGGGGCGGCATTGCCGGGCTGACGCTGGCATATTGGCTGCGTCATTATGACATCTCGTCTGTGGTCATTGAGCAGGCTGATGGTATCCGTCGTGACGGATATGCGATTGACTTTTTGGGCACTGGCTATGAGGTCGCCTGCCGGATGAGCCTCATTGAACGGCTGCGCTCTCAGCAGATCCCTTTTGACTTCGTGGCCTATGTGAATAAGACTGGCAAGCTAATCGCGAAGCTGGATTCAGCGCTCCTGCGGACCATCACGGATGGGCAGTATCTGGGACTGATGCACTGGACCCTCGAAGAAGCCTTGTATGAAGCGCTAGCTGGTCAGGTCGAGGTGTGGTTTGGCCGCTCGCTTACCCACGTTGTGCCTGGCCCGGATGCGGTGGTGGTGACGTTCAACAATGGGACCTCCGAGTCCTTTGATCTGCTGATCGGCGCTGATGGTGTGCATTCCACCACGCGCGCCCTGGTCTTCGGGCCGGAAGAGCAGTTCCGTCGCTATCTCGGCTACACCATCGCCTGCTATCCGCTCGCCGACCGCTACGGTATTGGTCAAGCCTGGAAGATGTACCTCGAGCCGGGACGCCTGGCAGCCGCCTATTGCACACCACAGGCGGGCGAAATCCTCACGTTTTTCATGTATCAGACAGCCGAGCAAGAGCATCTTCCACGCGAGCAGCGGCTGCCACGCTTGCGAGAGGTGTTTGCAGGAACGGGCTGGATGACCCAGCAGTTCCTCTCCGATGTTAGCCCGACTGCGAGCGTGTTCATGGATGCCGTGATCCAGATCCAGTTGCCCACCTGGCATCAGGGCCGGGTGGCTCTGGTTGGTGATGCCTGTGACTGCCCCACGCTGCTCTCCGGGCAGGGGGCGTCACTGGCAATGGGAGGTGCCTACCTGTTGGCTGAGGCACTGCACGAAACCGCCGATTACCAGGAAGCATTCCGTCGGTACGAACAGCGGATGTATGCCTATGTTCAGGTCCAGCAAAAGAGCGCCCACGGCTTTGCCAGGACCTTTCTGCCTGGGAGTCCACTCGGCCTCCTGGTCCAACAGATGATGATGAGAGTGGTGCTGCGCGAGGCATTTCGTGGCCTGCTGCAACGCCAGTTTGGCGCACAAAGCATCTTGCAGGCGCAGTCACCACAGGAGAGGCTAGCAATGCTGCCACGGATGTGATATTCTCCCACTGGCGAAGGCCCAGACTGGAGACCTCGGATGGCCTTCAGTGGATCATACCAGCTCAACTCATGTGTGGGTTGCGCCTACAGTATGACAATTCTTGGAGGTGATGATGTCCCCCCGTCCCGATGTGAGTGAAGAGCGAAAGAACCAGATCCTGGAAGCGGCTATCGCGGTGTTTGCGCGGTTGGGCTTTCAGCAAACCCGTATGGATGATATTGCCGAACAGGCAGGTCTCTCCAAAGGAGCGCTGTATCTCTATTACAAAAGTAAGGATGCGATCATTGCTGCGCTTCTCAAATACTTCTTTATGCAGGAATTCAAACGGCTACAAGCGTTTGTGGAAGCTGATCACGAGGTGTCCGTTCATGACCAACTGATGGCCCTTACCCGCCAGCTTGCCGCAGCGATGCACTGGATGGCGCGGCTCATGCCGATCGCGTTCGAGTTCTATGCTATCGCGGGGCGCGACCAGGAGGTGCGTCTGTTCCTCAAGGAGTACTACCACAACTATCGGAGAGAACTGGCTCGCCTGATTCAGCGTGGTATCGAGCGGAATGAGTTCCGCACCATGGACGCGCAGGCCACTGCGACCACACTTGCCGCACTCTATGAAGGGCTGGCATTGCTGTATTTTATAGATCCTCAGGCACACCAGTGGACTGAACAGGTGGAGACATCGGTGCGGTTGCTGCTGGAAGGGGTAGCACAGCACGCTTCCTCATGAGACGCTGGCAAGCATTTTTCTTTATGAGAAGAGAGCAGATTGCTTTCCTGCACATCGGGAGCAATACTCCTATGTACAGGTGTTACGTGTCTCTGTCCTTGCGCTTTCTCTGCGGGAATTGAGTAGGCTCGGTAGAGAACTACAGCACACGTGTTGTTCCGGGCAATGGAAACCACCCCACTTCTGCCTAGAATGCAGGTGTAGAGCCTTTGCTAACCCACGATAGGTCCTGCTTGCCGCCTTTTTCCGTCCCCTGTCCAGGTGCTACCCGTTGTCGTACCGCCCTCCTGTGCTACGCTTGTTGTGTGCCGATGGGACCAGCAGCGTACGGCGAACCCGCTCCGTCCTTTGCCTGCCCATGCAGACGCTGCGTGCTATCCTGACCACGTGGGTGATCCGTGTTCACACATCCCACTGAGCGGCGACGCGCGGCACGCAGCACACGCCGGACCGCCTCATACACGCCGTAGTCCCGCGCGATGTGGCGCAACGGTTCACCTTGTTCAACACGCTGGAGCACGGTTGCCCATACAGAGGGCGGGATCTTCCAGCGAGGATCAGGAACATCTGGGAGGTGGCCAGGCAGTGCAACACTCAGAGGATGATCAAGGGCAAGCGTGAACGTATCAGCTCGTGGTGATGAGGTGGGTGCATTCTCATTGTAGATAAGGAGATCGTTTCTGCCACCGAACAGCTATTCAAAAGGGATGCGTGCCAGGTGCGACCGATGGTTCGATGCCCGTCGGTTCCGTCTGAACTCCTCCGGTGGGGCACACTGGTCCATTTAAGTGTCAGTGTCTTTTCTATTGTATTATCATTACCCAGTTGAGGGTCGCAAACTGGATATCTCTCTAAAAACACATAAGATGCTGTGGGGATGTGCGGCAAACCGCTTCA
>WNGR01005544.1_pt1 | contig 21953 bp, 11 predicted proteins | sample 5407581 | NCBI WGS metagenome assembly WNGR01 (sample SAMN13153383, study PRJNA577476) | soil metagenome | isolation source: 80 cm soil or saprolite under Garry oak tree replicate 2 | place: USA:California | collected 2016-06-15
GGCCCAGGATTGGGCGATGCGCCTGCCGCTGGTGGACGGGCACGGCAACTTCGGCTCGCTGGGCGGCGACGACGCCCCGGCCGCGTACCGCTACACCGAGGCCCGGCTGGCGGCCGCGGCCATGGAGATGACCAACTCGCTCGACGAGGACACCGTCGACTTCATCCCGAACTACGACGGCACCGAGACCCAGCCCGAGGTGCTGCCCGCCGCGATCCCCAACCTCCTGGTCAACGGCACCGCCGGGATCGCGGTGGGCATGGCCACCAACATGGCCCCGCACAACCTGGGCGAGGTCGTGGCGGCCGCGCGGCACCTGATCGCCCACCCGGACGCGGGCCTGGACGAGCTGATGCGGTTCGTGCCCGGGCCCGACCTGCCCACCGGCGGCAAGATCGTCGGGCTGGAGGGGATCAGGGAGGCGTACGAGACCGGGCGCGGCACGTTCCGCACCCGGGCGGCCGCCCGGATCGAGAAGCTCACCCCCCGCCGCACCGGGATCGTGGTCACCGAGCTGCCCTACGGGATCGGCCCGGAGAAGGTCGTGACCAGGATCAAGGATCTGGTCCAGGCCAAGAAGCTGGGCGGCATCGCCGACCTCAAGGACCTCACCGACCGGCACCGCGGCCTGCAGCTGGTGATCGAGGTGCGCAACGGGTTCCACCCCGAGGCCGTGCTGGAGGAGCTGTACCGGCTGACCCCGATGGAGGACACGTTCGGGATCAACAACGTGGCCCTGGTCGACGGCCAGCCGCGGCTGCTCGGCCTGCGCGAGCTGCTGCAGATCTACGTGGACCACCGCATCGAGGTGGTCCGCCGCCGCAGCGAGTTCCGGCGCCGCAAGCGCCAGGACCGGATGCACCTGGTCGACGGCCTGCTTATCGCGCTGCTCAACATCGACGAGGTCATCCAGGTCATCCGCACCAGCGACGACGCCGCGGCCGCCAAGGAGCGGCTGATGCAGGTGTTCGACCTGTCCGCGATCCAGGCGCAGTACATCCTGGACACCCCGCTGCGCCGGCTGACCCGCTACGACCGGCTGGAGCTCGAGCGCGAGCGCGAGACCCTGCAGAGGGAGATCGACGAGCTCACCGCGATCCTGGGCTCCGAGCAGCGGCTGCGGGAGGTGGTCTCGGCCGAGCTCGCGGACGTGAGCGAGCGGTTCGGGACCCCGCGCCGCACGGTGCTCCTGGAGAGCAGCGGCGCGACCAGGACCGCGGCCGTGCCCATGGAGGTGGCCAACGACCCGTGCACGGTGCTGCTCTCGTCGGCCGGGCTGCTGGCCAGGACCGCCACGGCCGGGGCAGACCACGATCCTGAACGCAACCCGACCCCCGCTCCCGCGTCCAGGACAACTGGTGCCGCCGGGGGGCCACGGTCTGCGCACGACGCGATCGTCTCCGCGGTGCCGTCCACGGCGCGGGGCGCGGTCGGCGTGGTGACCTCACAGGGCCGGCTGATCAGGCTCGGCGTGCTCGAGCTGCCTGCGCTGCCGCCGAGCGCGCACTCCCCCGGGCTCGCCGGCGGCGCCCCGGTCAGCGAGTTCGTGTCGCTGGCGTCCGGGGAGACCGTGGTCGGCCTCGCCGCGGCGGACGGGTCCGGGCCGGGGGGCGGGGCCGGGCTGGCGGTCGGGACCGCGGGCGGCGTGGTCAAGCGGGTGGCGCAGGACTACCCGCAGAACGCGACCGAGTTCGAGATCATCGCGCTCAAGGACGGCGACCGGGTGGTCGGCGCGGTGCAGCTCGCCGACGAAGCGCACGACCTGGTGTTCATGACCAGCGACGCGCAGCTGCTGAGGTTCGGCGCGGCGGCCGTGCGACCGCAGGGCCGGGCCGCGGGCGGCATGGCCGGGATCAGGCTGGCGTCCCGGGCCTCGGTGGTCTGGTTCGGGGCCGTCGACCCGGCCGCGGCCGCCGGCTCCCCCGAACCGGTTGTGGTCACGGTGGCGGGCAGCGCCGGGGCCCTGCCCGGCACGTCGGCCGTGACCGTGAAGGTGGCGCCCTACGCCGAGTACCCGCCCAAGGGCCGCGCCACCGGCGGGGTCCGCTGCCACCGGTTCCTCAGGGGCGAGGACGTGCTGGTGCTGGCCTGGGCCGGGCCAGCGCCGCGCGGCGCCACCGAGGCGGGCACGCCGGTCGACCTGCCGCCGCCGGACGGCCGCCGGGATGGCTCGGGGGCCCGGATCCGGCACCCGCTGGCCGCGATCGGCGGCTCCGCGCCCGTGTAACCAGCGGCTGGCGGCCGGCCGGTGCCAGCCGCGACGGCCGGCCGGAGGTCGGCCCGAGCGGATGGCACGCCGGGGGTTCCAGGGGGCGGAGCCCCCTGGGCTAGCACAGCACAGCTACACGTCGATACGGGAGGGGTCGAGCTCGGCGGCGCCGCCGATGATGAAGTCCCGGCGCGGCGCCACCTCGGTCCCCATGAGCAGGTCGAATATGGCCGTGGCCGCGGCGGTGTCCTCGATCCTGATCCGGCGCAGGGTGCGGTGCTGCGGATCCATCGTGGTCTCGGCCAGCTGCACCGCGTCCATCTCGCCCAGGCCCTTGTACCGCTGCGGGGGCTCCTTATACCGCTGGCTGCGGCGCTCGAGCTCGAGCAGGGCGCGGTGCAGCTCGGCGTCGGTGTAGGTGTAGCGGTACTTGGGCTGGCCTTTCCTGGGGTTGATGAGCTCGATCCGGTGCAGCGGCGGGACCGCCGCGTACACCCGGCCTGCCTCCACCATCGGCCGCATATACCGGTAGAACAGGGTCAGCAGCAGGGGCCGGATGTGCGCCCCGTCGACGTCGGCGTCGGCCATGAAGATGATCCGCTGATACCTGGCCGAGTCCAGGTCGAACGCCGCGCCGGAGCCCGCGCCGATCACCTGGATGATCGCCGCGCACTCGGCGTTCTTCAGCATGTCGGCCAGGGACGCCTTCTGCACGTTGAGGATCTTGCCGCGGATCGGCAGCAGCGCCTGGAACTCCGAATCCCGGGCCAGCTTGGCGGTGCCGAGCGCGGAGTCGCCCTCCACGATGAACAGCTCGCTCCGGTCGTCGGCCGAGCGGCAGTCCACCAGCTTGGCGGGCAGCGCGGACGTGGCGAGCGCAGACTTCCTGCGCTGGTTCTCCCGGTGCTCCCGGGCGGCGATCCTGGTCCTGGCCGCGGCCGCCACCTTGTCCAGCACCGCCCGCGCCTGCTGCTTGCTGCCCCGGCTCCGCGACTCGAAGAACGCCCGGAGCTCCCCGGACACCACCTGGCCCACGATCCGGGACGCGGCCGGCGTGCCGAGCACCTCCTTGGTCTGCCCCTCGAACTGAGGTTCCGGCAGCCGCACCGCGATCACCGCGGTGAGCCCCTCGAGGATGTCCTCCTTGGTGACCGGCTCGTCCCCGTTCTTCAGCAGCCGGACCGCGCGAAGCTGCTCGTTCAGGGTGCGGACCAGGGCCCGCTCGAAGCCGGACACGTGCGTGCCGCCCTTGGGTGTGGCGATCACGTTCACGAAGGACCTGGTCACGTTCGTGTAGCCGCTGTCCCAGCGCAGCGCCACGTCCACGGTCAGCTCGCGCTCCACGTCGGTGGGGAGCATGTGGCCCTTGTCGTCCAGCACCGGCACGGTCTCGGTGAACTGCCCGGAGCCGACCAGCCGCACCACGTCGGTGACCGGCTCGCCCGAGGACAGGTGGGCGCAGAACTCGCTGATCCCGCCCGCGAACCGGAACTCGGCCTCCCGGGCGCCGTCCGGGGCCGCGACGCGGTCAGCCCGGCTCCCCTCAGGGACAAGCTCCAGGCCGGCACTGACCCGGTCGGCCTCGGCGCGCTCATCCGAGATCTTGATGGCGAGACCGGGCACCAGGTACGCGGTCTGCCTGGCCCGCTGGGCCAGGGCGTCGAAGCTCCAGACCGCGCCGCGCACGAACACCTGCTGATCTGCCCAGAACCTGATCCTGGTGCCGGTCAGCGTCTTGGCCACCCGCCGCACCTTGCGCAGCCCGGTTCCCCGCTGGAACGAGGCGTCGGGGCCAGGCCCGCTGAACTCGCCAGGCACCCCGCGGCGGAAGCTGGCCGCCCACTGCCCACCATCCCGGTCGACCTCCACGTCCAGCCGACTGGCCAGGGCGTTCACCACGGACGCGCCCACGCCGTGCAGGCCGCCCGACGCGGTGTAGGATCCGCCGCCGAACTTGCCGCCCGCGTGCAGGCGGGTCATCACGAGCTCGACCCCGGACAGCCCGGTCTTCGGCTCGATGTCCACCGGGATCCCCCGGCCGTTGTCCCTGACCTCGGCGGAGCCGTCGCCGCGCAGGATGACCTCGATGCTGGTGCAGTGGCCGCCCAGGGCCTCGTCGACCGCGTTGTCCACGATCTCCCACAGGCAGTGCAGCATCCCGCGGCCGTCGGTGGAGCCGATGTACATGCCGGGGCGCTTGCGGACGGCATCGAGCCCCTCGAGGACGGTCAGGTGACGCGCGGTGTAGCCGTCCGCGGAACCGGGCTTCTGCGCGCGCCGCTGGGCACGCTCAACACTGACGGCGGTCACTGGGGGAGTCTCCTGACGTAAAGGGCCGGCAACGCCTGAAGGCAGACTAGCGGCCCGCACCGTCAGCCCGGGGCTGCCACGCCGCCACATACCCGGCGACCTGGGACAACGCACACGGTAGAGTGATCCGCCCGGGGGTCCAGCCAGGCAGTTTTCCCAGGACCCGCCCTGCCCGGCCCTCGGATCCGGCCCTGGCCTGGCCCGCTGTTCGCCCACGGCGTACGCGAAGGAGGGGCGGGAAGAGCAGCGCTCGACCAAGTGTTGTGATGCATTAGTAGACATGAGAGGGTTGCACGGCCGGCCGAAGCCCCAGGCCGGCACCGCACCAGGCGAGGGAGGCGACATGACCGCTGCGATGGCCCCGACACAGCCGCTCAACGCCACCGATCTGTGTGACCGCTGCGGCGCGCAGGCGTATGTACGCGTCGTGCTTCCCGGTTCCGGTGAGCTCTTGTTCTGCGCCCACCACAACCGCCAGCACGCCGAGGCGCTGGCCAAGGTGGCCGTGGAGATTCAGGACGAGACCGACCGGCTCTCCCGTACCCAGGACTCTGGCTCGGACAGGTAACCGACCCAGCCGGGCCTGACCAGCCCGGCCTCAGATATAACCGCGGCAGGCCTGATGGCCTGCCGCGGTTGCTGTCTGTGGCAACGTGACCCAGGGCGCATCCTCCGGCCGACGTTACCGTCGGCACCGATGTCCGGACCTGTCACGATATCAACCGGGTCAGTCGAGGTAGTCGCGGAGCACCTGGGACCGGGACGGATGCCTGAGCTTGGACATCGTCTTGGACTCGATCTGCCGGATCCGCTCCCGGGTCACCCCGTAGACCTTGCCGATCTCATCGAGCGTCTTCGGCTGGCCGTCGGTCAGGCCGAACCGCATCGAGACCACCCCGGCCTCACGCTCGGACAGCGTGTCGAGCACCGAGTGCAGCTGCTCCTGCAGCAGCGTGAAGCTCACCGCCTCACCGGGCTGGATCGCCTCGGAGTCCTCGATCAGGTCGCCGAACTCGCTGTCGCCGTCCTCGCCGAGCGGGGTGTGCAGGGAGATCGGCTCCCGGCCGTACTTCTGCACCTCGATGACCTTCTCCGGGGTCATGTCGAGCTCGACCGCCAGTTCCTCAGGAGTCGGCTCCCGGCCCAGGTCCTGCAGCATCTGCCGCTGCACCCGGGCGAGCTTGTTGATGACCTCGACCATGTGCACGGGAATGCGGATCGTGCGGGCCTGATCGGCCATCGCGCGGGTGATCGCCTGCCTGATCCACCAGGTGGCGTACGTCGAAAACTTGTAGCCCTTGGTGTAGTCGAACTTCTCTACCGCGCGGATCAGGCCGAGGTTGCCTTCCTGAATCAGGTCCAGGAACAGCATCCCGCGGCCGGTGTACCGCTTGGCCAGCGACACCACCAGCCGCAGGTTCGCCTCGAGCAGGTGATCCTTGGCCCGGCGGCCGTCGTCGGCGATCCACTCCAGGTCGCCCTTGGCGTCAGGGCGCAGCGAGCCACGGCCCTCAGCCAGCTTCTCCTCCGCGAACAGGCCGGCCTCGATGCGCTTGGCCAGCTCGACTTCCTGTTCCGCGTTGAGCAGCGGCACCTTGCCGATCTGCTTGAGGTAGTCCTTGACCGGGTCCGACGTCGCTCCCGCGACCGCCACCTGGGCGGCGGGCAGGTCCTCGTCGTCGTCTCCGTAGACGAACGCCTCGTCCTCGTTCTCTTCCCCGGCTGGCTTCGCCACCTGGACCTGGCCCAGGATCACGGCCGCCCCGGCAGCCTCCTGGTCAGGCTCGGCCGGGGCGCCAGGCACGGGCCCAGCTTCATCGTGGCTGTCGTCCGCCACGGAGGCGTCACCGTCGTGCTCCTCGGTCTCCAGCCCGATGATCACTTCATCGGCATCATCCTCGCTGGACTCGAGATCAGCCAGGTCGGCCTCGACGTCCAGCTCGGCGACGGCGGCGAGGTCAGGCTCGGCGTCCAGGTCGACCTCGATGTCCAGCTCGTCAGCGGCCGGATCGGCAAAGTCGGCGTCGGGGGCCTGATTCTCGTCGCTGCCGCCGTTACCGCCCGGATGGCCGGTTTCTTCGGCCTCGGGGCCCTGGTCCGCTGCCTCGCCGGCGTCCCGGACAGCTGCGGCTGACCGGCCTGATGCGCGGCGCGACCGTCCGCCGCCCCGCCGCTCCGCGTCCTGGCGCTTGGCCGCCGTTCCGGAAGCGCGCTGACCGTCGGCTGGCGGATCGTCACTCACCAGCGCGACAGCGGTGTCGGCTCGATTCCCCACTCCGTCAGCCGCACTGGCCCGCGCCGAGGCGGGCTGTGCGGCTACGCGTGCGCCCCGGCCCGAAGGAACCTGGCCCGACGGCCGTGGCTGCCTCCGCGCTGCGGAGCCTGCAGCGCTTGCCACCGCGGTCACCCCTTCCTTAGCTGGATGGCGGCCAGCCGCGCCGCGATCAATCCCATGCTGACCGAACTAGCAGGCGACACAGCCACCTCTCCTGCACCGTATGGCGGGAAATGGACCCCTACCGACTGGATCCTGCTCCCAAGACCGTCCCGGAAACCGGGCGCCTGCCGCGGTGCACCGCGGCCGGGACCGGCTTGCCTCCCGTCAACCACCTTAGGCGGAGTCGGCGGGTAGGTCGTACCGCTGCGGCCGCTGACCGCGAGTTCCCTGGCGAAACAACTGCCCCGCGCGCAGGTATGGTACCCACAACCGTCACGCCTTTCTCATTTGCGCGCCTCCGGCACGACTCTCATTTGCGCGCCTCCGGCACGACTCTCATTTGCGCGCCTCCGGCACGACTCTCATTTGCGCGCCTCCGGCATGACGCCCTTCCGCACAGCTGCCGCTGTGCCAACCCGCCTGGCCTGTGCTCCAACGTCACGCCGCGGACTGTGCACCACGAGCACGGTCACGTCGTCGTCCTGTTCGTAGCCGGTCAGCATCCGCTCAACCAGGTAATCAAGGAGCATCGCCGGATTTTCCACGGCCTCGGCCGGAGCCTCAGCCGCCACCGCGACCAACTCGTCAAGGCCCGTGTCCAGACCGCGCCTGCGGTTCTCCACCAGTCCATCGGAATAAAGCACCGCGGTGTTGCCCGGCGGCAGCCGGAAAGCGTACTGCTGCCGCGGGCTGGCCCAGCCCAGCGGGGTTCCTGCCTCCGCCTGGTCCAGCCGTGGCGGGGCATCGGCAGACAGCAGCAGCAACGGCAGGTGACCCGCGCTGCCTGCCATACCTTCCCCGGTGACGGGGTCAAGAACCAGGTAGGCGACGGTCGTCACCTGCTCCTCGAGCTCGGTGGCGATGAACAGCCGGTCCAGGCCGGCCAGGACCGCGGCGGGCCTGGGGTCGGTCAAGGCCAGCGCGCGCAGCGCGTTGCGGACCCGGCCCATCCCGGCCGCGGCGGTGAGCCCCTTGCCCATGACGTCGCCCGCGGCGACCGCCAGCTTGCCGTCCGGGAGCCGGAACGCGTCGTACCAGTCCCCGCCGATCTCCATGTTCCTGGTCACCGGCAGGTACCTGGCCTCCAGGATGACCCCGGGCACGGTCGGCAGGCTGTCCGGCAGCAGGCTCCGCTGCAGCGTCTCCGCGGTGGTGTGCTCGCGCTCGAACAGCGAGGCCCGCTCCAGGGCCAGGGCGCACTGGCCCGCCAGCGCCTCGAGGAACACGCGCTCCTCGTCGGTGATCTTCCTGGGCCTGGTGAAGGAGAACCGCAGCGCCCCGAGCGGAGCCCCCGAGGACAGCAGCGGCAGGCCGACCCAGGCCCGCTCGTCGCTGTGCTGCAGGAAGAAATCCACGTTGGCCTCGTCGTCGAACTGCCTGCGCAGGTCGTCGGGGCTCTCCACCAGCAGCGGGCGGCGGGCCAGAATGGCGAAGGTCATCACGCTCGGCACGTCCAGCGGCATGTCACCGGTCGGCGATCCCGGGCTGTCCGGCAGCCCCGCGAGGTTGACCGTGCGCAGCCGCAGCCGCTCCGGGTCGAGCATCGCCACCGCCAACATCGACGTGGCCTGCTGCAGCCGGACCGTGCGCAGCGCCGCGGCCGAGAGCTGCTCGGTCAGGCGGCCGCGCATCTCCTCCGCCTCGCGCTGGCCGGTGACGTCGGTACTGGCGCCCACCCACTCGATGATCTTCCCGTCCCGCTCGATGGGGACGGCGCGCACGTCGTAATGACGGTACGAACCCGACTTGGTCCGGACCCGGTAACGGCTGTCGAAGACCTTCCCCTTGTCCACGCAGTCCAGCCACTCCCGCTCCACGCGCTCGCGGTCCTCGGGGTGGATCGCGTCCAGCCAGCCGCTGCCCAGGTACTCATCGACCGTCTGCCCGGTGATCCAGCGCCACTCAGGAGAATCCTCCGCGATCTTGCCCGTGGGGGTCGTCACCCATACGACCTGCGCCCCGGCCTGAACCAGCGAGCGGTACCGCTCCTCGCTGCGGCGCAGCGCCTCCTCCGAGTTCCTGCGGTCGGTGATGTCGGAGGCGATCAGCACCACCCCGGTGATCTCCCCGTCCGGGTCGTGCGAGGGGAACCACGAGAACGACCAGTGCCGTATCTGCTCGCCGGCGGCCACGGACTGGTCCTCATCGAACACCGGCTCGTCGGCGGTGAGCACGCGGCGGGCGGCAGCCTCGGCGCGGGGCCCAAGATCTTTCGGCCAGACCTGCGACGGCAGGCGGCCGATGTAGTCACCCTGATCAAGCCCATGCAGGCACGCCAGCGCCTGGTTCACCCGGCGGAACCGCAGGTCGGCGCCGACGAAGGCAAAGCCGATCGGCGCCTCGCTCAGCAGCGTGGCGAGCAGTGCCGAGTCTGATACGTCCATGCCAGACACACGCGGCTTCGGCACCGAGGTGCCGGTGCTCACCGGGAACACCCCACACCCGTGCGAGCGCGTGTCATCAACAGTTCCTTCCTGCTCACTGCGGACACAAGAAGGCTAGCGGCAAGAACGCGCACAAGAGAGCTAGCAGAGACAACTCGGCATCCAGAGCCGACCGGCTTTCGTGCCGACGGGCACCCGGCCGAGGACCAAGGCTGACGGTGACCGCGTGCTCTGATGAGCAATTACGTCCTTAATGCTGCAAATTGCCTAGTATTTCCAATACTTCGTGCCTCCGGCTCATTAGCTGACCCGGACCAGGGCCCGCTGCTTGCTCCCGGCTCCTGCAGTGCCAGCCACATCCGCGGCGCCGCGCATGGCGCGGGCATCGCAGTCGCATGCAGGTAACCGAAACTCACGCCCCCATGGCACGATAGATGGAGCTGCGCCTCATCGTCCACCCGGCTGACTGTATAGGCAGAGTCTGGCATTGTGAGGGGAGAGCCCAGCTATACGCGGTATGAGCGGTATGGGTGAAGGCGAGGACATGGGCGGAGGCGATGATACGCGCAGAAACGGGGGGCGCGCCGCGCCCGAGCATGGCATCGGACCGCGTGCATCTGAAAAGCTGGCCGAGTGAACCCGCCGAGCCGACGATCAGATCCTCCAGGCCGGCCGGGCCACCACAGTCATTCAGGTCCTCCGCGGCAGCGCCCTGGCGCCACGTCCACATCCGCGCCGCCGCCCAACGCGCTCTTCGCGGAGATGCTGCGGGCCGCGCGGGAGCTGCTGGCCGTCCGCAGCCCTCTCGACGCCGAGCTGATGGTCAGCGAGCTGCTCGGCACCTGGTGGGGGCAGCGTGCCACGCGCCCGGGGGGCCGTGAGGCCCGGCGCCGCCGCGCTGACGTCGAGGAGCTGGTCGGCGAGGGCCTGGTGGCCTACGCGGCCCAGCAGGGCAGCCCCGCCGCGCTGGCGCTGCTGTCCGGCATCGCCTGCCTGGGCACGCAGCGGCAGGCGGCCAGCGCCGAGCAGGCGGCCCTGGCGCTGATGGAGCGCGGCGTGGCGCGGCCGGGCTGGGCCGAGCACGTCGGCGCGGTGGCCGCGGCCGAGTGCTACCTGAACTCCGACGCCTACGGCGACCGCGACGAGGTCGTCTGCGTGTTCAGCTACGCCGGCCAGGAGCAGCATGCGCTCGTCGTGGTGGTCGACTACAACGCCGGCGGCCTGGCCCGGGACGGCTGGGTCACCTCGCAGGTGGACAAGCTCCTCGATTACTGCGGCCAGGCCGCGTCCACGTTCACGCAGATCCCGCCGCCGCAGGCCCGCCGGCTGCTCGAGTCGGCGCTCGCGGTCACCGAGAAGGCCACCGATCCGCAGGTCAGCAGCTCCTTCCCGTCGTACCACGCGTTCATCAGGGCCCGGGTGCGCACGCTGCCACCGACCCTGTCCTGGCGGAACGCGCCCTCAGGAACCGCGAGCCAGCCGCCGGGCACCGTCCATCGGGGCAGCCCCGGGGCGGCCAGCGCAGTGCAGGCCAGCACGGGCCAGGGCGGCAGCTCCAGCGCCCGGCGGCAGGGCTGGCGCAAGGACCGCAGGGCGATGCTGGTGGCGGAGTTCCTCGCCTCCGACGAGGCCGAGGACCTCTCCGACCGCGAGGCGGCCAGCCGCTGCGCGGACCAAATCGTGGATTACGGCTGTGACCGGGACTTCGGCCGGCCGCTGCGGATGAGCCCGGCGAAGGCCGAGACTTTCCTGCTGGACTGGCTGCCGCGCAAGGTGCTGCTGTCACCGGCCGAGCAGCACGCGATGCCGCACGTGCTCGCCGCGTGGGTGCGCTGGACGGGATCGCGCGAGGGCCGGGATGCGAAGGCGATCGGGGCGACGCTTGACGCGGTGTTCGACTCGATGGGCACGTTTACCCGCGTGTACCGGGACCCCATCTCGTTCGGCCTGGAGCAGCGGCTGGTGGCCAGGCTGCTGCCCGACTCCGACCTGGAGGCGCTGCCCCGCCGGGTCTTCGCGTTCGGGGCGCTGCAGGGCAGCTACCGCGGCACCGACCTGGCCACGCTCGACCCGGCCAGCCCGCGGGACCGCCGCATCCTGCTGGAGGCGGACCACGATGACCCATCCGGGCGGGCGGGCGATGATCACATCGACCGGCACCTGGCGCTGGCCGACCGGCTCTGGCGCGGTGACCCGCCGGAGCTCTGGGATGCCGCGCAGCGCCTGCTGGACATCGGCGAGGACCGGCACTCGGTGCTGCACACCCTGATGGACACCATCCAGGCGGCGGGCGGCAACGAGAAGAAGATCGCCGCCGCGCTCTATGACCTCCCGCCCGAGGAGCCTGCGGGACCATCGGGGTGACCGCGTTACCCGGCCGGCGACCCGTACCCACCGCCGCCCGGTGTCTCGATCACGAACACGTCTCCGGCGGTCACGGCCACGGAATCGCATCCGCGCATCGGCGTGACCGAGCCGTCGGCATGCTCGACCCAGTGCCGCCCGAGCGCGCCCGGCTGCCCGCCCGCCATCCCGTAGGGCGGGACGCGGCGGTGGCTGCTCAGCGTGGTGATGGTCATCGGCTCCAGGAAGCGGAGTTCGCGGCGGCCGCCGTCGCCGCCCGGCCAGTGCCCCGCCCCGCCGCTGCCGGGCCGGATCGCGTACCGCTCCAGCCGGACCGGATAACGCCATTCCAGCACCTCGGGGTCGGTGAGCCGGGAGTTGGTCATGTGGGTCTGCACGACCTCGGTGCCGGCGAAGCCCTGCCCCGCGCCCGACCCGCTGGCCACCGTCTCGTAGTACTGGTAGCGCTCGTTGCCGAGGGTGACGTTGTTCATCGTGCCCGAGCCCTCGGCCATGACGCCCAGCGCCGCGTACAGCGCCCCGGTGATCGCCTGCGAGGTCTCCACGTTCCCGGCTGCCACCGCCGCGGGGTACTCCGGGGCCAGCATGCATCCCGGCGGGATGATCACGCGGACCGGCTTGAGGCAGCCGGAGTTGAGCGGGATGTCATCGGCCACCAGGGTGCGGAACACATACAGCACGGCCGCCATGGCCACCGACGACGGCGCGTTGAAATTGTCCGGCAGCTGCGCCGAGGTTCCGGTGAAGTCAACCTCCGCGGTGCGGGCCGCGCGGTCCGCCCGGACCTCGACCTGGATGACCGCTGCGTTGTCGAGCGCGTAGGCGTACTCGCCGCCGGTCAGCGCGCTGATGACGCGGCGCACGGCTTCCTCGGCGTTGTCCTGGACATGCCCCATGTAGGCCCGCACCACGTCCAGCCCGAAGTGCGCGACCATCTGGCGGAGTTCCTTCACCCCCTTCTCGTTGGCGGCGATCTGCGCCCGTAGGTCGGCCAGGTTCACCTCGGGATTGCGGGACGGGTAGGGCGCGGATCGGAGCAGGTCCAGTGTCTGCGCTTCCCGCAGCACCCCGCCCCGCGCCAGCAGCCAGTTATCGATGAGCACCCCTTCTTCCTCGACCCGGGTGCTGAACGCGGGCATCGAGCCTGGCGTGATCCCCCCGACCTCCGCGTGGTGGCCGCGGGATGCCACATAGAACAGGATCTCCCGGCCGGCGCCGTCGAACACGGGGGTGACCACGGTGATGTCCGGCAGATGCGTCCCGCCGTGGTAGGGGTCGTTGAGCACATAGACGTCACCGGGCCGGATCCGCCCGGCATTGCGCTCCACGACCATCTTGATGCTCTCCCCCATCGAGCCCAGGTGCACCGGGATGTGCGGGGCGTTGGCGATGAGGTCCCCGTCCGGGTCGAAGAGGGCGCAGGAGAAGTCCAGCCGCTCCTTGATGTTGACCGAGTGCGCGGTGCTGCGCAGCCGCGCCCCCATCTGCTCGGCGACCGACATGAACAGGTTGTTGAAGATCTCCAGCATGACCGGGTCCACCATGGTCCCGGCCAGGCGTCGCTCCGGCCGCGCCGCCACGCGGGTGAGCAGCAGGTCGCCGGACCCGGTCAGCTCCGCCCGCCAGCCCGGCTCGGTCACCGTGGTCGCGAAGTCCTCCACGATCAGCGCTGGGCCGTCCACCCGCTGGCCGGGCCGCAGGTCCCGCCGCCGGACGAGCGGCACGTCGGCCTGCGTGCCGGCCACATACATCGCCACGGTGGCTCCCGCTCCGCCCGCCTGCCCGGGCCCGGGCGTCTCGCCCGGCGGCTGACCGTCCGGGGGCTGCGCGGCCAGCGCCGCGGACGCGGCGACCAGCTCGACCGACACCGCCTCCACCAGGATCGTCTTGCCGGGCATGAGGAAGGAGAAGTGCTGCCGGTACGCGTGCTCGAAACCGGCCACCATCTCGGCCACGCCGCCGAGCGGGACCGGCAGCGCGGTGTCGGTGCCGTCGTAACGCAGGTGAGCCCGCCGCGCCGACCGGACCCGGCCGGGCCCGATTCCTTGCCGGGCCAGCTCGGTGAGCGCGTCGGCTTCCAGGCGGCCGACCACCCGGTCCAGCTCCGGGAGCAGCCGGGCGGCGAGCGGCGCCTCCACCGCGGCCTCGCGCATCGCGGTCACGTCCGCCAGCCCCATCCCGTAGGCGGACAGCACACCGGCCAGCGGGTGGATGAGAACCCGGGAGATACCGAGCGCGTCGGCCACCGCGCAGGCGTGCTGGCCGCCTGCCCCGCCGAACGTCGCCAGCACGTACTGGGTTACGTCATAGCCGCGCTGCACCGAGATCTTCTTGATCGCGTTCGCCATGTTCGCCACTGCGATCTCCAGGAAGCCAGCGGCGACCTGCTCAGGTGAGGGGGACCTGCCGGACCGGGCCGCTGGCCCCGCGGATCCCCGCGAGAGCGAGCGGCCGCCGGTCGCTTCGCCGATCCGCCGCGCCAGCCCGGCGAACTGTTCCCGCACGATCCCGGCATCCAGGGGCTGGTCACCGCTCTCGCCGAAGACGCTAGGGAAGTGCGCTGGCTGGATCCGGCCGAGCATGATGTTGGCGTCGGTGACCGTGAGCGGGCCCCCGCGCCGGTAGGCGGCCGGGCCAGGGTGTGCCCCGGCCGAGTCCGGGCCGACCCGGTACCGGCTGCCGTCGAAGTGCAGGACCGACCCGCCGCCGGCGGCAACCGTGTGAATGCTGAGCATCGGCGCCCGCATCCGCACCCCGGCGACCTGCGTCTCGTACTGCCGCTCGAACTCGCCGGCGTAATGGGACACGTCGGTCGAGGTGCCGCCCATGTCGAACCCGATCACCTGGTCAAAGCCTGCTGCCTGCGCGGTACGGGCCATGCCGACGATGCCGCCGGCGGGCCCGGACAGGATGGAGTCCTTGCCCCGGAACAGGCCGGCGTCGGTGAGGCCGCCGCTGGACTGCATGAACTGCAACCGGACCCCGTCCAGCTCGCTAGCGACCTGATCCACGTAGCGGGCCAGGATCGGCGAGAGGTAGGCGTCCACCAGCGTGGTGTCGCCCCGGGACACCAGCTTCATCAGCGCGCTGGTCGCGTGCGACAGGGACACCTGCGTGAACCCGGCCTGGCGGGCGATCTCGCCGATCCGGGCCTCGTGCGCCGGGTACCTGTAGCCGTGCAGGCACACCACCGCCACCGACCGGAAGCCCTCGTCGTGAGCGGCCCGCAGATCGCCCGCCACAGCGTCCTCATCCAGGGCGGTGATGACCTCGCCCCGGGCCCCGATCCGCTCGGTGGCCTCGATCACCCGCGAGTACACCATCTCCGGCCGGACGATCTGCCGGTCGAAGATCCGGGGCCGGTCCTGGTAGGCGATCCGCAGCGCGTCCGCGAATCCGCGGGTGATGACCAGGACCGTCGGCTCGCCCTTGCGCTCCAGGAGCGCATTGGTGGCGACCGTGGTGCCCAGGCGGACCGCCGAGATCTGCGCGGCGGGCACCGGATCGCCTTCCGGCACGGCGAGCAGGCGCCGGATGGCCGCGACGGCGGGATCGGTGTACCGGCCCGGGTCCTCGGACAGCAGCTTGTGCACGGCGAGCGTGCCGTCCGGGCGGCGCGCGACCACGTCGGTGAACGTGCCGCCACGGTCGATCCAGAACTCCCAGCCGCTGTCCACGCTCGCCTTTCCCGGCCGCCCGCACCGCACCACCGCACAGCACCGGCGAGATCATCTCCCCTGCTGGCCCGGCCAGCAGCGTACCCATTGTCCGGGTGAGCGCTCAGCCGCCCCGCATTCAGGCCGTGCTGATCTCGCGGAATGCGGTGAGCACGTCGGAGGCGGCGACCGTGGTGAGGTCCGCAGCGCTCGCCTCGTCGCCGAACTGCGCGATCCGCACGTCCCTGACGGCGCAGGCGCGCTCGAACAGCGATCGCGCGAACCGGCCGTTGCCGAGCTCATCGATCTGGCCCTGCTCGCAGGCCGCGCCGAAGATCTGGTCAAGCACCGGCAGCGCGTCGGCGTCGAAGCTGTCCCCCGCCTGCTGCGCGATCACCTCGGCGATACTGGTCAGCTCCTGCGCCGAATAGCTCGGGAAGGTGATCCGGGTGCCGAACCTGGACGCGAGTCCCGGGTTGCTGCGCAGGAACCTGTCCATGTCGGCCGTGTACCCGGCCAGCACGATCACCAGCCGGTCCCGGTCGTCCTCGGCGCGCTTGAGCAGCGCCGCCGTGGCCTCGGCACCGAACGCGTCGCCGCCCGAGTAGCCCTCGTTGTACAGCGCGTAGGCCTCGTCGATGAACAGCACCGCGCCGAGTGCCGAGTCGACCAGCTTGTTGGTCTTGATCGCGGTCGCGCCGAGGTGCTCGCCAACCAGGTCGGCGCGGTGCGCCTCCACCACGCTGGGCCGCACCAGCAGCCCCAGGGCCGCGAAGATCCGGCCCAGGATCCTGGCCACCGTCGTCTTCCCGGTTCCCGGCGGCCCGGTGAACACGAAGTGCCTGGCCGGCGGCTGGCTGGCCAGGCCGTGGGCATCTCGCAGCCGCGCCACCCGCAGCTGGGCCGCGATCTCGTGCACCTGCCGCTTGACCGGCTCGAGCCCGATCAGCGCGTCCAGCTCGGCCAGCGCGCTCTCCAGGGTGGGCGTCTCGCTGTACCCGCGGAACCTCGTGGTCAGCTCCGCATAGGCCTGCGCCAGGTCGCCGCCGCGCAGAGTGACCAGGTCAGCGGAGGTCGGCTCGGCCGCGGCGCCCATGACCCGGACGTCCCTGGCCTGGCCGGCCTTTTCCAGCAGGCTGCGCACGAACCGCCCGTTCCCGAGCTCGTCAGCCATCCGCCTGCGGCCCACGTCCTCGAACATGCGCCAGAGCACCGGCCTGGCGTCCGGGTCGAGCAGCTCTCCCCGGCGCTCGATGGCCAGGTCGGCCAGGGACAGCAGTTCGGCCGGCGTGTAACCGGGGAACTTCACCCGCACCGCGAACCTCGAGGTCAGCCCGGGGTTGCTGGCCAGGAAGTTCTCCATTTGCCGCTCGTACCCGGCCAGGATGATGATCAGGTCATCGCGATCGTCCTCGGCCCGCTTGAGCAGGGCCTGAACGGCCTCGGCACCGAACCTGTCACCCTGCCCGTCGCCCTCGTTCGCCAGGCTGTAGGCCTCGTCGATGAACAGCACCCCGCCCAGCGCCGAGTCGATCAGCTCGTTGGTCTTGATCGCGGTCGCGCCCAGGTACTCGCCGACCAGGTCGGCCCGGTGCGCCTCCACCACGTTGGGCATCTGGAGCAGGCCGAACGCGTAGAAGATCTTGGCGACGATGCGGGCCACCGCGGTCTTGCCGGTGCCGGGCGGGCCGAGGAACACCAGGTGCTGCATGGGCTTATCGATCGTGTACCCGGCCACCGCGCGCCTGCGGGCCGCCTCGATCGAGGCGGCTATGGAGTGGATCTGCTCCTTGACGGCATTCAGGCCGATCATGTTGTCCAGCTCGGCCATGGCCTCGTCCACCGTGACCTCCGGCGGCCGGGCGCGGTCCTGGCTGGCCTCAGCCCCCGGTTGGGCCTGGGTGGTGTCCATGTACTGGGCGCGGACTGCTTCCGCCGCGGCCGCGATCCGGCCACCGCCGCGAGGGCGCCGGTCGCCGGGCCCGCTCCCTCCGGGCCGGGGCGCCCCGCCCGGGCGGGTCCCTGCGGACGGGCGGGTCCGCGGCCCGGTCAGCGTGTCTGTACCGGCCCCGCCGTCGTCAGGCGGCACTCCGGCCGCCGGGGGCCAGCCGTGGGGCGCGGCCAGCGCGCCGCCACGGGCCTGCTGGCGGCCGAACTCGTGCTCATCCTGCCAGGACTTAGCCAGCCGCCAGCCCAGCACCACGCACGCGACCATCCAGGCGGCCGCGGGAGCCGTGACCGGCAGGCTCGCGGCCAGGTGCCATGTGATCACGCCGATGGGCAGCGCGAAGCCCAGCGCCCAGGCGGTGGTACGGCAGGGCACGAACCACCGGCCCAGCGAGCCGGTGTGAGCGGCGGCGACAACAGCGAACGGGAGTACGAGCAGCGGGAAGATCCAGGGCCTGTACCCGCCGGACAGGCCGGAGGCGGAGACCAGGGCCAGGCCCCAGGCGGCCACGGATAGCGAGGCAAACACGCTTCTGTGCTCGGCCCACACCGCGAACGGCGCATAAATGATCGCGAGCACTAGCAAGATCCCCAGCAGCGGGCCAGCCAGAAATACCAGGGCCGCGAGCAAAAGGATCTTGATAAGCAGCGGCGCAGCGGAGAATCCCAGACGGGTGCGGGTGATCACACCCTGCACAAACCGCCGACCTGGCAGGGACAGGGGCCCCAGGTCTGTCCGCATTTAACTCCCTCACGCTTGTCACCTGTATAGCGCATTACCGTTCGCATTCGAAGGCGCGCAATGGGATACCGCAAAGAAAATTGGCTCCGAACGAACGCACGGACCTCTGCGTGCCGGGGCCAGGCGGGCCTGGGCCCCGGCACGCGCGGGGCCAGGTGGCGTGAGCCTGTGATGGCGGTCAGACGCGTCTTCCCCCAGCCTGGCCGTGACACCATTGCGCAGGATTGGCCGGCAAAGCAGCGGGCGGAGGGACATGGAAAGGATCACTGCGGACCTGCTTATTCCTGGTCGCGGGCAGCCCACGCGGGACGCCATCGTGGTGCTGGACGGCAGGCAGATCAGCTACGCGGGCCCGGCCGCTGGGGCACCCGGCACACCGGGGGCGATCGCCAGCCGGGCCGTGACGGTCATGCCCGGGCTGTGGGACTGCCACGGGCATTTCCTCGGCGCGCGGGTCCTTGACCTGGGGCAGTTGCCGCTGGAGCCGGTCGCGCTCCGGGCGGCCAGGTCCGCCCGGGACCTGCGCGCGGCGCTCGACGCGGGCGTGACATCGGTGCGCGAGGTAGGCGGGCTGGGCATTTACCTGGCCCGCGCGGTCGCCGAGGGGATGCTCGACGGCCCGGCAATCTATCCGGCCGGGGCGATACTCAGCACCACCGGCGGCCACGGTGACCTGCATTCCTATCCGCTGTCCTGGATGCAGGAGTTCGGCCGGCTGGACGGCGGCATGCGCCTCGCCGACGGGGCCGACGAGTGCATGCGCGCGGTCAGGGAGCAGCTGCGCAGGAACGCACGGATCATCAAGGTCTGCGCCTCGGGCGGAGTGCTCTCCGAGGTGGATCATCCGGTGCACCAGCAGTTCACCGCGGCCGAGCTGCGCACGATCGTGGAGATCGCCGGCCTGGCCGAGCGGGTGGTCGCGGCGCACTGTCACGGCAAGCCGGGCATCATGGCGGCGCTCGAGGCCGGGGTCCGCACGATCGAGCACGGCACCTACCTCGACGACGAGAGCTGCGACGCGATGCGGGAGACCGGCGCGATTCTGGTGCCGACCAGGACCATCATCGAGGACATGCTGGAGCACCTGGACGCGGTGCCCGGCTACGCGGCCGCCAAGCTGGTCGCGATCGCGGAGACGCATGCGCAGGCGATGGCTCGCGCCATGGAGCACGGGGTCACGATCGCGATGGGCACGGACATCGGGCTGACCGGCTCCGACCTGCCCAACTCCTGGGGCCAGAACGGAGACGAGCTGGCTCATCTTGTCGCACTCGGCATGACGCCGCTGCAGGCGATCGAGGCCGCGACCGCGACCGGGCCGCTCACGCTCGGGCCGCAGGCGCCGCGCAGCGGCAGGCTCGAGGCTGGCCTCGACGCCGACGTGATCACCCTGGATGCTGACCCGCTGGCCGACGTCAGGGTGCTCGCGGACCCCGCTCACGTGACCGGGGTCTGGACCGCGGGCCGCCGGGTGAAGCCTTCGGCTGGCCCGCCGCCGCTCGGCGGTGAGCACACCAGTGCCCGGTGATCCAGCCCGGGTAATCCAGCCCGCAGCGGTCAGCCGGGCCAGCGGTCGCGCCAGGGCAGCGCGGCCTCGATCGCGGCGCAGGCCGAGAGGACCAGGGCGTCGCCGTGCCTGGGACCTACGATCTGCGCTCCGATGGGCAGCCCGCTGCCGGAGAATCCGCAGGGCACGGTGGCCGCAGGCTGGTGGGTCATGTTGAAAGGGAAGGTGAACGGGGTCCAGCTCGTCCAGCGCGGTTCGCTGGATGCTTCCGGGACCTCGGTGCCTGCTGCGAACGCGACGATCGGCTCGGTGGGAGTCACGAGCAGGTCGTAGGTCTCATGGAAGGCGCCCATGGCGATGCCGAGCCCGGAGCGGTCGCGCAGCGCCTGCAGGTAGTCCAGCGCCGAGTACCGTCGGCCTGTCTCGGCTATCTCGGCCAGGCCCGGGTCGAGCAGGTGCCGCAGGCTCGCGTCGGTATCCTCAACCAGCTTGGCGGCGCCCGCGTACCAGAGCACGTTGAAGGTGGCGATCGGGTCGGCGAATCCCGGGTCCGCCGGCGCTACCTGCGCGCCGCACGATTCGAGCGCCGCCACCGCGTTCCGGACCGCCTCAGCCACTTCGGGATCGACCTTCGCGTAGCCGAGCGCCGGGCTGTAGGCCACACGCAGCCCCCTGACCCGGGAGGGATCGCAGTCCGCAGCAACAGGGGCCTGCCGGCCCAGCGCCAGCGGGTCCCTGGGGTCGGGTGACCCGAGCGCATCCAGCATGAGCGCCGCGTCCGCGACCGTGCGGGCCATCGGCCCGACATGCGACAGCGTGCCGAAGGTACTGGGCGGGTAGACCGGAACCCGGCCATGAGTCGGCTTGAGCCCGACGATGCCGCAGAAGCTTGCGGGTATCCGGATCGACCCGCCGCCGTCGGTGCCGACCGACAGCGGGCCCAGGCCCGAGGCCACAGCCGCCGCGCTGCCGCCGCTGGATCCGCCCGGCGTCCTGCTGAGGTCCCATGGGTTGCGGGTCACCCCGGTGAGCGGGCTGTCGGTTACCCCCTTCCAGCCCCACTCGGGCGTGGCCGTCTTCCCCAGCAGAACGGCCCCGTGCGCACGCAGGTGGGCGACGGCCGGCGCGTCGACGGGCCACGGGCCGGCCTGGCCGGTGGTCCTCGAGCCGCGCAGCGTCGGCCAGCCGCTGGTCAGCAGGAGATCTTTGACCGAGGTGGGCACCCCGTCCAGCAGGCCGGCCGGCTCCCCGGCCTGCCATCTGCGCTCCGAGGCCCTGGCGGCAGCCAGGGCCTCGTCGGCGCGGATGAGGCAGTAGGCGTTGGTGGCCGCGTTCTGCGCCTCGATCTGCGTGAGCACCGCCTGCGTCGCCTCTACCGGCGAGAGCTCGCGCCGCCGGTACAGCCCGAGCAACTCCACGGCGCTGAGCCTCACGACGTCCTGCATAGCCTGGTACCTCCGGCTGATCGCTGCGGACGGATCCCTGCAGACAGACTGTCAGCTGCAGACAACATGCCTGCCGCAGAGCCGCAGAGCCAGGTCGGCACGCGGTCAGGTCAGGCGCCGCTCGGCCGCCCACCGGGTCAGCTGGTGCCGGGTCGAGAGCTGGAGCTTGCGCAGCACCGAGGAGACATGGGTCTCTACCGTCTTGACCGAGATGTAGAGCTCGCGCGCGATCTCCTTGTAGGTGTAGCCCCTGGCGATCAGGCGCAGCACCTCCCGTTCCCGCGGTGTCAGCTGGTCGAGTTCCGGGTCGAAGGACGGGCTGCCCTGATCGGCCGGGACAGCGGCCGCGAAGGCGTCCAGGACAAATCCGGCGAGCCGCGGCGAGAAGACCGCGTCACCCGCGGCCACCCGCCGCACGGCGTCCACCAGGTCGGCGCCTGAGATCGTCTTCGTCACGTAGCCCCGCGCGCCAGCCCGGATGACAGCGATCACGTCCTCAGGAGCATCGGAGGCGGACAGGGCGAGGAAGCGCACCTGCGGGTGCGCGGCCTTGACCGCGGTGACCACGGCCTGCCCGCCGCCGCCGGGCAGGTGCACGTCGAGCAGCACGACATCGGGAAGGCGCTCGCTGATCAGGGCGATCGCGGGCTCGACATCGTCCGCCTCACCCGCGAACTCAACCTGGTCGCCGAGCTCGGACCGGACCCCGGACCGGAAGAGGCGGTGATCGTCGACGAGGAAGACCCTCGGCTTGCCCCCGCTCGCGGCGCGGGCGCCCGGCGTGTTCACGCCCGGCTCGGCTGGCGTTCCCCGGCGGCGCGGGGCATCGTCAACGACACCTCGGTGCCCTCGCCCTGGGCACTGCGGACGCTCGCGGAACCGCCGCGCCGGGCCATCCTGGCGTGAACGGACTCGGCCAGCCCCTTCCGGTCGCCAGGTACCGCGTCAGGAT
>WNGR01002606.1_pt1 | contig 21949 bp, 19 predicted proteins | sample 5407581 | NCBI WGS metagenome assembly WNGR01 (sample SAMN13153383, study PRJNA577476) | soil metagenome | isolation source: 80 cm soil or saprolite under Garry oak tree replicate 2 | place: USA:California | collected 2016-06-15
CGTCGCGGTGAGTGTATTGATACCTGCCGCTTCTCCGAGCGTCCAAGCGCCGATCGCCGCCTGCCCGCCGCTGTTCGTGACGACGGGATTCGTACCGCTGACGCGCCCGCCACCCGCGGTGACGGCGAACGATACGGTCACGCCCGGCACGAAGTTGTCGAAGGCATCGCTCACGATGACCGTGGGCACCGTGGACACCGGCGTGCCCGCCCCGGCGGTCTGATTGTCGCCCCGCAATGCGGCGATCGTTGCGGCGGTGCCCGCGGTGACCGTAACGGTGGCCGTTTGCGTGATGGCGACGCCGCCGACGGTTGCGGAGACGATCTTGGATCCCGCCCGAGTCGAGCTCAACGTGCCGGTGGCCGCGCCACCCTGGTCGGTTGTGCCCGCCGGTTGGGTGAGCGTGTTCCCGCTCCCGGAGGCCGTCAGGACGACGCTCGCGCCACTGATCGGGACGCCGTTGTCGTCTCGGGCGGTCACGGTGACGGTACTGACGCTCGTGCCGGCGCTCGCGGTGATCGCGCCGGGGACGGCCGTCACAGTGGTCCGCGTCGGGCTCGCTGGCCGCGGGGTCGCAGTGGCCGCGAACGTGACGGTTGCGTTCAGGCCCGCGACCGTGGCCGTGAGAGCGTTGGAGCCGGGAGTGGGACCGAGGGTCCAACTGCCGACCCTGCCGATCCCGTTCGTGTCGGTCGTGGCGGGATTGCCGCTGACGCCGCCATTCCCGGCGGTCACCGCGAAGTGGACCGCGACTCCCGGTACGGGATTGTTGAACGTGTCCTTGACGACGACGGCGGGAGGGATGGCGACCGCGGTGCTCGTGCGGTGCCGGTGGCGGTGAAATAGACCGTGTCGACGACGTCGGGAACGGTAGCCCGGATGATGTACGTGCCGCGCGTGCAGCAGGGGGTCCAATACCCGAGGGCAGAGACGCCGTCCGCGCCTGACGTTGGTGTGCCGCTTGCAAACGCACCGCCACCCTGTACGCCGGCCCATGTCGGGCGGACGCCCTGGATCGGATTCCCGGAAGCGTCCGTGATCCGGACGGCCGGGGGCACAGCGACAGCTGTGCCGACCTGGGTGATTTGATTGTTACCTGCATGCACCGCCATCCTCGCGCCGGTGCCGAGCGTGGCGGTCGCGGTGAACGTGACGGGGTTCACGCCAGAGGCCGAGGCAACCAGGTGGTTCGTGCCGAGCGCGGAGCCGAGCGTCCAGCTGCCGACACTCGCGATCCCGCTCGCGGCCGAGACGGCGGGGCTACCTGCGACGCTGCCGCCGCCGTCCAAGATGGCGAAGGTCACCGACGCAGCGGGGATCGGGTTGTCGTATCGGTCCGTGACCAGCACTGCCGGAGCGGTCGGCACCGGGGTGAGGCGGGGCGCGGTCTGGCTGTCCCCTGCGCTCACGATCATGCGCGTGGCTGGACCGGCGAGCGCCGTCGCGGTGAACGCGCCGAGCAGCTCGTTGGTAGCGGCTGCGCGTGCCTCGAGCCGCTGCGCCACCGCGGTGGATGTCCCCAAGGTCCAAGTAGCCTGCGCGAGGCCCTGGTTGTTCGTGCTCGCCGACGGCGGTGCGGCAGACCCGCCGCCGCTCGTCACGCGAAACTCGACGAGCAAGCTCTTGATGGCCCTGCCGCGGGAGTCGGTCGCCTTGATGACGAGGGGCTGCGACAGCGCGCTACCGACAACGCCCTGCTGTCCATCGCCGGACACGACGAGCGGCGAGAGCGGGCCAAGCCGTGGCGCAGTGGTCTCGCCGCAGCCGGTGAACCAAAGAGCGGACGCGGCGACTAGGACCACGGCAGCGGTCACGAGGATGCGACGCACGGACGGCTCCAGGGGAACGGGGAGCGCAATGTTGTGAGCGGCGGTAGGGGGCGCAAGGGACGAAATGCAACGCGCCGCCGCCCTTGATCACGTGACCCGCGTCACGGAAACGAAGAACTAGAAGCCCAGGTGGTACCCGCTGCGCTCCACGCGAATCCGATAGAGACTCTTGCGCGCCGTAATGAACGACGTCTGCTGATCCGCCCCCCGGCCGAACTTCACATTGGTCGGGGGGTCGGGCGTCGGGATATAGGCCAGGTACACCCCTTGCCTGCTCGACCGGCTCGTGGCCCGAGTAGCGCGCATCGGTGAAGTAGATGCGCCCGCGCGCATCCAGCACGAGATCGTTAGGAGAATTGAAGGGCGCGGCGGCCGCGCAAGTAGCAGGGAGATCACTTCACCTCCTGCGTGAGGGTGAGACCAGCCTCGAGCGCCGCCACGATCCGATCGACGTCATACACGCAGCCGGCCCAGGTGCCGCCGCTCGCCCGCTGCAGGGCTGCCCAAAGACGCGTGTCCGCCGGCAGGGCGGCGTGGGGCGCGAGGTCGGGGTGCGGGCTCCGCTCGTCGAGCGGCTGCCCCGCCGCTCCCACGAGGTCGACCGAGCCGGTGAGCGTGCCGCGGTCGATCACAATCTCGATCAGGTCGTCGTCGCGCACCCGGCCGATCGGGCCGCCGTACAGCGCCTCCGGCCCGATGTGGCCCACGCACGCACCGCTCGAGAACCCGGAGAAACGGCCGTCGGTGAGGAGCGCGACCTGCTTCCCCCAGGGGAGATATCTGAGCGCGGTGGTGATCTGCGCAGTCTCCTGCATCCCAGTGCCCGACGGCCCCGTCCCGATCAGCACGATCACGTCTCCCGGTCGGATCGGCCGCTCGCTCGCTCCTTTCACGGCCCGAATCGCGTCGCGCTCGTCGACGAACACGCGCGCGGGCCCGCGGTGGCGGTAGACCTGATCGTCTCCCACAACGGAGGGGTCGAGCGCGGTGGCTTTGATCACCGCCCCCTCGGGCGCCAGGTTCCCGACCGGGAACACGACGGTGCTGGTCAGGCCGGCGCGGCGCGCGGCGTCTGGACCCATGATGACGTCGTCGGGAGCGACCGCCGCCGCCGCGGCAAGCCGCGCCCGCGCCTCGCGGCGCCGGTCGCTCGTCTCCCACCAGTCGAGCGTCGCATCGAGCGTGTCGCCCGTCGCCGTAACCACGTCGCCGTGCAGCAGGCCCATGCGGCGCAGGTGCAGCATCACCTCGGGCACACCCCCGGCCATGAAGACCTGCACGGTCGGATGGCCGCGCGGGCCGTTCGGCAGGGCATCGACCAGGCGCGGCGTGGCCCGATTCACGCGGCTCCAGTCGTCCACCGTGGGCGGCCGGAGCCCCGCTGCATGCGCAATCGCCGGAATGTGCAGCACCAGGTTCGTCGACCCGCCGAACGCCGCGTGCACCAGCATCGCGTTCTCGATCGCGTGCGGGGTGAGGATTCGCTTGATCGGAATCGCCAGCGAATGAAGGCGCAGTAGGGCGAGGGCCGAGCGGCGGCCCAGCTCGAGCCACACCGGCTCACCGGACGGCGCCAGCGCGCTGTGCGGTAGCGCTAAGCCGAGCGCTTCCGCCACGACCTGCGAGGTCGCCGCGGTCCCCAGGAATTGGCAGCCGCCGCCGGCCGAGCCGCAGGCGCGGCACCCCATGGTGGCCGCGTAGTCGAGGCTCACAAGGTCTTGGGCGAAGCGCGCGCCCAGGCTCTGCACCTGGCCCGCGTCCTCGCTCCCGAGCGCCGGCAGCGTCACCCCGCCCGGAACGACCACGCCGGGCAGCGCGCCACATCCAGCGAGCGCGAGCATCGTCGCGGGCAGACCCTTGTCGCACGTGGCGACGCCCATCACCCCCGATGCCGTGGGGAGGGAGCGGATCAGCCGGCGCATCACGACGGCCGCGTCGTTGCGATAGGGCAGGCTGTCGAACATCCCCGTGGTCCCCTGGGTGCGGCCGTCGCACGGGTCGCTGCAGTACGCCGCAAAGGGGATCGCCCCCGCGGCGCGCAACGTCTCGGCCGCCGCCCGGACGAGGAGCCCGATCTCCCAGTGCCCGGTATGGTAGCCCAGCGCCACCGGGCTCCCGTCCTCGCTCCGCAGACCGCCGTGGGTGCTGACGATGACGTATTGCGGGCCTTCGAGGGCGGCCGGGCTCCAGCCCATGCCCACATTCTGTGTCAAGCCGAACAGGTTGCCGCTCGGCTCTTCGCGCAGCATGTCGGGCGTCAGGGGCAGTCGGCCCGCCGGTCCTGCACCGGCGAGCCGCCCCGCGGCGACGGCGCTGGCCGAGCCGAGCACCGCGTCGAGCGGCGGCGCATCGAGCTTGCGGTACATGTTCACAACGCTACCGCAGCGGCAGCAGGAGCGCGAGCACGACGGTCGTCACCATGGCTGTGACGCCGACGAGGGCGAGCACGGGAGTCCACGACTTGAGGGTCTCCATCTCCGTCACTCCTCCCATCTTCGAAAACAGCCAGAACCCGCTGTCGTTCATCCACGTCCCGACCAGCGACCCGCTGGCAATCGCGGTCGCGACATACACGGAGTGAAAGGGAAGAGCGCGACCGTTCGCTGGCAGCATGGCCGCCAGCATCGCAGCGGTCGTGATCATCGCGACGGTGCTCGAGCCTTGGGCGATTTTGATCAGGCTCGCGACCCCGAACCCGAGGAACAGAAAGATCATGCCGGAGCCCGTCCCAGACGCGGCCCCCCCCGACTGCCCCACGAAGGCCCGCTCGATCACGGGCCCGATCCCTGTGGCCTGCAGCGCGACCCCGAACGCGCCGCTCGCCGCAATGATCAGGATCATCACCCCGGCGCTCATCAGGGACATGTCCACCATCTCCGCGAGGTTGGCCCGGCTCACCCCGCGCTGCCGCGCGTACACCCACATCGCGACCGCCGCGGCCACGAGCAGTGCCAGGTTGGGGTTCCCTATGATCGCGGTGTAGGGCGCCAGAGCCGACCACAGCGCGAGGTGCACTCCCGGTCGTGCCGTCATGGACACCACCACCGTGTGCGCCGAAATGAGGAGCACGGGCAGGATGATGGGCAGGAGTGAGGGAACGAGACCGGGAAGCGGCTGCGTAGCCGCCGCCTCTACGGCACTCGTGCCGAGGGCGGGGGCGGCGGGGGCTCGCGGCACCACGGGCATGCGACGGTCCACCCATCCCGCGAACAGCAGCCCGACCCCGGCCGCCGGCAGCGCCACGACGATACCGACCAGGACCATGGTACCGAGGTCGACTCCCAACGTGCCGGCGATCGCCAGCGGCCCGGGAGTGGGCGGGACCAGGGTGTGCGTCGCCCCCGCGCCCGCCGCAATGGCCAGGAGGTACTTGAGATAGTTGCGGTTGGTGCGCCCGTACATCGAGCGGGCCAGGGGGACCAGCAGATAGAAGACCGTGTCGAAGAACACCGGGATCGACAATACGTAGCCAGTGGTGCACAGGGCCGTCGCGCCTCGCTTCTCGCCCAGCGACTAAAGGAATGCCTGGACGATCCGGTCCGCCGCCCCGCTGTCCATCATCGCTTTGCCGATGATCGCCGCCAGAGCGATGACGACCCCGACGGTGCCTGCCGTGCGGCCGAAGCCCTCCGCCACGCGAGCGATCTTCACCGCGGGCTCACCGGGAGCCAGCAAGCTGACCACGATCGCGGCGCTGATCAGCGCCAGGAACGCGTTCAAGCGGAGCAGGACGATCCCCGCGAGGATCGTGGCCATTCCCACCAACAGGATCAGCAACGGATGCATGGGCGCCAGCAGGGTAAAGGACGATTCGACGGCTTGACAATGTACGAATGGAAACGAAGTATCGCTGGACCATCATCCCTGACCGGAGAGCCATGCAGGACGCGTACACGCCGCAGCCGGAGCATCATTTCACGTTCGGTCTCTGGACGGTGGGGAACCCGGGCCGCGATCCGTTCGGCGAGCCGGTCCGCGCGCCGATCCCGCCCGCCCGAATCGTTCACAAGCTCGCCGAGCTGGGTGCCTACGGCGTGAACCTGCACGACAACGACCTCGTGCCGGTGGACGCCGCCGCCCGCGAGCGCGACCGGATCGTGCGGGAGTTCAAGTCGGCGCTCCAGGCCACCGGCCTCCGGGTTCCGATGGCGACGACGAACCTGTTCTCCGACCCCGCCTTCCGAGACGGTGCGTTCACCAGCCACGACGCGCGGGTGCGCGCGTACGCCCTGCAGAAGACCTTGGCGGCCATCGACCTGGGGGTCGAGCTCGGCGCCTCCATGTACGTCTTCTGGGGCGGGCGCGAGGGGGTCGAGACGAATGCCGCCAAGGACGCGCGTAGCGCGCTGGGATGGTACCGCGATGCCATCAACTTCCTGTGCGATTACGTCCGCGCGCAGCGCTACGACTTGAGATTCGCCCTGGAGGCGAAGCCCAACGAGCCGCGCGGCGACATCTTCCTCCCCACGACTGGCCACATGCTGGCGTTCATCTACACGCTCGATCACCCCGAAATGGTCGGGCTCAACCCCGAGGTGGCACACGAGCAGATGGCCGGGCTCGACTGCTCGCATGCCGTGGCGCAGGCGCTGGACGCGGGCAAACTGTTTCACATCGACCTGAACGGGCAGAAACAGGGACGCTTCGATCAGGACCTGCGGTTCGGGAGCGACGACCCCAAGGGAGCATTCTTCCTCGTGAAGCTGCTCGAAGACGCGCGCTGGCCGGGGATGCGGCACTTCGACAGCCACGCCTATCGCACGGAGGACGAGGACGGCGTCTGGGACTTCGCCTCCGGGAGCATGCGCACCTACCTGATCCTGAAGGAGCGGGCCGAGCGCTTCAACGCCGATCCGGAGATTCAGCAGCTCCTGGCCGAGCTGCGGACCCGGGGCGGGGAACGCATCATCTTCAGTGCCGAGCGGGCCCGCGCGCTCCAGGCCGAGACGTTCGACCTCCCGGCGATCCGGCGGCAGGGATACGCCTATGAGCGGCTTGACCAGCTCACCATGGAGCTGTTGCTGGGCGTGAGATAACGTGGCCGACGCACTCTTCCTGGGCCTGGACGTCGGCACCAGCGGGGTCAAGGCGCTCCTCGTGACCGAGGCGGGCGAGGTCGAGGCCACGGCGACGACGCCGCTCACCCTGAGCACCCCCCGCCCCGGCTGGGCGGAGCAGCATCCGAACGCGTGGTGGGACGCGTCCCTCGCGTCCATCCGACAACTGCTCGCCCCCCCCCAGTCCGCGCGGCGCGTACGGGCTGTGGGCATCTCGGGACAGATGCACTCCTCGGTCTTTCTCGACCGGGCCGCGGAGGTGATACGACCAGCCCTGCTGTGGTGCGACGGGCGAACCACCGCCGAATGCGCCGAGATCACGCAGCGCGCGGGCGGCGAGGGGCGGCTGCGCGAGTGGGTGTGCAACCCGGCGCTGGAAGGCTTCACGCTGCCCAAGGTGCTGTGGCTCAGGAACCACGAGCCGGCGGCGTTTGCCCGGTTGGCCACGGTTCTCCTCGCCAAAGATTTCGTTCGCTTGCGTCTCACGGGAACGCTCGGCACAGAGCCGTCCGACGCCTCCGGCACGCTGATGTTCGACCCCGCGCGGCTACGGTGGAGTCGTGACATGCTGGACGCCGTCGGGCTGCCCGTCTCTCTGCTGCCCGAGGTGGGGGGATCGTCGGAGGTGTTGGGTCACGTCACGCCGGCGGCCGCGGCGCTCACGGGGCTGGTGCCGGGGACGCCGGTAGTAGGCGGCGGCGCGGACAACGCTTGCGGCGCGGCGGGGGTCGGCGCGATCACTCCCGGAGAGGCGGTGGCCAGCTGGGGAACGTCTGGGACCGTGCTCGCGCCGACGGCGGAGCCGCGAGTGGATCCCGCCCTCCGCGCCCACACCTTCTGTCACGTGGCGCCGGGCGTCTGGTACGTAATGGGCGTGGTGCTCTCGGCCGGTGGCGCGTTCGCGTGGTACCGCGATCAGTTCGCCCGTGATCTCATGGGCGCGGACCAGCCCGACGCGCGGCTCACCGAAGAGGCCGCGGCCATTCCCGCAGGCGCGGACGGGGTCACCTTCCTGCCGTACCTGCAGGGGGAGCGGACGCCGCACCGGGATGCCGCCATGCGCGGCGCGTTCATTGGACTCAGCCTGGCGCATTCGCGCGCTCACCTGACCCGGGCCGTGCTGGAGGGCGTCTGCTTCGCGCTGCGCGACTCCGTCTCGATTCTCCAGGAGCTGGGGCTCGCACCCAGTCATCTCCTGTTGACCGGCGGCGGCGCGCGCAACCCGCTCATCCGCCGGCTCCAGGCGGATGTGTTCGGGCTTCCGGTCAGCACGGTCAACCGCGAGGAGGGACCAGCCTACGGAGCTGCACTCCTGGCTGCCGTCGGAGCGGGCGCGTTTCCCGATCTCGCGGCCGCGGTGCGACACACCCTCACTCGGGCACCGCCGGCGTACCCGGACCCACAGGCGCATCAGGCCTACCAGGCCGTGTACGATCGCTTCCGAGCGTCCTATCCCGCCTCCCGGCCCCCGCGCACCACCGAGTCTCGAGTCCGCTGAGCCAGCGCCTCAGCGCACCCCCGTGACCGTGATCGGCTTCTCGAGCCGGATGTCTGCGGACGACGCCCCGACCTGGATCCGAACCGCCTCTGGCTCGACGACCCAGTGGTGTCCTCCGGAATCCCAGTAGGCGAGCGACGCTGCCGCGAGCGGCAGCTCCACCATCCGCGTCTCGCCCGGCTTCAAGGCAACACGCTTGTAACCCTTGAGCTCTCTGATCGGCCGCTCGACAGTCGAGCCGAGGTGTTGCACGTACAGCTGCACCACCTCATCGCCCGTCTGCTTGCCGCTGTTCGTCACGTCCACGCGCACCGTGATCTTGCCGTCGGCTGGAAGGGTGTCGGCACTGGTGCGCAGGTCTTTGTAGACGAACGTGGTGTAGCTCAGCCCATGGCCGAACGGGTAGAGCGGGGTGCCCTTGAAGAAGCGATACGTCCGCCCCGCCATGCGGTAATCCTCGAAGGACGGTAGGTCCTCCACACTACGATAAAACGTGACGGGCAGCCGACCGCCCGGGTTGTAGTCGCCGAACAGCACGTCGGCGATCGCAGTCCCCGCCGCCTGGCCTGGATACCACGCCTCCACGATCGCCGGGACGTGGTCCTGGGCCCAGTTCACTGCCAGCGCGCTGCCGCTGAGCAGCACCAGCACCGTGGGCTTGCCCACCGCGACGATGCGCTCGAGCAGCTGCTCTTGGGGCGCGGGAAGGTCGATCCGCGTGCGATCGCCGCCGCGGAACCCCTCGATCTGAACCGGCATCTCCTCGCCCTCGAGGCGCGCCGTCAGGCCGAGGAACAGCACGACCGCGTCCGCCTGCTGCGCGACTTTCACGGCCTCGCTTGCGAGCGTCTCGTGGGGCACCGACCAGAGCAGCTGGAGCTGCGCCTCGCCGTACGATTCCTGGGCGTCGACCCGCAGCCGGTAGCTGCGGCCTGCCTCGAGCTGGAGCGGCTCGCTCTGGACGAGCCGCGGGTCCGGGAACTCGCCGTCATGTGTCGGATAGACCGACCGGATCACGAGACTGTCGTCGAGGAAGAGCTGAAACTTGAGCGTGCCGACCAGGCCGAGCCGATAGGTGCCGCTCGCGGCCGGCCGCAGCGCGCCCGTCCAGCGCACCCCAAAATCGTCGACATTCATGTCCTGGCGCGGCGCCCCGTCATGCCAGTTGGCGTCGAGGATCGTGTCCGTGCCGCTGAAGCGGGGCGCGCCCTCCATCGTCCGACTCCCGAAGTACTCGACACGCAGCCCGTGCCGACGCTCGGGCGTGAACAGCACACCGGCCGGTACGACGTCGAGGACCGGAAAGCCGTCGGCGAGGTCCGCGCCGCGGGCGTAGAGCACCCGCGTTCCCTTCGCTACGGCTTCACGAATGCCGCGCAACGGCGTGACGGGGTCCGCCGGCAACCCGTTGTAGTTGCCGAGCAGCATGCGCCACTGGTCGGCGTTGGGCCCGATCACCGCGATGCTGCGGAGGGTCTTGCGCAACGGCAGCACGCCGCCGGCATTCTTGAGGAGCACCATGGACTCGCGCGCGGCCTGGCGCGCCAGCTCGCGATGCGCCGGTTGATCGAGGACGTTGTAGGGGATCCGTGCCCAGCGCACCCGCTCGGGCGAGTCGAACATGCCGAGCTTGAAGCGCGCCAGGAACAGCCGCTTCACGGACGTATCGATCTCGTGCTCGGTGATCAGTCCCTGCTTCACCGCGTCGACCAAGTTTGGGTACACCCTGCCGCACTCGAGGTCGGTGCCGGTCTTTACCCCCAGCGCGGCCGCCTCGGGTGCGGTCTGCACCACCTTGTGGCGCAGGTACATGTCGTCGATCGCACCGCAGTCGGACACGACATACCCGGGGAAGCGCCATTCGCCGCGGAGAATCTCCTTGAGCAGCATGTCGCTGCCGCAGGCGGCTTTGCCGTCGACGCGGTTGTAGGCGCACATCAGAGAGTAGGCGCCGCCCTCGCGGATGCCGGTCGCGAAGTGGGGCAGGTAGCTCTCGCGCAGGTCCCGCTCGCTCACCACGGCGTCGAATTGGTGGCGCTCCGGCTCCGGGCCGCTGTGGACGGCGAAATGCTTCACCGTGGCGACGGTCTTCAGGTACTTCGGGTCGTCACCTTGCAGCCCGCGGATGAACTGCACGGCGAGGTGGCCCGTGAGGAACGGATCCTCGCCGTAGGTCTCCTGGCCGCGACCCCAGCGCGGGTCGCGGAACAGATTGATGTTGGGTGACCAAAAGGTCAGACCTTGGTAGCGCTGATGGCTGCCGGTGCGAACGTACTCGTGGTGCTTGGCGCGCGCCTCGTCGGAGATGACGGTCGCCATCCGGAACATGAGGCTGTCGTCCCAGGTGGCGGCCAGGCCGATCGCCTGGGGAAAGCTCGTCGCGAGGCCCGAGCGCGCGACTCCGTGCAGCGCTTCGTTCCACCAGTTGTACTCGGGGATGCCCAGCCGCTCGATCGCCGGGGCCACGTCCTTCATCTGGGAGACCTTCTCCTCGAGCGTCATGCGGCCGACGAGGTCGCTGACGCGCACCTCGAATGGGAGCTCCTGGTTCTGGTAGGCCGGCGTCTGCGCCTGCACCCCCCTCGGGTGGCTGAGCGCGTGGCACAGCAGAGCGGCGGCGAGCAGCATCCGTTGCATGCGGGTTTCCGGTCTGCGGGTGAAAGCGCAAGCTTGCCAGCGAAGAACGATTAAGCTACACCGCAGCGGCCGCAAGCCGCCCGGGCTATGGATTTGGCGCCGTCTGAGGCGTTAGAATCGCGTGACGCCACCGGAGCCCCCAGTGCCCGACGCTCGCGCCGACAGTTCGGGAGTCGCGTTTCCGCCGCCCTTGGCCTACGCGCTGGGGTTCGGCATCGGGTATGCGTTGGATCGACTGAAACCCGCCCCCGTTGGTGTGGATGGCGGAGCGCGGACCCTGCTCGGCTGGGTCCTCGCCGGGGCGGGCGTTGCGCTCGCCGCGAGCGCCATCGTTTTGTTCCGCCGGGCCGGCACGAGTCCGGTTCCCATCCAGCCCACTACGGCGCTCGTAGTGCGGGGCCCCTACCGCTTCACGCGCAACCCGATGTACCTCGGGCTCGCAGCGCTCTACGTCGGCGTCGCGCTGCTTATCAACTCACTGTGGCCGCTCGTGGTGTTGCCCGTGGTGCTCATAGTGATCCGGTGGGGGGTCGTCGCGCGGGAGGAGGCGTACCTGGAGCGCAAGTTCGGCGACGAGTATCGGGCGTACCAGGCGCGAGTGCGGCGGTGGCTGTGAGCGTAAGCGAGCTCGACCTCATCTTTCAAGTGGAGCCGTTCCGTGACTATCTCGCCCTGGAGGCTGGAAACAGTGCCAATACGGTCGGAAACTACGTCCGCGACATCGGGCGGCTCATTGCCCACGCGGCAGCCCGGGGCGCCGGCCGCCCCGACGCCATCACCGCGGCGCTGCTGCGCGAGTTCATCTACGATCTGAAGGACCTCGGCCTCGCCCCGGCCACGATCCGTCGCCAGATCTCGGCGATCCGCACGTACTACCGGTTTCTGATCGGGGAAGGGCACGCGACTCGCGACCCGAGCGAACGGCTCGAATCACCCAAGCAATGGCGCACCTTGCCGACGGTGCTGACCGTAGCCGAGGTGGGGCGGCTGCTCGCGGCGCCCAACACCGACGAGCCGCTCGCGATGCGGGATCGAGCGTTGCTCGAGTTCGCGTACGCGACGGGAGCGCGCGTCTCCGAGGTGGTGGGCATGAGGCCCCAGGATCTCCTGTACGAGGACGGGCTGGCGCGGGTTTTCGGCAAGGGTGCGAAACAGCGCATCGTCCCCGTGGGGCGGCGCGCGCTCGGCGCCGTGGCATTGTACGCGCGCGAAATCCGGCCGCGCTTCGACAAGGGGAAGACGCGGGGCGTCCTGTTTCTCAACGCGCGCGGCACGCCGCTGTCGCGCGTCGGCGCCTGGATGATCATCAAGCGCGCCGCGAAGCTCGCCGGTCTCACCAAGCGGGTCACGCCCCATACCCTGCGCCACAGCTTCGCCACCCATCTGCTCGAGGGCGGCGCGGACCTGCGGGCGGTCCAGGAGATGCTGGGGCACGCCGACCTCGCCACGACGCAGCTCTACACCCACGTGGACCGGGACTACCTGCGGAGCGTACACCGGCAGTATCATCCGCGGGCCTGAACCGCGCGCACGCCGCCATGCTCTTCGTCCTCGACAACTACGACTCCTTCACGTACAACCTCGTCCAGCTGTTCGGCGAGTTGGGCCAGGAGCCCGTCGTGTACCGCAACGACGCGCTCACGGTCGAAGAGGTGCTCGCGCTGAAGCCGCGCGCAGCGGTGCTGTCGCCCGGACCGTGCACGCCCCGCGACGCCGGGATCCTGGTGCCGCTGGTACGGGCCCTGGCAGGGAAGATTCCCGTGCTTGGCGTCTGCCTCGGCCACCAGGCCATTGGCGAGGCGTTCGGTGGCCGCGTGGTACGGGCCGACCGGCTGATGCACGGCAAGACGTGCCCGGTGCTCCATGAAGCGGACGAGCTGTTCGAGGGCATCCCCAGCCCGGTGACCGGCATGCGGTACCACTCGCTCGTGGTCGAGCCCGCCTCGCTCCCCCAGGATCTGGTGATCACCGCCTGGAGCGCGGACCGCCCCAAGGACGCCGAGATCATGGCCATGAAGCACCGGAAGTACCCGATTTATGGCGTGCAATTCCATCCCGAGTCCATCGGGACGGAGCACGGTAAGCGGTTGCTGGAGAATTTCTTAGGCGTGGCACGCGCCATGCCCTAGACGTCGCGGCACGCATCTTGTATGTTCCTCCGTGCCTGTCCTCGGCGTGATCCCGGCGCGGCTGGGCTCCAGCCGCCTACCTCGCAAGCCCCTCCTGCCTCTGGCAGGTGAACCTCTCATCATCTGGGTGATCCGCCGCGCCACCGAGGCCCGCGTGTGTGACCGGCTGGTCGTGGCGACCGATACGCGTGAGATCGTGGGCGTGATCGAACGAGCGGGATACGAAGCCGTGCTCACCTCCCCGGACCACCAATCCGGCACCGAACGAGTGTCGGAAGTCAGTGCCAACAAAGACTTTAAAGCCTTCGACCTGGTTGTAAACCTGCAGGGCGACGAGCCGCTCGTGTCGCTCGAGGCGCTGCACGGCGCCGTGGCGCGGGTGCGGGGCGGCGACCCGATCGGGACCGCCGCCGGCACCCTCGACGCCGCGCTCGCGGCCGATCCCAACCGCGTGAAGGTCGTCGTGGATCCGCGCGGGCGCGCGGTGTATTTCTCGCGCGCGGCGGTGCCGTTCGACCGGGACGGTGCCGGCGACGTCGTCTATCACCAGCATGTCGGTGTGTACGCCTACACCCGCGAGGCGCTCGAGCGGTGGGTGCGGCTCCCGCCGGTCCCGGCAGAGCGCTGGGAGCGCCTCGAGCAGCTGCGGCCGCTGTTGCACGGGCTGCCGATCGGCGTAGCGCTGTGCGCGGCGCCCGTCGCCCCAGGCGTGGACACGGCGGCGGATCTGCGATACGCCGAAGCGGCACTGACGCGGCAACTGAAGGAGGTGAGTCCGTGAGCTCGACGAAGTACATCTTCGTGACCGGCGGCGTCGTGAGCTCCCTCGGCAAGGGCATCGCGGCGGCGTCGCTCGGCCGCGTACTCGTCGAGCGCGGCCTCAAGGTCACGATCCAGAAGTTCGACCCGTACATCAACGTCGATCCCGGCACGATGTCGCCGTTCCAGCACGGCGAAGTGTACGTGACGGACGACGGGGCGGAGACGGACCTCGATCTCGGACACTACGAGCGCTTCATCGACCGCTCGCTGTCACAGGTCAACAACGTCACCACCGGCCGGATCTACCAGTCGGTCATCACGAAGGAGCGGCGCGGCGAGTACCTGGGCTCGACGGTGCAGGTGATCCCGCACATTACCGACGAGATCAAGGCCGCGATTCGGCGGCTGGCGCCCGACCACGACGTGGTGATCACGGAGATCGGCGGCACCGTGGGCGACATCGAGTCGCTGCCGTTCCTCGAGGCGATCCGGCAGTTTCGTCAGGAAGTCGGGCGCGACAACACGCTGTTCATCCACCTCACGCTCGTTCCCTTCATCGCCGCCACCGCCGAGCTCAAGACCAAGCCGACCCAGCACTCCGTGCGGGAGCTCATGCAGATCGGGATCCAGCCCGACATCCTCATCTGCCGCACCGAGCGGCCGCTCTCCGAGGAGATCAAGCGCAAGATCGCGCTGTTCTGCAACGTGGACTTCGGCTGCGTGGTGGAGAGCCCCGACGTCAAGTCGATCTACGAGATCCCGCTCAAGCTCCACGAGCAGGGGCTCGACAAGGAAGTGTGCTACCGGCTGCACCTCGACACCAAGGAGCCCGACCTACGCGCATGGGCGCAGATGGTGGACAAGATCCTGGCGCCCCCGGCACGCGTGCGCATCGCCGTGGTGGGGAAGTACACCGAGCTTGCGGACAGCTATAAGAGCATCCACGAAGCGCTGGTGCACGGCGGCATCGCTCACAACTGCGGCGTGCAAATCGATTGGATCGCCTCCGACCGCTTCACCGACCAGGAAGCGGCGGGCGAGCTGCTCGGCTCCTACGACGGGCTGCTCGTGCCGGGGGGGTTTGGCGTGCGCGGCGTGGAAGGAATGCTCGAGGCGATCCGCTGGGCACGAGAGCACAAGCTCCCGTTCTTGGGCATCTGCCTCGGCCTGCAGAGCGCCATCATCGAGTTCGCGCGCAACGTGGTCAAGCTCCCCAACACCAACTCGAGCGAGTTCGAGCCCGAGTGTGAGAACCCCGTGATCGCGCTGATGCGCGCGCAGGAAGGCATCCGCGAGCTGGGCGGTACCATGCGGCTCGGCGCCTATCCCTGCAAGCTGCGGCCTGGCTCGCGCGTCGCGCAGGTCTACGGCACCCTCGAGGCGAGCGAGCGCCACCGGCACCGCTACGAGGTGTCGAACGCCTACCGTGACGTGCTCGCCGAGTACGGCATGCGCTGCTCCGGCCTCTCACCTGACGGCTCGCTGGTCGAGATGATCGAGCTGCCGGACCACCCGTGGTTCATCGGCTGCCAGTTTCATCCCGAGCTCAAGTCGCGCCCGATGCGCCCGCATCCTCTGTTCGCAGGTTTCGTCGGTGCGGCGCTGGGCCGGCACCGAGCGCGGCCGGCGGCCGCGCGGGCGGACACCGCGTCGGAGCTCGCGCGTTTCGGCGACTGAGCCATGGGCCAGCACTTCGGAGCCACCCCGTTCCTCATCGCGGGGCCCTGCGTCGTCGAAGCGGACGAGCTCAACCTGCGAGTCGGTGAAGCGCTCGCCGAGCTCGGCACCAAGCTCGGCGTGCACGTCATCTACAAGGGGTCCTTCGACAAGGCGAACCGCTCGCGCCTGAAGGGCGCGCGCGGCCCCGGCCTCGAGCGCGGCCTCCAGGCGCTCGCCACGGTCCGCTCCGAGACCGGCCTGCCCATCCTCACCGACGTCCACGACGCGGGTCAGGTGCTCGCGGCCGCCCAGGTGGTCGACGTGCTGCAGATCCCGGCGTTCCTGTGCCGCCAGACGGACCTGCTCGTCGCCGCCGGACGTGCCGGGCGCGCGGTCAACGTCAAGAAGGGCCAGTGGCTGTCGCCCGACGGGATGCAGGGTGCGGTCGAAAAGGTGCGGGCGGGGGGGGCCCCGGAGGTGGCGGTGACCGAGCGGGGCACATTCTTCGGCTATGGCGATCTGGTGGTGGACATGCGGAACTTCGCCCGGCTGCGGGCGGCCTGCGGCGTCCCGGTCGTGTACGACGCCACCCACGCGGTACAGCAGCCGGGCAAGGGCGAGGGCGGCTCGAGCGGCGGCCTACGGGAATTCATCCCGCCGCTCCTGTACGCCGCCGCCGCCGCCGGCGCGGACGGGTTCTTCCTCGAGACGCACCCCGACCCCGACCGCGCGCCGTCCGACGGGCCGAACATGCTGCCGCTCGACCAGCTGCCGGCGATCGTGAGCGTGGCGCTCGAAGTCTGGCAACGGGCGCGGGAGGCGGTCCGTGCCTAGCGGGCGAACTCCGTTCGAGCGAGGTTCGCGTCTCCGCGTCGACGCAGCGCGCAAGGATGGTCCGGGCCGGACGCGAGGGGGGCGCAGGGGCGAAGGGGCTGGCCCAGGGAGCGGCCGGGGGCGGTTGTACGGGCCAGCCCCGGAGTCCTTGCGCCCCACGAGCGTCGGCCGCGCCAGGATGGTCTGTCGATGATCGACGCCGCGCTCGCCCGCCGCCTGAAGCTCGTCGGCTTCGACGTCGACGGCGTCCTCACCGACAACGGCGTCTACCTCGGTATGGTCGGCGACCACCCCGTCGAGTTCAAGCGCTTCCACATCCAGGACGGGCTGGGAATCCGACTGCTCCAGACCGCGGGGCTCGTCGTCGTGTGGGTGAGCGGCCGCGAGTCCGCCGCGACGGCGCAGCGCGCGCGCGAGCTCGCGATCGACGAAGTGATCCAGGACCCGAGCGCGCGCAAGCTTCCCGTGTTCGAAGCGCTGCGCGAGCGGCGCGGGCTCGCCTGGGAAGAGTGTGCGTTCGTGGGAGACGACCTCGCGGACCTGCCGCTGCTCACGCGCGTGGGGCTTCCCATCGCGGTGCCGAACGCCGTCACCGAGGTGAAAGCGGCAGCGCGCGTCGTGACCGCGGTGCCCGGCGGGCAGGGCGCGGCCCGGGAAGTGGCGGAGTTGGTCCTGCGGGCGCGGGGCGAGTGGCAGGACCTCTTGTCGCAGTACTTCGTGGAGCGTGGCGATGTCGCGCACCGAGCCCATCGATCTCGTTGAGCGCGGGCGCCGGGTCCTGGCCCTCGAAGCGGGGGCGATCCGACGGGTCGCCGAGCGGCTGGGGCCCCCGTTCGCGGCAGCGGTGCGGCTGCTCGCCGCGGCACCGGGCCGGCTCATCGTCTCGGGCGTCGGCAAGTCGGGGCTGATCGCGCGCAAAATCGCCGCGACGCTCACGTCGACCGGCACGCCCGCGTCGTTCCTCCATCCCGTGGACTCGCTGCACGGCGACCTGGGCATCGTCGACCGCGACGACGCGGCGATCCTGCTCTCGAAGAGCGGCGCGTCGGACGAGCTGTTCGGGCTCGTGGGCCAGCTCAAGCGACTGGGCGTGCCCATCGTCGCGATCACCGGCGATGGCGAATCGATCCTCGCGCGTCAGGCGGACGTCGTGCTCGATGCGAGCGTCACCGAGGAAGCGTGTCCCGAGACGCTGGCCCCCACGGCCAGCACGACCGTCGCGCTCGCGCTGGGCGACGCGCTCGCGGTCGCCCTGCTCGAGGTGAAGGGCTTCCGCCGCGACCAGTTCGCCGCGCTCCACCCCGGCGGGGCGCTGGGGCGTAACCTGTTGCTGCGGGTCGCGGACGTGATGCTCACGGCCGACGTGCCCACCCTCCTCCCCGACCGCCCGATGCGCGAGTGCGTCGTGCTGCTCGCGGAGAAGCGGGGCACGGTGGCGATCGTGGACCCAGGCGGCGGTCTCGTCGGCGTGGTCACCGCCGGAGACCTGACGCGCCTGATGGAGAAGACCAATCACTTCCTCGACCTCCCCGTCGGCCAAGTGATGACCAAGACCCCGAAGGCCACGACCCCCGACGAGCTGGCCGGCGCCGCGGTGCGCGTCATGGAGCAGCACGGCATCATGGCGCTCCCGGTGCTCGACGGCGGCCGCAAGGTCATAGGCATTGTGCACCTGCACGACCTTATGAAAGCGGGGGCGTAAATGCAAAATGCGTCACGCCCCCGTGCTACGCCTTCGTGCTACGTAGTTCTGTGCTACGTCGTCTGGTGCGGGGTGTCGGTCGGGGCCTGCGAGTCAGGTATAAAGCCCACCGCGACCATCACCGCAGCCGACACGGCCGATCAGGTGATGGCCAACATGTCGCACTACGTGACCGCAGCGGGGATCCAGCGGGCCCACGTGCGCGCCGACACCGCGTACTTCTACTCGCCCATGCAGACCGCCGAGCTGCGCAGCGTGCACATCACATTCTATGACCCCCGCGGCGCCGAGACGTCGACGCTCACGGCGCGCGAGGGCACCTACCATTGGGGGCGCGGTGACATGGAGGCACGCGGCAACGTGGTCGTGGTGCGCACCGACGGTGCCACGCTGCGCACCGAAGTCTTGCGCTACAGCCAGGTGAAGAACCAGGTGAGCTCCGACAAGCCGTTCGTGTTCGACGAGCCGAATCGCCACATCGAGGGCGAAGGCTTCACCTCGGATCCCGACTTCAAGGTCGTGACGGCGGTCCGCCCGAAGGGGACGGGCGGCAAGTTCACGCTGCCGAATCAATGATCGTCCCGCTCGTGCTCCTCGCGCTGGCCCAGCGGCCCACCCCTCCGGCCGGGGACACCACAGCGGGACGCCCCTGCGTCGTGGATATCGACTCGGTTGGTGGACGGGCGCAGCAGGTCGAGGTGCGTAAGGGCGAGACCAACGTGTTCGCGGGCGGCGGCGTGCTGGCGCATTGCCGGGGGACGGGGAGCACCTTGTCCGCCGACAGCGTGGCCTGGTTCGCCGGGATCGGGCGGTTCGACATGATCGGGCAGCGGCACCTCGTGCACATCCGCGACACGACCCTCACCCTGGACGCCGTGAATGCCTCGTATTTCCTGCACCAGGAGCGGCTCGAGGCGCACAAGAACGTGGTCGCGGTGAATCGCATCACCGGGTCGGTGCTGCGCGGCCCGAACCTCACGTACTACCGAGCCCTGAAAGGCGTCCGCGATACCCTCGAGATGTACGCCTCCGGACGCCCTACGATCGACTACCGGTCGAACGCCGACTCGGGCGAGCCGTACGTCATCGTAGGAGACCGGGTGCGCTTCAAGGGGAACGACCGGATGTGGGGCGGCGGGAAGGTGACCATCGACCGGAGCGACTTCGCCGCCCGCGGCGATTCGATGCAGCTCGATCAGGGCGCAGGGTTCGCCGTCCTGGTGGGTCGACCCCGCGTGGAAGGGAAGGGGGCGCGCCCGTACGCCCTGACGGGAACCCGCATCGAGCTCGGTCTCCGCGACCGCGAGATCCGCCTCGTCAAGGCGCTGGGGCAGGGCGTCGCCACCGGCACCGACTGGCGCCTCACGGCCGACACGATTCACCTCGTCCTGGACCGCCGCAAGCTACAGCACGCGTTCGCCTGGAGCGGGGGCGGCGGGGGAGGCAAGGGGGACAAGGGGGACAAGGCAGACAAGGGGGCCGGGGGGGAGAGGGGGGGACGCGACTCGACGCGCGCGAAGGCCGTGTCGACCCTCAATACGATCGAGGCCGACTCGCTCGCCCTCGACACGCCGGACGAGGTGCTGACCGAGGCCCGCGCGTTCCGCCACGCCTTGTCGACGTCGAAGAAGGACTCTTCCGCGGCCGCGGCCGTGGACTGGATCGCGGGCGACTCGCTCACCGCCCACTGGACGCAGCTGGCGGACTCGGGTGGCAAGACGAAGAACGAGCTGCGGCAGATCGTAGCGCGTGGCGCCGCCCGCTCGTTCTCGCACATCTACAGCGCGAAAGATTCCGCGGGGCCGTCCATCGACTATTCGCGGGGCCAGAAGATCGACATCGCGCTCAAGGCGAGCAAGGTCGACCGCATCGTCGTGAGCGGCCGCGCCGACGGGGTACACCTCGAGCCCGCGCCGCCCAAGCCGCCGCCGGCAGACAGCGCCGCCAAGAAGCCGTCCAATCGATGACCACGCCCCCCGTGCCCCCCGTGCCGCCCGCGCCGCCCGCGCCGCCCGCGCCCCCCGGGTTCCCGGTGCCCCCGGTGCCCCCCGTGATCTCCCAGCGGATCCCCGATCTGCTGGCGCAGCGGGACTCCTCACTGCCGCTCGCCGCGGCGGCGCTCGCCCGCGTGGCGGACGGGCAGGGACGCACCACGTTCGGCGAGCTGGCGATCGCCTATCGGGAGGAGTTTCTGAAGCTGCGGATTCACGCGCGCAGCGCGAACCTCCCGGAGCTGGGCGGTCTGTCGGTCGAGGAGTTCCGCACCAGCCTCCGCACTTCGGTGCTGCCGCGGCTCGTCGTGGCGAAAGTAGCGCGGTACCCGAACGGCCTGCTCGCGGACGACGCCCTGGTCGCGTTCACGCGGGAGGCGTGGGAGGAGCTCCAGATGGCGCCCGGCGCCGCCGACCAGCTGCTCGACGCCGCCGAGCGCGCGCTCACCCGGGCTGAGTCGCCCAGTGGCGCCTACCCGCGCGTCGCCGGCGGCAGCCTGCTCGAGGCGACCGGGCTGGCGAAGAGCTACAAGGGCCGCCGCGTGGTGAACGACGTGAGCGTGCGGCTCGAGCAGGGCGAGATCGTCGGCCTGCTCGGCCCGAACGGGGCGGGGAAGACGACCACGTTCTACATGATCACGGGACTGATCCGGCCCGACCGCGGCCGCATCGCGTTCGACGGGCGCGACGTCACCGCCGAGCCGATGTATCAGCGCGCCCGGGCGGGGATCGGCTACCTCGCCCAGGAGCCGTCGGTGTTCCGCAAGCTCACCGTGGAGGACAACGTCCGGGCGATCCTCGAGACGTTGCCGCTCGACGACGCAGAGCGGGGGCAGCGTCTCGATCACCTGCTCGACGAGCTCGCCATCCGGCACCTGCGGCGCCAAAAGGGCTACCAGCTGTCGGGCGGCGAGCGCCGCCGGCTCGAGATCACGCGCGCGCTCGTCACCGAGCCTAAATTTATGCTGTTAGACGAGCCGTTCGCCGGGGTGGACCCGATCGCCGTGCACGACATCCAGACGATCGTGGCCGGCCTCCGCCATCGCGGCATCGGCGTGCTGATCACGGACCACAACGTGGAGCAGACGCTGGACATCGTGGATCGCGCCTACATCATGTTCGAGGGCAAGGTCCAGGTCTCGGGCACCGTGCGCGAGCTCGTGTTCGACGACCGGGTGGCCAACCTCTACCTCGGCCCCACCCTCACCGCGCGCCTGCGGGCGCGGCTCGCGGTCCCGGTATGAAGACCGGCCTGCACCAGCACGCCGCGCTGCGCCAGGACCTGCGCATCAATCCCCGCCTGTACCAGGCGATGGATCTGCTGTACATGCCGCTCCTGGACCTGCAGCAGCACCTGAAGCAGGAGCTGCTCGGCAACCCGTTCCTCGAGCTGATCGAGTCTGAAGAAGACACCGAGCTGCCCCTCACGCAGGACGGCGTCGAGGAGAAGAAGGAGACCGAGGATCACGACGAGCCGAACTGGGAAGACATCCTGCTGGACGACGGCTCCGACCAGGGTACGCCGCCGCGCGACATGAGCGAAGCCCGGGAGTACGTCGAGCCCGTGCCGGTCGAGACCAAGGACCTGTCGGACCACCTGCGGGACCAGATGCGGCTGCTCGATCTCAACCCGCGCCAGCAGCTGCTCGCCGAGGAGTTCATCGGCAACATCGCGGAAGACGGCTACCTCGGCGCCACGCTGGAGCAGATCGTCCGTGGGGCCAACCAGCTGCTCGAGGAGTACGCCGTCGAAGCCGTGGAGGACGTGCAGCCGCAGCTGTTCACGCTCGCGGAAGCCGAGCAGATGCTGCGGATCATTCAGAAGCTCGATCCCCCCGGCGTCGGCGCCCG
>WNGR01003817.1_pt1 | contig 21933 bp, 20 predicted proteins | sample 5407581 | NCBI WGS metagenome assembly WNGR01 (sample SAMN13153383, study PRJNA577476) | soil metagenome | isolation source: 80 cm soil or saprolite under Garry oak tree replicate 2 | place: USA:California | collected 2016-06-15
CGCGGAAGACGTGCAGTTCATGTCCGTCATGATCGCCCACCACGCGCAGGCGGTGCTGATGGCCAGCTGGGCGCCCACCCACGGAGCGAATCAGGCGCTGCGCGCGATGTGCGAGCGCATCGTCGTCGGCCAGGGAGACGAGATCGTGCTGATGCAGCGCTGGCTCCGCGACCGGCACGAGCCCGTGCCGCCCGCCGACCCACGCGGCCACGTCATGCCCGGCATGGATCAGCCCATGCTGATGCCCGGGATGCTGACACCCGCACAGATGGCCCAGCTCGACAGCGCGCGCGGCCCCGAGTTCGACCGGCTGTTTCTCACGTACATGATTCAGCACCACCAGGGTGCCATCCTCATGGTCAATCAGCTCTTCGGCTCGCCGGGCGGGGGCGAGGAAGAGATCGTGTTCCGCTTCGCTTCCGACGTGTACGCCGACCAGACCACCGAGATCGACCGCATGAGCCGTATGCTGCTCGCCCTCAACCGGAGCCCTCAGTGAAATCCGTATCGTTTGCTCTGTCGCTGACCACGACGCTGACCCTCGCGGCGTGCGCCACCGCGAAGCTCGACATGTCCACCACGGCCCCCAGCCCCGACCCGCGGGTCGGCCTGCGGGCCGGCGTAACGAACGCCGGGCACGCCGCCTGGAATCTGCGCGCGGTCTCGAACACGCCGCCGTCGGAGAAGTTCGCCGGCGTCACCAACTCCGATCTCTCGTTCTCGGGGATCTACGCGATCCAGGGGAACTACAACGGCTACCAGGTCTGGGACGTCTCCAACCCCAAGAAGCCGCGGCTCAAGATCGGGTTTCTGTGCCCGGCCTCGCAGAGCGACGTCTCCATTTACCGGAACCTGTTGTTCGTGTCCGGGGAAGGGAATAGCGGCCGGCTCGACTGCGGCACGGAAGGCGTGCACGACTCGGTGAGCACGGTGCGGCTCCGGGGCATCCGCATCTTCGACGTCACCGACATCGCCAATCCCAAGTACATCGGCAACGTGCAGACCTGCCGCGGGTCGCACACCCACACCGTCGTCGAGGATCCCAACGATAAGGAGAACGTCTACATCTACGTCTCCGGCTCGGCGGGCGTGCGCTCGCCGACCGAGCTGCCGGGGTGCTCGAAGCTGTCGCCGGACGAGGACCCGAACTCCGCGCTGTTCCGGATCGAGGTCATCAAGGTCCCCCTCGCTCACCCGGAGCTGGCCAGCATCGTCAGCTCCCCGCGAATCTTCAACGATCTGACAGAGGCAGCCACGCACGCGGAGGCCCCCGAGGATATCGCCGCCGCGACGCGAGCCGCCGATTCGGCGCGAGCCGTGGGCGGGTTCACCGCCAAGGTGCGCGGGATGGATTTCGTTTTGGGACCGGGCTTCATCCGGCCGATGCTCGACAGCGTCGTTAAGGCACGTCAGGGCGCCGGCGCGCCGACAGGCGCCGACAGTACCGCGCTGCGCGGGGCGCTCCAGGGCATCGTCGATCTGCTGGTCAATGCCGTGCCGCCCGGCACCAAGAACGGCGTCCGCCCCGGGCCCACCCAGTGCCACGACATCACCGTGTATCCGGCGATCGGACTCGCCGGCGGCGCATGCGGCGGTTACGGCCTGCTGCTCGACATCCACGACGTGGCCCATCCCCGGCGCATCGCGGCCGTGGCCGACTCGAACTTCTCCTACTGGCACTCGGCGACGTTCAACAACGACGGCACCAAACTGCTGTTCTCCGACGAGTGGGGCGGGGGCGGGCAGCCGAAGTGCCGGAGCAGCGACAAGCCCCAGTGGGGGGCCGACGCGATCTTCGTGGTCTCGGCCGACACGATGCGGTTCGAGAGCTACTACAAGATGATGGCGCCGCAGACCCCGTTCGAGAACTGCGTGGCCCACAACGGCTCGCTGGTCCCGATACCCGGGCGCGACGTCATGGTGCAGGGGTGGTACCAGGGCGGCATCTCCGTGTTCGACTGGACCGATCCGGCGCACCCCAAAGAGATCGCGTTCTTCGACCGCGGCCCGATGGACTCGACCAAGATGGTCGGCGCCGGCTCGTGGTCGGCGTACTGGTACAACGGCTACATCTTCAGCTCCGAGATCGCCCGCGGGCTCGACGTGTTCGCCCTGCAGCCCAGCGGATTCCTCTCGCAGAACGAGATCGACGCCGCGAGGCTGGTGCACCTCGACTACTTGAACGTGCAGGGCCAGCCGAAGCTGGTGTGGCCCGCGAGCTTTGTGGTGGCCCGCGCCTACGTCGATCAGCTCGAGCGCACCAACGGCCTGGCCGCCGACAGGGTGGCGGCTACGCGGGCGGGCCTCGCCCGTGCTGAACGGTTAAAGGGCGTGGAACGCCGGGACGCGCTGACGCAGCTGGCGACGCAGCTGAACGGCGACGCGCAGGCCGCGGCCGACCAGGCCAAGGTGCGCACGCTCGCCGCCGCGGTGACCGACCTGGCCAACGCGGATCACTGATCCCGTCATCGTCATACCTGGCACGACGTCGCATCGCGAAGTCGTGCCAGGTTCCTGTATCGCAGCGACTCCGTCCTTCGAGGCCCACTGTGAATACCACGCTCAGAGTCCTCCTCGTCATCGCCATTGTGCTCAGCGCCGTGCAAGTCTCGGCGCTCGTCGTCGCCCTCATGCAAGCGGACGAGGACACGGCCAACGCCCTGAGCGGGTTCGCCGCGGAGGCGGTGCTGCGGTGGCGGGTGTACTCCGTCGGGGCCCTGGCTTCCGTGATCGCCGGATTCGTCGTGCGGCGCCGGCAGCGCCTGGCCGGAGACGCCCTACTCATCGCCGGCGTTTACCTAATGCTGCTCGCGAATCATGGAGGGCTGTTCGCGCACGGCCATGAGGCGAATCGCCTGGTCACGTCGGTCTTGACCTTCGCGTTCCTGCTCCTGCTGGCGATCCGCGGCGAGCGGGCGCCTTCGGGCGTCTGACCACGGCGCGGGCGGACTTCCTCGCAGCCGCCCTCTGGCACGGCTCCCTGGAGCGTGCCGAGGCGATCCTGGCGGCGCACCCGGAGCTGGCCAGCAGCGACATCCACACCGCCGCGGTACTCGGCGACGCCGCCCTGGTGCACCGCTTCCTGGAGCGCGATCCGGCGAACGCCACGGTCAAGAGCGAGCCGTACGGCGGGGATGCGCTCACCTATCTGTGCTTGTCGAAATACCTCCGGCTCGATGCGGCACGATCGGATTCCTTCCTCCGGGCTGCCACGGCGCTGCTCGACGCCGGCGCCGATCCTAACACCGGGTTCTGGACCACCGGCCAACATCCCGAACGCGAGACGGCCCTCTATGGCGCCGCCGGCGTCGCGCATCACGCGGCGTTGACGCGCCTGCTGCTCGATCGCGGCGCGGACCCGAACGACGAAGAGGCCGTGTATCACTCGCCGGAAACCCGCGACAACGCCGCCATGCAGCTGCTCGTGGAGACCGGCAAACTCACCGCCGAGAACCTCGCACTCATGCTGATCCGCAAGCACGACTGGCACGATTACGCGGGGGCGCGGTGGCTGCTGGAGCACGGCGCCGACCCCAATCATCAGCGGCAGCGCGGCTGGCTCGCCATCCATCACGCCATCGCACGCGACAACGACCTGAAGATGATCGACCTGCTGCTCGACCACGGCGCCGACCCGACGGTGCGCAAGGACGGCGCCTCCGCCGTCGAGCGGGCGGCGCGCCGAGGCCGCGGGGACGTGCTCGCCGTGTTCGAGCAGCGCGGCATCCCCATCGAGCTTCGCGGCGTAGACCGCCTGATCGCCGCCTGCGCCCGGAACGACCCAGCCGCTGTTCGGGCGATCGCGCAGCGCGAGCCCGATTGCGTGCGCGACGTCGTGGCGCGGGGAGGCCAGCTCCTCGCCGAGTTCGCGGGAACATGGAATACCGAGGGCGTCGGGTACCTCATCGATCTCGGCGTGCCCGTCACCGCGCTGTATGCAGGCGGTGGGTACTTCGATATCGCGCAGGACAGCACCGCCCTGCACGTCGCCGCCTGGAAAGGGCTGCCGCAGACCGTCAAACTCCTCATCGCGCGCGGCGCGCTGGTGCACGCAAAGGACGGGAAGGGGCGGACCCCCCTGACGCTGGCCGTCAAAGCCTGCGTGGATTCGTACTGGATGGAACGACGCACGCCCGAGACGGTGCGCGCGTTGCTCGAGGCAGGGGCGTCCGCGCGCGACGTCGCCCATCCTTCAGGCTACGCGGAAGTCGACGCGCTGCTCGCCGCGCGCGGCGCCTCGATTACATGACGGGCGGTTTCCATCCGTCCCCCCGGGCGACTCAGCGAACGGGCGTGACGCCGCCAGGCGCGCACCCGCTTCCTTGGATGCGATACACGCCGAAGTCCCGGTTCGCCATGACCGGCCGGAAGTTACGCTCGAATCGGGTCACGAACTGCCGCAGATAAACGGCATCCTCGTTCCAAACGTCCGGCTCGGGCCCCGTGATGACGTAGGACGCCCCGATTTCGCTCAGGTACTGCCAAAGGAGACACGGGTCACTGGGACGGTAGCCGCCGGACACGCGGCGCCCGGTGAACAGCGCCAGCGCGCGCGGCCGGCTGAACACCAGGACGTCGGTCGGCGCCGTCGAATCCTTCACGAACTCGAACAGCCGAACACTTTCCGGCTTCGCGATGCCCTCGGCGAGCGGACCGAACGACAGCGTGGCATAGCGACCGGCATACGACACCGCCACGCCCGCGAGAAGCGTCGCCAGCACGAGGTTCTTCCGCCCCCAGCGCCGCTCCACGGCCGCGTCCATCTCCCGGATCCCGAGCAGACCGAAGTAGAAGTAGAACGGGATGATGGGAATGAGGAACCGGGTGTCCTGAAACGACGGCCACACGATCACGGGTCCCAGGTACAGCCATGGAAACAGATGGAATACCGCCACATCCCGGCGTAATGATCTCGCGTATCCCACCGCGGCCAGCGCGCTCGCGGCGACAAACGCGCCCTTTCTCACCGCGTCGGAGTACCCGTTCTCCCACAGCGTCGAGAGCGACCGCACGTAGGCCGCCGCGTTCTGTCCGACGCCGGCCACGCCGCCCGTGAACTGATCGAGATAACTGGAGTCCCGGATCCAGAAGAGGTATTGCGCCCCGGCCAGCGCGACGAACGCGCCGCCCGCCAGGACCGTTCGCCTGCTGATCCTCTTGGTTCGGATCAAGTCGTGGGCGATGAAGCAGGGCACCAAAACGACCCCCAGCACCCTGGTGGCGTAGGACGCGTAGGCGGCAACACCGGCCAGCACCGCCAGCACCGCGGCACGCCGCCTCGACCCGTCCACCTCGCCCGCTCGCGTGAACAGGTACAGGCTCAGCAACACGAAGAAGAGAAACGGGATGTCGGAGAGGACCTCGTCCTTGAACTCCCAAAAGAACGGGTTGAGCCCGGTGACGAGCACGAGCGCGGCCAGCTGCGGGGGCGGCAGATCCCCGCGAAACAGCGCAACGATCAGAAGGAGGGCTCCCACGAACAACCCGATCACGAGGACCTTCATCGACCGCAGGTCGAGGCCGAATCCCTTGATCACCGGGGCGAGCAGCAGGGGGAACCCCGGCGGGTACGTGCGTGGGCCGATGCCGGGATTGTGGGGGTTGTAGAGGTACCCGGTCGCGGCGTACGGTGTGCCGTCGGCGATGTTGGCGGCGTGATGGATGTACTGGCTGAAATCGTCAGGCCAATCCTGTCCGCTCCTGATCGTAGCCAGGTAGAAGGCGCCGACCAGAACCGCGCACACGGCGCCAAACGGCAGGTGGTGACCAGGGAATGGCCGAGGGAGCATGGGACCGTGAGGAAGAGCGTGGAATCACGCTAACCGCTCCACCTTGCGCCCGCGAGGCGCCCGCCCGCACCTTATGTTCACCTTGAGCAAGAGAGACTTCAATGGCGGAGAGCGTTTACAAGGTCATCGAGCTGGTCGGGACCAGCACCGAATCCTGGGAGAAGGCGGCGGCGGCGGCGGTCAAGCGCGCCGCCAAGACGCTGCGCGACCTGAGGATCGCCGAGGTGTCGCTGCTCGACATGCAGCTCAAGGACGGCAAAGTCGAGAGTTACCGGGCAAAGCTCAAGGTGTCTTTTAAGTACGAAGGGGATTGATCATGTCGAAGAGTGACGAGCAGAAGCTGGCCGCCCTGGTAAAGAAAAACGCCGCCAAGGCCGCCAAAGCGAAGCAGAAGGTCAAGCGCCAGTACGACGCGACGTTGCCTCCGGAAACGACCGACGAAGATCTGGAGCGCCGCGACTTCTTCTCCGAGATGAAAAAACGGGAGTTCTGAGCATGAAAAAGAACTTCGGGATGCTGCTGCTGGGCATCTGGCTCACCCTCATGGGGCTGCGGCACCTCGTCAACCTGAGCTTTTCGGGTCTCGACACGGTCTTGGCGATCGTCGCGATTATCGCCGGAGTGTTGATCATCCTGGGGCGCTGATTGTGACTCGACTAGTTCTCAACGTACCGTGTGGAAACTGTGGACATATCCCTCCCCCCATCGCGAACGGTCGGCCTGAGGCGTCCGCGCAACACCATCCCCCACTTGCGGATCCGGCCGGATGGCAGCAAATCCTCCGCCTGACCGGCTCAACCGGTGGAGACGCATGCGCTCACGTCTCGTTCGCGCCTTCGTTCCAGTTCTGACACTCGTCGCCTGCACAACCCCGACCGCTCCCAGCCTCCGCGAGGTGATGCTGCAGCGCGCCCAATGGCAGGCCAAGGGGCTGACAGACTATTCCTACGTATGGGCGGAGTACGGCTTCTTTGTCGGCTACGAGGGCCAGCCGTTCCGCCTCGAAGTCCGCGACGGGGTGGTTCGGGCCGGCCTGTCCCCCACGACGGGTGACACCGTGCCCTGGACGTGGACGCAATTTCCTACGATCGATACGCTGTTCGACCGGGCGATTGCGGCGATGAACGACCACAAGCTGACCGCGATCGCCTTCGATGCGCGCTACCACTACCCGACACGCATGGAGCTGGCCGGGCCGGCCGACGCGAGCGGCTCCGTGTTCGCCTCGCAGCTCGCGCCGGCGCGCTAGCCGATCGCCTTGAGGTACTCACGGTCCCACGCGGCGGGGATGCTCTCGCGCGGGGAGTAGGGACCTGGCTGGTACATCCGTGAGCTGACGCCGAGCTGGCCGCGCTCGCAGATATGCCAGTCCTGACGGTTAGTGCGGTCCCAGAACTCCTCGGCGTCCTGGATGTTGTAGCCCGCCGCGCGCGGCGCCTCCGGATGCACCAGCCACTCGCACACCACGCGACTCTCCGACGCCGACCGCGGCCACACCGTGTAGAACACGGCGTAGTCCGGGTGCAGGCTGAGCATCATCGTCGGGAAGATCGTGTAGTAGTACGCGCGCCGGCGCTCATCGGCCGGGAGATCCCCGAGCGGGAGCGCGCAGGCCCGCCCGCTGAGCGTGGCGCTCGCGTTCGGCGCCTTGATCTCCATGTAACCACCGAGGAACGAGCCCTCCACCAGGTCGTTGGCGCCGCTGGTGTACGGGAGCTTGTCGGACAGTTCCGGGTGGATGGTGGGGCAATGCAGGCACTCGCTGTAGTTCTGCAATACCAGCTTCCAGTTGGCGCGCACGTCGTACTCAATCCGTCGCACCGTGGCGAGCATGGGGAGATTGTACCGCGCGAACCGGCCCTGCAACGGGCCGAACACCCGCGCGAACGGCTCGGGCTCTGGCGCGAGGTTCGTGAACAGGAACCCTTCCCAGCTCTCCAGCGGCGCGGCGTGCAGCGGATAGTCTACCTTGTTGAAGCCCGCGACCTCGTTCATGTGCGGCGCGCCCACCAGCCGCCCGTCGAGACCGTACGTCCAGGCGTGGTACGGGCACTGAATGGTCGAGGGGAGGCGCCCGCTGGGCCCTTCGCACAGCCGCGTGCCACGATGGCGGCACACATTGTAGAAGGCGCGCACCGCGACCGCGGTATCGCGGACCACGATGAGACTCTCGCCGGCAATCTCGGCCACCAGGTAGTCCCCGGGCTCCGGGATCGCCGCGGCCCGCCCCACGCACACCCAGCGCCGCCGGAAGATGCGCTCCGCTTCCTCGGCAAAAACCTCGGGCGACGTGTAATACCGGCCCGGCAGCGTGCGTGCGCCCTGCTGGTAAGTCTCGGTGGTCTTGTGGAACGTCGTCGTCATCCCGCCACCTCCTTCAGGATCTGCCGCGCGGCGAGCCGGCCCGCGGCGCCCGCGATGCCGCCACCGGGATGCGCGCCCGAACCGCACAGGTATAAGCCGGGAACCGGCGTGCGGTAGCGGCTCCACCCCGGGACCGGCCGCATGAATAGGACCTGATCGAGCGTGAGCTCACCGTGGTACGCGTTGCCTTCCGTCAGTCCCTCGCGGTCCGCCAGGTCCCGCGGCGTGAGCACCTCCCGGCCGGTCACGGCCTGGCCCAGGGCGGGGGCGTGCTCGGCGAGCCGCTCGACGACGAGATCGCCGAGGGCGCGGCGCCGCGCATCGTCCCAGCCGCCGTCGGCGAGGGCATACGGGACATACTGCACGTGCACCAGCACGCGCCCGTTCTCGGTGCGGGCCTCGAGGTAGGGCTGCCGGGACACGACGCCATACTTCGCGTCGTCGTAGGCGCGCTCCAGGTACTCCAGCGACGGGGCCACGGCGAGACTCCTGAACCCCGGATCCCGCGCGACGGTCAGCAGCACGCGCCCCACCACGCCGCGGCACTTGATAGAGTGCACCGCACGCGCGAACTCGGGATCGAGCCAGCCTGGCTCGAGCAAGCCGAGCAGCGTGGCGCGCGGGTCGGCGCTCGACGCGATCACCGATGCGCGGATCACTTCACCCGAGGCGAGCGCGACGCCGGTGGCGCGTCCGTTCGCGACGGAGATGCGCGCGACTTGGGCCCCCCCCCCGCGCCGCACCTCCACGCCGGGGAGCGTGGCCAGCACGGCGACGATGTTCGACAGCGGTGGCCGAAACACGCCGGCCGGACTCCCGGCATGATGATGGAGCATCACGAACGCCGTCCCGGCCGCGCGGGGCCCCTGCCGCAGGTGCAAGACGCCGGCGGCGCCGAGTGCCGCCTTGAGGGCGTCGTGCTCGAACCAGTCGTCCAACAGTTCGCCGGCCGACATCGGCAGCACGCGCAGCAGATCGACGATCGCCTCTTTGCCCAGGCGCCGCGCTTTGAGGCCAAGCCCGGCAAGGCCGAGCAGCTCGCGGAGGTCCCGGGTCTCAACGTCCGGCGCCGGCACGGCGTACAACGCCTCGAGGAAGCCGGCAAGCCGGTGCATGCGGCGGCAGAACGCCGGCCACTTGGTCGCGTCGGCGGGGCTGACCCGCCGGATCGCCTCGGCAGTCCGGGTCACGTCCTGCCACAACTCGAGGCGGTCCCCACCGGGGAGCGCCACGGAGATCCACGGGTCCGGTCGCACGACCTGGAGCCCGTGGCGGTCGAGCGCCAAGTCGCGAATGACCGCTGGCGGCACCCATCCGGCGTCGAGCGCGCCGTCACTCTCCCCGCGCTGCTCGAGCACCAGCACCCGCCGCCCCGCTCGGGCGAGGGTGTGCGCCGCGACCAGCCCGTTCGCGCCCGCGCCGATGACGATTGCGTCGGGCGTCATGCGCCGTCTTCCAGCATCGCCAGGGCGGCGAGGCGGCCCGACGCGCCCATGATGCCGCCGCCGGGATGGGTCCCGGCGCCGCACTGGTACAGCCCGCGCACGGGAGTGCGGTAGCGCGCCCAGGACGGCGCGGGCCGCAGGAAGAACAGCTGGTGCAGCGCCAGCTCGCCCTGGAAGATATTGCCTTCCGTGAGGCCGGTGACGCGCTCGATATCCGCCGGGGTGAGCACCTGGCGGTGCAGGATGATCGACTTGAGGTTGGGCGCGAACCGCTCCACCGCGTCGATCACCGCATCACCGAACGCCTCGCGCCGCGCGTCGGTCCAGCCGCCGTTCAGGTGGTACGGCGCGTATTGGACGAAGATCGACATCACGTGCTGGCCCGGCGGGGCCATCTCGGGGTCGATCATCGAAGGGATGACGATGTCCAGGTACGGCCGCCGGGAAAATTCGCCGTACTTGGCGTCATCGTAGGCGCGCTCGACGTACTCGAGGCTCGGCGAGATCGACACCGCGCCGCGCAGGTGGCGGCCGGGACCCGGCATACAGGTGAAATCCGGGAGCGCGCCCAGCGCCAGGTTCACCTTCCCCGAAGACCCGCGGAACTTGAAGCGGCGGATCGCGGCCACGAAATCGTCGGGGAGCCCGTCGGATTCGAGCAGCTGGAGGAACGTGCGCCGCGGGTCGAGACTCGAAACGACCGCCTTCGTCCGGATCTCGTCTCCGTTCTCCAGCACGACGCCCATCGCGCGCCCGCGCGTCACGAGCACGCGCGCGACGGTCGCATCGGTGCGAATCTCGGCGCCGAAGCGCCGCGCCGCGCCAGCGATCGCCTCGCTCACCGACCCCGTGCCGCCCTTGGCGAAGCCCCAGGCGCGGAACACGCCGTCGAGCTCGCCCATGTAATGGTGCAGCAGCACGTAGGCCGTCCCCGGCGAGCGGGGACCCAGGAACGTGCCGATGATCCCGCTCGCCGACTTCGTCGCTTTCAAGACGTCGGTCTCGAACCACTCATCCAGGAGATCGGCCGAGCTCATCGTCATCAGCTTCACGAGCGCGTGCAGCTTCTCGGCGCCGAGGCCACGAAAGTGTTTCCCCAGTCGCAAGAGGCCGAGCAGGTCCCGGGGATGGAGTGAGGTGGGATCCGGCGGCACCATGCCGAGGATCGGCTTGACGGCGTGGGCCATGAAGTGCATCAGCCGGCCGTACTCGTCGTAGGCGTCGGCGTCGCGCGGGGAGTGGCGGTACAGCTCCCGGCGCGTCTCATCGTGATCGGCCCAGGCGGCGAGGTAATCGCCGTTCTCCATCGGCGTGAGTGTGCTCTCGAGCGGCAGGATGTGCAGGCCGTGGCCGGGGAGGTCCAGGTCGCGGATGATCTCCGGCCTGAGCAAGCTCACGACATAGGAAAACATCGAGAACTTGAAGCCCGGGAACACTTCCTCGGTCACCGCCGCGCCGCCGACCCGCGGGCGGCGCTCCAACACCAGCACGCGCCGGCCGGCGCGGGCGAGATAGGCTGCGTTGACGAGGCCGTTGTGGCCGCCGCCGACGACGATCGCGTCGTACCGGGAAGGGGAGAGAGAGGGCATCAGGCGCGCTTGCGCGCAGGGTTGAAGAAGGGAGTCTTGGCGACCCGCGCGGCGGCCCGCTTGCGGTGATGTTCGACGGTGACCTCCATCATCACAGCGCTGCCGGCCCGCGCGTGCTCTCCCCGCACGTGCGCCAGCGCGAGGTACTGCTTGAGCACCGGCGACCAGCAGCCACTCGTGGCGTAGCCCACCTGCGTGCCGTCCACGTACACGGGCACGCTGGTGCGCCATGCCGTGGTGGGAAGGCGCGGAGGCAGGCCGACCTCCGCATACAGCCCCTCCAGCGAGTCCCAGTCCACCTCGAGTCCCACGAGCTGCCACGCCGGCCCCCGCCCGGCCTCCGCCACGAGCGCCGGCTTGCCGACGAACCATTCCTTCTCGAGGCCGACCGTCCAGCCCAGGTTCAGCTCGAACGGTGACGATTTCTGGCTCTCCAGGAGCGCGTGATGCGCCGACACGTAGTCGACTTCCAGCAGCAGTAGCCCGGCCTCGATCCGGGCCAGGTCGAGCGCCAACATCCCGCAGGGGGTGACCCCGTACGCCGTGCCGGTCTCGATCACCGCGTCCCAGATCGGGAGAGCCTGGTCAGCATCCATCCATAGCTCGAAGCCCAGGTCGCCGGTGTAGCCGGTGCGGGAGATCGTGACCGGGATGCCGCGAATCGAGCCGGGCGTGAGGCGGTAGTACTTGAGGCTCTTCAGGTCGGTCGCCGTCAACGCCTCGAGAATCGTTCGCGAGCTCGGCCCCTGAAGCGCCAGCGCCGCCGTCGAGGTGGACACATCCTCGATGCCCACGTTCAGCCCCGCGGCGTTGAGGTGCAGCCAGCGGAGGTTGGGGTCGGCGGCGGTGAGGCGGAACGTCTGCTCGCCCAGGCGCGAAATGGTGCCGTCGTCGATCACCTTGCCGGCCGCGTCGCACCAGGGGGTATAGAGCACCTGGCCCACCTTGGTCTTGGCGACGTCGCGGGTGACGACGCGGTCGAGCAGTCGCTCGGCGTCCGGGCCCGTGACCAGGTACTTGTAGAGCGGCGACACATCGAGCAGGGCCGCCGAGCTCCGGATGGCGTGGTACTCGCGGTCGTGGGTGAGCTCGTACGAGCTGGCGACCACGTACCCTGCCCACCGGCGCCACGCCTGGCTCTCGCACAGCGCGGCGGTGCGCGCGTGGAACGGCGTCTGCCTCAGCATCGGCCGCTCACGCCCGGAACCCCAGCGCGGCCGAGATGCGCTGCGCCGCCGCCCGCACCTGCCGGCCCAGGGCCGGGAGGCGCGATGCCGGCAGCCGCACGGTCGGCCCCCCCACGCTGAGCGCCGCCAGGGGTCGGCCCTCGTGACCGCACACCGCCGCGCCCACGGCCACGTAACCGCGCTCCAGCTCCTCGTACGCCGTCGCATAGCCGCGGCGCGCGACTTCCTCGAGCTCGCGCGCCAGCGCCGCGGTCGACGTAATCGTGCGCTCAGTGTGGCGGGTGAGTCGGGCGCGGGGAATGCCCTTTCGCTCGGCCGGGGGCAGGGCGGCGAGCAGCGCTTTGCCCGTAGACGTGGCGTGCGCGGGCCAGTGCGTGCCGAGCGAGGGGGTCGCCCCGATGAGGCCGCGCCCCAGCACCTCGTCGAGGATCAGCATGTCGCCATCCACCAGCACCTCGAGGGTGGCCGTCTCGCCCGTGGCTCCCGCCAGTGCCTCGAGCTCGGCGCGGCTCACGGCGCGCAGGTGATTGGCGCGGGCAGCACGTGCGCCGAGCGCGATCGCCTCGGGCCCGAGCCGGTACACCTCGCCGGACGCGTCCCGGGCGACCATCCCTTCGCGCTCCAGGGCGGCGAGCAGGCGGTGGGCGGTGGCTTTGTGGAGATGGGCAGCGCGGGCCAGCTCGGAGAGCCGCCATTCCGGCCGCGCGTCGCTGAAGGCCTTGAGGAGGCCTAGCGCCCGGGCCACGGCCTGCGTGCCGGGATACCCCGCCGTGGCAATCACGTGAGACGGCATATCATGATGTGAAACAAAAGAAACTCGGTCGCCCGGCGCGTCAAGGTCCGGGGGGAGGGGGTTGCTCCGCGCGCGCGCCGCTCTTATGCTTTGTCCAGGGAGGGCTCCTCGATTGCTATGATCAACATTCGCTATACCACCCAGACGATGCTGCGCCAGCGCGCGGCGCCCGGACTCGTGTGCCGGGTCGCGCTCCTGCAGCGCATTGCTGGGCGGATTGCGTCCAGCGACGTCGGTCGGGGAGGGCGAGCACCCTAGAAGTCCTGCGGATCGGCATCATGCCGCGATCCAGCCTTCCGGGTGCTTCGAGAGACCTGGAGGGCTGTTTTGTTGAACCACGTTTGAATGGGATCGCGCGCATGGACACGCTCCAACACAACCCGGATCACGACGTCATCGCCCGCTACACCGGCCAGCCGCCCCGGCTGCCGGCGGACCTGCGCCGCGAGATCGAAGCCCGTTGGCACGGCGCGCCCGTCCAGCTCTACGCGCTCGCGGACTTGGACCACGCCCACCGGTTGACGGAAGTGTGGGTGGCGCTCGGGGCTGGCCACATTACCGTGGCGGAGCACGCCGGCGAGCGGTGGGAGCTCCGCAGTGTCGAGCGGGCCCGCATCGAAGCCGTGCGCGAGGCCCCGGGCCTCTCGGCCAACACCCTGACGCTGCTGGGGCGCCCGAGCGACCCGCCGCTCGCCGTGCTGCGTTATAGCCACCGCCAGCGGCGCGCCTTCGAGAACCTGAAGTTCGTCCTCGAGGAGGCGCTCGCCGGGCGTACCGTGGCGGCCGTCGATGCCGACCAGGAGTACGCGGCCAGCGTCGCGCGTCCGATCCGCGACGCGCAGGCCCTGGTCGCCGGGCGGCAGGTGGCGGTGATCCGCCGCCTGCTCGGCTACCTCCGGCCGTACCGGCGGCAGCTCGTGCTCGGCATGGCCGCCGCCACGGTCATCACGCTCGTCAGCCTCGTGCCGCCGTACCTCGCGGGCTACCTGATCGACCGCGTGGTGCGGCCGGCGCAGGAAGGACGGCTGCCGCTGGACCGCGCCAGGGCGGTGGCCTGGCTCGCGGTGGCCGCGATGGCCGCCGTGTACCTCGTGCGCCAGGCGGCGGCCCTGGTGCGCCTGCGGTTGATGTCCGTGCTCGGCGAGTGGGTCGCCCGCGACCTGCGCGCCGAGCTGTACGAGCACATCCAGCGGCTCAGCCTCGCGTTCTTCTCGCGCAAGCGCACCGGCAGCCTGATCACGCGCGTCTCCGCCGACACCGACCGGCTGTGGGAGTTCCTGGCGTTCGGCGTGGTGGACGTGTCGCTGTCGCTGGTGATGCTCGCGGGACTCAGCGCGGTGCTGCTCTCGCTCGACTGGCGCCTCGGACTGGTGATGACCGTTCCGGTGCCGGCGTTCTGCTGGCTGATCTATCGGCACGGCGAGGCGATCCAGCAGCTGTTCCTGCGGGCCTGGCGGAAGTGGTCGCGCGTCACTGACGTGCTCTCCGACACGATTCCGGGCATCCGGGTCGTGAAGGCATTCAATCAGGAGGAGCGCGAGATCCAGCGCTTCGGCGAGCGCAACCAGGATGTGACGGGCGAGTTCAACCGCATCCACCGGCTGTGGACCACGTTCTGGCCGCTGCTGATGCTCGGCGTGCACGCGACCACGCTCGGCGTGTGGGCGTTCGCCGTGCCGCGCCTCCTGGGCAGCGGGGCGGCGCTGTCAGGGGGAACGTTCGTCTCGTTCCTGCTGTACACGACGATGTTCGTCGCGCCGATCGAAGTGATCGGCCAGATGGCGCGGACGATGAGCCGGGCCACTACCTCGGCGCACCGGGTGTTCGAGGTGCTGGACACCGAGCCGGAGGTCCGGGACGCGCCCCGGGCCGTGCGCCTCGAGCCGGTGCGCGGCCGGGTCACCTTCGAGCATGTGACGTTCGCCTACGACGGCGTCCGCCAGGTGCTGCGCGGCGTGAGCTTCGACGTCGCCCCGGGCGAGCTGATCGGGCTGGTGGGACCGTCGGGCGGCGGTAAGTCGACGATCGCGAACCTGATCGCGCGCTTCTACGACGTCACCGGCGGCGCGATCTGCATCGAAGGCGTGGACGTGCGGCGGCTCGAGACCGGCCACTACCGTCGCCAGATGGGGATGGTGCTCCAGGACCCGTACCTGTTCCACGGGACGGTGCTGGAGAACATCCGCTACGGGCTGCCGGAGGCGTCCCTCGACGAGGCGATCGCCGCCTCGCGGGCCGCGAACGCCCACGACTTCATCTGCAAGCTCCAGCACGGGTATGACACCGTGGTGGGCGAGCGGGGACATACGCTGTCGGGCGGCGAGCGGCAGCGCGTCTCGATCGCGCGGGCGATTCTGCACAACCCGCGCATCCTGATCCTCGACGAGGCCACAAGCAGCGTCGATACCGAGACGGAGCGGGAGATCCAGGAGGCGCTGGAGCGGTTGATCGCCGGCCGCACGGTGTTCGCCATCGCGCACCGGCTGTCGACGCTGCGCAAGGCATCCCGCCTGTTCGTGATCGAGGACGGGCGTCTCGTCGAGAGCGGTACGCATCGCGAGCTGCTGGCCAAGCCGGAAGGGAAGTACCGGAGGCTGTACGAAATGCAGCTCCAGATCGCTTAGAAGGGAGGGCACATGGAGACGAAGGTGGTCGGCCCACGCGGCAGCGAAGCGACGTCGAGCGACCCGGGCGAGCTCACCCTCGAGCGCCGCGCCGACGGACGCGTGTGGGCGGTTCGGGACGGGACCGAGCGCGTCGTGTGGGTGCGCCGCTGCTTCCCGTGGTCGGAGCCGGGGCGGTTCCTGTCGCTGCGCGACGACGAGGAGGAGGAGTTCGCGCTCGTCCGTGACGTGGCCGAGCTGGCTCCGGTGTCGCGGCGGGTGCTCGAGGAGGCCCTCGTCGCCGCGGGCTTCGTATTCGAGGTGACGCGGGTCCTCGCCGTCGAGGAAGAGGTCGAGATCCGGCACTGGCGGGTGGAGACGCGGCAGGGCCCGCGGGCGTTCCAGACGCGGCTCGACGACTGGCCGCGGCTGCTGCCGCACGGCGGGCTGCTGGTCCGCGACGTCGCCGGCGACCTGTACCACCTCGCCGATCCGAAAGCGCTCGACCGCAAGAGCCGGGCGCTGTTGTGGGCGTTCGTGGATTAGCGCGCCGGCGATGCTGATCCGCATCAAGAAGAAGACCGACGGCAGCGCCGCCCTGAGCTGCATTCGGGACGACAGCGGCAGGAGGGCATTCAGGGGCGGTTTTTCCCGCTCCACGACTTGACGCACTACGCGGTCGAGACGGTGCTGGGCCACCGGCGCGGGTTCTACGGGCTCGTCGCCGAGGGCTGGGACCTGACGGACTTCGGCACGCCCTGGCCCCGCGGACCGATTCCCAAAGACGCCGAACCGTCGGAGTCCATTGTCGGTTTCCTCGACGCCGAGCGGGCCGCCGGCGTGCAGTGGCCCGCGGTGGATTGCAACGCCAAAGCGCCGGGCGCCCTGGCGTTGACCGACGCGCAGCTGACGGCCGTCCGCGCCAGGCGCGCGGAGCTGTTCGCGCTCTGGCGCGCGCTGCCGCCGGGTGAGGCGTTGGAGCTGCGCTTCGAGGCGGGGGCAGGGGGCTAGGCACTCTTGCCGAACCGAAGGGGACGCGGCATTATCGTGCCTCGCACGAGAGGCGCGCCCCCTCTCCCTTCATAGGGAGCGACTCATGTACAGCGTCCGCCCTTCACAGCGCGCCGCCGTCCTCGCCGTCCTCGGACTCGGCGCCACCCTCTGGACCGGTTGCTCGGACCCCTCACCGACCGGGCCCTCCTCTTTCAACGTCCCGGATATCCGGGCCGCGCTCACCGCGCAGCGGCGGAATACCGATGCCCTGATGCGCGTGCCCGGCGTCGTCGGCACGGCGGTGGGACTCCTCCCGAATGGGGAAGCGGCCGTGAAGGTCCTCGTCGCCGACGCGGGCGTGCGCGGCCTGCCGAGCGTGCTCGACGGGGTACCCGTCGCGCCGGAGGTCTCGGGGATGTTCGTCGCGTTCAGCACCCCGACGCTGCGGGCCCGCCCCGCGCCCCTGGGCTTCTCCATTGGGCACCCGGCGATTACCGCGGGGTCGATCGGCGCGCGTGTCGTCGACGCCTCGGGCAACGTCTACGTCCTCAGCAACAACCACGTGCTCGCCAACAGCAACGACGCCGCGATCGGCGACGCCGAGCTGCAACCAGGCCCCTTCGACGGCGGTACCGATCCCGCCGACCGCATCGGGACGCTGTTCGCCTTCAAGTCGATCGACTTCTCGGGTGGGAACAACACCTTCGACGCCGCGATCGCGCTCTCCAATCGGGACAGCCTGAGCAACGCCACGCCGCTCGACGACGGTTACGGCATGCCGAACAGCGCGATCTACGGCGACGCGAACGGCGACGGGACGTTCGACGACGAGGCGGCGCTGCTCGGCCTCAACGTGAAGAAATACGGGCGCACCACGAAGCTGACCCACGGGCAGATCACCGCGATCAACGCCACCGTGGACGTGTGCTACGAGGTCTTCATTTTCATTTGCGTCAAATCGGCCCGCTACGTCGATCAGCTGATCATCACGCCGGGCGGGTTCTCCGGCGGCGGAGACTCGGGATCGTTGATCGTGACCGACGACGCCACCAGCAACCCCGTCGCGCTGCTGTTCGCGGGCAGCTCGACGCAGACGATCGCCAACCGCATCGACCTCGTGCTCAATTACTTCCAGGTGCGGGTGGACGGTGCTGAGCCGCCACCCCCGCCGCCGCCGCCCACACCGGTGACGGACATCGCCATCACGGGCGTGAGCGCCCCCGGCGCGGTCACCCAGGGTGCGACGGCGAACGTCACGGTCACCGTGAAGAACGGCGGCAACCAGGACGTGCCGGACGCCTTCGACGTCACGCTCCAGGACGCGACCGACGGCCTGACAATCGGTACCCGGACTGTCACCGGGCTCGTGGCGGGCGCCAGCACGACGCTCACCTACAGCTGGAGCACGGGTGGCAGCTCGCTCGGGAGCCACACCCTGACGGCGAGCCACACTCGCGCCGACGACAACGCCGCCAACGACCAGGCGTCGACCACGGTGGCGGTGAACTCACCGTCGATCATCATCCATATCGGCGACCTGGACGGGTCCGCCTCGCGCAACGGCGGAGGGACCTGGTCGGCGACGGTCGAGATCACCGTGCACGACGCGGATCACAACCCTCTGAACGGCGCGACGGTGGTGGGCCACTGGAGCATCATCGGGCTGAACTCGGACACCTGCACCACCGGGGACTTGGGCGGGAACGGGACCTGCATCGTGACGTTCCCGAGCCTCAAGAGGAGCGTCACCGCGGTGAACCTCACGGTCGTGAGCGTCACGATGGACGGCCGGACGTACGATCGCACGTTCAATCACGACGTGGACGGCAGCAGCAACGGAACCACGGTCAAGATCCTGAGGCCGTAGCGGCGGCCCTACCAGATCTGCGGTACGCGCTCGGGCGGCCGCACCATCGGGTCGCCCGGCTTGCACCCGAAGGCGCGCGCGAACGCCGGGGCGTTGGACACGGGGCCGTTGGTGCGCCAGCGCTCCGGCGCGTGGGGATCGACCATGACGCGGGTGCGCAGCGAAGCGTCCCGGCTGTGCCCGCGCCAGCTCTGCGCGTAGGCGAGGAAATACCGCTGCTCCGGCGTGTACCCGTCGATCAGGCCCGGCCGGCCGTCGCGCTGCAGGGCCCGCTCCAGGGCGTCGTAGCCCGTCAACACGCCCCCGTAGTCGGCGATGTTCTCCCCCAGCGTGAGCCGGCTGTTCACGTGGAAGGTGTCCACCTGGACGTAGCCGGCGAACTGCTGCACCACGAGCTCCGCCTGCTCGGTGAAGTGCGCGGAATCGGCGGCCATCCACCAGTCGCGCAGGTTGCCGGCCGCGTCGTAGTGCCGCCCCTCATCGTCGAACCCGTGGGTGAGCTCGTGGCCCGCCCAGCTGCCGCCCAGCGAGCCGTAGTTCGCCGCCGCGTCAGCGTTGGGATCGAAGGTCTGCGGGACGAGCGCGCCTGCGGGGAACACCATCTCGTTCTTGGAGGGATCGTAGTAGGCGTTCACCGTCGGGACGGTGATGCCCCATTCCGTCGTGTCCACGGGCGCGCCCGGCCGGTTCACGGTGCGCTGCCACTCGAATACGTTCGCGCGCAGCACGTTGAGCACGAAGGGGCCGGCCACCGTCTCGAGCCGCCGGTAATCGCGCCAGTGATCGGGGTAGCCGATCTTCTCGCCCATCCGCGCCAGCTTGTCGAGGGCCTGCGCCCGCGTCGAGTCCGACATCCAGGTGAGCTGTTGCACACGCTCGCGGAACGCGGCGCGCACGTCGTCGATCACGGCACGCGCTCGTGTCCGGGCCTCTGGCGGGAACGTTTTCGCCACGTACGCTTCGCCGAGCGCCTCGCCGAGATCGCCGTCGGTCTCGCGGAGGCAGCGCTTCCAGCGGGGCAGCAGCTCCCGGGCACCGGTGAAGCGCGAGCGGAACGCGAAATCCTCCTGCACGAACGGGGCGCTCAACCACGGCGCCGCCGCGGCCAGAACGCGCGCGCGTAGATACGCGCGCCAGGCGGCCGGCGGCGTCGTCTGCAGCAAGGCGCTGACGCGGGCGAGGAAGTCGGGCTCGGCGGCGTTGAGGCGGGTGACCGGGGCGGTCAGCCCGATGCCGTGGAAGTAGGCGGTCCAGTCCACGGCCGGCGCCAGGGCGCGCAGCTCGGCGACGGGCAACGGGTGGTCGGTGGCCGCGGGATCGCGTCGCTGCACCCGGGTGAGCGAGGCTTTGGCCAGCTCGGTCTCCAGCGCCATGACCCGGGCGGCGTCGCGCGCCGCGGCCGTGGTGGGCTGGCCCGCGAGGGTGAACAGGCGGGCGAGGTGATCGACGTACTGGCTACGCAACGAGTCCGCGGCGGGTCCGGTGTTTGTGTAGTAATCGCGGTCCGGGAGGCCGAGGCCCCCCTGCGACAGCCACGTTACGTAGTGCGCGGCGTCATGCGGGTCAACGTCCGGGGAGTAGCGGAAGGCGACGTCGATGCCGCGCACCTGCAGGGCGGCGATCCGGGCGACGACCGCCGCCGCGGACGTCACCGAGTCGATCCCCGCGAGCAGTGCAGCGATGGGCCTGGCATCCGCCACCTCGATGGCGGTGGAATCCATGCACGTCGCGTAGAACGTGCCCAGTTTGCGCAGCGTGCTGCGGGGCGTCAGTGTGGCCCGCCGCGCCGCGGCGTCGTCGAGGACGGCCCGCACGACCAGCTCGTTGCGATCGCTCATGTCGCGCCCGACTCCCGACGAGGCGTACGCCGCGGGGATCGTGTCGTGGGCGAGCCAGGCGCCATTCGCGTACTGGAAAAAATCGACGCAAGCGCTGGTCGTCGTATCGATCCACGCCGGATCCACCACGCGCAGGGGCACGAGGCTGGTGGCCGGGGGAAGCGTTGGAGTCTGGGCGGCGCTGCGGGTGGCTGCGAGGACGAGCAGCGCGAGCGAGGCGAGAGGGACGGCGGACCGGGAAGCAGACATCGGCGATCACTCCGGACACGTGAGGGGCCACGAACGTAGCGGGGCATGGCGCGGCGGTCAACGCGACGCCAGCTTTGGGGCAGGTCCTCGACCGGAGGCTTCCCATGAAATGGATCACCCGCGAGCGGCCGAAAATCGACCGCATCGCCTGTCCCGGGCTCATCGCCCGCTTCATCGACCACGATCCGGAGTTCGTGTTCGCTCCGCCCGGGGACGTGCGGCGCCTCGCCGCCGAGCTCGGCGCGACTCCGTTCGACGTCGAGGGGGTGGAGCTGAGTCACGACGGTCCGCTGTGCAGCTTCGACGCACTGCTCGGCAAGTACCGGCTGGATGACCCGGCGCTCCAGGAGCTCGCGGTCATCATCCGGGGCGCCGACACCGCCCGCCTCAAGCTCGCGCCCCAGGCCGCCGGCCTACTCGCCATCTCACTGGGACTGTCCCACAACTTCACGGACGACCACGAGCAGCTGCGCCACGGCTTTGTGATCTACGACGCGCTGTACGCGTGGAGTCGCCACGTCCGCGGCGAAACTCACACCTGGAACCCGCAACGTGCTGCCTGAGACGCCGTGAACGTCGCCATCGGCGTCCGGGTCAAGTCGGGGTGGGCCGCCGCGGTGATTCTCGGTGGGTCAGCCCGATCGCCGCAGGTTCTCGAATCCCTCACGCTGCCGCTCTCCGACCCCGGCGTTCCCGCCACCCGTCAGCCGTATCACGCCGGCATGGGCGTGGCGCAAACCGACACGGCCCGCCTGCGAACGCTCGTCGGGCTCGTCGAGCGGTGCGCCCGGCGTTCCGTGGGGCAGCTCGTCCGCGCGTGCCGGGCCAGTGGTCGCCGCATCCGCGGGGTGGGCATCGTGGTGGGGAGCGACATCGACCCCGCGCGCATCGCCAACCCGCACATCCGGGCGCACGCCTCCGAGGGCCGCCTATTCCGGACGGTGGTCGAGCGGGCGGCGAAACGGCACGCGCTCCGCATCCTGACGACGGTCGAGCGTGAGCTCGTGCCGCGAGCGGCCGCGGCGCTCCGGAAGTCCGGGGGCGGGCTCAAGCGCGCGGTCACCAAGTTGGGCGTGCCCGCCCCAGGTCCCTGGCGGGCGGAGCAGAAGATGGCGGCGCTCGCCGCCTGGTTGGTGCTCGGGCGGAAGCGGCGCTAAGGCTCGCCCGCGATCCAGCGGGCGCGTAGCGCGCGCTGCCCCGCTGTCGCATCGCTGCG
>WNGR01002109.1_pt1 | contig 21928 bp, 20 predicted proteins | sample 5407581 | NCBI WGS metagenome assembly WNGR01 (sample SAMN13153383, study PRJNA577476) | soil metagenome | isolation source: 80 cm soil or saprolite under Garry oak tree replicate 2 | place: USA:California | collected 2016-06-15
CACCGCCCGGCGAGCGTTAAGAGCGGCGGCTGCGCGTTTGCGCCACAAAATGGGCACAATGGGTCAATGCTCGATGCGCCGCCCGAGCACTCACGCCGCACTTCAATCGTCACTACCCGTAGCGCCCGGCGTCGCGATCCCGCTCACCGTATGCGCGGCCACGCGCAATAGACGAATCTGCTTGCGGTAGTTGCGACAGCCGCTGCAGGTCGGCAGATGCAGCCGGATCGCGACCCATTCGCCGGTCTTCAGAGGGCGGTCGAGCGCGTCGGACAACAGGCGCGTGATGTTCTTACACTTCCCCATTCGCATCCTCCCTCGATAGGCCCTTTTCGCTCAGGCAAGTGCGTAAGCGCAGCCGCGCGCGGTAGATCAGAACGCTGCAATGATTGGCGGTCATCTTTAGTTCAGCGCAGATCGCCTCGGTCTCGAGGTCGAGGAATTCGCGCATCATGAATACGCGCCCGATGTGCTCCGGCAGATGTTCGAGGCACATCTCGAACAAGGTCCAGAACTGCTGCTGACGCAGCGCGGTTTCGGGCGTGGGCCAAGGTTGCGGCTTGGTTTCGCGCGACCAGTGGCCGTTGTCCTTGAACAGTTCGCGATCGAGCAGCGTCTCGCCGTCGAGTTCGGATTCGAGCGCGGACAGGTTCACCGTGCGTTGCCGCGATCGCAACGTGTCGACGAGCTTGTGACGCAGGATGCCGAACACCCAGGTCTTGTGCTCCGACTGCGCGGCGAACCGGTCGGCTTGCGTCCATGCGGCGGCGAGCGCTTCCTGGACGGCGTCTTCGGCGGCTGCGGCATCGCGCAGTTGCAAACGGGCGAAGCGGATCAGGTCGCGCCGCAATTGCGTCAGATAAACGGGATCGTCGAGCGCCGGCCCGTTCACGTGCGCCATGGCATGCTCCGCAGCCGCGCATTTTGTCTTGAATCGGTGTGGTTCATAAGCGGGTGGTTTTCCTCGCGCACTCTCTGAAATCGTGCGCCATTGTCCCGCACGTCCCTGCGCAAGCGAAACGGTATTGAACATATCCCCGCCGACAAGCGATGACCGATGCGCTTAGTCGCGCCGCGCCGGACTTTATGACAGCGAAAATAGATTATTGCGCGAATTGAAAACCGTCCACGCGAGGCATGCGGGCGTCAGCTGACTGTATGCAAAAAGCCCGCTGGGACGCCGGCCGTATAGCTTAGGCGATTGCACAGGCAATTATTTCATTATTTGAAAGAATGTCTTCCTGTCTTCGCTGTTTTTAGGCCGACGCTGAATCGCTATTCTTCGCTCCATCGATCGCACAGATCGCGAACCAAACGCCAAGGAGTAGCACCATGAAACGCATTCTTTCCGCCCTGATCGCTTCCGTCGCCCTGTTTGCCGCCGCTTCCGGCGCGGCCCACGCTGCCGCTCCCGCGCAATGCAACGGCCCGGCGTCGTACTGCAACGTTTTCTTCGGCAACTAATCGGACTGGGAGCGCCGCGCGGACGCACGTCCGGCGCAGAGGCCACCCAATCAGAAGCCAAGAAGAAGGGCGCCGATAACGGCGCCCTTCTTGCATTCAAGCCGGCGTCGGGCCAGGTGCATGCGATGCGTCTGATCTGTCGCGCAGCCCACGGCATGGAGCAACACCTCGCCGCTCGATAAACCGAAGCCGCGGGAAACCACATCTCCCCACCTCTACAGAGCGACGCCGCGACAAGCTGCCCACAATACACGGCACTCCGAAGCAACACCCGCGCCCGTCGTGCAAATGCGTCTAATGCTCACCCTATAACGTGTTACAGTGGGTCAACAGCTTGCAGTTCTCCTGCGCGCTTCGCGCAGTCCCTGACGCAAACACCTCTCGCCGCGGCGCCCTGGACCGAACAGGGTCCCTTCCTCCTACCCAGTTTTGCGGTGTCGTCAGCCCGGCCCGACTGAAGCGGCCGCTCTTCACGCGCATCGTCGATCACTGTTTTCGCAGAAGCGCCGCGATTCGGCCCGCATCACGCCACAGCGACACGGTTCACGAAAGCCTTCACTGGAGATCCGCACCATGAGCAATACGATCAGAAGTTACCGGGGCCTCGAGATTTATCCGCTGGTTTATCCGCACCAGCCGAGCGGTCTCGATCGCGTTCGCCATTACGATGCGGGCTTCGACGCCGCCGTGCGAATTTGCCGGCGGGGAACCGACGACACGGTGACCGGCAGCCGCGTGTTTCGCGTGCCGAGCCGTTCGCCTTTCGGCGCGGCCGGCGACGCGCGCATTGCCTCGGCCAGTTACGCTGAGCAGGTGATCGACGGCATGGTGGCCGGCCAGTCGATCGCTGGCCTCTGATGCGCGCGACAATGGCAAGTCCCGTTTCCAGGCGCTCGCAGAGCGCGCCTCTTCCGGCTCTCACAGGCCGCGCAAACTATCAGGTCACGGCGTCGTCGCGCCGCACCTCGAGCGGCACGGTGCCGACGCTAAAAGTGCTCCGATTGAGCGACGAACGGGTGATCTACCCGTTCCAGGGCCATGCGGATATGCCATTTTTCGCGGAAGCCGGAGCGGCGCAATCGTATGCCGAAGCCTATGGCTGGCAACTCGTGGACGGCGACATCGCGGTCCCGGAGTAAGCGCGAGGGCACGCGCAGCAGTCCGCGCATGAACGAACGTCCCTCGCCGCCAAGCCGCCCGCCTTGGCGTCTCATTTGCAGCAGGTCTCGCGGCGCCGGCCGCTACACGTCGCACGTCCTCGCGGCTCGATGCAACGTGCGGCGCTTCATCGCCGGTCAGATTTCCCGCCGCCGTCCATGCCATGTCCTTGGCGCCACACGTCCTTGCCGCGTTCGGACAGCTCGCCGCTGCTATGCGCCGCGTCCGCCTGCGTACCGTCGACGGCCATTTCGCCGCCGGGTTGTTCCTGCGACCGCTGCTTTTCCTTCTTTCGGGCCGCCAACGCTTCATCGTGCGACTTACCTGCGTAGTCCAGAGTCATCGTGGGTCCTCCATCAAGTGGCTTGCTTCAACCAGTGCAGCAAGCGCCGTTCTCGCCGCGCGCCCGCCCGCCGAGAACAGGAACTTGCCTCCGGCCACGACCGTCGAAGACGGCCATTTGCCTCAAATCGTCTTATCCCGAAAGCACGCTTGATTGACAAGGCAAAAGTACCAGTTATCCACAAGGTTATTCAGTAAATCTGTGGATAACTTTCTGCGCGCCGAGGTTATCCACCGGTTGTCGCGCATGGCGCTTTCTCGCGCCGTCAACAACACGCGTTTTTTGCCCTCGGCGCCGCCATGCCGCGCGGCTTTGCCTATGATGGACAGTTCATACCCGTTTTGCGCGTCAAGCGCCTTTCGTCGAGGAAGTGAACATGGCCCATCACATTGCAGTCGTCGTCGGCAGCCTGCGCCGCGAGTCGTTCAACCGCCAGTTGGCGCAAGCCGTGATTTCCCTCGCGCCCGCCGATTTCACGTTTGAATTCATCGACATCGGCGCCTTGCCGCTGTACAGCCAGGAATACGATGCCGACTATCCCGAGGCCGGCAAGCAATTAAAGCAGCGCATTGAAGCCGCCGACGGTCTGCTGTTCGTCACGCCCGAATACAACCGCTCGATCCCCGGCGTGCTGAAGAACGCGATCGACTGGGGATCGCGTCCGTGGGGCACTAATTCGTGGGGCAACAAGCCCGGCGCGGTGATCGGCACGTCGGTCGGCGCGACCGGCTCGGCGCTCGCGCAACAGCACTTGCGCAACGTGCTGGCGTATCTCGACGTCGCGACGTTGGGCCAGCCGGAAGTGTTCATCAAGCACGACCCGGCGGTCATCAACGAAAAAGGCGAGATTCTGAACGACGGCACGCGCAAGTTCCTGCAGACCTTCGTCGACCGCTACGTCGCGTGGGTCAAGCGGCATACCGCTGCCTGACAGATTCTCGCGAAGATTAACCGTCTTGCGCGTGATCAAACGCGGCGGCGTTGCCGCAACCTCTGCGCCCGCCGCCGCGACCGTTTCTTATACGTGGTGATGTCCCGTCACCCGCTCCCAGCCGTGGCGCACGGCGAGCTTGAAGCGCTCCCACGTGCTCTCGGGCGACGTGCTTTCCCAATGGCGCCGGGCTTCCGGCTCGACGTCGTCCCACAGTCTGTCGCGGTAACGCGTGTCGCTGCCGATTTCCGCGCCATAACGATAAGCCGGCACGTAGTCTTCGTAGCGCGAATCTTCGGCCGCGTATTGCTCGTCGTAGTGACTGCGGAAGTCTTCTTCGTATTCCAGATATTCGTTCGGAATCTGGCCGCCTAAACCGGTGGTTGGCTGAACCGCTTCAGGGACGGCCTCCGACGGACGCATGACCGCGCCCGAACCGGGCACCGAGCCGGCGGCGATCGCGCTACGTCCCGCATCGCCGGTCAGCGGCTCCCTCATCGGCTCGTTGACCGGGTCCGCCATGGGCCGTTCGTCGGGCGGCGGCGGCACGAACGGCTCGGCGTCGGTGCTGCGCGATGGCGATGTGTACAGCGGATCAGCCGTCGTCGCGGGCCGGGTGTTTGTGCCCGGCATGGGTTCGCCGGGTGCCGCCGCATCGGGCGCGGCCGTGCTCGATGCGTTCCATGTACGCTGCGTGCCGCGCGCCGCGGCGCCGATGCCGAGTTCGTCGAGCACCGAGTGCTCGCGTCCGGCCCCCGACGACGCATCCGAATCCGGCGAGCGTTCGCCCACATCGGTGGCGCCCAATCGCCTGAACGTATTGCGGGCAAGTTCCGCGTGCGATTCGCTCGCCGCGTTCACGCACACCAGCACGGCGCCGCGGCGAATGGCTTCGGCGTAGCGCGCCGTCTCCGGCGCCCGCGAACCGGTTGAGAACAGGCTGGACAGAAAGCGTTCGATGTTGGCGAGCACGCCCGAGCCGGCGACTTCGCCGGTGGCCGACCCGACGGACGGTTCCGCATTCGCCTGCAATTCGATGGTGTCGCGTGCGAAACCGGTTTGCACGAGCGTGTCGCGGGCGGCTTCTGCTTGAGAATAGGTGTCGAATAAACCAATCACGGCGTGTCGCATGGCTGTCTCCCGACATATTTAGGCGAGTGGACGGCGGAACGCGCCGCCCTTCCAACCCCTCTATCCCGCAACGATCGTGCCGGACCCCTCCCATGCGGCCGCGCGTCCGCTGGGAGCCTGCCAATGAACGTGCCGGGCAAAAAAGCGCGGCGCGCCGCCTCCGCGCTTTTACAACGCTCGGTAAATGGCACTGTCAGCCGGCTGAAGCCCGTTCTATTCCGCCGGATGCGCCGCCGGATCGGTGTCCGACTGCGCGAGGTCGCGCTGGATCGCTTGCAGAAGCTGGTCCAGCAACGCGATATCGAACGGTTTGGACAGCACCCGCACGTTCACGTGACGCGCGCGGTCGAGTTCTTCCGCGTAGCCGGTCATCAGAATGACCGGCAGCCGCTTATCGAACGCGAGAACCGCTTCCGCCAGATCAATGCCGTTCATCTTGCCCGGCATGTGAATGTCCGACAGCACGAGATCGAACGGCAGCGGCTCACCGGTGCGAGCCTGCCTCGCGTGCGCGTCGTCGAACAGACGCAGCGCCGTATCGGCGTTGAAGCAGCAGGTGACCTGGTGGCCCATCATCTGCAGCAGCGCTTCGGTGCCGGCGGCCACTTCCTCGTTGTCCTCGACCAGCAGGATGCGCAGACCATGCGGCGTGCCGCTCTCCTCGGCGCGCGCTTCGGCCGGTCCCTCGGCTTCGGGAGCGGCCGTCGCGCGCGGCAGATAGAGACGCACGGAGGTGCCCGCGCCGACCGCGCTGTCGATCGCGGCAAGGCCGCCCGAGCGCTCGCAGAACGCGAAAACCTGCGGCAGTCCAAGGCCCGTGCCCATGCCCTTCGGCTTGGTCGTGAAAAGCGGCTCGAAGGCACGCGCGAGCACTTCGGGCGCCATGCCGACGCCGGTGTCCTCGAGCGAGAGTTGCACGAAGTCGCCGGTCAGCGGAAAACCGTCTTCGTGACGAAAATGGATGTTGGCGGCCCGCACGGTGAAGCGTCCGCCGTTGGACATTGCGTCGCGCGCGTTCACGGCGATGTTGATCAGCGCCAGTTCGAGCTCCGCCACGTCGACGCGCATCGGCCAGATGCCGGCGGCGACGTCGATCACCAGCGAAATCTTCGCGCCGAGCGACGCGCGCAGCAATTCGCGGCAGGCCGGCAGCCAGCGTTCGAGCGCCAGCGTCTCGTTGCGCAACGGCTGCTTGCGCGCGACACCGAGCAATTGACGGGTGAGCGACTGACCGCTCTTGAGTGCCCGCTCCATCGCCGACAATTCCCGGTCGAGACCGGGCGCGCCGCGCCGCCGCGCGATCTGCAGGTTGGCCGAGAGGACCATCAGCAGATTGTTGAAATCGTGCGCGACGCTGCCGACCAGCGTGCCGAGCGCCTCCATCTTGCGCGACTGCCGATACGCGGATTCGATGGAGCGGCGCATCGACGCTTCGGCCTGCCAGCGCTCCCACGCTTCCTCTTCGGCGCCGAGGCGCCGCAGCGACAGCCAGATCACGCACCACAGCGCGATCGACGGCGTGAACATCGACAGCAGCAGCACGCTCAGGTGCCGGTACCACGCCGCCCAGATCGCCGACGCGCGATAGCCGCACAACACGTACACGGGATATGAACCGACGTGCCGGTAAGCGACGATCAGGTTCTCTCCGTCGATGCCGGAACGCGTCCGCACGACGCCGGCCCGCCGCCCCTGCGTGAACGCTTCGGCGAGCGGCGATTGCGGCGGCATTGCGCTCGGCTCGCGCGGGCGGCGCGGATAGTGAGCGAGGATCGCGCCGTCCGTGCGCACGAGGGTCATCGTCATCGCCGTGCTGTCGCTGCCGCCGAGCAGTTCGCGGTAGAACGCGCTGAAATAGCTCGGCCGCAGCGCCACCGAGACCACGCCCGCGAACGCGCCGTCGGCGCCGCGCCGCTCCACGCCCATGTTGAATACCTGCTCGCCGGCAACGTGCCCCGTCATGACCTTCGACACGTGTTCGAGGTCCCGCCCGTCGCGAATGCCGGTGAAATCCTCGCGCCCGGCAACCGAGAGCGTCGGCACCGGATAGAAGCGGCTGCTCGCGAGCAAGCGGCCGTCGCGCCCGAAGATCGATACGGCGGCCACTTGCGGATAGCCGCCGCCCATCACGCGCAGCTTCTCGTGAATGTCGGCTTCGCGCGCGCCAATGCCGTCGTCGCCCAGATCCTGCGTCAGATCGACGATGCGCGAGTCGAGCGTCTCGTTCATGTCGAACACTTTCAGCGCGTGTTCTTCCGCCACCCGCACCGTGCGCAGCGCCATGTCGGTGGCGTCGGCTTCGCGCGCGCGGAAGTCGCTGAACGCCATCGCCGCGACATACACGCACGGCAGCACGATCGCGGCGATCAAAAGCGCGATCAGGGTCATGCGCCGCACCTGGAAATTCTGTTCCGGCACGGCGGGGAACAACGCCTCGTCCTGCCGGTTAGCGGAAAGGCGGCTCGCTTGAGACGGGTCGAACCGGTCAGGTGTCATTTTCAATAATGCTAAATTCGTTCGGCGCGAAGAGGCGGTGAGTCGGCATCATACGAGAAGCATAGACGCGCAGCGGCGGTAGAAGTTACCGTGATCACCCGGCAAGTGTTCGGCCTGCGTCTATTTGTCTGTTTTCTGAAACAGCGACGAATCGAGAAGCGCAAACGTACACAAAAGTATAAATATAAAAAAACTGTCTCTGGCACTAATAAAATATGTTCAAAATTCGCCATTAACAGGAAAAAATGATTAGCGAACATCCAATTGTCGTGTTGCCTTTCCGCTGATTTGCTTCGAAAATCGATGCCACGATAAAAATGCGCCCGCCATGTTCGGACGCATCTGCCGCGAGGGTCGCCGGACCATGCGTACAACGCGTGAGGGAAGGCGTTCGCGGAAACACGCGCGCGGCAAGGAACCAGCCCGATCCATGAAGCCGCGCGGGATTCCTCTACGGGGTAGGCTTCGAACATGCCGGTCATAGCCGTCGTTCACCGTGCGCGCACGCATCCATGCATGCCCGACGGTTCCACCATGCGCGCCTCGCCGCGCGCGCTCCCTGCTCGCACGCAACCTGCATTCCCGCAAGTCTCGGCGCATCTTGCCGCTGACCGGCAGATCACGCGCTAAAGAAAACGCCGCTATCCGCCGATAACACGCAAGAGCTAATACCGCACTCCCACCGCCCATGCCTTTGCCTATTGTGATCGCCGATGATTCACTGCTTGCCCGCAAGGTGCTCACCAAGGCATTGCCGCCGGACTGGGATGTCGACGTGTCGTACGCATCGAACGGACGCGAAGCGCTACGCCTCTACCGCGAAGGCAAGGCGTCGGTGATGTTCCTCGACCTGACGATGCCGGACATGACCGGCTATCAGGTGCTCGAAGCGTTGCAGCACGAGGATCTGAACACCTTCGTCATTGTCGTGTCCGCCGATGTCCAGCCGATGGCCCAGTCGCGTGTGCGCGCGCTCGGCGCCGCCGCGTTCATCGCCAAGCCGGTGACGCCCGCGGCGGTACTTCCGATCCTCAAGGAGTACGGGTTGTATGTCTGAGCGAGCCCTTACTGAAGATCAGCGCGACGCGCTGCAAGAGGTCGCCAATCTGGCGATGGGTCAGGCCGCGACGCGTCTCGCGCGGCTGCTCGATGCGTTCATCGAATTGTCGGTGCCGCGCGTGCGGGTAGTCGGGGTCAGCGAAGCGGCGCAAACCCTGCGCGAGATGACCGGCATTCAGGACACCGTGAGCGCGGTGCGCCAGGGCTTTCGCTCGGACATCAAGGGCGAGGCGCTGGTGATCTGCCGCAGCGACAGCATCGAGCAGTTGTGTTCGCTCGTCAGCGACCCGTACTCCCGTTCGGCCTACGAGGCGGTGAGCCAGCAGGAACTCGTGTTCGACGTCGCCAACGTGCTGACGGGCGCCTGCGTTTCCAGCATTCTCGACCAGCTCGGCCGCACGCCGGTATTCTCGGCGCCCGGCCTGCTCGGCGAGGCGATGACGCTCGAGGAAGTGTTCCAGCCCGGCGTGCTGCAATGGGAAGTGGCGTTGCTCGTCGAAGTGAATTTCGCGCTCGAGGACCAAAGTTTTCGCGCGCATCTCGTGATGTTGATGGCCGAAGAGTCGATTCGCCATATGAACGGAGCGCTCGACGCGCTGTTGTCCAGCCTATGACTGTGTCCGTGGATTCGCTAAGCGATCTGGTGGTCGAACGTGTCGGCTTCGGCATCTTCGTGCTCGATCGCGAGATGAACGTGCTCATGTGGAACCGCTTCATGCAGGACCACAGCGGTTTGCCCGCGGAGCAGGTGGTCGGCAAGTCGCTCTTCACGCACTTTCCGGAATTGCCGCGCGTGTGGTTGGCGCGCAAGATCGAAAGCGTGTTCCAGCTCGGCAGTTTCGCGTTCAGTTCGTGGGAGCAGCGCCCGTATCTGTTCAAGTTCGATCACGACCGGCCGATCACCGGCGGTGTCGATTTCATGCAGCAGGACTGCACGTTCATGCCGCTCATGCGCGATCGCGAAGTGGTCGCCGTGTGCGTGACCATCTCCGATGTCACGCACGTGAGCATCGTGCAGCGCGAGCGCGAGGAGGCGGTCGCCAAGCTCCAGGAGTACGCGGACCGCGACGGTCTGACGGGCATCGCCAACCGGCGTTTCTTCGAAGCGCGCCTGCGCGACGAATACACGCGCTGGCAGCGTTATGGCGGCGACATGTCGGTGCTGCTGTTCGATCTCGATCACTTCAAGAAGATCAACGACCAGTTCGGCCACGGCGTCGGCGATACGGTGCTGCGCGTGATGGCGCAGCGGGTCGCCGAGGTGGTGCGGGCGCAGGACACGTTCGGGCGTTTCGGCGGCGAGGAATTTGCGTTGCTGCTGCCCTGTACGCCGCTCGAGGATGCGATGCGCGTTGCGGAAAAGATCCGCTGCACGATCGCCGATACGCCGGTCGAAGTGCAGGGCACGAGCGTGCCGGTGACGGCGAGCGTCGGCGTCGCGACGGCGCGCGCGGGCGTGCCGGCGTATGACGTGCTCATCAACGAAGCCGACGCGGCGCTCTACAGCGCGAAGCGGCAAGGGCGCAATCGCTCGGTGGCGTTCGTCTGAGGGGCGGCGTTTCTGCGCTTGTGGGGTATCGCGTACCGGGCCATGTACGATGCGGTATGGTCGTGCGCCCGGATGAGCTTTTGGTTGTGCCCGGCTTCCGGCCCCGTATTCGCCCGCGATTCTGCGGCATCTTACAAACGTTGATATACTTTTCGCCGTTTCCGGCGTCCCTGCCGGGTGTTTCGCGCGTGTCCGCGCGCGCGGGCCGCTTACCCTGCGGGTAGGCATTAAAACTTCTTGAACGCCTTTCAGCGGGCGCCTCCAGCGGAGATCGTCTTGGCTGTTTCCAATCTTGTCGTGGACGATACAGAAATCGACGCCGCTGCCGCCACATCCGGCAGCTCGTTCTATGTCGCAATGCGCATCCTGCCGGCCGCGCAGCGCGACGCGATGTATCAGGTCTACGCTTTCTGCCGCGCTGTCGACGACATCGCCGACAGCGATCTGCCGCGCGCCGAACGCGCCGCCGCGCTGGAGCGCTGGCGCGCCGGCATCGACGCGTGCTACGCCGGCGCGCCGCGCGCTTCGTTGCGCGCGCTGACGCGGCACATTCATACGTTTCATCTGCAACGCGAGGATTTTCACGCGATGATCGACGGCATGGCGATGGACGCCGCCGCCGACATCTGCGCGCCCGACGAAGCCACGCTCGATCTTTACTGCGACCGCGTGGCGAGCGCGGCGGGCCGTCTGTCGGTGAGGATATTCGGGATGCAGGACGAGCCGGGCCGCTTGCTCGCGCACCATCTGGGCCGCGCGCTGCAACTGACCAACATCCTGCGCGATATCGACGAAGACGCCGGCATCAACCGCTGCTATCTGCCGCGTGAATTGCTGGCGCGCGAAGGCATTGCGGTGGAAAGCCCGGTGCAGATCGCCGACGACCCGTCGCTGCCGCGCGTTTGTGCGACGCTCGCCGAGCGCGCCAAGGAACATTTCGCCGCCTCCGACGCGATCATGAACCGCGAGCCGCGCAATCAGGTGCGCGCGCCGCGCATCATGTCGGGCGTCTATCGCGTGCTGCTCGATCGCACGCTCGATCGCGGCTTCGACATTCCGCGGACGAAGGTCAGCAAGCCGCGTCTGCGCATGCTGTGGATCGTCGCGCGTTACGCGTTCTTCTGACCTGATGCAAAAGCTCGTACATGTGGTCGGTGCAGGCCTCGCCGGCCTCGCCGCCGCAGTGCAATTGCAGCGGCGCGGCGCGCAAGTCGTGCTGCACGAAGCCGCTGACCAGGCGGGCGGCCGCTGCCGTTCGTACTACGACGCCAAGCTGGGAGCGACCCTCGACAGCGGCAATCACATGCTGCTGTCAGGCAATCTCGCGACGCTTAACTACACGCGGGCAATCGGCGCCGTCGACGAACTGATCGGCCCGGCTAAGCCCGACTACCCGTTCGTGGATCTCGCGACGCAAGCGCGCTGGACCGTGCGGATGTCGCCGGGACGCCTGCCGTGGTGGATTTTCGATCCGAACGCGCGCGTGCCGAACACCGGGCCGGGCGAGTACCTGGCGCTTTTACCGCTGCTGTTCGCCAAGCCCGGACGCAGTCTCGCGCAGACCATGCGCTGCAATGGCCCGTTGTGGGACCGCTTGCTGCGGCCGCTGTTGCTCGCGATGCTGAACGTCGAGCCGCGCGAAGCGTCGGCGGAACTCACGGGCGCGATGGTGCGCGAAACGCTGCTCGCCGGCGGCCTGGCGTGTCGCCCTCTGGTGGCGCGCAACGGACTCGGCAGCGCGTTCGTCGATCCGGCGTTGCGGCTGTTGCAGCACGGCGGCGCGGCGATCCGGCTCGGCTCGCGCCTGAAAGACATTGCGTTTGCCGCGGACAACGGCCGCGTGCAGGCACTGAATTTCGCGGACGAGACTATCGCGATCGAAGCGAATCACGCCGTGATTCTCGCGGTGCCGCCGCAGATCGCACAGACGCTCGTGCCCGGCGTGCGCACGCCGAATCGCTTCGCGGCGACGCTCAACGTGCACTTCGCGGTCGAGCCGTCGTTCGGCTTGCCGCCGATCACGGGGCTGCTGAACGCGACGGCCGAATGGCTGTTTGCGTTCGACGGCCGCCTGTCGGCGACTGTCTATGCCGCTGAACGCCTGCTCGACACGCCGCACGAAGCGCTGGCGAAAACCGTCTGGGCCGAAGTGGCCCAAGCCGCCAATTTGCCGGTCGAGCCGATGCCGGCCTGGCAAGTCACGCTGGAAAAACACGCGACATTCGCCGCGCTGCCGGATCAGGAAACGCTGCGTCCCGGCACGCGCACTCGCTGGAACAATTTGATGCTCGCGGGCGACTGGACGGCCACCGGCCTGCCCGCGACGATCGAAGGCGCGGTCCGCTCCGGCCAGAAGGCCGCGGACACGCTGCTGAATCAACCGATGGAACGCCGATGAACGACTTATCCCAAGCCCAGCAGTTGGGCGCCGTCCTGCCTGAATTCGCCGCCGGGCCGGCGCTCGACGCGCCCGCCGCTGCGCCGCAAGTGCCCGCAGCGACCGATGCGTCGCTCGACGCCGCGATCACGCGCGCGACCGATGCGATTCTCGCCGCGCAGAAACCCGACGGCCACTGGGTCTACGAACTCGAAGCCGACGCGACGATTCCCGCCGAATACGTGCTGCTGGTTCACTATCTCGGCGAAACGCCGAACGTGGAGCTGGAGCAGAAGATCGCGCGCTATCTGCGCCGCATCCAGTTGCCCAACGGCGGCTGGCCGCTCTTCACCGACGGCGCGCTCGACATCAGCGCGAGCGTGAAGGCGTACTTCGCGCTGAAGATGATCGGCGACCCCGTCGACGCCGAGCACATGGTCCGCGCGCGCGAGGCGATTCTCGCGCACGGCGGCGCGGAACACGCGAACGTGTTCACGCGGATTCTGCTCGCGCTGTTCGGCGTGGTGTCGTGGCGCGCGGTGCCGATGATGCCCGTCGAAATCATGCTGTTGCCCATGTGGTTTCCGTTCCATCTGTCGAAGGTGTCGTACTGGGCGCGGACCGTGATCGTGCCGTTGCTGGTGCTGAACGCGAAGCGGCCCGTGGCGCGCAATCCGCGCCGCGTGCGCATCGACGAATTGTTCCGCGGCGCGCCGGTCAACACCGGTATGCCGGCGCGGGCGCCGCATCAACATGTCGGCTGGTTCCGCTTTTTCCGTGGCGTGGACGTGGTGCTGCGCGCGGTCGACGGCTTGCTCCCGCAAGCGACGCGCGAGCGCGCGTTGCGCGCGGCGGTGGCCTTCGTCGATGAACGGTTGAACGGCGAAGACGGCCTCGGCGCGATTTTCCCCGCAATGGCCAACTCGGTGATGATGTATGACGTGCTCGGCTATCCGGCCGATCATCCGAACCGCGCGATTGCGCGCCAGTCGATCGAAAAGCTGCTCGTTATCAAGGATGACGAAGCATATTGCCAGCCCTGTCTTTCGCCGGTATGGGACACGTCGCTCGCCGTGCATGCATTGCTCGAAACCGGCGAGGCGCGTGCGGAACAGTCCGCCGAACGCGGGCTCGCGTGGCTGCGTCCGCTGCAGATTCTCGACGTGCGTGGCGACTGGATCTCGCGCCGTTCGAACGTGCGGCCTGGCGGCTGGGCGTTCCAGTACAACAACGCGCACTACCCCGACGTCGACGATACGGCAGTGGTCGTGATGGCGATGCATCGCTCGGCGGCGCTCACGCAATCGGACGTCGACCGCGAAGCCATTGCGCGCGCGCGCGAATGGGTGGTCGGCATGCAGAGCAGTGATGGCGGCTGGGGTGCGTTCGAGCCGGAAAACACGCAGTACTACCTGAACAACATTCCGTTCTCCGATCACGGCGCCTTGCTCGATCCGCCGACCGCGGACGTATCGGGCCGCTGCCTGTCGATGCTCGCGCAACTCGGCGAACTGCCGCAAGGCAGCGAGCCGTCGCAGCGCGCGTTCGCCTACATGCTGAAGGAGCAGGAGTCGGACGGCAGCTGGTACGGCCGCTGGGGCCTGAACTACATCTACGGCACGTGGACGGCGCTGTGTTCGCTGAACGCCGCCGGCATGCCGCACGACGACCCACGCATCAAGCGCGCGGTGCAGTGGCTGCTGTCGATCCAGAACGAAGACGGCGGCTGGGGCGAGGGCGGCGAGAGCTACAAGCTCGACTACCGCGGCTACGAGCGCGCGTCGAGCACGGCGTCGCAAACAGCGTGGGCGCTGATGGGCTTGATGGCCGCGGGCGAGGTCAATCACGAAGCGGTGACGCGCGGCGTCGCCTATTTGCAGCGCGAACAGCGCGAGCATGGCCTGTGGGACGAAACACGTTTCACCGCCACCGGTTTCCCGCGCGTCTTCTATCTGCGCTATCACGGCTATCGCAAGTTCTTCCCGCTGTGGGCGCTGGCGCGTTTCCGTCATCTGAAGCGCAACGGGCTCACGCGCGTCGCGGTCGGGATGTAACGGATGCCTCGTTCGACAACGCCGTCAGCCGATGCGGGCGGCAGCACGTTGCCCGTGATCTTCGTGACGGGGATGGCGTTCGAAGCGCGCATCGCGCGCGGCCACGGCGTCGAGGTGGTCTACGCGGCGCGCGCCGATTTGCTCGAGCGCGCGTTGAGCGCGGCGGTCGCGCGCGGCTGTTCGGGGATCGTCAGTTTCGGCACGGCGGGCGGTTTGGCGCCGGATCTGGAGCCGGGCACGCTGATCGTCGCCGAGGCGGTCGAGGGGCCGTTTGGACGTCTGCAGACCGATCGGCAATGGGCTGACAGGCTCGCCGCCGCTCTGGCGACAGGGCCGCTGGCGGCGCGTCTACGGCGCGGCCTCGTGGCCGCCGTCACCGCACCCTTGATCACCGCGGATGACAAACGCGTGCTGCATCGCTCGACCGGCGCTTTGGCCGTGGATATGGAATCGCACATTGCCGGCGCGACGGCCGCCGCGCACGGCGTGCCGTTCGCCGTGTGCCGCGCGATCGTCGATCCGGCGTGGCGCACGCTGCCTTCCGCCGCCACCGCCGGTCTGCGTGACGACGGCAGCACGGCGCTCGCGCCGATTCTGCGGGAATTGATGCGGCAGCCGTCGCAGATTCGGGCACTGATCCAGGTCGCCGCCGATGCGCGGGCCGCGCGGACTTCACTGGTGCAGGCCCGGCGAGCGATGGACGAGGCCGGCGCGTTGCTGCTGGCCACCGGCTGAAGCGGCTCCAGTTTTTTCCACTTTCGCGGGGCGCCCATGCTGGGCACCCCCACGGCGCATTGCGCGCCGCCTCCGAATCGTTATTGCGTGACCGGCGCCGGGGCCGGCTGTTTGCCGCCGGCCGGCGCCGCCGTCCCTGAAGCGCCCGCGGGTGCCGCAGCCGGCGCCGCCGGCGTTACCGCCGCCGCGCCGCTGGCGGGCGCAGGCGCTTCGCCAGGGTCCGTGTAGTTGGGCGCGGCCGCCGGCACGCCTGCCGGGGCGCCCGTGGCGCTTCCTCCTGAGGCTGCGTTCGGGGCTTCCGCCGCCTCGCCTGGGTCCGAGTAGTTCGGCAGACCGGCGGGCGCACCGGCGGCCGCGCCCTTGGCAGGGATCGCCGGCGTGCCGGTATCGCCCTGGTCCTCATATTCCGGCAGCGGCTCGGCGTTGTCACTCGTGCCGCGCAGACGCGCCCGGCGTTGCTGCGTATAGGCGTCGCGCACGAACGAGTACTTGTCCAGCGCGGCCTGTTGCAGCAGATCGGTCGCACCCAACAGGTCGGAACGCACGCTCACGAACTGCAGCACGTACAGCGGATTGCGCTCCGCTGGCTCGATGTAGTTCAACGGATTGAACTTCACATCGACCACGAGACCCATGCTGTCACGCACCGTGCTCGGGCCGAACAGCGGCAGCACGAGGTACGGGCCCGACGGAATGCCCCAGTGGCCGAGCGTCAGGCCGAAGTCCTGATGATGCTTCGGCAGGCCGGCCGGCGTCGCCCAGTCGAGCAGGCCGCCCAGGCCGAAAGTCGAGTTGAACGCAAAGCGGATGATGTCTTCGGTCGCGTCGGTGATCTTCAATTGCAACAGGGCGTTCGCGGCGTTGCTCAGGTCGCCCAGGTTCGAGAAGAAGTTGCTCACCGCCGTGCGCAGCGGCCGCGGCGTGACCTTCTGATAGCCCTTCGCAACCGGGACGGCGACGTAGCGGTCCACGCCGTCGTTGAAGTTGAATACAGCCCGGTTCACCGGTTCGAACGGGTCGCCCGGCTTGCGGTCGGGACCGGTCGCGCAGCCCGAGATCAGACCGGTGGCGGCGAGCGCCAGCACGGTGGTACGCAGCTTCATTCTCATATTCCTTTGTGCTTCGCGCGACGGGGGCGCGGCTTGCCCATCAGCACGGGTTGGAATACCACCGCGCCGATCAGTGTGCAAAACAACGAGAGCGCCAGCAGGCGTCCCATACTCGAGGTCCCCGGATGGTGCGACAGCCAGAGGCTGCCGAATGCCGTCGCCGTGGTCGCCGCGCTGAACAGCACGGCGTGCGTGAGGCTCGACTGCAAGAGGCCCGTCTGGCCGTTGCGCCATGCCATCACGAAGTAGATCTTGAATGCTACGCCGACGCCCAGCATGAGCGGCAACGCGATGATATTCGCGAAGTTCAGCGGCATGCCGAACACCACGCACAACTCCAACGTGACGAGCGCCGACACCAGCAGCGGCACCAGCGTGCGCAGCATGTCGCCGAGCCGCCGCAGGGCGATCCACAGCAGGATTGCGATCGACAGCAGCGCCCAGCCCGCCGCCTGCAGGAACGCCTTGATGATCGTATCGGCCGAATGCAGGATCGAAATCGGCCCGCCGATCGCGTCCGGCTCCGCCTTTTTCACCGCATGGGCGAAGCGGGCGAGCATCGCGTCGTCGTTCGGATCGGCGCCGGCCTGCACCTTCGGCGCGATGTCGACGAGCGCGCGGCCGTCCTTCGAGACCCAGCCCGCGGAGATTTCCTTGGGCAGATTCTCGCGGGTGATCTCGGTCGGCTGCAGCAGATTCTCCAACTGCCTGAGCGCAATGCGCAACGGCTCGGACATCGCGGTTTCGGCGCGGTCGCGCATGGGGGCGTCGGCGGCGGCCAGCTTTTGCAGCGTCGCCGACAGATGCCTGGCTTCGGCGGCGCCGGGGCCCGGATGGTCGTCGGCGGCGAGCGCGAGCTGATTCGACGCGCGCTTTAACGCCGCGACGCGCAGCGCGTCCGTGGCTTGCGGCGCGGGCGTCTGCTGCAACGCCGGCAACAGTTGCTGCGCGGCGCTCGCGATCAGCATCAGCTTTTGCTGCTGCTCGGTGGGGATGAAGGTGTCGAGCGTGGTGACGCGGCCCACGTCCGGCAGCGTGCGCAGATAGGCGGCCATGCGGTCGGCGTCGGCTTGCGAAGACGCGAGCGCATGCACGTTGTTGACCGCGGCTTCCGGCGAATCCTTCAGCGAGAGCAGCGTCGCCATGGATTCCGTATGCGGGTCCTTCAGATGCAGCGGGTTGAAGTCGAAACGCAAATGCGTGAGCAACGGCGTTGCGCCGATCACGAGGATCAGCGTACCGATCAGCACCGGCTTGCGGTGCTGATCGAGGAAATCGTCGACGGGAGCAAGTTGCTTGAAGCCCGGCGAAGCGGGTTCGCCCGGCGGGTTGAAGACTTTCAGCAGCGCGGGCAGCAGCGTCATGTTGGTGAAGTACGCGACGAACATGCCGACGCCCGCGATCTCGCCCAGTTCCGACACGCCGCGATAAGCCGTCGGCAGGAACGAGAAGAAGCTCAATGCGACGGCGACCGCCGCGAGCGTGAGCGGCACGCCGATGCTGAGCGACGTATGCATGAGGGCGGCGGAAAGGCGGTCGTCGCGATTGCGCTCCTCACGATACTTGACGCCGAACTGCACGCCGAAATCGACCCCGAGTCCGACGAACAACACCATGAAGGCGACCGAGATCATGTTGAGCGCGCCCACCATCATCAGGCCGAGCGCGGCGGTGATCGCGAGCCCGACGAACAGCGTGATGAACACGGCGGCGATCATGCGGCCCGAACGCAGCGCGAGCCACAAAATGATCAGCACGACGACGAAAGTGCCGATGCCGTTGAGCACCGCGCCATCTTTGACGGAGGCGAATTCTTCGTCGGCGAGCGGCTGTTCGCCGGTCAGACGGACCGTGGCGCCGTAGCGCGAGTCGAGGTGCAGCGAGGCGGCGGTGTCGCGGATCGCCTTCGACGCGGTCGCGCCCGGCTCCAGCGCGTCGTAATTCACGACCGGCTGCACGACGACGAAAGCGCGCGCCGGATTCGTAGCGGCGCTCTTGTCGACCAGCGCGCGCCACGAGAACGCCGCCGGCAGGCCGGCCAATACGCGATCCAGCGTGGTCGCGCTTTGCGACAGCAGGTGGCTCATGTCGGCGAGCTTCACCTGACCGAGCTGAAGCGGCAGCAACAGGCTCGTGGTGAGCGTGCCGGCGAGGCCGGTCAGGCTCGGATCGTGGGCGAGGGCGTTGACGAGCGGGCGCGACTGAACGAGTTGCGAAGTGGTCGAAAGGACTTCATCGGTTGACGGGAACAACAGGCCGTTGTGTTCGAAGAACGGACCGCCCGCCGGCTGCGAAACCGCCACGAACTCCTTCGGATCGGCTTTGAGCGCGGCGGTCAGCGCGTTGGCGGCGGCGTCGGCGAATTCCGGGGCGCGCGCTTCGACTACCACCAGCACGGTGTCGCCTCGATCCGGGAAGGCCTGGTCCATGGCGTGTTCGAGCGACGACCATTGCTTGTCGGTTTCGATGAGACGGCTGATGTCCGTGTTGATCTTGAAGTGATGAGCGACGTAGATGCCGCTCAAAACGGCGAGCACGAGCGACAGGGCGATGATCCGTAGCGGATGACGCACCGAATAGGCGACGAGACGGACAATAGATGACTTCAGCATGTAGGCGAAACGGGCCTTATCGCGGATGTTGTTTTTGACGAAAGAGCACAAGTATACAGAGCCGGAGCGATCTGGCTCATGTTCGGCAGCAACGGCTGTCAAGCCGGGCAGCAAGCCGAGGCAGCAAACGCGGCTCCCGGTCGGGCCATGCGGGGCGGGAACGCAATCTCGGTATACTGGTCTATCCTGCTTTCGCCGCGGACTTGCGAGCCTCGCGGCGCTGACTTCTTCCAGTTTTGGCGAGCGTATGAAACGTTATCTGTCTGCTTTTCTGGCTGCGGCCGTGGTGTCCACGGCGGCCTATGCGCAAAGCGCGCCCGACGCGTTGGTAAAGAGTGCCGTCGAGGGCACGGTGAGCGCGATGAAGGCCGATCCGCAGGCGCGCGGCGGCGATATGGCGAAGATCACCCAACTGGTGGAAACCCGATTCGTGCCGGCAACGGACTTTCAGCGCACCACGCGCATCGCCGTTGGCAAGGCCTGGAGCACCGCGACGCCCGAGCAGCAAAAGCAGTTGTATGAGCAATTCACGTTGCTGCTCGTGCGCACTTACGCTTCCTCGCTTTCGCAACTGCGCGATCAGGACGTGAAGTTCAAGTTCTTGCCGGCCAACGTTCCCGCGGGCGCCAAGGACGTCGTGGTGCAGTCGCACGTGATCAGCAACGGCGGCGATGACGCCATCGACTACCGGCTGACCAAGGGTCCCTGCGGCTGGAAGATTTACGACATCAACATGATGGGCGCCTGGCTGATTCAGGTCTATCAAACGCAGTTTGCCGATCAGCTTTCCAAGGGCGGGGTCGACGGGCTGATCAAGTTCCTGACCGCGCACAATGCGCGCGGCGCGGGTTAAGCGCCCTGGTTGCTTTTAATAGAAAAAAGCGCGGTGGCAATCGAAGCCACCGCGCTTTTTAGAAAGCGTACAAGGGGCGGCGCGAAACCGCCCCAAAACCAGCTCAGTGTGCCGTAGCCGCCTGCACCTTCTTGCCCTTGCCGGTGCGCTGAATCTCTTCCAGCTTGATCTCGACGTGGCGGGAAAACACATAATCGGCGGGACGTTGCTTGTCCAAGGGAATGTCCTTGGTAAACGCGCCTGAAGTCTTCGGGCCGCGCAGGCTCACCTTCAACGCCTTCAGCGGATGCGCCACCGTATCCATCACGGCGGTTGCTTCGAAGCCGCAGTGCACCATGCAGTCGGCGCACTTCTCGTAGTTGCCCGTGCCGTACTTTTCCCACTCCGTGGTTTCCATCAATTCCTTGAAGGTCTTCACGTAGCCTTCGCCGACCAGATAGCACGGCTTCTGCCAGCCGAACACGGTGCGCGCCGGGTTGCCCCAGGGCGTGCATTCGTACGTCTGATTGCCGGCCAGGAAGTCGAGGAACATCGCCGACTGGCTGAACGACCAGTTCTTGCCGTTGTTGCCGCGCTTGAAAATCTCGCGGAACAGGTGTTTGGTCTTGTCGCGGTTCAGGAAGTGCTGCTGATCCGGCGCGCGTTCATACGCATAGCCCGGCGAAACGGTGATGCCGTCCACGCCCATCGGACCGACCGTGTCGAAGAACGCGGCCACGCGCTCCGGCACCGCGTCGTTGAACAGCGTGCAATTGATGTTCACGCGGAAACCACGGCGCTTGGCTTCCTTGATCGCGGCGACCGCCTTCTCGTAGACGCCGTCTTGCGACACCGAGTGATCGTGCATCTGCTGATCGCCATCCAGGTGGACCGACCAGACGAAGTACGGATTCGGCTCGTAGTCGTCCATTTTCTTTTCCATCAGCAGCGCGTTCGTGCACAGGTACACGAACTTCTTGCGCGCGATGATGCCCTTCACGATCTGCGGCATTTCCTTGTGCAGGAGCGGTTCGCCGCCTGCGATCGACACCACCGGCGCGCCGCATTCGTCGACCGCGCCCAGGCATTCTTCAAGCGACAGACGCTGATTCAGGATGGGATCCGGATAGTCGATCTTGCCGCAGCCATTGCAGGCGAGATTGCAGCGGAACAGCGGCTCCAGCATCAATGCGAGCGGGTAGCGTTTGTTGCCTGAGAGATGCTGACGCATGATGTATGCGCCGACCCGGACTTTCTGTAGCAGCGGAATAGACAAGACGTCCTCCTTAAACTTCGCGTGCAGCGAGTGGTTGCATCAGCTTCGATGGCAACTTGAATTCGACTTTTTCTTCACGGCCCGCCATCGTCGTGACATCGACGGGCCCCAATGCGCTCAGCGCATCGATCACGTTCTTCACCATCTCTTCCGGCGCCGAAGCGCCCGCCGTGATGCCGACGGTCTGCACGTTGGCAAACCATTCCGGCTTCACTTCCGAACCGTCGGCGACGAGATAACTCGCCACGCCGCTTTCGCTGCCGATCTCGCGCAGCCGGTTCGAGTTCGAACTATTGGTTGCGCCCACCACGAGCAGCACGTCGACCTGCTTGCTCAACTCGCGCACCGCAGCCTGGCGGTTTTGCGTGGCGTAGCAGATATCGCGCGTATCAGGACCGACGATGTCGGTAAAACGGCGCAGCAGGGCATCGATGATGCCACGTGTGTCATCCACCGACAGCGTGGTCTGCGTGACGTAAGCGAGCGGCGTGTCGAGCGGCAGGTCCAGGTGCGCGACTTCGGCTTCGCTCTGCACCAGCAGCACCTTGCCGGGGATCTGGCCGATCGTGCCTTCCACTTCCGGATGCCCGGCATGGCCGATCAGAATCAGCGTGCGGCCCGCGCTCACATACTGGCGCCCTTGCACGTGCACCTTGGTGACGAGCGGACAGGTCGCGTCGAGCACGTCGAGGCCGCGTGCTTCCGCGTCGCGTTCGACTGTTTGCGCGACACCGTGAGCGCTGAAGATCGCCACGGCGCCTTGCGGCACTTCATCGAGTTCCTCGACGAAGCGCGCGCCTTT
>WNGR01002110.1_pt1 | contig 21928 bp, 28 predicted proteins | sample 5407581 | NCBI WGS metagenome assembly WNGR01 (sample SAMN13153383, study PRJNA577476) | soil metagenome | isolation source: 80 cm soil or saprolite under Garry oak tree replicate 2 | place: USA:California | collected 2016-06-15
GCATTAGGTAGCATGATTACAAAAGCCGCCCAGGAACCTAACCAGCAACGCAGAAGCATCTTGCGGCTCTGTTTTGAACGAACGTTCGTGGCCACCCATGGAGGAAAGCGATCGAGAAGTGACCGTTCAGGTTGGGATGGTGGAGCTGGTACGGATTCGACCCGAGAAGGATTTGGGGAAGAAACTTCAAAAGAGGGTGTTTTGGGCTTTGAAGACATGAAGCTTGAAGAGGAGAGAAAGCGCCCACACGCTTCTGAAATAATGAACTCAGACGCAAAGACTGCCCCCGTGATTGAACGGAACGTTGAATGTTGAACGTCGTTGAACACGCGAACCGACTCGGAATCCCCTTCGCCTAATTTTTGTTGTTCTGATTGTCCACCTCTCGATCGAAAATACAGAAACCAAGACAGAAACACTCTTTGATGTTTATGAACTCTACGAAATAATGCGCACTATTACGAATACTACAACATCTACAGTACTAGTTGATATTCTCGGACGTGTCGTTGCAGTCGAATGGCTTCGGGTTCTCGACCTACTGTGATGTCATCGTTCCCTGGGCTGTCCAAATTCAAATATTCTAGTAGTGGGAACTGAGATCAGATCGATGAATCTCGATGAATGGCTTTGTGATGTGAGTACAATCATTCGGTGTCTTCAGCCCTTCTTTATGATGGGACAAATGGGACAAACAGAAATGCCATTCGTGCGCTTGCAATATATATTCATTGTCTGTCTTTGACGTGAACAGGAGAAAGCCACGAGGAAGAAAATGTGGATGTCAATGAAACCTTGTGTTTGAAAGGAAAGCAAAAAAGAGGCCTGCTGAAATCGTACACCTACGACATCCCCCCCCAAAAAAAAAAGTGTTGGGGGGGGGAACAAGGGCGACGAAGAATAGCCAGCTCAGTATTGAGGTTGAAAACAGTAAATGGAGCAAGGAGAAGCACGCTTTGGGGAAAAACAGGAACCCTCGGAGGACACGTTTGTCTTCAGCGTTATCTCACTGCTACATACAGAACCGATTAGAAAGCCCCTTCAGCGTACGATGGGTATATGAAGAAAAACCCAGAGTTTGCTACCCTGGAGTAAGTACTGCATAACACATGAACCAAATAACTGATTCTCGGGTCCCAAACTTTTTACATGTTGAGGCATACGGATGGATCTATCAAAATGTGTAAAGAATGAAAAAAGAATCAAAGCCCGGAATAAGCCCAGTTGCGCGTGATAGTGCCAAATGCTTCCGAGGTTGCTTGTCTTTACTGGGCCCTCGCCGTCATATCGTCTTACGCCCTGCTGGGATTGAGCGACATGATCCGTGATTAATGCTGACACTTCGGAAATGATACGAATATCCAGAACACTCGTTGATATTCGGTCACTTGCCATCACGCGCGACTTCGGTATGGCAAAGGGTGCGGGGATGGCATGGTTGCCATAAGCTTGTCACGGAGATTATTGTACCGGGACGGGCTCACCCGCCACATTCTCGGAGATCGTCGTGGCGCCCTCTTGGGATACCGGGACCTTTAATCCGGAGCGCTTCGGGGCGCTGCGGGTGATTTGGGTTGAGGAACGGGGTTAAAAAGGTACTGTAAAGTACGAACAGGGATTCGACAGCGAGACGAACATTGGTAAATGTACTGCGCACACCGAGGTTTGGTGATATGAAAGTCGAGATCTGGGTAAAGGGGAAGTAAAAGGTGTGTCCCAGCGCCCAGCAGTGGCTGCGACCGCAACTCCGTCGCGTCACGCTCACGGATCACCGGGACGGGCAGATGCGGAGGTACGTAAACCAACAAAGGAAAACCGGGCAGGATACATGAGCCCCAACCTTCCATCCTCTCTGGACACCAGGTAACTCCCCCACAGACGTGAAGGCAGGATGTCCAAGCCTGAGCTTTCCTCGTCTCGATCCCCTGAGTCCCGCGACACAGGTAGGAGGGCACCAAATACCTCTCGCGCTTCGAGCTTTGTCCATGCGGTCTGGGACTTCATACGCCCCCAGCCATGGGTGATAAATAATATCCGTCAGAGGAGGTCACAAAAGCTCCTCTTTCGGTCATGGCTCCCAGGTTGGGCTGCGCTCATCATGATGCTTCCCCACACCTCGCTTCGAACTATTGGGAATCTGTGCGTGGAATCGGTTTTCTTTATGCACACTTCTTTGGGTTGATGGTGCGCATACACCTCTAGTGCGTATTTTGGGATGCTTTTCTCCGTGTTTGTCCCCCCTATGTTTCCGGTGCAAATTTACCTAGTCGTAAGTGCTACTTCGAGAGCCTGACTCCGTAACCTGGTTCGCTTTGTCTTACTTCAGGACAGGTTATCGTACAATCATTGCTCGGTTTGCTGCTTGGTTGGGGCATCGGGGCTGCTGGAATGAAGGCGGCTCTTGCTGTGCGTTCTGAACTTCACGTTGAATCGACCTTGCAGAAGGCCGCCTATAGGTCAGTCACTCAGGTCACGTATCGTCGGCATGCGGCATTTGATCTGACCTTTTATGCAGTTTCGGAGGTTCTGTAAATCCAGATCAACTCTATAAACTCGAAGTCTTTCAAGGTCATTTTTTGGACGCCAAGTCAGTTGGTGTTCTGAAATGTGTTATTTCATCTGACATTCCCGACAGGTCTTCAGTTATGTTTGGTGTTTTTCTGGGCTTTGGTGTCATGATATTTGCCCTCGTTCGCGCATACAGCCCACCGTTGATATTCTTTTCGATCTTTGGTACCATTGCCATTGATATTTTCTGCGTACGTGTTTATCTCTTATTTCCATCCACGTACATCCAAGTGTTATTCTCTCAGGCTATCGGTCCGCTCTACCCTTTTGCAAATTACAAAATCCTCAACAGTGTTCTCATCGCTTCATCTGCCTATTGCGCAATGGCGCTCGTTTGTTGTTTTGTTTTCTTCCCGGAGACTGTGAACTACGCATACCTCGGCTTGTTATCCACAACTCTCGGCAAGGTCAAGGCAATGCTTATTTCGCAAGAGGGTTTGCTAGCACCGAATCCTGGCGATTTTGGGCTGGGGAGTCCGAAATTGAAGGTGCTAGCGGGGGATCGTGTCGCCCTTATGACAATGTATCAGACTCGTGAGTACCGTCTTCTCTTCTTACACTGATGTTCACCGTTTCGTTTTCAGTGAAAGGGTTGACGATTCACCTTCAAAGTGAATTCAGCTACGGCCGCTGGGGCGGTGATGATGTATTTGGCCTTACGGATCCACTTCTTGCAGTCGTCTCGCGGCTCAGTACGCATCATGACCTAGCTTCAGAAGTTCCACCCTAATACTTGCGCAGACGGATTGTTAAGCTTCGCCAAGCACCTCCGTGAGCTGCCGTCCCCACCCGAGGCGTTCGCCTTTATGCCCGCACCTGAAATCGTTTCTTCCGACACACACCTCCTGCACCACGTCTTCAATCCGGATGTAACACGTGAATCCACCTTGAAAGTCACGCTTGCTGAGGTGCTTCCACACGTGCGTGACGCGACGGCCGAACTCCGTGCCGCAACTATCGAGGCGGTCGCATCCGTCCAGGACTTGATCAATGCGGTTAACAGCGACCGGCTCTTTTCACGGTCTGTGCCCACAGGTCCGCTGGAAGAGCGTCTCGATGCAGCTAGTGAGAAGCTACGCGCAGCACTGGATGGTTTCAAGGAGCACGGCACAGAGGGCATCCTCGGCGCTTACGGACACAAGCCTCGTGGGGACATGCCACTAAGAAGTCTCTATCTCGGATATGTGTTCGGCGGAACCACCGTAATACTTGGGGAGGTTGTGCTCACTCTCGTTCAAATGACGGCTGAGACGAGCGCGCGAAGACGAAGGGCCCGCCTATGGGGACCCTCAAGTCTGAAGCACTTTGTGAATTCGGTTCTCAAGCAGCGCCGTCAAAACGAGGAACGGGCTTTCTGTGGGGAGGAGCACGAATCCTACACGGATGAAGAAGACATTCAGGAACAAGAGTACCGTGAGTCTACCATCAGTCACTAATTGATATTGAGGTGAACCAGTGCGTAGATCTTGATCCGGACAGCCACCCACCAACGAACTTCTTCCAGAAGTTCATGAATTTGCTGCATCATATCTTGAAGTGGACAAAGACTGCGGAGGCTCTTGTGCGTACACGACCTCGTCTTTACCTTGTAAAGATACTGATATGGTGACTGAAAGTTCGTATTTCGATATGTGCTCCTCAGTATTTTGCTATGGCTCCCTGCCGTGTTCGAGAACAGTGCTCGTACGTGTCGTCTAGCGTTCCCTCTACTTAGCGACTGACTACCTCGCGTAGATTTCTATTACGTCAACAAGGGTATTTGGTAAACTACTTCCACTGGTCTCGGCATTGATACGTTTACTGATGCTATATCAGGGCTCTGATCATGGCTCAGACCATCTTGACGGTCTACGCAGGTGACCAGGTGTATAAGTGGGTGGTTTTTGTCGTTTCACCTTGCACGTTGGCCCTGATGCGCCTTCACACAGCTACGTGGTTCGATTAGTGTGCACATTTTTAGGATTAATCACAGCTCTGCTCATCTGGTATATTGGTAGGTGCATTCGTACAACACACATCCGTGGCATAGTTAATCCGAGAGTGTAGGGAATGGCAGTGGAAATGGTAGCCCGTATGGAGTGGCTGCCAGCTATGCAGTGCTCTCAGTGCCTGTCGTGTTCATCAGGTTGTTCGCTCCCGCGCAATATCTGCAAGGCGTGATTTTAGGTTGTGTGCGTATATAATTTTGCTCGACTCGCGGCTCGTCCCCAGCTCACTCTGGATTAGATCACCGTAACACTGATCATAGGATACTCATGGATCGACGGCCATCTGCCAGTACTTTCTAATCCCGGTATTGGTTGGCACGCTGCATGGCGTCGGTGGACCCTCGTCATGATTGGTACGCGGCTTTGTCCTTTTTATGCTGACTGCACTCCTTACCCGGGGGTATTATAGGCTGCGGAGCTTCTTTCATTATCATGATGCTCCCGCCCAAGTCGGGGCGCAAAGCCGTACGCTTGCGCGCAGCCAAATCGATCAGTGCTCTTGGCCATGTCTACACCTCGCTCATGTCTGCCTGGATCACAGAAAGAGATGCGGGGAAGGATGTTTCGTTCACGGACAATGATTGGGTCGTGGCGTTCAGAGGACGACTTATCGCTGTCACGCTCCAAATTTTCGCCGGAAAGCAGCAGCTGATGTTTGCATCCTGGGAAGGAAATATTCGCGGGCGCTGGCCACAGGACGAGTATGCCAAACTAACAGAGATCCAAGAGGATATGATCGGTGTACTCGCTCAGGTATGTGGCTTTGAGGAAGACACGAGGACATACTGACAGTGGAAACTTGTCTACAGCTCGGTGGGGCGCTTTGGAAACTCGACACCAAGTGGAGATTGTCACTTTTGCATCACACCGTAGTGGTGGACCCGAACTTCGTACGCTATTCTCACGTCGTGCTGGTGAAATAAGGCCTTATTCTGTTTAAGATTTCCGACATTGTTTCTGTGTTTTCATCAGTGTCGCACTCTCTCCGCACGGGTGAACCCATGCACACTGTTCTTCCCCAGACCTTGTTGGATCGCTTGCTTCTCCATCACCACATTGGGGCGGTTGCGACTCCTGACCTTGACGGACATAAAGTGATCGGTCCGGATGAAATGCAATCGATTGACCACATGTTCTATACCTCTGCGGTCGTCGCCGTGTACCAGTTGATGCAGGTGCGTATCCCCTTTGTCTCTACCAAGCGTTGGTATTTATGGCGCGCATTATATGTAGTGCTTGGACGAACTACATGCCGTCACACGCAGACTATGCGGGGAGGTGCCGTTCCGCGGCTTCGAGAGATGGAACTTCTTGCACAAGTCACGGCGGGGAACCTACAGGAACACCCTCTCGCGACCAGATACTATCGTCGAGCGAGAACCGCTCATTGAGAACGAAAAAGTTGAGAATGAGGCTTAAGGTCTCATGCAGATCTCGTGGCTCAAGTCTTACGATACTTACGCGCGGACTGGTTACTGATGTGTTCATTTATATGATACGTTCTGATAAAATTATTGTGTAGCAATGGCGGTTCTTCGACATGGGACCTCCAGATTGAAGTAGGACGGATCGATTGATAACTATAACAAGTCAAAGTGTGTTGAATGCACTCAGGGCCTGGTGTCATGATGATCGGGTGCATCGTGCTGGCTAAGCTAAACCCGTACTGTCATACCGCAACAGATATGCAACAGATAGCTGGGACAAAAATGCGCGCAACCAAGGATGAGTCGGATGATGGAAGTTCCGAGGCGAAAGAGGAGTTCTTGGGCAGCGCATGCGCACCCCCGGGTTTACCTCCCTCAGGCTCAGGCCTCAGGCCTCAGGTTGCGTACTACGTTGTGCGTAGTATGACAGTCAGAGTTTGGACCGCATCCTGCAAACAGGTTGGAGCCATGATGTCATCGATGCCAAATTCGGCACTACACCCGGGCCCGCATTTAAAATAAAGTACATTATAGTCGAGCTTCAGACCGACTCAGTATCATGACACTAACATCTCACCATGACCACAAATCCGAATACCCGGACCTGGTTCAGTCAATACCTGTCAGGTTGTCCATATAGTAGCGTGTCTTCGCCCTCCGGCTCTCATAGTTCAGTCCAGGTCTCTCAGTCCGAATTGAAGAGCCACGAATTCAACCGTGCCACATTCACCGTCGATTTGACCGCTAAGAGAGCCCCTTGCAAGCCTACGAGAGAAACTTTAGGTGCTTGATCAACTCCGGGTTTATCATAACATCACTTATCTACTTTGCTTAAAAAAGGCGATTCGACGGACAACGCCCCGCGGCCCCCCCGCCAGGGTTTTACGAGGGCAAATCATATCGTATAGGCTCCTCACACGTTTTCTCAACATCATCGTCCGCGCTGCCAGAGAGTGCCTGACTTCCGCAGGCTACCTCAGCGATCTTCGGTTTCAATCTCATGGAGCCACAATGCGAGAAATAGTCGACTCAGAGAAGCCTTTGAAGCCCGATGTTTTGGGGCTTCTCCGCTCACCCACATCTCATCAGCAGAAGATTTCCTGGAAAGATGTCGTGATAATCATCGGAGTCAAGCGCAAGCGACTTGAGCAAATACAGTAATTGTCGACATATGCCCGCTGCTACCTCGGGGTTGATAGAAGACGCCCTTTCTCCATCGCTATCGCCTTCAACCACGAAAAGTTACAGATGCATTTTCTCGTTTTCCACTGCTCCGGTTTATCTTCCTCACGTCAGCTATCCCTCAATGAAGAGGCAGTATTTCAAAGCGTCGTCAAGCATATGATCGGAATCCTGTCGATTTTATACGAGGAAGCCTTCGGACTAGATATGACACGCTTCGATGATGTGTATCGCATCAACGACCATGACTATGAGATTGTGCGTACGATCTATGTGCGCAGCAGTGTGCACGGTCGTGCAACAAGTGTGTATAGCATAAGGGGTACGGAATCGTCCCTTTGGCCTGCCGACACTCGACTTACACACATCGTGCATCCAGCGTGCCCCGCAGGTGCCAGAGATACCCCTGCTACCCTAAGACCCCGAATGCTCACGCTCGTTGACGGGATGTCCGAATTGCCCGAGAAGATGGTGTACAAGTTGTCATACCAGACCGAGGGGCACACATTGGAAAGCACTTCATTCATTCTCTGGTTCTCCTCCTCCTTGCCTGGTCCCACGGCGGGCTAGCTTTGCATACTGCAGTCGATGATCTTGAGTCCTTTCCATGGGTCCTCGTGTGGTTGCTCACCCACATATTCAAAGAGTTCGCAACAAAAACCAACATACGCTCGACAAGTAGTGCCAAGAGTAGTGCGTGCGCTTTCCAGCTTTCACTTTCCCGAGGTTCTCCGCAAGGAATATGAGGCACAGTACTTCTGGCGGGACGTGGTCTTCAAGGGCCTCATCCAAGACTTTCTGGAGACTTCCCAAGCTTCCTCATGCAACTTAAGACAACATTGTCTGGATCAGCACACGACAGCGACTCACAGAGAATGGTATTGGATGAACTTGAAGCGCACTTTGAAGAAATTTACGTTAAGTTCATTCAAGCCGGGTTTAGACACCTCAAAGAAATCAGGTATTATCCAGACTGGAATGTAGATAACCAAGAATGCCGGGTCATTGAACAAGTGCGTGTAGTGTGTTGCACGGCGATGTAGAATACGATTGGTAATCAGACCGTCACGCATAGAGAGTACGTAAAATTGCAACAGAGATCATATTCTCCATTGATGGCACTACAGCTTCCGCGCGCATTGTCTGGTCTCTTTCCTCCTGTCCTAACCTCTTACATATTGTATTTTGGTTCCTCCGCGGGGCGACCGCCCAGGCGCTGCCATGCATGGGACAAAGTTGCGCTACCCTATTCTCGGCCGCCGTCGGAATTCATACGGATTGATCGCCTCAGACGTTAAGTTGGTCGCCAATCAACAGGGTAATGTACTTTTCCGAACAGGCGGAATGAATGATTCCGAAGGTCTTGCTCTGAAGTGGAACGAAGACACGAGGTTATCACGAGTTGCGATAATTCCATTCGGAGTCCACCCGTCTTCGATTGCCACCATTCGAGTGTAGAACTGGGGTGTGTCGTACGTGTCACGAGTTCAGTGACCTCTGCGATTTCAAACCGATAACCGTGTCATTTCCGAATAGACGTGGCCTCGTGTGCTATCATACACCAGTCCAGAAGCGCTTCCCGTCACAATTGAGATCTGGTGAGCGCGCACGCAGCATCCCAGGATCGCCTTACTCGCCGTTTGGGACTTTCCAAATGCATCCTTTTCTCCTGGTCTCGTGCCGTGGGATCACATAAAAGGGGGGCATAGTGGTGGTATCGCCAGCTTGATATCGCCTGACGACCTCCAAGCGGATTGTTGGTGTAAGTACTCTCATGATGCCGTCTCCTAGTAAGCAGAGACCTTGACACTGCAGCAAACAGATTTGCCCCAACCTCTCAGCGCTACACTTCACATCTTTCTGCGTTTTTGCGTAATGACAGGTGCGTCCAACTGTCGCACACGCGAGCTAGCTTAACATTTGCTTCAGATAGAGTAACCCCCCCTGCCAAACCACTTGAAGTTGGTATCGTTGGTGGAGGAATGGCAGGCCTATACGCCGGGCTCTTGCTCCAGAAGCACGGTCACCGCGTCCGCATATTCGAAGGGACGGACCGCGTTGGTGGTCGAGTCTACACTCATTACTTTACGCAAGAACAGGACCAATTCTTCGAAGCCGGTGCAATGCGCCTTCCACGCTCCAGTTTTCAAACATACACCTTCGACTTGATCGACTGGCTTCGTCAGTTCCGCCTTCCCGAAGACAGGAAAGTCGAGCTCATACCATACATTCTCTCCGCCCCCGGCAACCGTCTATATGTAAACGGTGTTCGTGGCGATGGGTATCAGGTTACATCTACAACCCCGGCCAGCATCAACTGGGAAGTTCCAGACGAGTACAAAAACAAAACTGCAAATCAGCTTCTGCAATCTGCCATCGGTCGCTTCATTAAAATGTTGGAGGCTGATTTCGATAACGGTTTCAAGGAACTGGTGGAAAAATACGACAACTTCTCATTCCGCTTTTATCTCGTGTCCGTCCTTAGCTGGCCCACTTCTGTCATCGACTTTGTTGAAACCGTCGCCTCCCAGACTAACCAATTCGCGCTTAGCGTGCCCGAAATGGTGATGCAGAATATGGACTTCGACACAAAGCATTGGTTCACCATTAAGAATGGCATGAGCAGGCTACCTTCCGCTATGTCTTACCTCCTCGGGTACAAAAACATCACTTACGGTGCGCGAGTAACGGGAGTCCGAAATGAAAATAATGGGAAAGTTACCATCACCGGTATCGGCTACAATGGAAGGATCGAGGCAAAATTTGACAAAGTAATCCTGGCCATCCCGCCAGCAGCACTGAAGATGATCGCCGATCGACCGCGCTGGAGCATTCCTAAAGAGCTCGCTATTCGATCTATGCACTTTGAGGCGCTGTACAAGATGGGTTTACGCTTCAAGACTCGCTTTTGGGAACGAGTCGCTCCCAAGTCAACCCAAGGTGGGCAATCAACCACGGACCTCCCTATCCGCTGGGTGGTTTACCCGTCCAACGGTATTGGAAAGGACGGCCCTGGGGTGCTGCTTGTCTACGCGTGGATGACTGACGCGACGACATGGCTGCCACTGGCGCCGACGGAACGCAGGAGTCTCGCGTTGTTTTGCTTGGCGGAGATGTATAATGGTGAGATGGACACGCAGACCCACACGAAAATCGACGTGTACAATCTCCTCATCGGCACGTCTGACGCGGTCTGGTCCACCAAATCTGCGACGGGCGATGCCATGTTCCTCCCCGGTCAATTCGCCTCGCGTTTCGAGCCCGCGCGCAAGCCAGAAGGAAACATCTTCTTTGCTGGCGAACATCTATCCCGGCACCACACGTGGATCGCTGGCGCACTCGAGTCGGGACACAACGCGGTGTGCGACATGATCGGACACGTACCTCCATTGATGCCCTTCTCTCCCATCGGGGGGCAGCACCCTGATCAACTCCCACAAATCGATCCGAAACAGCCTCCTACTGATATCGAACTCGACCGCGGCGCCCCGATTCTCCTCGGTAGTAGGGGAGACGACGCCACCCCCAAAGTGGAGTATCGGTTTACCCCTCACGAGCCTTTGTTCAGGTTCGGCCATGGCTGGTCCGTCAACGAGGGCAATTCGGCCCCGGCATTCCCTCTGCACCTCGGTGGTGACGCACACCATCCCATTGGGGTCGAGCTTACAGACCTCGCCGGACCCGGAGCTTGTGAATAAGCACGCACAGGCAATCCGAGCATACGTATTAGCGACCACCAAGGACATATTTGTGGGTTTGTCCCACTGTAAGAGTGTTTGGTTGTAGTGGAAGGTCGCAGGTCGAAGTGTAAGATAGGAGGGCGTTGACGATCAGAGCCGTCAGTGGAAGCATGTAGTACTTAAAACTGTTGTGTGTAAGTCTCTGTTTTGACGAACATCTGTCGCGCTGTGAAGGGTTTGTCGACCGTAAGTGGTGTGCGTAGTCATTATTGTCGGGCCCTCTAGATCCCCCGGTATCCCAGCACCTGCGACGTCACCGAGTGCAGAAGTTGTCGTGGTTCTTCCGGAGGTGGGTGAGCCCTTCTCATCACTGGCAGATTGACAAGGTGAGCATTCTCGCAGCCCGCACAGTGGGCGCTTAGAAAAGGCAAATTCGATTCTTTTACTGTCAACATTCGACGAACTGCGCGGCCTTTAGTGCCAACGTGAGCTAGAACGATAGTAATTTTTACATGGTAGCAGAAAATCGAGATCCATGACGTATGAGACGGCCGTGTATGGGAAGTTGTGTGGATGAACCGGACGTGGCAACGGCGACTGCTATCATACAAACGAGCGTGCGTCAATTTTTTTTTTGATGAGACTCGTTGGCCTCCTTGGAGGCCCTCACCTTCTCACCAAACCTCTTGGCGTCTGACGCCCAGTCCACATACTGCGTTTCGCTAACCATGTGTCTCATCACCTATCTCATCACCTATAAATCAGTGGGCGTCTCTTACGATCGATCTTTCACACACTTGTTACATGTTCACCCCTTCTCTAGTGGCTCTCTGGCTCGCATCCTCTCGTCAGGTGGACACTCTCTTTGGAAGGCATCCAATTATGGGTTCGAAGTAGTGCGTACCCCCAAAGTTTATGTATGGTTCTGGCGCTGGCGCGATGAGGACTTGAGGACTACGGACAAGTAGTTAGTATGTGCTGCTTGTTTACATACAGAGCGTACATGCTCCTTAGGACCGGTCTTGTACTCAGTCTGTCCCGGTGCTGTATACAGTATAAATGGAACTTATTTTGTAAAAAAAAACAAAATTCATGTCGTGAGAAAGAAAACCTGTCCTGCTGTGATACGGATGCCATGAGCTCCGGGTGAAATCTTGTGAGATCTCGTGAGAGGGCACGCAGCATCCCAGGCTCACTTTGGTCGCCGTTGGGGGCTTGCCTTTTCCCGATCTTGCGCCATGGTATCACATAAAAGGAGGGTATCGCAGTGGTATCGCCAGTCAGATACCGCCCGACGGCTTCCAAGCAGATTGTTGGTGTGAGTACTCTCACGATGCCGTCTCCTAGTAAGCAGAGACCTTGACGCTGCGGCAAACAGATTTGCCCCAACCTCTCAGCGCTACACTTCACATCTTTCTGCGTTTTTGCATAATGACAGGTGCGTCTAGCTGTCGCACACGCGAGCTGGCTTAACATTTGCTTCAGATAGAGTAACCCCTCCTGCCAAACCACTCGACGTTGGTATCGTTGGTGGAGGAATGGCAGGCCTATACGCCGGGCTCTTGCTCCAGAAGCACGGTCACCGCGTCCGCATATTCGAAGGGACGGACCGCGTTGGTGGTCGAGTCCACACTCATTACTTCACGCAAGAACAGGACCAATTCTTTGAAGCCGGTGCAATGCGCCTTCCATGCTCCAAATTTCAAAAATACACCTTCGACTTGATCGACTGGCTTCGTCAGTTCCGCCTTCCCGAAGACAGGAAAGTCGAGCTCATGCCATACATTCTCACCGCCCCCGGCAACCGTCTATATGTAAACGGTGTTCGTGGCGATGGGTATCAGGCTACATCTACTACAACCCCGGCCAGCATCAACTGGGAAGTTCCAGACAAGTACAAAAACAAAACTGCGGGCGAGCTCTTGAAAACTGCCATCGGCCACTTCATTGAAATGTTGGAAGCTGATTTCGATCAAGGTTTCAAGGAACTGGTGGAAAAATATGACAACTTCTCATTCCGCTTTTATCTCGTGTCCGTCCTTGGCTGGCCCACCTCTGTCATAGACTTTGTTGAAACCGTCGCCTCCCAGACCAACCAATTCGCGCTTAGCGTGCCCGAAATGGTGATGCAAAACATGGACTTCAACACGACAGATTGGTGCACCATTAAGAATGGCATGAGCAGGCTACCTTCCGCTATGTCTTACCTCCTCGGGTACAAAAACATCACTTACGGTGCGCGAGTAACGGGAGTCCGGAACGAGAATGGAGTTACCATCACCAGTATCGGCTACAATGGAAGGATCGAGGCAAAATTTGACAAAGTAATCCTGGCCATCCCGCCAGCAGCACTGAAGATGATCGCCGATCGACCGCGCTGGAGTATTCCCAAAGAGCTCGCTATTCGATCTATGCACTTTGAGGCACTGTACAAGATGGGACTACGCTTCAAGACTCGCTTTTGGGAACGAGTTGGTCCCAAGCCAACTCGAGGTGGGCAGTCAACCACGGATCTCCCTATCCGCTGGGTGGTTTACCCGTCCAACGGTATTGGAAAGGACGGCCCTGGGGTGCTGCTTGTCTACGCGTGGATGACTGACGCGACGACATGGCTGCCGCTGACGCCGACGGAACGCAGGAGTCTCGCGTTGTTTTGCTTGGCGGAGATGTATGACGATGAGTTGGACCCGGCGACTGACACGAGAATAGACGTGCACCAACTCCTCATCGGCACGTCCGACGCAGTCTGGTCCGCCAAAACTGCGACGGGCGACGCCATGTTCCTCCCCGGTCAATTCACCTCGCGTTTCGAGCCCGCGCGCAAGCCAGAAGGAAACATCTTCTTTGCTGGGGAACATCTATCCCGCCACCACACGTGGATCACGGGTGCGCTCGAGTCGGGGCACCAAGCCGTGTGCGACATGATCGGATACGTACCTCCACTGAGCCTTTTGACCCTTCCCACCGAGGGGCTGCTTCCCGATCAATTCCCACTAATCGATCCGAAACTACCTCCTACTGATATCGAACTCGACCGCGGTGCCCCGATTCTCCTCGGTAGTAGGGGAGACGACGCCACCCCCGAAGTGGAGTATCGGTTTACCCCTCACGAGCCTTTGTTCAGGACCGGCCGCGGCTGGCCCGTCTACGAAGACGGTTCGACCCAAGCATTCCCTCTGCACCTCGGTGGTGATGCACGCCATCCTATTGGAGTCGAGCTTACGGACCTCGCCGCGCCCGGAGCTTGTGAATAAGTACGCGCAGGCTATTCGAAAATACGAATTGGTGACCACCAAGGACAGGTTCGTGACTTTATCCTGTGTTGTAAAAGTGTTTGGTTGTTGTGGAAGGTCGTGGGTCGAAGTGTAGGATAGAGTGGAGGGGATTGACGATCCGGTCCGTTAGCGGAAGGTTGTGTATAGGTCTATTTGAACATCTGTTGCGCTGTGAAGAGTTTGTCGGCTGTGAGTGGCATGCATTCGTAGAAAGAGGGTTCTGTACCCCAAGGCGTACAAATGGATTTAGAAACCAAAACGTGGTGTGTATGGCCGTTACTGTATTATTATTGGACCTTCTAGAATCCCGCCGATCTAGGTATCCCAGCACGAGCGACGTAACAGAGGGCAGAATTCGTCATAGTTCTGCCGGAGCATTCTCATCACTGGCACATTCCCCGCACAGTGGGCGCATAGAAAAGGCAACTTCAATTCTTTTTCTGTCGACATCGACAACAGCGCGGCCTCCAGAGCCACGTGAACTACGATAGTAATTGTGACACGGTAGCAGAAAACCGAGATCCACTACGTATGAGACGATCGTTATGGATGAACTGGACGTAGCAACGAACTGTAATCATACAAACGGGCGTGCGTCATACAAACTTCCTCTTTTTTTTTGACAGGTTTCAGCGACACTCCTTCCCAGTGATAAAGTCGGCCAAGTATTCGGTCATCTTTGCTGTTTCTTCGCCAACAGGCCGTATCCATTGTTCCGGGAGCGCAAAACCATACTTGAAGCGAATGGGAAAAAAAAAACTGAGCCAATTCTCGCGAAACATCGGACGGACGGAAAAACTCACGGTGCCAGTGTCGCGCAGGTGTGCAGCGAACGAATACTTCACGCCCGTTTTCTTGTACACCCAATCGATGATGTTACCAGGAGCCCTGGCAGAAGTCATAGACGCTGAGAGGGGCAGAGTGGCAAGAGAAGACGTTCAACAGACCTATATAATGTCGAACACAGCTGTCCCGTCTAGAATAACGAACCTGAACGTCCGCAATTGGGAAAAAAAGGATACGGGGGCTTACGGTGAACACTGTACCGTGCGACTTCTTTATTGCGTGGGCCGCCCCCGAAATGGCTTCTAGCTGATCCTCGGCGTCTTTCGGGCTTCTCTTGCACGAATAAGAGAACGGCGTAGACACTAAAAGCATGACATCACGGAACTATCAGTCATCGAAGGGGGTTAAACATACGCATCTGTCCGTAACTCCGCAGATCGAGGAAACCTTTCAAGCGCGGCAGGCGTGAAAAGTAGTTCTCCATGTTGTTGACCTCTGGGGCCTGGAAGGGACGGTTTCCGGGGTACCAGTGGGAGCAGGGGTCCGCCGGGGATGATTTGTTAGAGTTCAAAACAAAACCATCCGATGTGGCCTTCCACTTGTAGCCCTGAGCTTCCGCATTAGATCGCAAGAAAGATTCAGCGTGTAAAACACAACCCCACCCAATTCCTAGGATTGGATCATCGGTGAACAACGTCTTGAGAATTAGGCAGAGTCCTGCACACACCTATTCATGTCAACACCGACGCATTTGGCTTCAGGACCAAGCTGCAAGCGATTTTTGTACCTGCAAATAGAGAGTTTGAGCTGCATAAAGACAGCACACACCAAAGTGATTCACCAGAATCGGTCGACTTCCCAAGTGTACACGTATCCATCTGGATTTGGCACAGGAACGATGTAGAAGTTCTGTCTCGGATTAACACCGGACGTTCTGCTCCAAGATGATAACATACATACATGATGATCGAGCAGACGGGCGAGAGAAAATTCCTCGGATGGATCAGCGAGGAGAGCATGCGCGATATACAACGCGGAAGCGGAGGCAACCCACTACAGTAAAGATAAGGAAGAGATAACGCAACAGATAATTGAATTTCCCGGTTAGTTCCTATCATGAAAATAAAACTGACCTCGCGAGCGTGCTGAGCGCCTGTGATAAGGAAGCCACAAGGTGGCTTGGCACCTTTCGGATTCCCTTTCTTACTCAGCACCACCTGGGATTTCGGGTCGTGTGACACACGACTGGAGGAAGCGCCCGCGGTGATTTCGAGTGCAAACATTTCCCTTCCCTCGCCGCTGTGTCCAAGGGGCACGACGGTGACCTGTTGTGGGTACGTGTCTGCGAGGTCGCGCACGAAATCATGGATCTCGTCGAGGGTGTGATAACTGGCGTGGAACGTTTCCCTTGAAGGAGGCGCAACGGGATCCCCACGCTCCCTGCGCCTGGCCCCCGCAGCGCCAGGGGCCGAAGACCCATGCCCGTCGATAGGGTGGTGGCTGACGCTCTGGGGGAGTGTGCGGGGCAAGAGCTCGAGCTCTGCCGCAGCCACGGCAGGGTGTGGGAAGTAGATATCGACGTGAGAACGGCTCATTTGCCATAGATCCCAATCACGCAACTACGCGGAATGAATACTAGCCCGCGAAAGAAAGGTCGCGCGCGATAAGCGATAGCGTACCTCTGCCCACGCAAGCAATTCGTCGGTTTCATTGCTTGAAGCGGGTGAGAAGCGGTAGAGGAGTCCGTTGTCACCGCCAAAGGGGATAGCGAGCGAAAAACAGACGGCGGAATATAAAATTAAAATAAATGCCAACGGGAGTGGTAGAAAGGGCATTACGACGGAGAGGGGTGGGGAGAGGACCCAAGGGGAGGAGTGATATAAAGTAGGAGAGGGGCCCAGGTCTAACGTAAAGTACACCGTTACGCTATGGAGCGTGAGATCAAATGAGACGAGACCCCCTCACAACGGCCAGCTGCCTAACAAGGATCCCCGATGGACACACATGCGCAATCGCAACGCCTGTTCGCGTTTGTGTCCGTGCCCGTGTCTCAACTTTAATGCGCGTTTGTCCATGTGCGCGCCACACAATCGGCCCGTCCCGGCGGTGGTACCCTGCACACATGGACCAGCAATTGGCAACAAAGCGATGAATGTGAGCTACAACCATACAACCTTGGTGGATGTAAATAAAGAAAGAGTAGGAAAAAAAACATCAACTATGTAAAATTAGAAAGAGGGAAAAAAAGAAAAAAAAACATGCGTGGGGAATGATGCAATTAACTATTGCCAACACTGTCCTATCCAACCTTTCACCGTCGTCGATCGTCGAGCTCCAACTTGCCTATGACTTCCTCAGATGTGATGCTATCTGTGCGTGAGCCGGGTCTCGGTTCCGAGAGCAGACTCTGCATGTGCGCACGTGCGGCATCCTCCCTCGAGTTCTGATTCGTGCTTGCGCTCGCGCTTGCACTTGCGCTCATGCTCGCACTCGCACTCGCCGCACTCGCCTCCTCCGTGATCTCGCTGATTCGTTCCACGCGCATCCCAGGCGAACTCTGCTGCCGATGTTCACCATCGCGAGAGCCGGGTCCTGGGCTCGATCGCGCCCGCTCCCGGCGTCGTGGGCTCTCGAGGATCTCGAGCGACGCAACGAAAGTTGCGTTCATTCGACGCAGCTGGTCATCGACAGCGTCCTCACTCGTGAGAAGTGGTCCCGGCGTGCCAAGTCCCAGCCCGAGTGCATTGCCCAAGTCAGGACCCTCCCGCGCATAAGGAGCAGCGGCGGGACTGGACGACCGCGATGGCTGCGAAGACCGATCGGGTACTTGGCCCACAAGTAGGGGGTCGGGGTTCTGCGCGCGATATTGGCGATTCAGCGGCTTCGGCTGCCTGGTATCATTCACAAATGCAGACAGATCTTCTTCATCCGCATTTGCACCAAACAATAACGGACTCTGAATCGCCCCGGTCATAGTAAGCCACAGAACGAGAAGCGAAAAAACAGGGTACCAGTGAGACATACTCACCCCGCCCTTGTCACTTTCTCTCTCCCGCCTATCTGCGCTGCCTGCGCTCACCTCACTAGCGCCACCAACCGAATCCTTGTACCGATGACCAAAGCTACTGGAGTAACGTTTGCGGGTCTCGCCGCCTCCGCCTCCCATGCTCCCACTTCCGCCACCATCAGTGGAATTCAAGGAACGTCGATCGCCTAGACTTCCAGGTTGAAAGGGAGGAGATGGCCGCAACGGAGCGATGGGAGAGGATGACAGCCGACCGTAACTGCTGGGTGAAGGTGGGACCCGGGGAGAACTGGGAGCCGCGGCTGCGCCAGGGACTCGGGCGGGATGCGGCGACGCCTGCCTCAAAGAGGGTGACGGAGAATGCAGGGACGGCGAGCCGGAAGAGAGCGGCGGCGCTTTGAACGGATTGAGCGGGTTCAGCTGCGGCCGGCGTATCGGCAGCGGTCCGGGGGCGGATGGGAGGTCCTAAAAAATAGCAACTGAGGAAGGCGCGAGTGACACGTGAACGAAGCACACACAGAGCCCATGCTTTCCTTTCTCAGTCTCGCATTCGGCGCGGGCAAAGCGGGCACCTCCTGGCGTGATGAAACAGAAGATTGACCAGAGATGACACCCCCTGTGTCGGGAGCGGCCCCAGGCCTGATTTGTAGTGGTGGATGGCGTGTGCTCGCGCTCAAAGTAGGGAAGGATGTGGTACGGGAGTGCGTCTGGGAAGGTTGGGGAGCTTGCCGTATCATGCGATCCGCTAGCGAAGTAGACGATGGCGGAGATGCAGGCAAAGAGGTCCTTAACGGTAGGCTCCCAGGGGAGCTTGAGAGGGAATCACGCTGCTGGTTCTTGATAAGTGTCGGAGTGAAGTCAGCACCTTCGTCGAGGGAAAAAAAGCGGGACGAGAGAAGTGACTCTAACTCGTCCAACTGGAAGTGGGGATTGGCGAGATAGCGAACAGATAGAGTGATGCTTCCATAAGGGTGAGGGACCGACGGAAAGGTGTGTGACTCGGTGAGAAGCGGGGGGGCATTCGCTGCCGGAGACACGTCTGAGCCACGAGGCTAATATAAGGGCGGGCGCATGGGGGAGGCAGGATAAAGGCGCTTACCAAATCCAAGGACGCCATCCTGGTCCTTCGCAGCACGTACGCGTAACTCAATGTTCAAGAGAGCGTTTCGGTTGGTGGGCACGACGAGACGCCGGCGCAATCGTTTGTGCAGCTTCCAAGTCGGCAGAACACGCAAAAGTGTGTAGATGCTTCTGAAAAGTCCGATGCCGTGTTTGTAGATGGTAGAGAGTCCAAAGTCGGTATCGCCGCCACTGCCCTGCTGCCGGGACGAAAACTGAACAGACCAGGATTCGAGTAAAATGTAATTAGGAATGGGTTCTATGCGAAGACGAGAAGAATCTGCGCCTCGACAAACGAGAACCTGATTGGCGGAGAGGTCTGGGACAGACAAGAGGACTTGAAGCTCGAACGGCAAGGGGCTCGGGGTACTGGAGAGGGCGCGATAAGGCCTCAGATGTTCTTTGAATATTTCCGCATCAGGAGTCTCAAGGTTGAACTGAGGAAGCCATCGTAAGTCTCAGACAGTCGATAAGGAGCAGTGACGCACCCATTTATCGACTTTGGCCAGAGGGTTGGGTTCGGCGGTGGCTCTAGCAGAGTGAACGACGGATAAGAGTTTCGTATAGTACCTATAAGCAATCTGGTCCGCCTTGTGAGCTTCATTGGACATGGCAATACGATAAGAGGGGGCCCGCGGCGAGAATAGGTATATTATGCTAGAGAGAACATTAGGGAGACGTCTAGGGGGGAAACGATCAGATGGAAGAAGAGTGGGTAGAAAAGTGATGGTGCGCCCTGAGAACGCAAGTGGGGCGGTGAAAGGGGAGATGTGTAGCGGTGTGTGGCTGAGAGGCCAAGTTAGCGTTGGTGTTGACCCGCACCTGTGCCCAGCACCAGCGCCCGCACGTCTGTGATTGCCTTTTACGATAATCATCCCATTTGGGTAGTCACGGTCACGGTCACATATTATATAATCTTGTCCTAATAAAGGTACATTCTCACGAGGCAACAAAGTGACTTTCCCCAATGTTATCAAGAGCACCATCATCTGCATCCAAACGACGGAAAGAGAACCAGAACAGAATTCCACCAACTCCCGATAATACGGCCATGGTACCGTAGTTCCATACCAACAGTGGGTCTATGGATAGGGCTAGAATTTGCGAACAAATAAGTAAAAACATGGCCTGTCGAGCTGATGCACAACTCACGGTTAAAGGCTTCGCCGATGGCAGCAGAGATGGCAGAAGTGAATAGGAACATTGCCATGACAAGCGACTTCATGTTTCTGGGCGCCTTCGTGAACGCATACTCCAGGCCAGTAATTGACGCGAGAATTTCAGAAAAGGCGATGAGAATATAGGACCCGCTCTGGATCCACACATTGAGAGAAGAGGTGACTGGGTTGCCATCAGCATCTACGCAAGTAGATACTTGCTCTCCACATGGGTTGGTCTAAAGTGCAAGTATAAACTATCAGCCGACATGGTGACGCTGTTGAAAAAAGTCCCAAGGCACACCTTGTAGATATAGTGCTGAACAACAGCAGCCCAGACCATGGCAAGGGAACCGGTAATGAAACCTGCAGTGATCTTCTTGATCGGTGTGAAATTTATGCCTATCTTACGGAGGCCCGGGTAGAGGAAGAGGTCGAAAATAGGTATGAAAATTATCAACGCAAGCGGGTCGAGATTGTTGATGACATCATTTGGAACGCCATTGGTCACCATGGTGGCGGCTTGTGATGTCAGATTGTTGACCATCTGATTGTATGCAAGCCCTGTCCAAAGCGTTATCGTGCGAAACTGTGACTTTGACGCGGAACGTACAGTACAGGGGGTACCACGTGAACACGGAGCATGCCTTGAGGCCACGACGAACCTCCTCGACCCATTTGTCGTCGAAAGTCATCCAGCTGGGCCGCTGGCCGTCAGGGATGTTGCTCGGCTTAGCCGACTCCCAGAAGTTGTCGGCCTTAAGGTTCCTCCAGAGAGTGATGGGGTTGAATGACCATCTACCCCTTGCAGCATATTTCCAAAGCTTGATTGACTTGGCGAGCACAGAACCTTGAGGGGGGGATCGGCGGTACCTGTTGCGACCAAGGAAAAGAACGAGGGGACAAAGGAGGAAGACTATGGTAGGGAGTGTAAAAGCGAGATAGAAACCATGATACTTTATGGGGATTAATAAGACGAATTCCGGGTCAAGTGGGACAGCAAACCTTCTCAGCAAACGTCATGGAGATTTGACCGACCATCGCGCCAACGTTGATAAAGAAATAGAAATACTGAAATGCGATCTGCCACACTGACCGAAAGTATGAAGGATGGGACATACCATGTAGATACGAGAGGTGGTCAAGGTCGGGTCGACAATGACACGCTCCCCGGACTTTGTCTGGGAGACGAAAGGGCGGAGGAAGCGCTGTTGTTCGGCGACAAGTGGTGAGATGTTTGACTTGAAACCTCCAGTACCGAGACCCATGATAACGATGGCAACGCAAAGCGCAGCAAGTGCACTATTAGGGTGCACGATGACCGGAGGAATTGCCGAGATGATTAGAATGACGTGGCCGACAAGAGCGATAGCTACGGAGACAGCAATGGTGTTGTACCGCCCCCACTTTTCGTCAGCAATGTAGGCACCGAGCAGAGGAGTGACGTAGGCCCTATAATGTAGAAGAGATTCAGTCCTGCGACGTCGCAATTACGGGCCATCATAATTACCAGAACTGCAAGAACGTGGTAAGACCGGTCGAAGTCTCCTGCTTCTGTCCCAGGGCACCAGAGACACCATGCTTTCCGCCAGCACCAGTTTTAGAACCCTTAGGGAGGGGCTGCTGAATGAAATTGACCTGGAAATAACAGGTAAACAAGCGGGGTCGTATGTGGGAACGCGAGACGAAGAAACTCACGAAAACCACGGTACTGCCTGAGA
>WNGR01002111.1_pt1 | contig 21926 bp, 20 predicted proteins | sample 5407581 | NCBI WGS metagenome assembly WNGR01 (sample SAMN13153383, study PRJNA577476) | soil metagenome | isolation source: 80 cm soil or saprolite under Garry oak tree replicate 2 | place: USA:California | collected 2016-06-15
GCCCGCGAAAGCGACGAACGGCGGCATCGGTCAATCCTTGTTCAATGCTCAGCCCCACGCACATTCTTGCGCAGATGGACCTGCGCCGCAATTGGCTCGGCCCGGACCAAATGGCGCGGGAGGACGCGGCCTAGAACCCAAATTTCGCCCAAATCGCGCGGGTTTCGACCGCCGAAATCAGCTCGTCCGGCAGGCCGGCCATTGATTCCAGCGCCGAAAGCTGGCCCGCGCCGGGCGATTTCCGCCCCAAAAGGCCGGAGAGCAGACCGCTCGGCTGCGCGATCACGGGCGTGAGAACCTTGTCGCCATAGCGGGCACGAAGAGTTGAGCGGAGATCGCCGATGCCGTCGGCCAAGCCCAGCGCGATCGAACTCTCACCCGCCCAGTACTCGCCGGTGAACAAGGTATCGTCGGCGCCCTTCAGTCGCGCGCCGCGGCTCTCCTTCACGAGCGCGATGAAGATCTGGTGGATCTCGCGCTGGAGCGCCTTCAGCTTCGCCACGTCGTCCGCGTTTTCCGGGAGGAACGGGTCGAGCATCGCCTTGTGTGCGCCGGCCGTGTAAAGGCGCCGTTCGATGCCGAGCCGCTTGATCGCCTCCTGGAAACCGAAGCTGCCGCCGACCACGCCGATCGAGCCGAGGATCGAGGACGGATCGCAGAAAATCTCGTCGCCGGCGCAGGCGATCATGTAGCCGCCGGAGGCCGCGACGTCCTCGACGAACACCAGCACCGGCAGCTTCTTCTCCGCCGCGAGTTGCTTGATGCGCAGATAGATCTGGCGCGACTGCACCGGCGAGCCACCGGGCGAGTTGATCACCAGCGCCACCGCCTTGGCATTGCGGACCGAGAAGGCGCGCTCCAGCACGCGCGCGACGCCCGCGAGCGACATGCCCGGGCGCAGCGGCGTCACCGCCCCGATCACACCCGACAGCCGCACCACCGGCACCACCGCCGTGCCCGGACGGAAGCGCGCCGGCAGATATTGCATGAGTTTGTCGACCAGGCCGGAACCTGCGCGATCGTTCAATTGTTCGGCCATGCCGTTACCTCTGATTAACCAATTCTTATCACGCGACTGTCATTGAAAGTGGCTGGAACGTGTTTTGCAGATTCCTCGTTGGGAAGCTGCAATGAAGCAGCGGAGGAAATGCCATGAAGATCTATCTGCTGTTGATGCTGATCGGTGCCCTTTTCGCGGCGATTCGCTTCACGTCCCCGCAAGAACAGCAGTCGGAATCGCTTCCGCAGTAAGCGGTCACGGCTCCGCCAGCGGCAAGACTGCCCTCCCCTCCAGAATATTCCTCACCTCTTTTTTAGGCATGTGTGACTCGTCGTTGAGCACGAGACCCGACAGTAATCGAGTCGGCGCTCGACCGCCTTTGACCGCGCGCACCAGCACGCGGATCGCAGGCCACCCCACCTCGCCATGAACCGGCAGGATCGACAGGCTGCCGAAGCCGCGTGACAGCGCTGCCAAAACCTCTGCTATCCCATCCGCACGCCAGATCAAGGTGAGCACACCGTTCGATCGGAGGATGCGACGGGCTGCATGCACCCAGGCATCCAGCGTCTCGTCCGTTGCGACATGTGCGATGTGCCGCGCCTGATCCGGCGAGCTGCGATGCCGCGCCGGATCGTTGAAGGGCGGGTTCATCAGCACGATGTCGACGCTGTCCGGCACGAGCCCATGTGCCGCAAAAGCCTGCGCATCGGCCGTGACGTCGAGCACAATCGCCTCGGCGGCAATCGCATTCGCCGCCGCATTGGCGCGTGCGAGCTCGGCCAACTCCGGATCGATCTCGACCAGACTTAGCTTGATCCCCGTCACGCGCCGGGCCAGCGCCAGCCCGGCCGTGCCGATGCCTGCGCCGAGATCGACGACACGATCGCCCGCCCGGGCCTCCGTGGCCGCCGCAAGCAAGATGGCGTCGTGGCCGGCGCGATGGCCGGACCGCTTCTGCTTCAGCAGCAGCTGCCCGCCGAGAAAGGCGTCCTCGGTGATGTCTGCTGCAGCCTCAGTCATCGCCGCGCAGTTCGTGGCTGAGGCCGGCCTCGGTCAGGAGCTGCCGGGCCTCCTGGGCGTCGTCCTCATGGACCAGGATCCGGCGCGGCAAAATGCCGAGCGAGCCCTCGATGATGCTCATGTTCTGGTCCAGCACCAGATGATGGATGTTGGCGCCGTCGAGCAGCGCGCCTATTGCTGACACCAGCACCATATCGTTGGTCCGAACCAGTTCTCGCAAAACACAGGCCTCCTGCCTGACGGGGGTGGACGGCAAATGTCAATGGTTCCGCAGGTCTTGCCGCATCCGCGTCCAGTTTCTATTGTCTTTGCATCAGAATAGCCCCTCCGGGGCAAATATTGGAGACCGGCGTGGCCGTCATCGTACCTTTCGAAACTCCCGGCGCGTCGATCGAAGAGCTGGTTGCCCTTGTCGCTCCCGATATGGAGCGCGTCAACGCCACGATCCTGTCGCGGACCGGCTCCGAGGTGACCATGATCCCGGAGGTGGCCAACCATTTGATCTCGTCCGGGGGCAAGCGCCTGCGGCCGATGCTGACGCTCGCCATGGCCAACCTCTCCGGCTACACCGGCGACGGCCACATCAAGCTCGCCGCATCCGTCGAGTTCATGCATACCGCAACCCTGCTCCACGACGACGTCGTCGACGAGAGCGAGATGCGCCGCGGCAAGCTGTCGGCGCGCATGCTCTGGGGCAATGAGGCGAGCGTGCTGGTCGGCGACTTCCTGCTCGGCCAGGCTTTTCGCATGATGGTCGAGGTCGGCTCGCTCCGCGCGCTCGACATCCTCTCCGCGGCCGCCGCCACCATCGCCGAGGGCGAGGTGATGCAGCTCGCCGCTGCCAAGAACACCGCGACCACCGAGGACGAATATCTCGCCGTGATCCGCGGCAAGACCGCCGAGCTATTTGCGGCGGCCTGCGAGGTCGGGCCCGTGATCGCCAATCGCCCGAAGGCCGAACAGACCGCCTGCCGCTCGGTCGGCATGAATCTCGGCATCGCCTTCCAGCTCGTCGACGACGTGCTCGACTATGGCGGCAAGAGCGCAAAACTCGGCAAGAACACCGGCGACGACTTTCGCGAGGGCAAGATCACGCTGCCGGTCGTGCTCGCTTTCCGTCGCGGCAACGACACCGAGCGCGCGTTCTGGATCCGGGCGCTCGAGCGCGGCGAGATCGGCGACACCGACCTCGATCACGCCATCGGGCTGATGAACAAGCACCGCGCGCTCGAGGACACGCTCGTCCGCGCCCAGCACTACGGCGCCATGGCGGTCGACGCACTGGCGCTGTTCCCGGCCTCGCCGATGAAGAGCGCGCTGGAGCAGGTCGTGGCGTTCTGTCTGGCACGGTCGCACTAGCGCTGCGGCCTTGCGCTCTTTTTGATGTCGCACTGTCACTAGCTCCGTCATCCTGAGGTGCGAGCCGTGCGATGCATTGCATCGCGCGGGGAGCCTCGAAGGATGAATGGCCGAGATGCAGCCGAGCTGTCGCCCTTCGAGGCTCGACAAGCGCCGCTGTTGCGCCGCTCGCCTCGCACCTCCAGCGACAACGGCTTCGCCGTTGCGCGGGGGTGACGGTGATAGATATTTTGTCGCTACATCAACATCGTCACTGCGAGCGCTGCGAAGCAATCCAGAATCTTTCCGCGGAGGGACTCTGGATTGCTTCGCTGCGCTCGCAATGACGGAGCAAGATGCGCTGACGCCAGCCTCCAACTTTCGACTCGCAGACATCCCTTCGTAGGCTCGCGTCGCATTTCCCCGCGCGCCCTCGAGGCTTTGGCCTAGTGACTTGCATTTTGCAAGTAACATGCCTAGCTTCACGCCATGCAACCCAAATCGCCCTCCATCCTGGAATGCCCGGTCGGTCGCGCCGTGGAGACGGTCGGCGAATGGTGGAGCATCCTGATCCTGCGGGACGCGCTTCAGGGCGCGACGCGGTTCGACGAGTTTTCGCGAAACCTCGGGATCGCCCCGAACATCTTGTCACGGCGCCTTGCCCATCTCACCGAGACCGGCATGTTCGTCCGCCGCCGCTACAACGAGCGGCCGCCGCGCTACGAATATGTGCTGACAGAGAAGGCTCGGGATTTCTTTCCGGTGATCGCTACGATGCTCGCCTGGGGCAACAAGCATCTCGCGCCGAAGGGCGAAGCCGTCGTGCTGGCGAACCGGGACGATGCGCGTCCGCTCGATCCGGTCGTGGTCGATGCCGCCGGCATGCGTCCGATCACGCTCGCCAACACGGTCATCATCGCAGGTCCCGGCGCCAGCCGCTTGATGCGCAAGCGGCTCGCTTTGCTCAAGGCCATGAACCCGGCCGTCGCGCCGGCTGGAGACTGACATGCGTCGTATCGTCGTGACGGGAATGGGGGCGGTGTCACCGCTCGCCTGCGGTGTCGAACTGTCCTGGCGCCGGCTGCTCGCCGGCCAAAGCGGGCTGCGTCCTCTGCCCGAATGGTCGCAGGCGCTGCCCGCGCGCATCGCCGGTCTCGTGCCCGACATGGCCAACGACGCAGAAGGCGGCTTCGATCCGGCGCAGGCGGCTGCACCAAAAGACCAGCGCAAGATGGATCGCTTCATCCTGTTTGCGCTGCTCGCCGCCGCCGAGGCGATCGCGCAGGCCAAATGGACGCCACAGGATGCGACCGCACTGGAACGGACCGCGACGATCATCGCTTCCGGCATCGGCGGCTTCCCTGCGCTGGTGGAGGCGGTGCGAATCACCGACCAACGCGGCCCGCGCCGGCTGTCGCCGTTCACGGTCCCCTCGTTTCTTGCCAATCTCGCCGCCGGCCACGTCTCGATCAGGCACGGCTACAAGGGGCCACTGGGCACGCCGGTCACGGCGTGCGCCGCCGGCGTCCAGGCCCTCGGCGACGCCGCGCGCATGATCCGCGCCGGCGAGGCCGACATCGCAATCTGCGGCGGCGCCGAGGCCTGCATCGATCTCGTCAGCCTCGGCAGCTTTGCGGCGGCGCGCGCGCTGTCGAGCTCCTTCAACGACGAGCCCACGCGTGCCTCGCGCCCGTTCGATCGCGACCGCGACGGTTTTGTCATGGGCGAAGGCGCCGGCATTCTGGTGATCGAGGAGCTGGAGCATGCGCTCGCACGCGGCGCCACGCCGATCGCCGAGATTGTGGGATATGGCACCACCGCGGACGCCTATCACATGACGTCGGGTCCGCCCGATGGCGACGGCGCCCGCCGCGCGATGGAGATCGCGCTCCGCCAAGCGCGCCTCGCACCCGCTGACTTGCAACATCTAAATGCGCACGCGACGTCGACACCGGCCGGCGACGAGAGCGAGCTTGGCGCCATCGCCGCTCTGTTCGGCCGCAACCGCAGCATCGCGGTGAGCGCGACCAAATCGGCGACCGGCCATCTGCTTGGCGCCGCCGGGGGCCTGGAGGCGATCTTTACAGTGTTGGCCTTGCGCGACCAGATCGCGCCGCCGACGCTCAATTTCGAAAACCCTGATCCGGGCGCGGAAGGCATCGACATCGTCTCCGGCGCGGCGCGGCCGATGCCGATGCAGCACGCCATCTCCAACGGTTTCGGCTTCGGCGGGGTGAATGCCAGCGTGATCTTCCGCCGCATGGGCTAGCCGAGGGCTTGCAATCGCGACAGGCATCGCTACCAAAACAGCATGAGCGAAACAAATTTCTGGCTGTTCCTGGCCGCCGCACTCGTCATTGCCGCCATACCCGGCCCCGGCATCTTCTACGTCGCGGCACGGACCTTGTCGGAAGGGCGCGCAAGCGGCTTTGCCTCGACCGCGGGCACGGCACTGGGCGGTCTGGTCCATGTGCTGGCGGGTAGCCTCGGCGTCTCCGCGATCATCCTTGCAAGCGCCGAGCTGTTTGCCGCCGTGAAGTTCTTCGGCGCTCTCTATCTGGTCTGGCTCGGCATCCGCACCTTTCGCAGCGCCGGCCGGACGCTGTCGCTCGAAAGCGAGCCCATCGGCGACAAGCGCGCGTTCCGCGATGGTGTGTTGGTCGAGGCACTGAACCCGAAGACCGCGGCGTTCTTCCTCGCCTTCATTCCGCAGTTCCTCGATCCGGCGGCACCGAACCCCACGCTGCAATTCATCGTGCTCGGCGCGATCTCGGTGACGCTGAACACACTCGCCGATGTCTTCGTGGTGCTGATGGCGTCCGCAACACGCACGCAACTGATCGGAAGGCCGCACCTGATGCGACGCCTCACGCAAGGCTCCGGCGTCTTCATCGCGGGCCTCGGCCTGTCGCTGGCACTGGCACGACGGCCGGTGCAGAGCTAGCGCACCACCAACCGATACATCGGCCAAAAAAAGAAAGGGGCCGAGGCCCCTTTCTCGGTGCTTACCACTGATTCCAGTGGTGCCAATGATGCCAGTGGTGCCAGCCATAACCGCCGCCCCAATGACGGTGCCAGCCATAGCCACCCCAATAATGCGGGTGGTAATAGCCGCCGCCGTAATAGTGGCGGTGCCAGCAATGGCCCCATTCGTTGCAGATATAGCCGGCCGGAACGACGCCCGACGCACCAGGGACGTCGATCGGCTGGGCCGATGCGGCCCCGCTGGACAAGGCGACGCCGCCAAGTGCGGCGAGGCCAACAAACGCAGAAACAAGTTTCATGATTTCACCTCCTAACATCGGTTGGAGGCGATGAATGACGAACGCGTTCGGTGCGTTACGAAGGTTTAACGCCGATGAACAAGCCGTCGTTGATCAACAAGCCTTGGGCTGGTCTCTGGTCAACGCGCACGGATGATACGTGTCGTATCAAGCCTGACACGCTTTCCAACTTGTAATGACTTGCCGATATGTAACGCGTGCGGTTCGAACGAAGCATCGCCGAGAGCCCACCCATTGATGTTGCGATGGAGGGTTCGATGAAGATGATGTCCTGGTCGCGTTACCACCTCCTGCCAAAGTCGTTGTCGCGTGCCATGCGTCGCTGTCGCGCGGCGAAGATGCTCAAGATTCGGCAACGCTGCCGCACTGCGCAGCGGCCGGCCTCTCGCACCAGCCCTGCTCCGAAGCGCGCATGACCGGCGCCCTTGCTTGTGGAATGGCCGGCGGCAGGCTACTCCGATCTCACCGTTATCTTGACCACCCGCCGAAGAGGATCGCGACCCGATGCTCGTCCCGCAAAGTCGCTACTATGAGTCTCACGGCCTGCGGCTGCACTATGCAGACTGGGGCAACGAGGGCACGCCGGCCGTCATCCTGGTGCATGGCGGCCGCGATCATTGCCGGAGCTGGGACGTCATCGCCCGATCGTTGCAGCCACATTTTCACGTGATCACGCCTGATCTGCGCGGGCACGGCGATTCCGACTGGACCAGAGGCGGCAGCTACGCGCTGACGGAATATGTCTACGATCTCGCCCAGCTCGTTCGCGCCGTCTCGGCAACCGAGGTGATCCTCATCGGCCATTCGATGGGCGGAATGGTAAGCCTGATCTATTCAGGGTCGTTCCCCGAGCAGGTATCACGGTTGGTGGTGCTCGACGGTGTGACCATGCTGCCCGATACGCCAAAGCCCCCGGCGCATGAGCGCATCACCAAATGGATCGGCCAGCTCGACAAGCTGCACGGCCGCACCCCGCGCCGCTATCGCACGATCGAGAACGCGGCCGCGCAGATGGTGATCTACAACAAGCGACTATCCCGCGAGCTCTCTCTGCATCTTGCCACGCATGGGACACGGCAAAACGAGGATGGCAGCTATAGCTGGAAGTTCGATCCCTACCAGCGCGCCTCCGCGCCGCACCGGCTCTGGCCGGATGATCACGTCGCGCTGTGGTCGCGCATCACCTGCCCGACGTTGCTGCTCAATGCCGGCGAAAGCTTTCTCGCCGGCCCCAGGGCAGCAGGCCTGGAGCGCTATTTCCCGCAGGCGCGCGTTGAGACCATCTCTGGCGCCGGGCATTGGCTGCATCACGACCGGCCGCAAGAGGTGTTAGGTGCGATCCGGCGGTTTCTGGGGCTGGCCGAGCCGTCGTAAGGTGGGCAAAGGCGCTCTTGCGCCGTGCCCACCATGCATCCAGGTTGTACGATAGAAGTGGTGGGCACGCTTCCGCCTTCGCTCTTCGAGCTACGGCGGACAAGTCGCTTTGCCCACCCGCGGACGCGCTTAGCTCAACGTCCCCGCATGCACCCACCAGCCGGGGTGATCCCTGCGGATCCTTTCGGCGGCAGCATGCGCGTCATTGGGCGCGCCGAAGATCGCAAAGCACGTCGCGCCCGAGCCGGACATGCGCGCGAGCTTGACGCCGGCGGAATAGCGCAAGGCCTCCAGCACATCGCCGATCACGGGTTCGATACGTATCGCGGGGGCTTCGAGATCGTTGGGGACGGTCTCAAGAATCTCGACCCAATCGGCAATGGAGGCGCCCTCCTCCGGCCAGGCCGGCGCTTCGAGGACGTCGGTGGCGCCAACCAGGAGTTCGCCATTGCGCAGGCCAAGCGCCTTGAACACGTCCTTGGTCGCGACCGGCACGCGCGGATTGACCATGACGCAGGGCATGCTCGGCAGCGCCAGCGGCAACAGCTGCTCGCCGACCCCGGTCATGTCGCAGGCGCGCGAGAAGAGACACACCGGCACGTCGGCACCGGTCGCGAGCGCGACCTGCTGGAGGCGGGGATCATCGAGCGACAGGTTATTGAGACTTGCAAGCAGCCGCAGCGCAGCAGCCGCATCAGCTGAGCCACCACCGATACCGGCTGCAACCGGCAGCACCTTGTCGAGCGCGAAGGCACCCAATTTCAAGTTCGGCACGGCCTCGGCCAAAAGCTTGGCGACCTTGAACACGAGATTGTCGGAGGTGTCGCCGCAGGCCGCCGCGAGCGGCCCCGTGGTCGCAAGCTTCAGCTCGCCGCCCGGCTCCAGAGTGAGCCGATCGGCGCAATCGGCGAACGCGACCACGCTTTCGAGATCATGATAGCCGTCGGCGCGACGGCCGACCACGCGAAGGCTCAGATTGACCTTCGCGCGTCCTTCTTCAACCAACGCCGGCATTTCGCGACGAACCCCCAAGCCCACTCAGAATTAGCCGCCCTTGCCGTCGTCCTTCTTCTTCTCGGCCTGCGCGGCCGAGGAGTTCGAATTATCGTCCGCCATGCCGTTCGCGATCTTGGCCTCGATCTTCGGCAGATCCTCCGGCTCGGGCTTGAGATCGCGGGCATGCGCCCACTGGAATTTTGCTTCCAGGGTACGGCCGACGCGCCAATAAGCGTCGCCGAGGTGATCGTTGATGGTGGGATCCTCGGGCTTCAAGTCGATGGCGCGCTCGAGGTTCTTCACCGCTTCCTCGTAATTGCCGATGCGGTAATAGGCCCAGCCGAGGGAGTCGACGATGTAGCCGTCGTCGGGACGCTGCTCGACGGCGTGCTTGATCATCTTCATGCCGTCGTCGAGGTTCACGCCCTGGTCGATCCAGGAATAGCCGAGATAGTTGAGGACATGCGGCTGGTCGGGCTGGAGCTCGAGCGCCTTCTTCATGTCGGCTTCGGCCTTGCCCCACTGCTTGGAGCGCTCCTCGCAGATGCCGCGATAGTAGTACCAGACGCTGTTGGCCTTGTCGTTTCCGGCCGGCAGCACGTCGATGCCTTGCGAATAGGTCGCACCGCAATCGCCGAACTTCTTGCGGCCGCGCTCGAGATTGCCGAGCGCCATGATGGCTTCGAGATCCTTGGAATCTTCGCTCACCACGCCCTTGAGGATCTTGATCGCCTCGTCGGTGCGGTCGGCGGAATCGAGATCGACGGCAAGCTGGATCTGGGCGTTGCGCTTCAGGGGCGACGACGACGGCACGCGCTCATAGACCTTGATCGCCATCTGCGGCCGCTTCACCGATTCATAGAGGTCGGCAAGCGAGAGCAGAGCGAGCGGATGAGTCGGCTGGAGGTAGAGCGAGAGCTGGAGATAGACCAGCGCAAGATCCTCGCCGCCGCGGCGGGTCAGCGTGGCGCCGATGCCATAGAGCGCCTCGGCCGCGCCCGCTTGCGCGGAATCAACCAGCGGCGGCATCTTCTTGCCGGCCTTGGTCTCGCGCAGGCCTTCCACGATCAGCGGATGGCGGGCGAGCTTCTTGTCGAAAGCCTCATAAACGGCGGTTGCCGAGGCCGCGTCCTTGTTGCGCGACAGCCAGCGGCCATAGGCCTCGGTGATGCGCAGCATGGAATCGTCGAGCTTGTAGGCGCGCTCGAAGCGGGTGCCGGCGTCCTTCTCCTTGCCAGAGAGCTCGAGGATCATACCGGCGTGGAGGTCCTTGAACAGCGGATACCATTCCGGACCCGCCAGCTTGTCGATGGTGGCGACCGCACTCTTGGCGTCACCGGCGCCGTAGGCGGCCCAGCCGGACAGCAGCGTCGCGACCAGATCGGTGATCGGTCCGCGAATCGACTGGTTGATGTTGCTCTGCGCGCTCGGATACTTCTTCAGCTTCAGGTCATGCACGCCGACCACGAGGCGCGCGACGCGGTTGGTCTTGTCGATGGTGAGGATGCGCTCGGCGAGCTTGACCGCTTCATCGATATCGCCATCGGCGACCGAGGAGATGAAGGCGCGGTCGAGCAGCTCGTTGTTCTTGGGATCGGTGCGCAGCGCGGAACGGTAGAAGGCGGCGGCGGAGGCCGCATCACGTTCGACGCTGGCATGGCGGGCGGCGAGATAGCTGCCGGAGGTGGTGAGCGCCTTCAGGTCGTTGCGGTTCGGAAACTGCGCCGCCGTGTCGGCCGGATGATCCGGCGTCTGCGCCTGGACCGCGCCGGGGACCGTCGCGATCGCTGTGCCCATGAGGGCGATGGCGGCAACAGTCCAGCGGTTGAAACGATTTGAAAACATCAGGGCTCGCCTTGAGTTGGTAGTGCCTGGGTATGGAGCAAAAGGCCGTCTCGCATGCGAACGCGGCCGGCGACATCGGGACCCGGAACCGTCAGGGCCGGACAATGCCGCTTTTGGCGCTTCACCGCAAGGATTCGGACCGTGCGGTCCCCTCCGCGCGCCCCAAACCGGCCATAGGCGCCCCAAGACGCTGCTAGTATGGCCTTATCGTGGCCGCAGCCCCCGGACGCGCCCCGGTCCTCACGCGAACGTGCGCTACGTCACCTTTCGTGACTTGGTGCGCCCTTACATCGCTTCGTAGTTCGGGCCGCCGCCGCCCTCCGGCGGAACCCAGGTGATGTTGCCGTTGGGGTCCTTCACGTCGCAGGTTTTGCAGTGGACGCAGTTCTGAGCGTTGATCTGGTAGCGCGGGCTCGCGCCCTCCTCCACCCACTCATAAACGCCGGCCGGGCAATAGCGATTCGAAGGCCCCGCGAAGACATCATGCTCGGACATCTTCTGGAGGTTCATGTCGGCAACCCGGAGATGGACCGGCTGATCCTCCTCATGATTGGTGTTGGACAGGAATACTGACGACAGCTTGTCGAACGAGATCTTGCCGTCCGGCTTCGGGTAGTTCCTGGGCGCGTGGCTCTTGGCCGGATCGAGCGTCGAGCGATCGGGCTTGGCGTGCGACTGGGTGCCGAACAGCGAGCCGCCGAACAGCGTGTTGCACCACATGTCGAAGCCGCCGAGCGCGACGCCGATCACGGTGCCGAACTTCGACCACAGCGGCTTGACGTTGCGGACCAGGAACAAATCCTTGCCGACCGGCGAGGAACGCCACGCGTTCTCGTAGTCGACGATCTCGTCGTTGGCGCGATCGGCGGCGAGCGCGGCCGCGACATGCTCGGCGGCGAGCATGCCGGTGCCCATCGCATTGTGTACGCCCTTGATGCGCGGGACGTTGACGAAGCCGGCCGCGCAGCCGATCAGCGCGCCGCCGGGGAAGCTGAGTTTTGGCACTGACTGGTAGCCGCCCTCAGTGATGGCGCGGGCGCCATAGGCGAGCCGCTTGGCGCCCTCGAAGGTGCCGCGGATCGAGGGATGGGTCTTGAAGCGCTGGAACTCGTCGAACGGCGACAGATAAGGATCGTCGTAGTTCAGATGCACGACAAAGCCGACGGCGACGAGGTTGTCGTCGTAATGATAGAGGAACGATCCGCCGCCAGTCTTCAGGTCGAGCGGCCAGCCGAAGGAATGCTGGATCATACCCTTCTGATGCTTGGCGGGGTCGATCTGCCAGACTTCCTTCAAGCCGATGCCGAACTTTGCCGGCTCGCTGTTGGAGTCGAGCGCGAACTTCGCGATCAGCTGCTTGGTCAGGCTACCGCGCGCGCCTTCAGCGAACAGCGTGTACTTGCCGAGCAATTCCATGCCACGGGTAAAGGAGTCCTTCGGCTTGCCATCCCGGCCGATGCCCATGTCGCCGGTTGCAATGCCCTTCACCGCGCCCTGCTCGTCATAGAGCACCTCGGCGGCGGCAAAGCCCGGATAGATCTCAACGCCGAGCGCTTCGGCCTTGCGCGCCAGCCAGCGGCAGACATTGCCGAGCGAGCCGATATAGCAGTGATGGTTGTACATCAGCGGCGGCATGATGAAGTTGGGGAGCTTGATCGCGCCGCCACCCGTCATCCAGTAGAAGCGGTCGTCCTTGACCTCAGTCTTCAGCGGGCAGTCGGAATCCTCGCGCCAGTCTGGAACGAGCTTGTCGAGCCCGGCCGGATCGATTACGGCGCCCGAGAGGATATGCGCGCCGACCTCGGAGCCCTTCTCCACCACAACGACGTTGAGATCGGCGTTGAGCTGCTTCAGCCGGATCGCGGCCGCCAGGCCCGAAGGGCCGGCGCCGACGATGACGACGTCGAATTCCATGGATTCGCGCGGGGGAAGTTCTTCGGTGCTCATCTGATCTCAGCCCTTGAGACGGTTCCTTGGTCGTTTGCGCTCCCTTGTTTCCGATTTTTCCGGGTAGGACAACCACGGAAATGCGTTCCGCTGGGATGCAAGGCGCCCCAAACTGATATAACAGTCTGACTTTCCAAATGATCCCCGAACCCGCACCCACCGTCCGAGAGCTACTCGCCTTCTATCTGGAGGCCGGTGTCGACTGCGCGCTCGCGGAGGAACCGGTAGACCGACTGGCGGAAGTCGATGCCCCGCCGCCGGCCCCGCGTGCGGCACCGCCGATCGAAGCACCGCGGCCGGTCGCAGCCCCCGCCGTGATCCGCGGCGAGGCCGCGCCCGCGCCCGATATTGCGATCGCCTCGGCGCGCGAGGCTGCGCGCACCGCGCCGACGCTGGAGGCCTTGCGCGAGCTGATGCAAGGCTTCGAGGGCTGCGCGCTGAAGCACACGGCGACGCGGCTGGTGTTCGCCGACGGCAATCCGCAGGCGCGCATCATGTTCGTCGGCGAAGCGCCGGGCCGCGACGAGGACATCGAGGGGCTGCCCTTTGTGGGGCGCAGCGGCAAGCTGCTCGACCTCATGATCGGCGCGATCGGGCTGAACCGCACCACCGCCTACATCGCCAACGTGATTCCGTGGCGGCCGCCCGGCAACCGCACGCCGACGCCGCAAGAGACGCAAGTGTGCCTGCCCTTCATCCAGCGCCACATCGAGCTCGTGAACCCGGACGTGCTGGTGACGCTCGGCAATCCCTCGACGCAGACGCTGCTCTCGACGCGCGAAGGCATCATGCGCACCCGCGGGCGTTGGTTCGACTACGACACCGGCGCACGCACCATCCGCGCGCTGGCGACATTCCACCCGGCCTATCTGCTGCGCTCGCCGTCCTACAAGCGGCTGGCCTGGCAGGATCTGCGCGCGATCGCGAAGGTGCTGGGCAACGGTTCGGCGTAACCACAGACGCCGTCATTCAGGGGCGCGGCAAAGCCGCGAGCCCGGAATGACGACGAGCTACGTCCCCTTCGGCCGCACGATGGCCCAGCCGATGCGCAGCAGTTGCTGGCGTCCGGTTACCAGCCATTCGAAGGCGCGCGGCACTTCCGGCACGATGTCGGGGAAACGCTTGAGGATTTCGGGCGGTGGCGTCCCGGCGGTGTCGGAGGCGCGCCAGACCACGACGCCGCCGGTCTCGCTGAACCGCGCCGTTGTCATCCACGGCGTGCGCGCGGGCTCGGCATCGATGAAGAGGTGCGGCCGGCCGGAATGCAGCGTGATCAGGCTCGCAAGCTGCGTCTCGCCGGCGACCGCGCGCAGGCGATGATTGGTGCGGCGGGCAAAGCTGTCGTCGAAGAAGTCCGAGATCGCGCGCGCCGGCATCGAGGTCGCGATCTCGCCGGTGCCGCTCCAGGGCAGGAACAGTACGGCCAGCACGACGCCGGCGGCGGGCGCCACGACGGCGGCGGCCCACACCGTGCGCAGCATCCGTGCACGGCGCATCGCGATGAGATCGCCGGCGACCACGACCACGGCGAGGCCGGACATCACCAGCACGACGCCGGCACCACCGACGACAGCGTCGAGCCCGTACAGGCCGGAGATCAGGACCGCGCCGAGCGCTGGCGCAAGCGCAAAGAAATAGACGAAGTCGCACGCGAGCGGCTCGACCGGTGGCCGATAGATGATCGGCGCCTCCTCGGTCTTGCCGGCAAACAGGCCGGTATTGAGGAATGTGAGTACCGGGATCGCCGCCGCGCCGAGCACGAGCCCGCCAAGCAGCCAGGCCGCATGCAGCGCGCGGGCGTTCAACTCAGAGACCTGCGGCAGGGCCGGCAGGACCAGCGTCTCGGCACGCATCAGCCACACGGCATAGGGCAGCGCCAGCACGGCGACGACGATGATCGCAAACAGCGGATCGAGCGCGCGCAGCGTCCGGCGGCCGCCAGCCGTTGCGACCGCGAAGATGACGAGCAGCACGAGGAGGAAGATCGCCGCGGGCGTGGTCAACAGCAGCAGGCCGGCCTCGATCGACCAGGCGAACCAGGCATTGCCGCGGCGCTGGCCGATAATCTGCCAGGAATGCAACAGCAGCAGCGTCCAGAGCGGCCGTGCCAGCACCAGGGGGCCGAAGTCGAGCGCGGGCGAGGAGAAGGCCAGCACCGTCATGGTCAGCAGCACGGCGAGCACCGCCTGCTGGGTGCCGACCACGGCGCGGGAAAGATGGTAGAGCGTGACGAAGGTGACGATCTCGCAGAGCTCGGCCAGAACGTAGACGCCGAAGATGTGGCCGCCGGCGGCGCGATAGGCGATGTCGGCAAGCCAGACCGGCAAGGGCGGGCCGAGATCGGTGCCGACCTGGTATTCGCGGCCGAAGGCCAAGAGCGTCGCGAGGCTGCCGGGCGGGCTACGGTAGAACATCAGCGCCACGAACAGCCACATCGCGGCCTGCAACAGCACCGCAATCCACACGATCAGCCGCGGCCGGGCGCGGATGAGCTCGATGACCAGGGAGGTAAACCGCATGCAACGCCCGCAAGATGCAGCCAACCCGTCCAGCCGGCCCTATTCGCTCAGGAGTGTTTTGATAAAGGGCGCTGCGCGTCGTGGCAACGACAGTCTGATCTAGAGGCTCGCTGAAGCATCGATTTCGACGGCCGCTTCCGCCTGCACGTCGACCTCGGTGACAGCAAACAAGTCCTGCACCGGCTCCACCGTCCAGGGCATGTGCTTGGCGCGGGCGGCGACGACGGGGGCGAAGAAGCTGCGGTGGTGGACGGTGGGGCCGAGGCGGTTCAGCGCATCGAGGTGGTCGGGGACGCCGTAGCCCTTGTGCTGCTCGAAACCGTAGCCGGGGCAGTCCTGCGCCAGCGCGCACATCAGCCGGTCGCGCGTGACCTTGGCGATGATCGAGGCGGCCGCAATCGACAGGACGATGCCGTCGCCGCCGATCACGGCCTCGCAGTCGCACGCCGTATCGAGCCGGTCGCGACCGTCGACAAAGACGTGACGCGGCGCCTCGGGCAGCGCCACCACGGCGCGCTTCAGTGCCCAGAGCGAGGCGCGCAGGATGTTGTCGCGGTCGATGCGGGCGCGTGAGGCAACAACGACCGAGACCTGCGCGGTCGCGCAGATCTTGTCGAACAGCCTTTCACGTTCCTCCGCCGTCAGCCGCTTGGAATCATCGATGCCGCGCGGGATGCGGTCGGGATCGAGGATCACGGCAGCCGCCACCACCGGCCCGGCCAGCGGCCCGCGGCCGGCTTCGTCGCAGCCCGCGACCGGCCAGACCCCGCGCTTGATCAGCGCGCGTTCCCGGCGGAAGTTTGCCTTCGCAGGCGTGGCCTTCTTGGCAACGTCCTTCGTTGGCGCGTCCTCGGCCGGCTTCCTGGCAGACTTGTCCCGAATCATGGCCGGGATCGTGCGCAAGCAGCCCTGCTCGCGCAACCGGGAACCCCTGATAATTCCCGTTATTCAGGTCGGGGCCCTATTCCGCCAGATGCACCCGCCGGTCGTCGCCAACCTCGATGCCGGGCGCGACCACGACCTCCCAGGGATGGCCGTCGGGATCGGCAAAATAGCCGGAATAGCCGCCATAGTCGGTTTCGTGTGCGGCCTTCAGCAGCGTCGCTCCCTTGCCGACGGCAAAGGACAGCACTGAATCGACCTCCTCGCGCGTCCGGCAGTTCCAGGCGAGCGTCATGCCGCGGAAGGTCGATGGTCTCGGCTGGTCCGGCAAGATGGCATCGGCCGCCAGCTGATCCCAGGGAAACAGCGCGAGCGCCGGACCGCCAGTGTCGAAGAAGGCAACGGCCTCGCCGGTCGCCTTCAGCCTGCGCGCAAAGCCGAGCGCCTCGTAGAAGGCGATGCTGGCCCGGATGTCGCCTACGCCAAGCGTGATGACGGTGAGCCTCGGCACGGGAGCCGGTCGTTCCTTACTCATGACACACCTCGTTTGCTCGCCGCTCAGAAAAGGCTGAGCTGATCGCCGTTCCGCTTCGGCCTTGCAAAATGATCCGTCGTCAGCTTGGAGCGCCGCTTGTTCAGCCCGAGCCTGTCGCAGGCGATCTCGAAGCGGCGGCCGATGGTCCAGGCCATCGGGCCGGTGCCCTTCATCCGCTCGCCCCATTTCGCATCGTAGTCGCGCCCGCCGCGCATGTCGCGGATCAGCGTGAAGACGTGGCGATAGCGGTCCGGATAGTTCGCCATCAGCCATTCGCGGAAGAGATCACGCACCTCCAGCGGCAGCCGTAGCAGCACATAGGAGGCTTCCTTGACGCCGGCATGGGCCGCCGCATCGAGAATGCGCTCGATCTCGGAATCGTTCAGCGCGGGGATCACGGGCGCGACCATCACCGTGGTCGGAATGCCGGCCTCCGAGAGCTGCTTCAGCGCCTCCAGCCGCTTCGGCGGCGTCGAGGCGCGGGGCTCCATGGTGCGCGCGAGTTTTGGATCGAGCGAGGTCACGGAGATCCCGACCTTGGCGAGGTTGCGCTTGGCCATGCGCGCGAGAATGTCGATGTCGCGCGTGACCAAGGCAGATTTGGTGACGATGCCGACGGGATGGCCGGCGCGCTCCAGCACCTCCAGAATGCCGCGCATGATTTTGCGCTCGCGCTCGATCGGCTGATAGGGGTCGGTGTTGGTGCCGATCGCGATCATCCGCGGCTCGTAGCCGGCGGCTGCGAGCTCCTTCTCCAGCAGCGCCGGCGCATCGGGCTTGACGAACAGTTTTGACTCGAAGTCGAGCCCCGGCGACAGGCCGAGATAGGCATGCGTCGGCCGCGCGAAGCAATAGACACAGCCATGCTCGCAGCCTCGATAGGGATTGATCGAACGGTCGAAGCCGATGTCGGGGGACTCGTTGCGGGTGATCACCTTGCGCGAGGTGTCGACGCCGACGGTGGTCTTGAATGGCGGCAGGTCTTCAAGACTCTGCCAACCATCGTCGAAGGCGACGCGCGCCTCGGCCTCGTAACGGCCGCTGGCGTTGGATTGCGCGCCCCGACCTCGCCTGCGCTGGCGGTCGATGGCGACCGCCAGCTCAGGAAAGTCGGCAGGACCATCTGAAAGCGCACCCGCCGGCTCGGAGGGCGCCGTGACCGGCGGGTGCTTGAGAGCATGAGAGGATGCTGGACTCATGAAGCCAAGATAGCAGGTGATCAGAACAAATCAAGAACAAGAATAAAAAACTCGAAAACAACCCCATGCAAAGTAGAACTGCCCAAACTTCGCGCCCCCGCCTTTGACTTCACGCAACACCGCCGTCACCGCGAACCCGTTTGATGCCGCCTAGGGATCGATCGTCGCGGAACACAGTTGGTGACGATCTCCGGTGAAGGTCGGCAGGAACATGACAAATCAACAACAATCGGGCGCCGCGAGCAGCGAACTCGATCTTCTCGATCGCTACTGGCGCGCCGCCAACTACCTTTCGGTCGGCCAAATCTATCTCATGGACAACCCGCTGCTGCGCGAGCCCTTGCGGCCCGAGCACATCAAGCCGCGCCTGCTCGGCCATTGGGGCACGACTCCCGGGCTGAACTTCATCTACGCCCATCTCAACCGCGTCATCCGCGCGCTGGACCTCGACATGATTTATGTCTGCGGGCCCGGCCATGGCGGCCCGGGCATGGTGGCCAACACCTATCTCGAAGGCAGCTATAGCGAGATCTATCCCGACATCGCGCGCGACGCGGACGGATTGCGCAAACTGTTCAGGCAGTTCTCGTTCCCCGGCGGCATTCCGAGCCACGCGGCGCCGGAAACGCCGGGCTCGATCCATGAAGGCGGCGAGCTCGGCTACGCGCTGGTGCATGCCTATGGCGCGGCGCTCGACAATCCCGACCTGATCGTCGCTTGCGTGGTCGGCGACGGCGAGGCCGAGACCGGCCCGCTGGCTGCGTCCTGGCACTCGAACAAGTTCCTGAATCCCGCGCATGACGGCGCGGTGCTGCCGATCCTGCATCTCAACGGCTACAAGATCGCCAACCCGACCGTGCTCGGGCGCATGCCCGACGAGGAGATCCGCGATCTCTTCCGCGGGCTCGGCCACGAACCGCTGTTCGTCGAAGGCGACGATCCCAAGCTGATGCACCGGATCATGGCCGATGCGCTCGACGTCGCGCTCGCCAGCATACGCTCGATCCAGCAGCACGCCCGCGACGGCCGCACGAGCGTCGAGCGGCCACGCTGGCCGATGATCGTGCTGCGCAGCCCGAAGGGCTGGACTGGCCCGAAGGAAGTCGACGGCAAGAAGGTCGAAGGTTTCTGGCGCGCACATCAGGTGCCGGTCGCCGGCTGCCGCGAAAATCCGGCGCATCTGAAGATTCTCGAAGACTGGATGCGCAGCTACGAGCCGGACAAGCTGTTCGATGCGAACGGCGCGCTCATCCCCGAGCTCCAGGCACTCGCGCCCGAAGGCAGCCGCCGCATGGGCGCCAATCCGCACGCCAATGGCGGGCTGCTGAAGAAAGAGCTGAAGCTGCCAGACTTCCGCAGTTTTGCAATCGAGGTGCCACAGCCCGGCAGCGTGACGGGAGAAGCAACGCGCGAGCTCGGCAGATTTTTGCGCGACGTCATCCGTCTCAACGCGCAAGAGCGCAACTTCCGCATCATGGGCCCGGACGAGACCGCGTCAAACCGGCTCGATGCCGTGTTCGAGGCGACCGAACGCGTCTGGATGGAGCCAACCGAACCTTACGATGTGCATCTCGCGCAGGACGGCCGCGTGATGGAAGTCCTGAGCGAACATCTCTGCCAGGGCTGGCTCGAAGGCTATCTGCTCACCGGCCGTCACGGCTTCTTCTCCTGCTACGAGGCCTTCATCCACATCGTGGATTCCATGTTCAACCAGCATGCCAAATGGCTCAAGGTGACGCGGCATCTGCCATGGCGCCGCCCGATCGCCTCGCTCAACTATCTCCTGACCTCGCATGTCTGGCGCCAGGACCACAACGGCTTCAGCCACCAGGATCCCGGCTTCGTCGATCTCGTCGCCAACAAGAAGGCCGACATCGTCCGCATCTATTTCCCGCCGGATGCCAACACCCTGCTATGGATCGCCGACCACTGCCTACGCACCTATGACCGTATCAACGTGATCGTCGCCGGCAAGCAGCCGGCGCCGCAATGGCTTTCGATGGAGGATGCCGCCACGCATTGCGATGCCGGCATCGGCATCTGGACCTGGGCGGGCACGGAGGACGCGAGCAGCGAGCCCGACGTCGTGATGGCCTGCGCCGGCGACGTGCCGACGCTGGAGACCCTCGCGGCCGTCGATCTGCTGCGCAAAGCGCTGCCGGATTTGAAGATCCGCGTCGTGAATGTCGTTGACCTCATGACGCTGCAATCGAAGGAGCAGCATCCGCATGGGATCAGCGATCGCGACTTCGACAGCCTGTTCACGCGCGACAAGCCCGTGATTTTCGCCTATCACGGCTATCCCGCCCTGATCCATCGCCTGACTTATAACCGCACCAACCATGCCGGCCTGCATGTCCGCGGCTTCATCGAAGAAGGCACCACGACGACGCCGTTCGACATGGTCGTGCTCAACGAGCTCGACCGCTACCACCTCGCGATCGAGGCGATCGAGCGCGTGCCAGGGCTTGCGACCAAAGCCGCGCATGTGAAGCAGCAGTTCCGCGATGCACTGATCGAGCATTCGCGCTACATACGCGAGCACGGCGACGACATGCCGGAGATCCGCGACTGGGCGTGGCCGGGCAAGGCGGGTTGACGTCATGCCGGCGTCCGACGCGGTCCTCGTCCTCAACGCAGGCTCGTCGAGCATCAAGTTCGGCCTGTTCGAGATCTCGGCTGCCGAGCCTGTCCTGCTCTGCCAGGGCCTGCTTGACGAGCATGAGGCCAAGCCCCGGCTCGTGGTGAAGAGCCCTGCGGGCGAGTATCTGTTCGAGAATCGGAGGGAAGCGTCGGATGCGGATAGCGACCATCTGTTCGCCGACGTGCTCGGCTTCATCGAGGCCCGCTTTGACGACCATCGCTTGCGCGCCGTAGGCCACCGCATCGTTCATGGTGGCCCGGATTATTCAGCTCCGGTCGAACTGACGGAAGATGTCTACGCGAAGCTGGAGGCACTAACGCCGCTTGCGCCGCTGCATCAGCCGCGCTGCCTGGCGCCGGTGCGCACCATCAGGGCGATCGGGCCGACCCTGACGCAGATCGCCTGTTTCGACACCGCCTTTCACCATGGCCTCGCGCCGCCCGTAAGCCGCTTCGCCATTCCGAGACGCTATGAAGCGCGCGGCATCCGGCGCTACGGTTTTCACGGCCTCTCCTTCGAATATGTTGAAAGTCGTCTCGCCAAAATCACGCCGGAGCTTGCCGCCAAGCGCACCGTCATCGCACATCTCGGCAATGGCGCGAGCCTGTGCGCGCTGCGCAATGGCCGCAGCGTCGACACCACGATGGGGCTGACGCCGCTCGACGGGCTGGTGATGGGCACCCGTTGCGGCACGATCGATCCCGGCGTGCTGCTCTATCTGCAACAGCACGAGAAGATGTCCGTCGAAGCCGTACAGCACCTGCTCTATCACGAGTCCGGGCTGCTCGGCGTCTCCGGCATCTCGGCGGACATGCGCACGCTGCTTGCGAGCGGCGAGGCGTCAGCGCGGGAAGCGATCGATCTCTTCACCTTCCGCGTGGCGCAGGAGGTCGCGATGATGGCGAACACGCTTCAAGGACTGGACTGCCTGGTGTTCACCGGCGGCATCGGCGAGCACGCCAAGGAGATCCGCAGCGAGATCGGCGAACGGCTCACATGGCTCGGCGTGCGCATCGATCCCGTTGCGAATGACGCGACGCGCGAACGCATCAGCGGCAGCGACAGTGCGGTCGACATCTTCGTCATTCCGACCAATGAGGAGCTGACCATCGCACGGCATTGCGCCGCGGTGCTGCGGACGATAAGTCCTCCGGCTGCTTAGAGCGTGATGGGATGAAATGCGGTCGACTTCCCTTCTCCCCTTGTGGGAGAAGGTGGCATAGGCGGCCCTAGGCCGCCGTTCTCAAGAGGACGCCGAAGCGAAGCTTCGGCTATGGCGCCGGATGAGGGGTTCTGTCCGCGCACACATATCCAAATGAGTATGCGGAGATAGACCCCTC
>WNGR01013526.1_pt1 | contig 21925 bp, 19 predicted proteins | sample 5407581 | NCBI WGS metagenome assembly WNGR01 (sample SAMN13153383, study PRJNA577476) | soil metagenome | isolation source: 80 cm soil or saprolite under Garry oak tree replicate 2 | place: USA:California | collected 2016-06-15
CGTAGATGCCGCAGGGGATGTCGCAATGCGCGTACGCGATCGGAGCCGGAGAAATCCGGTCGAGCCAGCGGGCCAGCAGGTACAGCAGTGACATGGTCGCCTCGTAGCGGATTCGGTTATTTAAACGTGCGGCGGACAGCGAAGTTCGGGGGTGCACGGCGCTCGAGATTCCCGCCAGTCTTATCGTCCGCAACCGGATTGCAGAATCCTTGAAGGCGTCCTTTCGCAACATCGACACGCTGCGAATCGAATACGAGGCCAAGCAGCCCGCGATTGAAGCGCGCCTCGAGGAATTCCGTCGCACCGGACGCGAGGGGGACGAACGTCTCTTTGAGGAGCTTTGTTTCTGCTTGATTGCGATCCAATCCAGAGCGCGAACGTCGGATGCAGCGGTCGCGGCGCTCCGAAAGGCCGAGCTCCTGTGGTCCGGTGGGCCGGAGGAGATCGCCGCGTTCCTGCGGCCTCGGACTCGGTTCCACAATCACAAAGCGGCGTTCATCGTTCGCGCGAGGGAGCAATTCTTTCCGCGAGGCCATGGGCAACTCGCGAAGATGATAGACTCGTTCCCGTCCTCCAAGGATGCTCGCGGGTGGCTCGTCCGCGAAGTCCGCGGCCTAGGTCTGAAGGAGGCCAGTCACTTTCTCCGGAACACGGGCCGCGGGGAGGACCTCGCCATCTTGGACCGTCACATCCTCCGGAACTTGATTCGTCACGGCATCCTCCGGCGGTTGCCGCGGACCTTGACCCCAAGGCGATACTTGGACATCGAGAGACGGATCGAGCGGTTCTCGAAAGAGATCGGGATCCCGATGGCCGCCCTCGACTTGATTTTCTGGAGCCGCGAAACGGGCGAGATCTTCAAGTGAGTGACTCGTGTGTTACCCTTATTCAAGGTTGACTGAAAGGATCACGGTTCCATCGCTCCGTGGTCCGAATCCTGATATGTGGCTCGACGCATCGCACGTGGGATGGGAGGACCTTCCCCTGCCGACGTCCGCGCGCGACTGCTCCCGTGGTACGACGCGAATCGACGGGACCTGCCTTGGCGTCGGACCCGGAACCCATATCGAATCTTGGTCGCCGAGTATCTCCTTCAGCGGACCCGAATCAAGAGCGGCACGCCGTACTATGAGCGGTTCCTAAAACGGTTTCCGACGGTTCAGGATCTCGCGGCGGCCCCCCTCGATGACGTCCTGGCGGTTTGGGAAGGTTTGGGCTTCTATGGCCGGGCTCGGAACTTGCACGCGGCCGCACGGGTGATCGTCGAAGAGCACCGCGGACGAATTCCTCAATCGTACGATGCATTGACGTCGCTCCCCGGAATCGGCCCGTACACCGCCGGTGCGGTGGCGAGCATCGCCTTCGGGATTCGGGTGCCGGCCGTGGACGGGAATGTCACCCGGGTGATCGCGCGCGTCTTCCGGATTCGCGAGGATGTAACGACGGGAACGGTTCGGAGGCGAATCGCGGAGATTGCCGCTCGACTCGTCTCTGAGGACCGGCCCGGCGCGTTCAACCAAGCGATGATGGAGCTCGGTGCGACCGTTTGCAGGCCTCTCGCCCCGGCATGTCCCAAGTGCCCCCTCGAGAGGCTTTGCTTGGCGCGGGCGGCCGGGGAGGAACGGGACCTGCCCGTTTCATCTCGATCCCGGTCCGCACCCGTCGTCCCGGTGGTCTTCGGGCTCGTGACCGCCGATGAGCGAGTCCTCGTCGTCCGGCGGCCCCGTGGCCGGCTGCTCGGTGGACTGTGGGCCCTTCCCGGGGGAGAGCGGAGTGGGCGCTCGGAGAAAGAGGATCTCAAGGGGTCGATTCGGTCCCAGACCGGGGTCGAGGTTCGTGTGGGGCCGCGGTGGACGCACGTGGACCGCACGTTCTCCCACCTGAAGTGGTCCGGGTCGATCTACCGCTGCTCGCCGATTCGACGTCCTCAGGAGACCGACTCGGTCCGATGGATTCCCCGAGAAGAGGTGATGCGACTTCCCTTGGTGCCATTTCACCGCGACGCGATCAAGGCGCTGGCGGGAATCGAGTCGTTCGAGAGCACCCGATAATATCCAGATAAGAATATAAATATCAGCCCCGAACCCTTAAGGGGAAACGAGCCATCCGATTGTCGTGCGACGGTTCCTGATCGTCGGCCACCGTGCCTCCACGGACCCTGCCTTTTCGCTGGACGACTTGGCCGGTGCGGCAGGCCGGATGGACATCCTCCTGAACGCGGCAAACGCGGCGCTCCTCCTCGCTCATGACCTCCGTCGCGACGTGGAAGTCGGTCTCCTTCTCCTGGGTCCTCCGGATCCGCCGCGATTCGTTCGCCTCGAAGGGTTCCGGCTTCGGAGCTACCAACCGGACATACGGAGCAACGCCGCACTCGTGCGCCGCGCGCTAGAGGATGCCTCCCGGATCGAACAGGAGAGCTCCCCGGGCGTTTTTGGTTCAAAGACGGATTTCGAGGAGGCGCTCGATCGCCTTGGTCCCTCATTCGTGTACCCCAAGGAAGGTGGCAAAGACATTCGGCAGGCGAACCTCCCGGCCGACGCGACGTTCGTGCGGTCCGTTGGCCTTGCACACGGACCACGCGATCGCGGTCCTCCAGAACGAACTGGATCGGAGATACTAATGCAAGGCCGTACATCCCGCCCGCTGAGGGCTGAAGTTTGGCCACATGTGGGTACAAAATTGGTTCCATCGACGTGCTATCCGCGGTGGCGGTCCTCGTTGCGGGCGCGGTCACTTTCTTTCGAGTCCTACTACGGGCCAAGATGCGCGTTCGGTAGTGTCTCATCTTGATGCGGTTCAGCCGATGCTACTTGAATCAATACCGTGAAAGCGTAATCCAGTCAACGAGCAGAATGTAAAAGCTCTAATAAACGGAGAAAGTAGCCGCGAGGGGAGAAATGCCCAAGCCCACGACGGGACGTGACTTCTACATCGCGACCGCGGACGAGATCCGGGCCGGACGCACCTCGGACATCTACTTTGCGCGGACCCTCGACGTGCTGAAAAAGGCGGGTCGGAGTCGCGCGAACGTCGTCGCCGAGGTCACGACCGGCGCCCTGCCGAACGGATGGCCGTGGGGGATCTTCTGCGGTCTCGAGGAGGTCGTGCATCTCCTGACGGGAAAGGATGTGAGCCTGTGGGCGCTCCCGGAAGGAAGTCTCTTCCCCTCGAAGACTCCCCGGGGCATTCCGCTCCCCGTGCTGACCCTCGAAGGCCCCTATGAAGAGTGGGCGCTCTACGAGACGCCGGTCCTCGGGATGATCTGCCAGGCGAGCGGCATCGCCACGAAGGCGGCACGGATTCGAAAGCTCGCGAACGGAAAGCAGGTCCTCTCGTTCGGCGTGCGACGCATGCATCCCGGCCTCGCGCCGCTCATCGAACGGTCGGTCACGATTGGCGGCCTCGACGCGATCACGACGCCCCTCGGCGCCGAGCTCCTCGGCGTCCCCGCGACCGGGACGATGCCCCATGCGCTGGTGATCGTGATGGGTGGACCGCGCGAGGCATTCGCGGCGGTCCACAAATACCTCGAAGCGAAGATTCCGCGGATTGCTTTGGTCGACACCTACTACGACGAGAAGACAGAGGCGCTCATGGCCGTCGAGGCGATTCCGGACCTGTTGGGCGTTCGCCTGGATACGCCGGCCTCGCGCCGCGGGAACTTCGCCGCGATCATCCGTGAGGTGCGTTGGGAGCTGGACCTCCGCGGGCACAAGGACGTGAAGATTTTCGTGTCGGGCTCCGTCGATGAGAAAACGATTCCCGCGTTGCTCGAGGCAGGCGTCGATGGATTCGGCGTGGGCACGAGCTTGAGCAACGCGCCGACAATCGATTTCGCCCTGGATCTCGTGGAAGTCGAGGGCAAGCCGGCGGCAAAGCGGGGCAAGTTTGGCGATTCGGGAGCGAGCGATGCGCGAGACCGAGCGGGCCTCGCTCGAGTCATGAGCAGGCGAGACTTTATCGTGCGGACGCCGCGTCCGCAACTCCAATGGGCCAAACGAAAGCCGACATCCGAGCGACATACAATCGGATCGCGGAATCGTTCGCGGCCCGCCGACGGGAGCCATGGCCCGAAGTCCTGTCGTTCATTGAGGCATTGCGTCGGGGCTCGCGGGTTCTCGATCTCGGGGCTGGCAACGGACGACACGCGAAGATTCTCGCGCGCCGGGGAATCCGCCCCGTGGCGGTCGACTTTTCACGTCGGCTTCTGATGATCGGGCAGACAGGGGAACGAGGAGAAGGCGATGCGATGCGCATCGATTGGGTCGGAGGGGAAGCCACGAAACTGCCGTTCCGAAATGGGTCGTTCGATGCGGCTCTGTGCATCGCGGTCCTACATCACCTGCCGCTGGAGGCGGATCGGCTCGAGTCGTTGCGAGAGCTCCGACGCGTGCTCCGCGCTGGCGCTCCGGTGCTCGTGAGCGTGTGGGCGCGGGAACAGCCACGCTTTCAATCCGCTCTTGCCCCGCCCGAGGTCGACGGGGATGTCGAGGTGCCGTGGACGATGCCCGACCGGACCGTGGTGCGGCGATTCTATCATGTCTTCAAAGCGGGGGAACTCGAGCGATTAATTATCGCGTCCGGGCTTCACGGAGAAAGGTTTTTCCGCGGTGCCGGAAACTGGTTCGCTCAGGCACGATCGAATGGCTGATCTCCTCAGCACTGTGAACGGCTTCTTCTCCACCGTCTTGGGGAATCCCATGTACGTCCTCCTGATGATCGGCGGGCTCGCACTGTTCATGCTTCTAGTGGTTGCGCATCGCATCCACAAGATTCGCAGCGAAGAGATCTTCGTCCACCAGGCCTGGGGCGCGAACTGGAAAGGTCGGTAGTCCGCGCGAAACTCTCATATCCGCACGCTGCATCGAGGCGATCCGGCTGAGGTCGATTTGTCGAACGTCCCGGAAGGGCTTCGCTACACGAAGGACCATGAGTGGGCGAAGCTCGAGGGCAAGCGCGCCCGGATTGGGATCACGGACTTTGCTCAGGATCAGCTGACCGACGTCGTGTACGTCGAGCTGCCGCCGATCGGGAAGACGGTCAAACAAGGAGAACCGATCGGGACCGTCGAGTCCGTGAAGGCCGTGAGCGAGATTTTCTCGCCGATCACCGGAAAGGTCGTGGAGGTCAACAAGGCTCTGACGGAAAAGCCTGAGCTAGTGAACAAGGATCCCTACGGCGAAGGCTGGATGGTCGTCGTGGAGACCGCCGAGCCTGCCCAAGCAACCGCTCTCATGGATGCGGCGGCATACCGCCGGCACATCGGTGACTGATCGGCGCTTCACCCTGGGAACCCTTTTATCAACGACCACGGTTCGACCGCCGGGCACGTCGGCTAGTTTGGACTAGGCTATGGGCCTTCGGAGCCTAAGACGGGGGTTCGAATCCCTCCGTGCCCGCTCTTCACCGATGGCGTCCCGAGCGCCATTCAACTCGCTTTGACCTCGCGTTCCTCCGGCGGACGGACCCTTCGAAAGCTCCGATAAATCAAGAGGTCGTATGCGAGCTTGAGGACTCCCGCGGCGACCAACGGGGTTCCGAGCCACAGGTTCGCAAGGGCATACCCGGCCAGCGACGGACTGACTGATGACGAGACCGTGCGCGTGGCGCTCGTGAGGCCCGCCGCGGCGGTCCGGTCCCGCTCGTCCACGATTGACATGACGTACGATTGCCTCGCGGGCACGTCCATTTGCGACAAGGACTGACGACAGAGCAGAAGGGAGACCGCGCTTAACGCCGTCGGAGCGAACGCCACGGCGATGAGCAAGAAGTTCGAAGGCACGTGGGTGAAGACCATCGTCCGTAACAGGCCGATCCTCCGAGCGATCCGCTCCGCCAGGAGGAACGACAGAGCAGTGATGAGCTGGGTGGCGAAGAAGATCGCTCCAAGGGTGGACAGATCCAGCCCAAATCGGAGGTAGAAGTAGTAGGACAGAATGCTCTGTCCGATGAAGCCGCCGCCGAACGCGTCTACCGCGAAGAGGGCGGAGAGCCGGGCCACGATGGACAGACCCCGCGGGGAAAGAGGGGAGCGTCTCGCGGCGCCGGGGTGCGGCTCGACACGCGAGGACAAATTGGAGTAAAGGGCAGCGCCAAGAAGTCCGGAAATCATGTACCCCAGGAAGAGCGGCGAGTATCCGATGGCGTTCGGGAGTCCCGCGAGGAGAGCTCCCGCCGCGGACGCCCCATATCCGACCAGGTTGTAAACGCTGAAGGTCAGGGTCCGGCGATCGGGGCGAGCGGTCCGCGGGAGGATCGCCGTTTCCAGCGAGAGAAACGGCCCGACTTCTCCCGCCCCGACGGTCATGTTGCCGACGATGCCGGCCAGGACCGGCCCCCACCAATCCTTCGAGACGAAAAGCAAGGTCCCCGCAACGAAGTCGGTGAGGGCGAAGAAGACGAGCGTTTTCCTCCGGCCAATGCGATCCGCAATGAAACTGATGACGAGCGTGTAGACGGCGCTGCTGAGAACGGTCGCCGTCAGGACGATTCCGATGGCGACGGGCGTGAAGCCCAGTTGTGCCAGGTAGACGCCGAAGATCACTCCAAGGAAGCCGTAGGGGACCGTTCGAATGGTCTTCTCGAGGAAGATGAGTTTCCCGTCTCGATCGATCCAGTCTCCGAGACTCGCGGACTCACCCCCCGCTCAGTGAATCGGCTTCGAACGCTTCGAACGGGAAGGAGTCTTGGCCTCCGGACGGACTCCGCCGGCCGGGGCCCATTTCAGCTCCATGTGAATTTCGAGTTCGTCCTCCTCCTTCGCGTAGAGGAGCTTGAACGTCACCGGCTCCGTTGGCTGAATCTGAACCCTTTTCCGCTGTCCGGGCAGGACCTTGGAGATCTCAATCGAACGCCCGTCGAATCCCTCGCCCAACGCGACGAGGGATTTCGCGAGCTCCTTCTTGCTGAGCGTCTCCTTGTATCGGAAGATTGACTCGTGGACCTCCCGGTACGTCTCCAAGACCTCCATCATCTTGGTCCAGTGGCTCATGGTTTGGGAGAGTTCGGTCCGTCCTTTTTCGGTGAGGGCGTAGTGCTTCCGGTCGAGACCTCCGTCCCGGAACTCCATTCGACTCGTCACGAGGCCACCCTCTTCGAGTTTCTCGAAGGCCGGGTAGATCGTCCCGGTCTTCGGTCGCCAGTATCCGGAGAAACGCTTCTCCAGTTCCCGGATCACTTCGTACCCGTACATCGGCTTCTCCGACAGGAGCAGGAGCAGCCAAAGGGAGACGGCTCCAATCTTCATGCCTCGCGGTCCGGTCGCGGCCATTAACTAACCCCGTGGCGCGCCAATCGCGTTCTGGTTTATATGCGTAGATATCCTACTCAACGGGCGAGCTCGGCCGACCGTCCAGAATGATTAATATACATAGATGTACTACCTGCGTAGAGACTCTACTCAAGGAGGACTTCGATGAAGTGGGTAACCCGAGAGAAGGCGAAGGTGGACCGGATTGCGTGTCCCTGGCTCGTTAGGAAATTCGTCGATCCGAAAGCGGAGTTCCTATTCGTGCCACGGGAAAAGGTCCTGGACGTCGCGAAGGAACAGGGCGCGATTCCGTACGACAGCCCCGGCGCCGAACTATTCCACTACAAGGAGAGTGGCGACGAACGTTGCAGCTTCGATGCGATCATCAAGACATACAAGCTCACGGACCCGGCGTTGCTGGACATGGCCGAAATCGTGCGCACGGCGGATGCGGCCCCGCGGGTGCGGCGGCCCGAAGGTGCGGGGCTTGAGGCGATGGCCCTCGGGTTTAGGACGAACGCCAAAGACGACTTCGAGAACATGCGACTCCAGTTCCCCGCGTATGACGCACTCTACGCATACTGCCGACTCAAAGTCGAAGGGAAAGCTAAGTTGGAGCATGCGACTTGATGAGTCTCCGATTGCTAGGCTCCATCCAGCTTCCTGGGCACGCGAAGGATGGCGGTTTCGATCACGCAGCGGTTTATCACGGATCTCCTAGGCTCTACATCGCCCACACGGCCAACGATGACATCGACGTGGTGGACTCCGCCTCCGATCGCTTCCTTCGCTCGATCCACGGACTGAAGGGTGTCGCGGGCGTACTCGTCTCGGACGAACGCGATCTTCTCTTCACGGCAAATCGGGGCGAGAACACGGTCAGCATCTTCGCGGCAGGCAAGGAACAACAAGCGGCGAGGCTCTCGGTCGGCATGCGTCCTAATGGGCTCGCATTCGACCCTTCCCGCGGCCTGTTGCTCGTGGCCAATGTCGGCGATCCTAATGTCCCGAACTCCTCGAGTGTATCACTCATCGATGTGGGCCAGAGGGTCGTGACCGGTGCCGTGATCCTTCCGGGGCGCCCTCGGTGGGCCGTTTACGACGAGGTGACCGCCGCGTTCTACGTGAATATCGCGGATCCCCCACTCATCGTGCGAATCGACGCCAACCATCCCTCAGGAATTCGGGAGACCTTCGAGATTCCGGCCAGGGGACCCCATGGCCTTGATCTAGATCCGCGCGCGAGAACACTCTTCTGCGCCTGTGACGAGGGGAAGTTGGTGGCGGTCCAGCTGGATACCGGAGACGTCCGTTTAATCGGAGACCTTAGTGGCCCGCCCGACGTTGTCTTCTTCAACAGCGCCTTGCAGCGCGTCTATGTGGCCGTTGGATCTCCGGGAGCGGTTGACGTCTTTGACGCCGCGGGCATGCGAATCCTCGAAGCGGTCCCGACGGAGAAGGGAGCCCACACGCTCGCTTTCGACCATCGCAAGAACAAGGTCTATGTCTTCCTACCTGCCAGCCACCGAGCGTTGGTGTACCAAGACGACTGACCTGTCGGAGTTGTGAGTGATGGATCAACACGAGATGTTCACGGAAGTCGTAGGAAACGTCGCGAAGATGTGCGCCGTCAGTGCCATGACTGCTCCGAAGAGCGGAGGGCAGCTCTTCCTCAAGGGATCCAAGCCTTTCATCGAGACCACAATCGTCAGCGACAAAGAAACGCTTCATCGCCTTGCGGAATGGCTCCGAGCGCGAGGGACGAAACTCAAGAACCCGATTTTCTTTCGCGACGCCGACACGGCTGAAAAGGTGGACCTAATCCTATTCATCGGGCTCGAGAAGTGGTATCCGCCGATGTACGACTGCGGCGCTTGCGGATACGGCACCTGCAATGAATTTCTGCGTGCGAGTCCCGGGCATCACACGGCGGAGTCCGCGGATTGGGAATTCCTCGGACCCATTTGCCAGCTTCGTTGCATTGACCTCGGGATTGCCGTAGGATCCGCCGCGAAACTCGCGAGCATGAACAACGTCGACACCCGTTGTCAGACTCGAGTCGCCGCTGCCGCAAGGCACCTCGGAATCATTCACTCGGACCTCGCGGTCGCGCTTTCGATGAGCGTGTCCCACAAGAGCATTTTCTTCGACAAGAAAATTCCGAAAGTCGATTTCGAGGCCGTACCAACGCCGTGAACCAATCTGGGTGGCGATCCGCATTCGTGCTGGTAGGTAGCGCAGCCGGCCTCATGTCCCATGCGTCTACGAGATGGACCGCAAGAGCCGCCTAAGGTTCGCGAGACCCTTTCGCAGGTCGCGTGTCTCTCCGCCCAATCCCAATCGGAAGTGATCAGGCACCCCGAAGAAACGACCTTCCGCAATGACGGTCTTGTACTGCCTCAACAATCGATCCGCCAGTTTCGCGACGTGCACCGAGCAGTGGGGGAACAGCACGCTCCCGCGCGAGGGGACGCCCTCCTCAAGCGCCGGCATCTCGCGAAGCGCGTCCGCGGCGATTTTCCGGTTCACGTCGAGAATCCTCCTCGCCCGACGCAGGAAGAAATCCCAGCGGCTCAGGGCCCAAGTCGCAATCGTCTGTGAGAGCACCGATCCGCCGCCGGTGGTGTAGTCTTTCAAACCCGCGAATCGGTCGAGAAGGTCGGGCGCTCCGACAATCCATCCGACCCGGAGCGTCCCCAGGCCGCAGACTTTCGTGACGGTGGAGAGCGCAATCATCCGATGACCGAATTCCGTGGCACTCGGCGGTGTATCCTCGAACGCAAGCTCGCGGAATGTCTCATCGACCAAAACGTGGCCGTCGCACTCCTCCGCGATATCGGCCAGCTCCCGCAAGTCGGAGCGGGTTAGGGCGGTCGACGTCGGATTGTTCAGATTCGCGAACACGAGAAGCCGCGCTCGTCGCCCCGCCAATTTCCGCCAACGGTCCAGATCGAGTCGCCATCCATCCTTACAGGCTCGTGGGATCTCGACGACGTTAGCCCCGACGCCGCGTGGAACGTCGCGGAGCGGAGAATAGATTGGGATGTCAACTAGGACCCGGTCCTTCGGGCGGACGAGACTTGCGTTGACGAGAAAGTTCGCTTCCGTAGCCCCGGTCGTCACGAGGACGTGCCTTGAACTCGTGCGGTGTCGCTTCGCAATCAGCTCCCGCAGCCCCGGCGTCCCGTTGCGGAAGGTCCAGTTCAGGTCGAGGTTTTTGGGCAAGCCTCGCCGGAAGCCATCGAGGCGGAACTCGCGGATGTTCGAGTACGAGATGTTGAGTCGGGCGCCGTGAACCCTCTCGTAATACAGAAGATGCTCGAAGGGAGGGAAGTCCATCGCGGTAGGCCGATAGTCCGCCAACCTATGAATCTTGGGCCTATTTATATCCTGTAGTAATAATAGAAGTCGGGCCGCCTAGAGCGGCCCGCAGGTGTAGGTGGGGTGGTCGGGGATCCCGAGTCCGTCCGGTCGCTCGGCCCAGAGCTTGAAGATGAAGCTCCCGCGGGATTGCGGGTGGACCTCCACCAAGAAGCCGTCCTGGGCCCCGCCGCCGAACGCGACGAACCGTTCGGAGAAGACCGAGCTCAGGGTCCATTCCCCGAGGTTCGGGCTGTCGGCGTTCGCCGAGGCCACCATCGCATAGTAGTTCAGGGCCTTCAGCAGCGCCGATCCGGAGGCTCGCACGCCCGCCGACGCGTTCAGGCCGGGCACCACGAGGGACGCGTATCCCGCGGGGTCTCGCTCCTGAATCTCGTGGAGGACCGCGGGCCAGTACTCCGCCGATCCGATCGCTGCATCCAAGGTGGCCAGGTTCGTTCCCGCCGCGAAGCTCGTGCCCTTCGGCGCGAGGAGCGGGCCGTGCCAGCCGATGTAGTAGATCAGCCGCGTCCCGGAGACGACTTCCTCGGCGCCGCAGCCCGCGTAGACGGTCAGTTCGTTGGGGACCGTGTTGTTCGGGTTCCGGACCTCCATCCGCAGGACCGCGGGGACCGGCCGGTTCGCGTTGTTCGCCAAGGTCGCCGTCACGCGGAAGACGTCGCCCGGCACGACGGTCTCCGGGATTCCGTCCACGGTCAGGGTGACCGCGAAGCCCGTCACCTGCACGTCTTTCGACACCGTGTTGCTCAGGGTGGGCGTCAAGATGCCCACCGCGCTGGCCGCCAACAGGACGACCAGCAGGATCGTCGCGCGCGGCCCCAGTTTGATTCGGTTGCCCATCGTTCGCACCTCACCCGCCTCACCGAGGCGGGGCGAGACGGTTCACCGTCGCAAGGCGGGCATAAGCGGGGCGCGTGCATGCATCGTGCACGTAGGTCGAGATTCCGGTCGGCTCCGCGGCAGCCTTATTGGCGGAGGGAGCTGTCGGCAGGACGTGCAGTTCGTCATCCTCGGCGCGAAAGGATCGATTGGAGGGGCGGTCGTGCGGCGTGCCCGGTTCTCGGGCCATAAGGTCCGAGCCGTCGTCCGGCCCTCGGCAGGTCAGGATCGATTCCCGGCCGGTACGGAGGTTGTCCACGCGGATTTACAATCGCGGGAGTCGGTGGTCGAGGCGGCTCGCGGCGCCGACGTGGTCGTACACGCCGCGAATGTTCCATACCCCGAGTGGCCTAAACTCGTGCCGGTGCTCGCGGAGAATGCGCTCGCAGCGGCGGAGGCCGCAGGCGCTATCTTGGCGTTCCCGGGCATCGTGTACGTCTACGGCCACCCGCGATCGCGGCCCGTGCGGGAAGACCATCCGCAGGAACCGAACACGGGCTCCGTGTTGAGCAGATGATCCTACAAGCCCACCGAGACGGGCGGGTGCGGGTTGTCCTCCCGCGGTATCCGGACTTCTACGGTCCTGGCATCATGCATGAGATCTTCCAGCCGATCTTCGAGGGAGCCGTCCGCGGGCAGCCATGCCGATGGCCATTGGATGCGGACGCACCGCACGAGTTCATCCTCATCGACGATGCCGCCGAGGCGCTGTTGAAGCTTGTCGCGACGCCCGCCGCTCACGGCCGCGCCGTCCATGTCCCCGGCCCCCGCCCGATTACACCGAGGGAATTCATCCGCCTCGCGTACGCGTCGGCCGGTCCGGGAGAACCGAGGATTCGGGTGTTCGGTCGCGGGACGTTTCGATTCGTCGGCCTGTTCAACCGTTTGGCACGTTCCGCGTACGAAATGGCGTACCTGTTCGACGACCCGGTCTTGCTCGATGGATCCCTCTACCGGTCCTTGACGGGCGGCCCATATCCGGCAACACTCTACGAGGACGGAGTGCGTCGGACGATGGACTGGTTCCGCTCCCATCGGACAACATCTTAATAGCGCGGCGGTTCGTTCTTCAACGGCGGAGGCTTCTGCATTGACGGACGTCGTTCTCGCGGGCGCCTCCCGCACTCCCGTCGGCAAGTACGGCCGCGCCTTCCGGAACGTCGAAGCAGTCAAACTCGGGAGCACGGCGATCGCCGAGGCCGTGAATCGCGCCGGCCTCGTCCCCGCCGACATCGAGGAGGTCATCATGGGCAATGTGATCTCCGCCGGTCTGGGGCAGAACCCGGCGCGCCAAGCCGCGTTATCCGCCGGCCTACCCGATCGCGTCGGCGCTGTGACGGTCAACAAAGTGTGCGGCTCGGGGCTGCAAGCCGTGATGTTCGCGTCGGACATGATCCGCGCGGGCTCCGCCGATGTCGTCCTGGCGGGGGGCATGGAATCGATGAGCCGCGCCCCGTACCTGGTCAAAGAGGCGCGGTGGGGAATCGGAATCAACAACGTGCCCTTCATCGATGCGATGGTCCACGACGGCCTGTGGGATGCGTACAACCAGTTCCACATGGGCGTCACCGGCGAGATCGTCGCGGAGCGATTCAAGATCAGCCGAGAGGACATGGATCGTTTTGCACTGGAGAGCCATCGACGCGCCGCGTCCGCGACCCAAGAGGGCAGGTTCAAGGAGCAGATCGTGCCCGTGGACGTCCCCGGAGCGGGCCGCATCGAGGTCGACGAAGGGATCCGGATGGACACGTCCCTCGAGAAGCTCTCGAAACTCCCGCCGGTTTTCCGCGAGGGCGGACAGGTGACCGCCGGGAACGCGTCCCAGTTGAGCGATGGCGGCGCCGCGATGGTCGTCATGTCCAAAGAGGCGGCGGACCGACACGACGTCACGCCGCTGGCCCGCGTCGTCGCGTATAACACGGCCGGCGTTAAGCCAGAATGGGTGATGGAGGCTCCGATCCCCGGGGTCCGGAAGCTCCTGAAGAAGACGGGCATGTCGGTCGACGACATCGACCTCTTCGAGCACAACGAGGCGTATGCCGCCGCGAGCCTCGCGGTGATGCGGGAGCTGGGCATTCCGCCCGAGAAGCTCAACGTGAACGGCGGTGCGTTGGCGCTCGGCCACCCGATCGGCTGCAGCGGTGCGCGTGTCTTGACGACCCTGGTGTACGCAATGAAGGATCGCGGCGCGAAGCGCGGACTCGCGACCCTCTGCCTCGGCGGCGGCAACGCGGTCTCGATGATCGTTGAACGACCGTAATCACCGAGTTCGTTGCTCGTTTCAGCGACCCGTCACGCAAACTCTTTTAGCACCCGCCACTATCCCCCGTGATTTCCGTTCCCCCGCGAGGCAATACGCTTGTTACATAAGGTTCGTACGGCCGCTTCAAAAGACGAAGTCCTCCGCCTCATGGAGCCCCTGGTCGGAGACTGGTTCGGGTCGAAGTTCAAAGGTCTCACGGAGCCCGAGGCGTACGCCGTGCCCCTCATCCACGCGCGGAGGAGTGTCCTCGTTTCATCGCCCACGGGGAGCGGCAAGACGCTCACGGCCTTCTTGTCCATCATCAACGAGCTGTATGCGAAGCAACTCCGTGGCGAACTTGAGGATCGGATTTATTGTCTGTATGTCTCGCCCCTCAAGGCTCTCGCGAACGACATCAACCGCAACCTCGAGGAACCGCTTCGTGAACTGACGCAACTGGCGGAGAAGGAGGGCAAGCCGGTCCCTCTCATCCGGGTCGGGGTCCGATCCGGCGACACGTCCTCGCAGGAACGCCAGAGACAGGTCCGTCACCCGCCGCATATCTTCATCACGACGCCCGAGAGCATCGCGATCATCCTCAGCACCCCGAAATTCCGTGAACACTTTGCGAACGTCGAGTGGGTCATCCTCGACGAAATCCACGAGGTCTGCTCCTCCAAACGCGGTTCCTTGCTTTCGATTTGCCTCGAGCGCCTTCGCGAGCAGACCGGGCGCGATTTCGTGCGGATTGGCCTGAGCGCGACGATCGCCCCGATCGAGGAGGAAGCGAAATTCCTGGCGGGCTACGAGAACGGCAAGGTTCGGGACATGTACATCGTCGAGGTCGATACCCGGAAGGACCTCGACCTCTCGGTCTTGTGTCCGGTGCGTGACATAACCGCCGTGCCGATGGAGGTCGCGAACGCTCGGATGTATGACCTCCTTAGCAAGCTGATCGAGGAGCATCGCACGACCCTCATCTTTACGAACACCCGGAGCGGGACCGAGCACGTTTCCTTCCGGCTGAAGGAACGCGGCGTCGAAGACCTCGAAGCCCACCACGGCTCTCTGTCGAAAGTCACCCGCCTCGAGGTGGAGCAGAAGCTGAAAGACGGTCTACTGAAGGCGGCCGTCTCCTCGACTTCCCTGGAACTGGGGATCGACATCGGTTACATCGACCTCGTCGTCCAGATTGGTTCCCCCAAGTCCGTCGCGAAAGGGTTGCAACGGATTGGCCGCGCGGGCCATGCGTACGGCGAGACCGCGGTCGGCCGGATGATCGCGTTCGAGCCGTGGGACCTCATGGAATGCGCGACCCTCGCAAAAGCCGCGTACGACGCCCGGATCGACCGCGTGGACATCCCGAGCAATCCCCTCGATGTCCTCGCCCAGGCGCTCGTCGCGATGTCGCTCGAGAAACGGTGGGACGTCGACGAGGCGTTCGAACTCGTCCGGCGCTCGCACAGCTTCCACGATCTGACGAAGAAGGACTTCCTCGCGGTCCTCGACTATCTTTCCTCCCGCAATCCGGACATCAAGGTCTTCGCGAAGATCTGGTTCGACGAGGAAGAAGGCCGCATCGGGAAGAAGAAAGGTACTCGGATGATCTATTACACGAACGTCGGGACGATCCCGGAGGAAGGGACCTACCACGTCTTCTCGGAACGAGGATCGCCACTGGGCGAGCTGAGCGAGAAGTTCGTCGAGTACCTGAGCCCGAGCGACATCTTCGTCCTCGGCGGGCGGACGTACCAGTTCGTCCGCGCTCGCGGGACGTCGGTCTACGTGAAGGACGCGTCCGGCCGCCGCCCCACGGTGCCCTCGTGGACGGGCGAGATGTTGCCTCGTTCGTTCGACCTCTCGATCGCCGTCGGCGAGTTCCGCCGGGATCTTGCGGGAGAGATCGCCAAGGACGGGGAGAAGGCCGCGAAGGAGTGGTTGATGAAGGAGTACCACGTCGACACGGGCTCGGCTCAATCCCTCGTTTCGTACGTCCAAGAGCAGGAGGCGTTAATCCCGTCCCTGCCCACGGACCGACAGGTTCTCCTCGAGGGGTACCTCGACGTCAAAGGGAACCGGAATGTCATCTTCCACTTCCCGTTCGGGCGTCGGGTAAACGACGCGCTCAGCCGCGCCTTCGCGTTCGCCATCACGGAGGCCCACCACACGAACGTCCGCGTGAGTGTGACGGACGACAACTTCATGGTCACGGTCCCGCGGCGCATCGAGCTGAAAGGCCTCACGAAACTCGTCACGAGCAAGAACCTCGAGGACCTCCTCCGACGTGCGATCCGCAACACCGAGCTCTTCAAGCAGCGCTTCCGGCACTGTGCGACACGGTCGTTCATGATCCTCCGCAACTACAAGGGGCGTGAGGTCTCGATCGGCCGGCAACAGTTGCGGTCCCAGCGGGTGCTCGATTGGCTCCATGAGATCGAGGACTTCCCGGTGGTCAAGGAGACGTACAACGAGATTCTCCACATGGTCATGGACCTGGACCACGCCCGCGAGATCCTGCGGCGGATCGAGGCGGGGGAGATCGCAGTCGTCGAGAGCGACTTCAGCAGCCTGCCGTCCCCGTTCGCCCACAACGTCGTGCTCCAAGGCGTCTCCGACCTCGTCCTCATGGAGGACCGATCCGCGCTGCTGCGGGAGCTCCACCGCAAGGTCCTCGAGCGCGTCATGCCGACGGACCAGATCAGCTCGATTCAGTTCCAACCTGCCGAGATCGCGGAGTACTTCCGGAAGAAACTACCCAAAGTCGCGCGCAAGGAGGACCTCCTGTCCTATCTTGATCGCGTGGGCGACGCGAACCTCCTCCAACAGAAGGGACGCACGGTCTTCGAGGTCGCGTCCACGTCCTTCGCCGACGTGCGGAAGTGGTCCGGGCAGCTCATGGACGAAGGTCTCGTCGAGAGCGTGTGGACTCCGCAAGGCATCCACTGGACGCCGAAGGATCTCCTGCCCACCTACGTTGCGGTCTACGCGCAGCGGTCTCGGCTCAAGCCGCCCGAAGACAAGGTGCTCATGCTCATCAAGGAGAAATCGCGGACTCACAAGGATCTCGCCCGCCTCACAAAACTGGAGAAGGACGACCTGAACGAGGCGTTGCGCAAGCTCGAGCGCGCGTACCTCATCGGTCGGCGAGGGGTCGAGGAGACGACCTACTTCGTACGCGAACCGCAACGGGCGAACTTCGAGGAGTCCTTGGACAAGATCCTCACGAAGCGGCTGGAGGTCGACGGTCCGTACAGCGCGCAGGAGCTCGCCGTCGCCCTGGGCCTGGAGCCGGAGCTCGTCGAGGAAGTCCTGCGGGACCTGGAGTCGGAGGGCGTCGTCTCGTCCGGGCACTTCCTCGTCGACAAAGAATTCCAGTTCATGATGACCCGGGACCTCCAGCGCCTCCAGCGGAAGGACGAGACGCGCGAGGTGTTCGACGAGAACCAGGTGAAGGCCTTCCTGCTCGAGAAGCAGTTTGCGAGCATCGACACCCTCGACGACTACTTCGACCGCTTCCTCGAGGCCGGCATGGTCCTCGACATCTACAATCACACGGCCCGTTTCGACTACACGGAATGGCTGCGGCGGCGGGAGGCCGGCGACATCCTCGAGGGCCGCTTCCTGAACGGCCGCGTGCGGTACATCCGCACGAAGGACGTGCCGCTCTTCCTCTCCGCCTTCCCGCGGAGCCCGCTCAGCGACTTCGAGAAGAAAGTCCTCGACGTGATTCGTGAAGGGGACGGGATGGACCTCTGGGCGATCAACGCGAAGGTCCGCGCGGAGCGGGAACAGGTCAAGGAGGCCCTGGACAAACTCGACTACGACGTCTACGTGATCCGTCGCTTCCAAGGGGACGGATGGACCGCGCGCAACCTGTACGTCGCGTTCGATCCACCCCATTCGAAGGTGGCGAACGCCTTCGAGACGATCGTGCGGCGATTCCTCGCGGCGTACGGCCCTGTGCCGTTCTCCGGCATCCGAGAGTGGGCGCGGTTCGAGTGGGACGAGCTCGAGCGGCTCCTGGACCGTCTCGAACAGGACGGGGTCGTCACGCGGATTCTCGTGACGGGGAAGGCGGAGTCGGAGATGTACGTCCTCGCGGAAGATCTTCCGGCGCTCCGAAAGGTCGCGGGAAAGCCGGCCACGGATCCGATGCGGGTCCTGTCCTTGCTCGATCCGTGGACGCAAGCGCTGTGGGCCCAGGTCGCCAGTCGCTACGGGGAAGGCTGGTTCTTCCCGCTGGTCAAGGACGGCGACCTCGTCGGGATGGCGGAGATCTGGGAGATGAGCGGATGCATCGAGGTGCGCGAGATGGACCTCGCCTCACCGGATCAGCTGGACGAGGCGATCGCCGCGCTCACACACATGCCTCACCCACATGATGGGGTTCTACGCGATGCGCGGCGTCGACGTGCTGCGCGTCACCCGATTCCAGGCGAAGAACGTCCCGGAGGCGGAGGACCTGTCCCACTGGACTCGAGCGGGCTTCATCCGGTTCTCCGATTTCCTCGCTCACGGTCCGATCGTCCCGCGGGACTTCGACCCGGCCGACCTCCTCGCGCTCGCCCTTACGAAACAGGGCATCGCCCCCGACTCTCGCTTCGCCGATCCAATCGCCGCGGCCAAGGCCCTCGGAGGGCTGCGGTCCGATTTCGCGGCCCGGCTCCGGGTGAAGGAGTTCCGCCCGCTCGAACGGCTTCATCGGAGCGGGCTGCTCGCCAAAGGCCTCGCGATTCCGGAATACTGGACGTACTGCACCGAAGCGGACCTGAGCCTCTACAAGGCGGCCAAAGCGACCCGCCTGACGAAGGAGATGAAGGCCACCCTCCGCATCATCCAGGAAGAGGGACCAATCTCCCGCCAGCGGCTCCTCATCCTCTCGGACCTGAGCCGGCCTGCGACGACGGCCGCGCTTCGCAAACTGTACGAGGGCCTCCATGTGACCCGGGATTCGGACAACCGGTACCGCCTGGTCTCCGACATGAAGATCAGCCGCGATGACGCCCGGCGGGAGGTCCTGCGGCGGATTATCCGCAGCCTCGGGGTGACGTCGGCCGAAGCGCTCGCCGCCTACACGCGGTTCGAGTACAACATGGGGGAGACCCGCCTGCGGTTGCGGGAGTTTGTGGCCGAAGGATGGCTCGTCAAAGGGTTCCTTGCCCGGGGCGAGCGAACCGTGATGTGGGCCGTGAAGGACGGTCTCGAACAGATCGGGCATGCGGATTTCCGCCGGAAGTTCGTCCTGACGCCCCTCGACAACCTGTTCCTCTATTTGCGCGAGGCGATCGTCGACAAGTTCCACATGGGGTCCTGCTACGTCGTGTTCGACGGGGCCGAGATGGTGGCGGCGTTCAAGGCTCGCCGCCGGAAGTGGGAGCTCCTTGTCACCGAGTTCCAAGGCGAACCCGCCGCCCGGAGGATCGTCGAGGCATGGGAAGCGGAGAATGAGCTCGCGGTCGAGGAGCAAGTCGACCGGATCTCGGACCACGAGGTCATGGAGTGGTACGCGAAAATGTATGGGCGCGGAGCCGCGGAGCGCTAAGTCCCGCGCGCCTCCGACACTCAAGTTCATACCGCCAACTTCGGATTCGGTCCTGATTCCGGTGACCGTCCTCGGTGTCGACACGATCGCGATCGTCGTCTCCGATCCGCGAAAGGCGATTGCATGGTATCGGGATGTCCTGGGCCTGGACGTCGCCTACATCGGCCCGAGCGAGCCGAACCCGGATCCGAGCATTGAGGGGACGCCCGAGAACCCGGGCCACTGGGTGGAACTCGGACCGGGTCGCCCTCGCACTCGCGTCCACCTATGTTTCATGGGCGGTGAGACCGAGCCCGGGCCCGCGGGCATCACGTTCATCACGGATGACATCCAGGCGGAGTACGAACGGATGCGACACGCCGGCGTCGAGTTCCCGCTTCCGCCGGAGAAGATGGAATGGGGCGAGTGGCTCGGCCAGTTCGTGGATCCGGACGGGAACGTGTTCGACCTCAAGCAGCCGATCTCCATTGCGGAATGGAAGGCCCATCCCGCTCGCGCGAAGCCACGGAAGCGTCGTCGGTCAGATAGGCTCAGCCCGCCGACCCGGTTCTAGGCCCAACGCGCGATCGGCGCACGAGGCGGCTTCGTCGAATCGCCCGAGCTTCGTGAGGACAAAGCCCATGTTCACCCACGCGCCCCGGTACCGCGCATCGATCTCGAGGGCGCGCTCGTAGCATCCGAGCGCCTCGTCGAACTTCCCGAGGCGTGCGAGCGCGTTTCCCTTGTTGTTCCATGCGACCTCATAGGCGGGGTTCACCTTGATCGCGGCGTTGAAGCAACGCAGCGCGTCGATGAGACGACCAAGCTTCGTGAACGCGTTCCCCTTGTTCAGCCAAGCGACCTCGTTGTGCGGGTTGATGTCGAGTGCCCGGTCAATCGCACGCAGCGCCTCGTCGTACCGGCCGAGGAGGATGAGCGTCGCCCCCTTGCCGTACCACGGCATCTCCGCCCCCGTGACCCCCGGGCGCGCCGTGGCGATCGCGCGATCGTAATCCGCGAGTGATTGTTCGTAGTCTTTACGTCCCATGTCCCGCTCCGCTCGGACGAGTTGCCGCCGAAGGGTCGACGCCGAGTTTCGGCGCAAGATTTCCGCGGCCGCCAAGGCTGCAGGCCAAGGCATCGCTGCCCCGATGCCCGCGATCCACGGAACGCTCATTGCGTACGTGGAATCGATGACGGTGGCGACCGCATGACCGATGATGGGAACCGCGCTCGCGATAGCTAGCAGGATTCGATGAGGACCCCAGACCAGGTTCCGCGTGGCCCCGGCGAACGGTAGCATGCCGACCAACGTGAGGCCGACCGCGGCGTTCGCGTCGAGCGGCAGCCCGCGCAAGAGCACCGCACTGATCGCGAGAATGGAACCTGCGGCCAGGAGCGCTCCGTCGAACCGAGGCGGCCCGGGACTCCGGCTTCGAACATACTCTGCAGCGAGATATGCGCTCAGACCGACGAGGAACGCGGCGATCCCTCCGCTGACGAGGGGCTGGTTCAGCACGCCCGCGAGGAGGAGGCTCGTCGATGCGGCGAGGACGAGCCCGCCGGCGGTCTCTGCGGTGACTCGAAGCTGGGCCTTGGGGCGGGTATTCTTTCGCGGGCTTCGCCCAGGAATTCCGGGCCGCATGCGGACCTTCGGAGATGGCGACGAAGCAATCGTAGCCGGTCCGGACGTCCCCGCTCCGACCGTGAGGGGAGGCGCGAACTCTCCCGAGGGCGCGGGCTTGATCTCAGGCCGTTGCGGCATGGACTTCGGATGAACGGGCGGCGGACTCGGTGGGCGCGAGGCTAGTGGCTTGTCGGGGGCCGGCGCGGGTCTGAGAGGAGCGATTGCCGTCTTCACGGACGCGAGTGCGGGTTTCGAACTTGCGACGACCGGCACTGCAGGTGGTCGGGGGACATCGGAAACAGGCGGCCGCAACTCTTGGATGAACTCGTCGACCTTGTCGAGCACGGTGTTGACGGGAGCCGTCGCCGTTGCCTGTGGCCGGCTCGGGCTCTCTGTGGCGGCCAACGGGCTGGATTCCTTCGTCTCTCGCAGGGGTCCCCCGCAGACCTCGCATTCCTCCAGCTCGGGGTCGTTGTCCGCCCCACAGATGGGGCAGAGGCGCAAGTCCAGGATGTCCGCTTCCATGTCTTCCACGGTCGGCTCCGCCTCAAATTCGGCGGCACACCGCGGACACTTCGCGTCGCCCGACGCAACGAAGCCGCCGCAATTCGTGCAGATGAACAGGAGCCCGACCTCACCCTTCTCCAGCACTCCGTTCGGATCCCGGTCCCGCAGCTGCTTCGTATGGCGGAACCCGGCCTCGAACAGTTTCATGGCTTTCTCGCGGTCGAGCCCGAAGGCTCGGCTGAGCCGGACGACGGCCTCGTCGATGACAAAGGCCCCGCAGTTCGCGCACTCCGTCTCGTCGGGAGGCATGGGCTCCGCGCAGACGGGACACAGGACCCGGGCCTGCTTCCCGGGCATCGACGCGGATTCGAGCCGTCAGGCGGACCATAAACCCGCGGTCCCCGTTGTCAGGGTCGATAGTCGGCCCTCCGCGTTCTTAAGTAGCGCACCGGCCTTCGCACGCCATCGATGGCCTCGAACCTGGATTTCCTGGTCGCGTTTCTGATGGGGATCCTGCCC
>WNGR01003745.1_pt1 | contig 21918 bp, 13 predicted proteins | sample 5407581 | NCBI WGS metagenome assembly WNGR01 (sample SAMN13153383, study PRJNA577476) | soil metagenome | isolation source: 80 cm soil or saprolite under Garry oak tree replicate 2 | place: USA:California | collected 2016-06-15
CAAGGTTGGCTTCCCTCGCTTCAAGAATGCTCAGGCTTGGAATACCATCCAATTTCGTGATGCAGCCAACTGTCTGGACAACGGACGGTTCAAAGCCCCTGGTCAATGTGGCGGGCGTATCCGGGTCATTGTGCATCGTCCATTGGAGGGCACGTTCAAGTTTGCCCGCATTGTCTTGCGTCCCTCTGGCTGGTATCTCCAATGCGTCTGCGAAACAACCCCGGAACCACTGCCTCAAAAGGACACTGCCGTTGGGCTGGATATGGGCATTCGCTACCTTGTGGCCGATAGTAACGGGCACATCATCGATAATCCCAAACACGCCAGGAAGACAGCCAAACGACTGGCGAAAGCTCAGAAGAAGCTGGCGAAGTGTAAGAAAGGCAGCAACCGTCGCAAGAAGGCCAGGAAGCAAATCGCTCGCATCCATGAGCACATTGCTAATCAGCGCAAGGATACCCTTCACAAAGCCTCCCGTCACTACGTAGATGGCTATCAAACCATCGCCATTGAAGACTTGCAAGTAGCCAACATGGTACGGAACCATTGTTTGGCCTTTGCGATAGCCGATGCATCCTGGGGGATGTTTCGGCACTACCTTGAAGCTAAGGCTGAAAGTGCTGGGCGTCAAGTGATTGCTGTGCGACCTCACTACACCTCGCAAAAATGCTCCTCGTGTGGTAAGTATGTCGAAAAGTCCCTCAGTGTCCGTACGCATGTTTGCCCTTTCTGTGGCTATAGAGCCGACCGCGACGAAAATGCTGCAAGAAACATCCTGCAACGCGGCTTGCAGGTGCTGGCCCGGACGGGGCCTTCGTCGAGCCGAAGAGAGGGGCCTGAGCAATCAGGTGAGTCACCTTCGGCGTTGAAACGAGAAGCCGCTGGGCTTTAGCCCAAGCGGAGTGTCACGTGTATCTCACGTCCTTAGAGTATAGCTTCTGTCCTTTTTAAAATTGTCACACCACTTGACCCTGACAGTATTGCATCTGTTGCCACGGGTTGGCAATTCTGCTCTGCTGTAAGCACACTTACCCCCACCCCAAAACCAGTATTGTTACTCAGAGTTGTTCCGCCAGCCAGGATTGCCTGTTGTCCACTAGCTGTAGTGATAATATCCCGTACCGATTTACCGGATAATACAACACCGAGGCGAAGCCCTTGCAGCGCGCGCGCAGCTACAGCGCTGATGACGGGCGTGGCGAACGACGTTCCCGACCAGTAGGCCCAGGCATTACTGTCTGCGGGAGCCGGATAATCCTCCGGAGGTAAGTCAGAAGCCGAGAGCATCGAGTACGTGTCAGCGCTATAGACTCCGATGACAGCATCCGTTACAATGGCCCAGGTTTTGGCACCAGGAGGAGGTATTGGCACTGAAGGCGTGGCTGCCGGATTATAGGGTATAGGCGTTGGCAGGCCCCCACCGTGGGTTGCGATGCCATTATGATTTGGTGGCAAGGCTGGGAAGTTACTATACGAGGCAGCGCTGCCATCCTTAAAGACAGCCCCTGCCGATATGACCTCTGGGAAGGCCGCGGGATAGCGTGGACCCAGGCGCGAAGGCATATCCATGCCCATGTTCATACCCATCGAACTGAGACGCGGGTCAGCTTTCGAGTCATTACCCGCGGAGGCCGCAACTACTGCTCCCTGCGTGGTCAGACTTTGAATCACCATATGTAACCCAAGACGCAACAATTTCACCTCTTGCATCATCGACGCCAGGTCACCGGCGTGACAGGTGTAATCATCACCAAACCAGAGACCCGCAATTTCTTCATCCGCAGGCGTAATCACCAGGCTCATATTCACAACAACCTGTCCTAGTTTCTGCGGCTCCGTCTCCATGCGCCCCTGTATATCTTCGAGCGCCTTACAGATGATGGCAAAGTCACCTATACCAGAATCATTGAGCACGCGAATACATTCGATTCTCGCCTGAGGGACAAGATCATGGATAATTCCGGCTATGAATAAGCCATGGTCCGGCATCTTAAAGCCAAAGAGTCGCTGGTAAACATCCTTACCAGTTTGTATGTTCGTCGCTATCCTCTTCGGCACCTGCTGGTGGTCGATGATGATAGAGGGAGGCGTAATCGCCGGCGGTACGGGTGAGGGTATCCTGTTATCCATCCTGGCAACCATATCCTTCAGCAACAAATTGTTATCCGCAGCCCTCACAGCAGCCTTCCTGATCTGTTCGAGTTCCGGGATGGTATCCAGCACGAACACCGTTACCCCATCGCCCTGCAAGCTATTCATAGCGGGCGAGAGTTCCGGCAATGTGATAGGCCAGCTTCCAGGGTGGGAAGCACAGGCGTCACTCCCAGATACCGGAATAGGCGGTGTAATGGGGCATCCATGACCTACAGGTGGTGTACCACCACCGATCCAGTTAGGCATGGCAGCAATAATAGGAATGCTTCCATCGCGTCTGAGTTTCTCCAGGTTGCGATTGATCAGAGTCACGATAGCCTGCGTATTATCAGACTCGCTGCCATCATTTCTGCCTCTTCCCATCATTGATTTCATGTTTGAAAGAGAAGAGGCCATGGTGGAACTCTGGCCATGAAAGAAGCACACCACGATGGTACCCTGGCCAGAAGGAGCATTGAACAGGTACTTCCCGGTCGTGCTATTCAAGTCTTTCCCCTTACGATCTCGCTGCCCCTGCCCATCCTGACCCTCTTGCCTATGGCCGTTAGAGGCGTTTCCCTCCTGAGGGTTGTTGTCGTGGCTTTGCTCGCGTTTCTCAATCTCTCTCTCTAGCTCTTCGATTTTTCCTTCGAGTTCTTCAATCTCTCTCTCTCCTGGTGTCTTATATTTTTCCCCACCAGTAAGTAGAGACCAGAAAGATGATTCATGACGACGAGTAGTTCTTTCAAGTGCTTCAAGTTCAGCCTCAAGCGCCTCTAATTGCGCCTCGAGCTTTTCAATCTCTTCTGGACGTGTATCCTCCGGGTGAGGAACATCCTTCGCAGTAAAAGACTTCAAACTGAAGCCGCTTGTTTGCAAGAATTGATTGAGATCGTTGAGCTTCAACGAAGCAATTACATTCTCGACTCCATCTGAACGATCAATGCCGGAGTGAAATGTAAGAGCAACCTGATTTTCGTGCCAGAAGACCACAGGTCTATTCCACCAAAGTGAATTTACTTGTTCTTGTGTTACGGACATTGCATACCTCCATGCTTACAACGAACACCCTCTGGAGGGCATAGAGCAGTTTATTCTTTCCCTGACCATGGAACGCGTTGTACTCGCTTTTTTAGTAGTTCAATTTTCGAGTGAAATGGGTTTTTTCTGCTTGATTCGGTTGAGAACGCCAGTATCGCCAACGAGACGGAAAGATGCCCAAAAATAAGGGTGGGTATACATTGGGGAATCACTATTTAACAGGCTGCATTGCGCAGCGCGCAGTGCCTGCACCTTACTATCCCCACTCAATAGACGCCGGTAAAATAGTTTCATCAAGTCGTTAGTAGCGTTATCCTCCACCGGCCAGAGGCTCATTACCAGTGATTCAGCCCCTGCAGCTAAGAAAGCCCTTCCGAGCCCTAACTGCTCATCGCCTCCACCGATAAGCGCTTTCCCCGTCTCACAGCCGCTTAATGTTACCAGTTCACACCCTTTCAAATTCATGCTGAACGCGTCGATTGCATTGAACTGACCATCAGCTAAGAGCACACAGGAAAAATTAGGTGCATCCAGGCGTGCCTGACCATGAGTCGCTATATGGATGATCGAACTACCAGGTGCTTGCTCGATAAGCCGGGTAATCGTCGCTACATCCTCAAGATAACAACGTCCATCCAAGATTTCAGCCAGCATCTTTCCTTCTTCGATAGTACGTTGCAACTGACCGTTACCTGAATAACCAAAGACTAATAGTGGCTTTATGTTCGCTGGCACTTCTCCTGAACGATGAACCCTTTCTTGCTTACGCTGCTTCATATGCAACAGCAGGTTACTCGCTGGCAAATAATTGATCTGGAAATGCTCAACGAGAAAATGTGTCCCATCGAACAGAGCATGGAATGGGAGTTCATGCAATGGCCCATAAGGAACGATGGTCAAATTGCCAGATTGCTGGGGCAACAGGTGTACTATTGGAGCAATTAATATATCATAAAGCTTGTGAAGCAAGCGTCGAATAGCCTGTTGCGGAGGTCTCTGCGCGTCAGTCCAACCACCTGGCTGAAGATGGGCATGCAGTAAGGGTAATAAAAACTCCAGTTGTACAGCACCACTCGGATTCTCACAAGTAACAAGCTGTTCTCTTGTGGCTACAAAGATAACCAGTTTCCCCTTACTGATGAAGTACGCCAATAGGCATTGATCTGGTGCCAGTTGCTGACGTAGTTGAACTATATCCCCGAGTTTTGTAATGCGTACCGCTCTTTTCTTTTTGTGAAATGTAAAGTCTATGTATGACTGGTAGAGGTGCAGGCGTTCAAAGAGTTCGTTCAATTTCACTTCACATCGCTTCAGTTCAGCCTGGGCAAAATCTCTATCAAGGGCAGAAACCATCAGACCATCGACATCAGCAAGTAACGAACTGTATTGACGATATCTTCCTTGCCAATCATAGAGTTCTTGTTGTACCCGTAACATTGCAGCACTATTCGCTTGTGTGGTAAATGGAAAAGCAATATCACTCTGTTCCTCTCTTTTACCTTGCAAAATATTCGATTTGTTGAGATACTGCTGCAAAGCCATAGAGCGCGCTCGTTCAAGATAGCTGAATGCACGTTCAAACTGAGATTGCTGAAGACAGAGAGCGATCATGTCTTCATACACGACCCACGTGCTGTGTAAAAATGAGGGTGACAGGTCATATGCAAGGTTATCCAGAATGCGTTCAATTTGAGCAATAGCAGCCAAATAGTGCCTTGCAGCTTTCATGTCATTACCTTGCAGGGTAAAAAGTCGCCCCAGGAGGTAATGACTCTTATAAACCTCTTCTTGTAAATTGTGCTGATGAGATTGAAATGCTGCCGACTTAGCTAACGACACAGCTTCCTGTACCAACAAATTTTGCTGTTCTTTCTCATGATGGGCCTCAGCCTGGCGTGCCTCTTCAATGAGAGCACTGGCTATTATCAAGCTAGCACGAACCGAACGTGACACCAGACTCCGGGCATCAAAATACTCCTTAAGGATACGGGCTTCCTTATATGCTTCAACACCGGAACCGATCTCTAGCAAAATTTCAGTCTGCTGCAGTTGCGTTATGGCAGCATAATAGTCAAGCCCTCCCTTGTCAAAAAGTATCCTTGCCTCATCAAGCACACCCAAGGCTTCCTGCAATCTGCCTGAGGCGATAAGGGTTGTCGCGTATTCACGCAGCGCATTACTAGTCTGTAGCGATGTGCCAATTTGCCGATGTACCTCAATAGCCTCCTCTGCGAGTAAACAGGCCTCTAGTGCCCTATTGAGTTTCACTAAACAATTAGCCATCCATAGCTTAAGTACCGCAAGCAGAAGAGGATCATCGATATCGTTTTTCATCAGGCTTTCACGGGCCTTATGATAACGCTGAAGTGCTAAGCCATAATAGCCTTGAGTGTAATCGAAATCCGCTAGATTGATCTCAGAGTTGACGCTCATACTTGTCTCTTTGAGAGCATCAAAGGTATCCTGGGCCTGCTGCTGAATACGGCATGCCTGTTCAAATTTTCCTAGCAAAGCCAGGTCTAATGATTGATTGACTTGAGCCATAGCTATAGCACGCTTTATGAGTATCTCATCTTTATCGGTCAGAATAGGATAGATAGTCAATATTCTTTCGTAAATCTCAAGCGCTTCCTGGTATCGCCCTACCTGCTCATAGACGTATGCAGTATTATGATCGACTACACAGGCCCAGTAGTCCTCGCCAAGACGATGAAAGACGTCGCGAGCGCGAACTGCCTCAGAAAGTGCTTCTTCGACGCGCCCTAGCCAGGCACAAGAGAGAATATAAGTGATACGAGTGCTCGCCCAGTTTCTCTCGTCTCCTAGTTGAAGAAATTCCTCACCAGCAGCATCTAAGCATTCTATTGCGGTTTGATGGAGCCCTATAACTCTCAATGCATCGCCCTTAGCCTTGAGACCAAGAGCGTGGGATGTGGTATGGTGAAGGTGTTCACCAAAAAAAATTAAAAGTTCAGATAGTTTAAGAGAAAAAGAGGGGTTTGTATACAATTGGTCCAGGATATCATCGGACATTAAAACCCCAAAGGCAGCATGATCCATCAATTCGGCGGCATGCGTTTGTATATAAGCCTGGCCATCCTCCAGGCTCAGGTCGCGCAACTGTTGTAGAAATAGGGCGTCTTCCATATGTGATAGTTAGCCCCCAGTGACCAACTTGCCCAGAAATAGCATAAAAATAAGTGGGCAGGTTACCCGCGTTCGATGTTTATTCCTTCAATAATGACTTCCTGATCTGGTAGATGCACGACCAACGTATATTCACCTACGGGAACCCCGCTGAATACGATGTTGCCCAGGTCGTCTACCACGGCGCGGCAAATGGCTTCTTCTGGTTTTCTTTCTTCTATACTACCATCTTTTTGCGCGGCATACAGTTCCGCCCGCGCCCCTTCAAAGGCGTCTACGCTCTCCGCACCATCTGCGCTGGTGAGGATGCCAAGCAACATATATGCGCCGCTGCTTGCCCGCGAGAGGTGGAGCGAGATATCGATAGCTTCAGCCCGGTATTGCCGAGGCCAGGCTTTTTCGGGCATAGTAATCCCATTGCGCAGCACCAACTGTGCCTGTTGTCTGAAAAGTGTGGCATAGATGCGGCGCACCGCCGCCGCGGGTGACGCATCAGGAGTCGGCTCCAGCAGAGGCGTAGCCATAAAACGACGTGTTTCCGCTACCTCGGCGGCACAAAGAGGACAATCTAACACATGGGCTGCTACACGCGTTCGTTCTTCGACTGGGAGCAGGTCAGCGCAATAGAGACTGAGTTGTGTCCCAGTGGGACACAGGCGGCGATAGAGCTGGGATACAATGGAGGAGTTGACTTGTTTGTACCTGGCCAGGCGCTGCTGGCAAATTTCGCATTGTTCCAGGTGTTCTCTTGTCGGCGCTGACAGAGCTTCTTCATCAAGAGCAAAACCCAAAAGTTCCTCGTCATTGGGGGCCATTGCGTGCATACAGTCCATAGTTAGTACTTCCTCATTCTCGGCACGAATTTCACTAACGGAACAAGCAGGCTTGTTGCTGTGTGTGTTGCTTTATAAACGTAGCTAAACGTTTTTTTGGGGTCTCAATTTCATACATGTGCATTGTTCCCTTATAACTCACCGTCGCCCAATAGCCAGCGCAGTCGATCTCTATTGCGCCGCAACCGATCGATAACATTGCGTGTCAAGCGAAAGATCTCATGGACATCGTTGAATTCCTGCGGGACAAACTGCACAATTTGCCGGGGCTTGAGGCCACAATAATACAGCAAATACGCCAGTCGCTGCTCGCGTTCGCTGGGAATAAAACCCCTGATGATCTCCCATCGTTGGAAACTCTCGTCTGGCTCAGGCGCCACGCGTTCAAAGTTCTCCGGTATTGGAACCTCTTTCTGGGCTCGTAATGTATCTATGATAACACTATTTACACAAGCTCGCAAAAAAACGAGGGCCCCACCAAGCGAAGAAAATTCCAGGTTCTTGTTGCGCACGGTGACCTTCCAGAAGCGCTCAAAGGTCAGCGCAACATAATTTTCCTCGCTATCAATAGCACATGCTGCATCTCTTTGAGGATGACGGCGCACCCAGCTCAAAACTATACCATGAAAGCGCCCCATTAGTACTTCCCAGGCGTGAGAGTTATTCTGCAGCATCGCCCGGCGAAAAATTTCCAGGCAGCACTGGTCGTCGTGTGGCTTTCTTTGATTGTACTTCTGTATTTCGCTCATACAGTGGTCAGTAAGCTCTTGTAAGCTCTTTCCCTGTGTATGTTTATCCATCTCAATACCCATGCTCCGGACCTCTCTCTCTCCAGCCAGGCTGGAGTAGGATAGTCACCTGCGAAAATCAGGCCGTTATATTGATAGACGCAGGAAAGCACTACAACTCAAACACTCTATCACCGTTCTACGAACACGATCAAGCAAGTTGGATTCCGTTGTGCCTGTACTTTCCTTGATGGGCCTGCTGCGTTACCGCTCATGCTGTACGTCACGTACAACTGATCCAGCAAAAAAACTATGAAGTTTTGTGGAGGTGAAAGCTCTCTAATTTATTTGTCACAGTTCAGCTAACACCTGTAGCTTAACGCAGCCCCCCGATATTTGTCAAGGCTAAACGAATGAACATTCCATGTAAAATGTACTACACAACGGTACATAATTGAGTATAAACAACTGCGCGACGAAAAAGGAGTGTCAAATGCACTATTTCTTTGTTGGTAATTACCATTCATGCGATATTCCAAAGCTCATTCCGCTGGTTACTGTAGCAGTTGCGATTAGCTGAACGTGTTTCTATAGCGGCTGAATAGCATTAGAAGGCTATTCAAGCCCGGTCACGCTTGCGCTATATACATTACTTTATGATATAGTAGGCTGAGAAAACATTTCGGTCACTGTACCATCCACCGGATGCATTTACAGAAAGGAACATCATATGGAACTCGGATTGATCGGGCTTGGGCGCATGGGCGCCTTCATGTCACAGCGGTTGATACGGGCGGGTCATACTATCACCGGCTATGTCCGCCACGCGGAAACCATCCAGACACTCCTGCAAGACGGGGCCATCACGCAGGGAGCAATGTCGTTAGAAGATCTTGTCAGTAAGCTTTCCACGCCTCGCGCTATCTGGCTCATGGTACCGGCGGCCTCAGTGGATACAACATTGGCCACCATTGTCCCGCACCTCGCTCCCGGTGACATCGTCATCGATGGCGGCAACTCCTACTATCATGATGACATCCGGCGCGCTGCCGAGCTCAAGCCTCACGGCATCCACTACGTTGACGTTGGCACGAGCGGCGGCGTTTGGGGACTCGAGCGCGGCTATTGCTTGATGATCGGTGGTGAGGACGAGGTCGTCAAGCATCTAGACCCGATTTTCGCTACCCTGGCTCCTGGCGCCAATGTAGCATCTCGCACCCCCGGGCGAGAGAAAATTGGGGGAACTGCCGAGCAGGGCTACCTGCATTGTGGACCGAACGGTGCCGGCCACTTCGTCAAGATGGTCCACAACGGCATCGAATATGGCATCATGGCTGCCTACGCAGAGGGCTTGAACATTATCCGCAATGCCAACGTGGGCAAGCAGCAGCAAACGATCGATGCCGAGACATCCCCGCTACGGAATCCAGAATACTACCAGTATGACATCAACCTTCCCGACGTGGCTGAAGTCTGGCGTCGCGGCAGCGTGGTTGGCTCGTGGCTGCTGGACCTGACGGCCAGCGCGCTCCTGAAAAGCCCCGATCTCGCCAACTTCGCGGGCCGAGTATCGGATTCTGGGGAAGGACGCTGGACTATCGCCGCCGCCATCGACGAGTCCGTTCCTGCCCATGTGCTGAGTGCAGCGCTCTACGAACGCTTCAGCTCGCGTGGTGAAGCCGATTTCGCCGACAAGCTGCTATCCGCTATGCGCTTCGAGTTTGGTGGCCACCTGGAAAAGGATGACCAAGGATAAGAAGGTGCATCTTGACAGACAACCATTCAGATGCGCTCGTCTTCTTTGGTGTCACGGGCGACCTTGCGTATAAACAGATCTTCCCGGCCTTGCAGGCAATGATCCGGCGCGGTCACCTCGACATGCCCATTATTGGAGTCGCAGGGAGGCCGTGGAGCATCGAACAATTGCAGGCTCATGTCCATGAGAGTCTCTCGGAGCACGGCGGCGTGGACAAGGACGCGTTCGCGAAGCTATGCTTGCTGCTCCAGTACGTCTCTGGTGACTATCACGATAAGGCAACCTATACAAAACTACGTCAAGCGCTTGGTCCCGCGCAGCATCCCCTGTACTACCTGGCAATCCCGCCCAGCATGTTTGGCCCCGTCGTCGAGGGACTGGAACAGTCAGGTAGCGCAAACAATGCTCGAGTGATCATCGAGAAGCCTTTCGGGCGCGACTTTGCCTCTGCCCAGTCCCTCAATCAGATCCTGCACTCCGCTTTTCCCGAATCGGCCATCTTCCGCATCGACCATTACCTGGGCAAAGAGCCGGTCCAGAACGTGCTCTACTTCCGCTTCGCCAACTCGTTTCTCGAACCGATCTGGAACCGGAACTATATCGAGAGCGTGCAGATCACCATGGCGGAGAACTTTGGCGTGTCTGGCCGTGGGAAATTCTACGAAGAGGCGGGCGCAATCCGCGATGTCGTGCAAAACCACATGCTGCAGCTGGTTGCGCTCCTTGCGATGGAGGCGCCCTCGGGGGTAGATTCCGATGCGATTCGCGATGAGAAGGTCAGGATTCTCAAGGCAATACCGCAACTCGATCCCGCGCGGGTTGTGCGGGGCCAATACCGCGGCTATCGCCAGGAGGACGGCGTCGCTGCCGATTCGCAGGTCGAGACCTTCGCTGCGGTCAAACTCACTATCGACACCTGGCGCTGGGCCGATGTGCCGTTCTACATCAGGGCTGGCAAGTGCCTGCCCGTGACAGCCACGGAGATAGCGGTTGAACTAAAGCGTCCACCCCAGGCCGTGTTTGGGGAGGTCGAGCCTCCTCAGTCTAATTATTACCACTTCCGTATCAGCCCTTTTGTTAAGATCTCGCTTGTTGCCCGTGCCAAAGTTCCAGGAGAGATCATGCGGGGCGAAGAAGTTGAGCTTGTCGCGGCCCTCCAGGCAAGTGACGAGATGGCGCCATATGAGCGGCTCCTCGGAGATGCCATGCGTGGTGAGGGAACGCTCTTTGTGCGCGAGGATTCCGTCGAGGAAGAGTGGAGGATCGTAGACCCCGTCCTTGGAAACGTATCTCCTGTCCTGGAGTACACACCGAATACCTGGGGACCGCCCGAAGCAGAACAACTTATCGCAGGTGATGGAGGCTGGCATAATCCCGCGCCAGGTGTGCCTCCAGGAGCCTCCTGACCACAACCAGCTAAAGAGGAAATTGTATGTCTAAAGATGTAGATCGATCCCAAATCATCCTACCACCCGGGCGCGAGGCCAAGGGGGAAGCGGAGCAGAGCCTCTCGCTTCGCGCACCGCGACGGAGACGGCGCAGGATCGGCCTCATCCTCTCGCTGGCCCTGGTCACGCTGGCCGTTATCGTGGTCCTGACGGGACTGTTGATGCATTTCGGCTCCACGCACCCAGTTCCCCCGAGCAAGCAGACTATAGTACCGGCAGGGCCATACGGCCCTTTTATCAAACCACCCTATAATGCCTCCCAGGTGAATGCGCTCATGCACCTGGTTGATGGTATGACCTATAGGGAACTTGCTAATCTCTACGTTGCGCATATGTCGTTGGCCGAGAAGCTAGGCCAGATGATTATGACCGAGAGCGAGCAGAACAACTATTCCGATGACCTGGACTATATGATTACCCAGCTGCATGTCGGCGGCATGATTATGTATGAATCCCACCTGCAGACCGCTGGTCAGGCCAGGGCGACAACCAGCCTGGCTCAGCAGCGTGCGAAGATTCCTCTCCTGACCTCGGTCGACGAAGAGGGCGGCATGTACGTCAATCGCCTGGAGCACATCTACGGGGCGCGGCCTGGTCCCTGGGAGATCTCCCAGTCGGGGAGTCTGAATTTTGATCGACAGCAAGGGGTGAAGATGGCTCACGACCTGCTCACACTCGGACTCAATACCGACCTGGCCCCTGATGTAGACGTGATGATTGTCCCCGGCTACGATACCGTCGATCGCACCTTTGGCACCACCGCAGCTCCGGTGATCAAATATACCGGCCCCTATATCGAGGCCATGCAAAGCCACGGGCTGATTGCCTGCATGAAACACTATCCCGGCGGCCTGGGCGACACACCATACGACGCGCACGATATTCTGCCAACTGATAACCGCTCACGGCAGCAAATCTACGCAACCGAACTTGCGCCATATAAGACCTTTATCAACTCGCCGAACCCGCTGATGCGGCCTGGGATGATTATGTCGACCGATGTGTTGATGCCCGCCATCGACCCAAACATGCCGACGGAACTCTCACACAAATTCATGACCGACATCCTGCGCAACGAGTTCGGCTACGATGGCGTGGTTCTCACCGATGCGCTCTATATGGGTGGCATTTCCACGCGGTGGAGCGAGCCCGAAGCAGCGGTGCTGGCGATCCGGGCCGGCAACGACATGATCCTCGGTCCAATGGGGAGCGCTCGCACGGCGGCAGTGATCGAGGCACTCAAACAGGCACTCCACGATGGTCGACTCACGATGGCGCGCGTGAACGAGGCGGTGGCCCGTATCATTGCGCTAAAAATGCAGTACCACCTCTTACCTGTCACGCTGCCGAGGAATTAATGGCGGTACGCAACAAACATTCGCAAATTAGCGTTACCACGTAAAGGGGGGTGCTGACCGAACAAAACCATGCCTTATAACTATGTTTACTGTGAAGCCAGAAATAAACAGGAGTCTTTATGCCAATACAGACAGAACAGCCGCAGATGCCTCAACCTCCACAGCAAGGATCGCTCAGGAATCCGGTTTCAGGGGAGGAGCGACTGCCGGAACGGCCAAGGAGACGCAAGGCTGCTGGATGGGCAAAGGTGCTGGTTCTGGTGATACTCGCCTTCATCGTCACACTCATCGGAGGGGATATCCAGCAAATGGTGACAGGTTCAGCGACGCCCACCACTCTGCAGGCATTCGTAGCCACGGGTCCCTTCATTCAGACACCACTCAGCCCGGAGCAGGTGGAGAAACTACACCAGATCTCGGCGTACTTGAGCTATAAGACCCTTGCCAAAATGTATCTCTCGCGTATGACCCTTAATCAGAAGCTGGGTCAGCTTTTCATGGTGCAGTATTGGGGCTACTCTTACTCAGCCGACCTGGAGACGATGATCCACGATCAGTATGCGGGCGGCGTAATTATGTATGGCGCCCAGATGAACACCTATAATCAGGCGAAAAACGATATTACACATATGCAGAAGAAGGCCTGGATGCCGCTGCTGATCTCCACCGATGAGGAGGGGGGCTTTGTCGAGCGCATTATGAATATCTTCGGGCATCGTCCGGGGGCCCTGGAAACATATCAGACAGGGAAGATAGAGAACGCGGCGAAGCTGGGGCACAGCATCGCGCACGACTTGCACTCACTGGGAATCAACACGGACCTTGCGCCAGACGTGGATGTGCCTGTGGTAATGGGGCCAGACCAGTATATGCGTACCTGGGGCTACACGCCGCAGTCGGTGATCCGATGGGCTGGAACCTACCTGCGTGCTATCCAGGGAGATGGGGAGATCGGCTCCCTCAAACACTTCCCAGGCCTTGGTGCCGCCACTAAAGACGCTCACACAGAACTACCAGTGGTCAAGCGCTCACTGGACCAGCTCTACTCGACCGAGCTGGCACCCTACAAATACTTTGTACAGACACGGAACAGGCTGGAGATTCCAGGTATGATTATGACGACCGACGTGCTGATGCCAGCGGTTGACCCGAACATGCCAGCGGAACTCTCGCACCCCTTCGTCACCGATATCCTGCGTCATCAGTTTGGCTATGACGGCGTCGTCCTCACCGACGCGCTCTACATGCTGGGTATTGCGAAGAAGTGGAGCCTGCCCCAGGCCGTGGTGCTCGCGATTGAGGCAGGCAACGACATGATCCTGGGTGTACGCGATTCCTACGATCTGAGTTCCTCGGTCGCGGCTATCAAGCAGGCCATCGCCGGTGGAAGGCTCTCGATGGCACGCATCAATCAGTCAGTGGAACGTATCATCGCCCTGAAGATCCAGTACCACCTCTGGCCCAGCACGCCAGAGCTTTAAGGGCTGGCTCCCTTCGTGACCTGTAGCAACGCGGCGAGTCGTCACGATACATGTAAGGTCGTTTTCAAAATGCCGATGTAGGCGTCGATACTCTCACCGCCACTAACACGGATACGATTCAACTGATACGGGGTCTGGACATTCTGGACGGCTGTGAACGTCGAGAACGGATCCAGGGTGGCACTTACGTACCCATCATTAAATAGATCTTTCAACACTTCCTGTTGCTCGGCTAAGGTATCATGATGGAACGGCTCGCCAACAGGATAGCAGAAGAATTGAATCGGCTCACCAAGCTGCTTTTCTAGCGTTTGTTTGGAGCGAACAAGTTCAGATTGCGTGCTTGTCCCCGCGGGCGGTTCTCCTATGTTCACGTGATGAACGGTGTGTGAAGATATTTGCATACCAACGCGAGCAAGAGTACGGACCTGAGCCCATGTCATATACCATCCACCAATCATACCGGTAATGATGTAAAAGACCCCTCTATAATGATGAGCTAACAACACTGGCAAGGCATCGGTATACACATCCTCGTAGCCATCGTCAAAGGTCAGCATCACTGGATGGGCAGGGAGTGCTTTCCCATAGTAAAACGCATCAAAGAGTTCGGTTTGTGAAATGCTATGATACCCATGTTGCTGAAGCCAGGTCATCTGCTGGTCAAAGTCGGTCGTTGTCACCGTCAGGTTGTAGTCAAGAAGATTTGTGGTAGGTTTGTGAGAAACATGGTGGTACATAAAGATAGGAACGACGAGCGTGCTTCCATGGGGCGAAGCCGGCTCGAGAATAGGTGCCTCTGGATCTGCCGGCCCGGCAATAAGCACCTGCCATGCATGATTGTTCTGGACCAGAGCAAAATCGATTTCGTTGAACAGCCCATGATTCAAGGCAAACTCAGAGGGAGCTGTGAGTAACCCCTTTGGAGCGGTCAGCTGAAGAGAGACGCGAAGGGTGGCCACATTGGAATAGATGAGCGTTGTATCAGGGTTATACCACGAATGCTCTAGTTGGGCAGTGCTCGAACTATAGCTGCTGAACTTCAAGGCGCCAAACTTTGTTTGTTCAAAATGAATGAATTCACCTTCTCCTTTCCAGTGCTGTTGGGCATCTGGATGGAGCAGAGACCACATCGTTTTCCAGTCCTTCTGCATCATGGCTTCCATAAAATGGTTCACGACATAATCTACGTCTGACGAGTGTAAAGGGGCCGATGAAGAAGGGAGAGATGGCAACTGGTACTGCGCATTTGGATAAAGCATTACATAGAGGAGAGGCGAGGAAAGGTAAAGAACATTATATGCTGAGGTTATTGCCGCAAAAAAAACTCCACTCAGCAGGAGTGTACACGAAAGCAGGCCTATCGACTTCCGTAGCGTTCTCACCGGTCGATATTGCCTCTCCACGGCTTCAGGTATTGTGGGCTGTTGCCCTACTGAGAACTCTTCAATAGATTGCATCTAACCAACATATTTCTCGTTCTTTAAACGCAAGAGCATCATACCATAAAGTACATGAATTGCGAAGAAAGAAGGACTTTTTTCTTTAGCGAGGTTGCCTAAGAACCATCAAATGTGTCAAAACGGTCGCATTTTTCCACTATCTCAGGTATACTTGCTCTTGAGATGGCACACGCCTGACTTCTTCCTCCCAAATGAGTCGGCAGGCCGGTACAGAGGGGGTATGATATGACTGATGCAAAGCAGGTTCAGCAGCAAGCGGCCTTGTCACTCGAGCGACTATGGCCGCGCCTGGAGATCACCTTTCGGGACGAAGCCAACACCGCGCCCGCCGACTGGCGCGCGTTCGAAACGCGGCTGCGGCACGAGTGGGAACGACTATTCGGGCTACTGATCGGTCTTTATGGCGGACAATACGACTTTTTCTACCACCTTGAGGAGATCCTGGGCGCGGTAGCGCGCAGCTGGCTCACACGGCCGACCTGGCTCAAGCAGTTGGATGCGCGGCGCGAAGTCCCACCCGCGTGGTTTCAGTCGCAGCAGATGGTTGGCGGCATGTGTTACGTTGATCTGTTCGCCGGGACACTGAATGGCTTGCGCGACCGGTTGCCCTACTTAAAAAAGCTCGGACTCACCTATCTGCACCTGATGCCGCTGTTCGAATCGCCCGAGGGGAATAGCGACGGCGGCTACGCCGTAAGCAGCTACCGTCGCGTCAACCCCAGACTCGGCACGATCGGAGAGCTAGCCGGGCTGGCCCGCGAGTTCCAGGAGCATGGCATCAGCCTGGTGCTCGACTTCGTCTTCAACCACACCTCCGACGAGCACGAGTGGGCGCGGCGGGCCCAGGCTGGCGACCAGGAGTACGAGCGCTTCTACTTCCTCTTCCCCGACCGGACGGTACCCGACGCCTACGAGCGCACGCTGCGTGAGATCTTCCCCACCGTGCGCCGCGGTAGCTTTACCTGGCGTGAGGACATACACAAGTGGGTCTGGACGACCTTCAACAGCTTTCAATGGGATCTGAACTACGCCAACCCGGCGGTCTTCCGTGCGATGGCCGAGGAGATGCTGTTCATCGCCAACACCGGCGTGGAGTTCCTCAGGCTCGACGCGGTCGCATTCATCTGGAAGCGTATGGGTACCAACTGCGAGAACCAACCAGAAGCTCATCAGATCATCCAGGCATTTAACTCCATCCTGAGAATAGCCGCCCCCGCGATGCTATTCAAGTCCGAGGCTATCGTCCATCCCGACGACGTGCTGAGCTACATCAGCCCGCGGGAGTGCCAGATAAGCTACAACCCGCTGCTGATGGCGCTGCTGTGGGAGTCGCTGGCGACCGGCGAGGTCAAGCTGCTCGATCACTCGATGCGCCACCGTTTCCGGCTGCCGCAGGGTACGGCCTGGGTGAACTACCTGCGCTCGCACGACGATATCGGCTGGACTTTTGACGACAACGACGCCCGCTGGAAGTGGATCGATCCGACCGGCCACCGGACGTTCCTGAACCAGTTCTACATTGGGCGCTTCCCCGGCTCTTTTGCACGCGGCATGCCGTTCCAGGAGAACCCGACCACCGGCGACGCCCGCGTCTCAGGCACGCTGGCCGCGCTGACCGGGTTGGAGCAGGCGATCCAGTCGGCAGACGAGCAGCAGATTGAGCTGGCCGCGCGGCGCATCCTGATGCTGTACAGCATCATCTTGAGCATCGGCGGTATCCCGTTGATCTACCTGGGCGACGAGGTCGGCACGCTGAACGAGTACTCGTTCGCCTCTGACCCGTACAAGGCCGGCGACAGTCGTTGGGTCCACCGCCCCAAGGCTGACTGGGCCTGGCAGGAGAGGGTACGGCATGATCCCAGCTCGCCGCACGGCCACATTTTCGCGGAGTTGGTGCGGCTGATCGCACTGCGTAAGCAGAAACCGGTAAGCAGCAACCGGCGATCTACGATAGCGACACGGAGTTCGTCAAAACCGGCAATGGGCATCTCTTCGGCTACGTCCGTCACAGCGGCAGCCAACGACTATTCGTAGTGGCCAATTTCTCCAATCATCCGCAGGAGATGGATGCCAACCAGCTGCGGGTGTACGGGGCGGGCTACCGCTTCAGCGACCTGATCAGCGGCCAAACGCTCACAGCAGAGCGGTCGTTGCGGCTGGAACCCTACCAGTGCGTGTGGCTGGAGGCATGCAGTGCTGTCTGAGGAAAGCATTGGTAGCGATTGGATAAAGTCTACCTGACATCTTTCAAGTTCCTTAAACCTCCTATGTAGAAGCAGTCGCTTTACATGTTGTTTTTACCGTCACTGTCACTTGATTAACCCTATCAAGAGCGTTGTGGTCGGAGGAGATATGTGATGTACACTGTGGATCACCAACAAGATGTTCGTTTGGCTGTAATTGTTGGTGTATATCATTTATTGCACTCTGCCGGGTAGAATTCTTTAATGAAGTGGCAGATACATCAATATCACTCTGTTGCACAAAGGTGTAGGGCTGTGCATCCTGTCCACCAGTAAACGCGGCGGTATTCTCGACTAATGCGTAGCCATGTAATTGTGATAGTGGATAAGCTGTTATAGCAGAATGAGACTGAGCACCAGTAATGCTTAGAGTTGATGGTTGCTTTGGACAATCTGATATATACTGATTACCCAAAGGTAGATTGATATCCTCCGAGGGAATATTGCCATTTGAGCCGGGATTAACAGCTTGAGCTGTTGCTGGAATAGGGACAATTAATTCCCCAGCTACAAGAGAAACGTTTTGAGTAGTTTGTACAAACACTCCACTCTTTCCTTGAAACTGTGCTCCCGCTGGAATAAAAAAGCATTGACTGGAAGTGTTAGTGAAATTCAATTGACCCGTTGCGCTTGTTGGATCGGTTTGACCAGAACCCGTTGCCTTTACCGTTCGTGATTGCGTTTGTGTAGATGGTATCTGACGTTGGACAGATGTTGGAGTTGGCGTCGGGGTTGGAGTTGGCGTCGGTGTCGGTGTCGGACTCGGTATTGGCGTAGCTATTACGTACAGCTTGACACTTACCGAAACATTCCCACCATTTGAGATTAAATTGATGGTAGTAAAAAAATTGTGGCCTGCTGTTAATGTGGTCGTATCAACTTCTTTCCACTATACTGATCTAACGTCAACCGGAGTGTCTTTCCCTTGTCTACCGACCAACGGAGTTCCTGCCCTCCGCTATTACTCACTGTTAGAAGCCGTGTCTTCTGAATCCCCACAATTTGCGAACCAAAATCGAGCAGAAGGGGGTCGACGTTGAGTTTTGCTGGGGGTGGTGTACTTCCTCCTCTTGCCCACACGTACACTATAAGAGTGCCCCCAAGAAGAAGAATTACAGTTATAATACTGACGAGAATCACTAACCAAGGATGCTTCTTGGAAGGAGCGGTAGGAGTAGTCGGGGAAGGCGCGAGACTAGATGGAGGTTGTTTCACTCTTGCCATAAAAGTGTTTGGGTGCCATCGCAGGTTAAAGCGCCGTTTCTGCTTCTTATTCTCAGGTTCCACAGGGTGTCCACAATAGGGACATTCACACATATCATCGGGAAATTCCCACTCACATTGTTTACACTTCTGCATGTTGGACCTCCATATTCAATTGCGGGTATTACCGGAGATACCTGGCATAGTAATGCGATGTTTCAGGAGCAATCTCCTAAGGCCTTCAGTGACTCAAACAGCGTGTTGTAGAGCCGTAGAAGCTCGAAGAAACTCGCTGCAGAAAATTGATGATACATGGTATCGTCTAGAAGCATTTGCTGGATCTTCTGAACAGACCTTTGCTGTTTGTCCTGGGGTATCGATGTGCTGTGTTGCAGCAGCATTGCAGCCCCTTCACAGATTGATGCTTCATGAGCGTCTAAAGCCGCCAGCACCATATCCAGCGCCTCTTGATCTAAGAGTAATGGTTGATTAAGCACCTTCCACGCCATACTTTGGACTGTATCTACGTCAAGTTCTTGTTGCTTGCCTACAGTCAAGAGCCGTGTATCGGTACATGCTGTCAGGAGCTCTTCAACGCATTGCTTTGTCAGGCGCGGTTCTTTTAGAAGCGCCTGCAGGTTATATGCTCGCTCTTCTGGTTTTACCTGGGCCAGCCGGTGCGCAGGTGACCACCCTCGAGGAGCAGGTTTATCACGCCGACGGGAGAGTCCTCTGAGAAGTATCTGCCTGCTTTTGTACGACAGCAAAAGCAGTAGCGGTTCACGCCAGTTGAGCGCATGGTAGTGTTGTACAACAAGCTGAATCAGTTCCTCTTGCGGCATACGGAGCAAGTAGAGGACGACGAAATAATCCTGCAAAGGACGGTTGGCGAAGTAGAAGAGATCCTCCCCGCCTTCAACAATCAGCCCGCTACTTCTGCGCAGCGTTTTAATGAACTGTGTAATGTCACTCTCTCTGACCTCGTTCAGTTGCCGCTGATAGAAAGCCGCCAATGTTTGACGTGTTGTCATCGCTACATCATATGCTGTAAGCATACCGTCATTCTCCTGAAGTTGGTACGCAAGATTGCTTAACAGTTGCTCTGCCAATGGCAATTCTTCGTCTGTAAACATCGTGCGTCCGCTCTCTTGATTCCAGGTGTCAAGGAGCGTCCGCGTGATCATCTGATAGAGTTCCATGCGCTGAAGCGGTAGCTTTCTACCGCTGGCCTGGAGTGTTACCATCATCGTGAGTGCCAATGGATTCATGGCTATCTGCCTAAGGTTAGGATTGCTCCTGATGATGCGCGACAATTGTACCTGCTGTTTGGTGCTTGCAGCCTTCGCTTCTGCTTCCTCTGGCTCGGTAAGAGGCTGCCCTCCCTTCACGGAGATAGCCCAGTAGCGCGCAAGTGTGAGATACCAATTGGCCATGATTTGATCAATCCGCTGCTCATCAAGTTCAAGGAGGGTGTAATGCGTATACCTGTTGAAGGCTTCATGTTCCCTATCAGCAATGCGTGAGGCGATGATGAAGCGATTGTAGATGTTTGGGTCCTCTGAAGAGTAGTCTGAGATGAACCCGTTCATGGCATCGAAAACACGTCTGCGCACGCTCGCGCTAGCTCCCTCGTCCAATCCATCGAACAGGATGAGACAATGACCTTGCGCCAGTTCGTCGAGCAGTTTCATTGCTATGTTGGGATGAATTCTGTTCCATTGTGTAATGAGAAACTGTTTAAGTGGGATGTATTCTTTCTCAAGCCTCTCTGCGTAATCATTCATCTGGATCAATAGAGGAACCTGCGGACGTCCAAGGCCATGGGGAAGGGAATACTTGCCATGGGCAAGGCAGGCACGCGCCATGTGTAGTGCGAGCCAGCGGAGATAGGTGGTTTTGCCAGAACCTGGCGTCCCTAAAAGAATCGCAACAGGGCTTGTTGAAGTGAAGCGTTGTAGCACCTCTGTGAGGAGCAGTGGCTGCTGCACTTTTCCCTCATTCACTTCCCACCTCAGTTGTGAGCGCCAGATGATGCGTAGCCGTTGCAGATAAGCTTCGCGTTCTTCATTGCTCAGATCGGTGCGTTGTCGCATCGTTTCAAGCTGCCTCTGCTGTTCACCGGGCGCATCATACACGGGTTCGTCTGCGACGACGTGTATGTCCACAAATGTTCCATCTTGTGGAACATCAGCGAATATCAATGCTTGCGAAATCTGGGCAAACCCTCGTGGTCTGATATATGTATTTGTTTCCTCGACAGCACGTAGATACGCTATGAACGCTTCCTTTTTCCTATCTTGCCGTAAATCTTCCTTCTGTTTCTTTGCCTCCATGTCATTTTTGATGTAATCAAATACGGCCTGTACTTCGGGAGGAGGAGCGTATTGGGGCCCATAGCTTTTGAATATTACGGTGAAGATTCCTGAGATAAGGGCGAGAAGCGTCAAGAATACAATCGCACCAAGAGTGATTAGTTGGATCGTACCAAATTTATGGAACCACTCAATCATGGCAGCGAAGACACTGGTCACGACTTTGCCAGTTTCTCCCGAGATCAGAGTTGAAGCAACGCCGACGAGAATGGCAACGACAATGGCTGTCCAAACCCATTTGGCGCCTTGCCAGATACCACCGGCTATGACATATAACGTGCGCATGATAACATATTCCCTCCTGTACTTTTAGAGGCTTACAGATGGACGAGAAGCGTGCACATCTCTACACAAAGAACATGTAATCTTGGCTACAACGCTCAAGCATATCTTGGAGAAGAATACAAAGCTACTAGTTGGAATACAGTTCACGCAATTTGGGAGGCAATACTGGTTATAAACACAAAGGTGCTAGTTATTTGGTTATCCACCTTTAAACGATCAGAGGCTTGTTTTTTGGGGTGAGTAGTTTCAACCTCCCTCCATACTCTATGTTTGCACTTTTTGAAAAGGGGTAGCAAGAAAGAACACCATGTGGTATCTTCGCCTGGCCAGGATGACCAGCACGGTTTGTGTGGTCCCTGTGCCAGCTAAGAGGGGCATCATTCCCATCAACCAGGAGGTGATATCAGGTTGGTAGAGCAGCATGACC
>WNGR01007745.1_pt1 | contig 21915 bp, 19 predicted proteins | sample 5407581 | NCBI WGS metagenome assembly WNGR01 (sample SAMN13153383, study PRJNA577476) | soil metagenome | isolation source: 80 cm soil or saprolite under Garry oak tree replicate 2 | place: USA:California | collected 2016-06-15
TGGGGGGTCTCAATGACGGGGTGGAAGTTGACGCGTTCCTGGAGGAGGTAGAGGCGGCGGTCGGCTGGGGGGATCGCGGCGAGGTCGTGATCGCTGGGGGAGAACTGGATTCCCTTTCCCGCGAAGGAGTAGAGCGGCTTCAGGAGGAGCTGATCGCGGTCGGTGGGGAGGGATTCGGGGCGCTTGCCGGCGAACCAGTCGTCGAGGAAGACGGCTTTGGGGACCGAGGTGTGGTCGAGGTAGGGGAGGGAGAACTTGCTGATTCTGAAGTACCAGTTGGGGTGTCCGGCCCATTCGACGTCGAGATCGTCGCGGTAGTCGAAGGCGAGCTTGATGGATTTGCGCTCCATCTCGTCCACGATGGCTCGGTTGTAGATGCGGTGGATGGGGACGGATCGGCCAGCGCGCTCATAATAGAGGCGGTTGCCCTGCTTGCGGAGTTTTGTGATGTCTACCGTGGTGAGGTTTAGCTTGTCCTCGTAGACATTGAAGTCGGGCAGGGTCTTCTGGTGGTCGGGATCGATCTCGGAGAGGACTACGTTCTCGGGGTCGTGGTCGCCGAGGATGACCTTGCGGAGGAGGGCCCAGTAGCTCTGGTGGGTGTGGCCGCCTAGGAGCCATTGCAGATCGGGCTGGAGTTGGTAGGTTTCGACGTAGTGGCGGACGAGGATGTCCTGGTATCCGAAGATGGAGGGGAAGGCCTGCATCTCTACCAACTTGGGCTGGAGGGAGCCGTCGGGGGCCTGGACGAGGCCGAAGTCGACGGTCATGAAGTTGGGGTGGGCGTCCTCGTTGGGGACTCGGTATTGATCGGGGATTGTTTGGTCGGAGGCTCGGCGGTAGTCGGGGTTATCGAGGAGTTGATGCGTGAGGATGCTGCCGGTGTCTGCTAGTTGATCTATTAGAGATTTAGGGAAGAAGCAGGGGGTTTCGCAGACGCGGAATTCGATGCTCGTACGGGTGGCCTGGTTCAGGCGAGCCAGCAGGTCGGCGTACTTCGCCGGGGAGAATTGCGCGTTGAACTGATCGCGATAGGGCTGCAGCATGGCAGCTAGTCTAATTGGTGGAATCAGACGTCGAGCAGGAATCGTCCGTCGCGCATGATCTGCTCTTCGCCGGCTGCGTTGCCGAGCCAAACGTTGAACTCGAGGCCGACGACGTCGATGTGGGTTGAAGACTTCCAGGGGGCTCCGGTATGGGCTCCGTAGGGATCGCCGAAGGCTATGTGGACGCCGGGGAATTTTTCGTCCTGAAGGATGTTTCCGATGACGTGCTCGACTCCGATGTTGGTTCCGATGGCGAACTCTCCTACGCGGTCGGAGTTGGCGTCGGTGTGGGTGTAGGCCCAGAAGTCGCGCTCGAGATCCTTGTTTGAGGAGGAGATGCGGGTGATGCGGTTGCTCTCGATGTTGATCGTCAGGGGGGTGTCGCGGAGGATGCCGTAGCGGGCGCAGAGGTAGTCGCCGACCACGCCGTCGACGACGAAGACTCCGTTGACCTCTGCCGGGGCGGTGAAGCACTCGCCGCCGGGGAGGTTTCCCCACTTCTCGGGGCTGATGATGCCGGAGGTCTTGAACCAGCGATACTCGGGGGAGAACTCGGCGTGGATGTCGGTGCCGGCAGGGGTTGTCGCTCGAACGTAAGTGGCGGCGCGGGCCTTATCGAGGACGGCCTGGCTGAGGCGGTCGACGGCCTCGAAGTCGGCGCGCATGCCCTGGGTCATGATTTCGGCGGTGATGTTAACCATGTGGGCGTGGCGCATGCGGCGGCGATTGACTACGTCCGTCATCTGCATGCGGCTGCGGAGTTCGTTGGGCTGGACCTCGACGGCGAAGATGCTGACGTGCGAGCTCTCCATGTCGGTGAGGACGGCGGCAGGCATCTCGACCAGAGGCCGGGGAGCGATGCTCTCCAGAACGAATGCGTTCCAGGTGCAGCCGATCTTTTCTAGCTCGCCTGCGATGGAGGCGGCGATGGAGAGGCAACGATCGTCCGTGATGAGAGTGACTTTTTCAGTTGGCTGGATCTTGAGACAGGTGGTGACGGCGTTGCGCGCACCGGGCGTGAACTCAGGCGGAAATCTTACGGAAAGTAGGTCAACTGCTGTCTGCATTGCTCCCTGATCAACCATGGCGTCCATCTTTCGGGTGAAACATACTACTAGGGTATCGCGTTCTCGTGGGAGAACGGTACTGGTCTTTCCTGCTGCTGACGGCACGTCCCGTTGACAAATCGATTTGCCCTCTGAGAGGGAGTGCAGCCGGACAGTAAGGCATACCCCAGGGGCTAAAGCCCGCTTTTGTTGCGACCCTAGATGCCAAGGCTAAAAGCCTTGGCCTACCTAGAAGCAAAAGCAACAACTTGGGCGATTCATCAGACACCTAACTAAAGTCCGGCGCGGGTTTCGGCTGCCATGTAATCCACAACGGCTTTGAGGTCGTTGGTCTCGCGGAAGACCCTCAGTTGCCGGTCTGCGCCCGAGCCCTGCTGGAGCATGGTGTGGATGTAGCTGATCTCGTCCCTGCTGCCCAGCTCGTCCAGGACGTCGTCGATGAAGGCCAGGTATTCGAGGATCAGTTTGCGGGCGGGGACCTCCTCCTGCTTTCCAAAGTCGATCATCTTGCCCTCGAGGCCGTAGCGTACGGCACGAAACTTGTTCTCCATCAGGAGGGCGCGGGAGTACTGGCGGAAGTCGATATTTTTAGAGTGGAGATGCCAGAGCTTGCAGGCGGTGGCCTGTATGAGAGCGGCGATGGCGACGGTCTCCTGAGCGCGAAGGGGGATGTCGCAGATGCGTACCTCGACGGTGTCGAAGAAGGGATGAGGCCGTACGTCCCACCAGATCTTCTTCGCGTTGTCGATACAGTTTGTCTTGATCAACAGGCTGACGTAGCTCTCGAACTCCGAGTAACTGTTGAAGCTGTCCGGCAGGTTGGTGCGGGGAAAGTTCTCGAAGACCTTTGCGCGATAGCTCTTATAACCCGTATCCATGCCGAGCCAGAAGGGCGAGTTGGTCGAGAGGGCGAGGATGTGAGGGAGGAAGTAACGCAGCGAGTTCATGATGCGGATCGCCACCTCCCTATCTTCTATGCCGACATGCACGTGCAGGCCGAAGATAAGGTTGGCCCGCGCTACGAGTTGAAGATCCTCCACCACCTGCGCGTATCGAGGATCGGGATAGATCTCCTGGACCCGCCAATCGGCGAAGGGGTGGGTTGCGCCTGCGACCAGCACGAGGCCGTGCTCTTCCGCCAGCCGTACCATGTTGCGGCGCAGGTCGAAGATGTCCTCCCGCGCCTCCTGGATGTGCTTGCAGACGCGGGTTCCGACCTCGATGACAGACTGGTGCATCTCGGCCTTGACGCGTTCTTCGAGGCGGAGTTTCCCCTTGGCCAGCATCTCCGTCGCGATATGGGAGCGAAGGTCACGGGTCTGCGGATCGATTGTCTGGTACTCCTCTTCAATGCCGAGGGTAAAAGAGGGCCGCATATACTCTCCGTCGTGAATCAGAAGCTTAACACCGATGCTGCTGCAGCGGGACAAGATAGTGTCTGACGAATCGCGATTTGCCCCCTTTGAGAGGAGTGGAGCGAGACAAAAGGGCATAGCCCCGGGGAGACCCAAAGCTAAAGTCCTAGCGTAGCTCGATACAACGACCAAAAGCGAAATACAGGGATCTCTCCACTGCGCAACGGACGATAAGACCGTCCGTTGCTACGGTCGAGATGACGTTTGTTTTGGGTAGGTAGGAAAAAACAGGCAACGGCAAGGACAAAACGGCGAACTCCGTGATTCGTCAGACACTACCTATTTCGACTTTTTGACCGTCTCTTTGGCGGCTTTCTTTGCCGCAGCGGGAGCCGGAGGTTTCGCCTTCGGCTTCGCGGAGGGCTTTCCGGACAGGAGCGCCGCCCAATTCATCTGAGGCTGCGATTTGTCCGCCTCCTTTGCCTTCTTGACCGCCAGCCTCGCTACCGCATCGACGATCCAGTGGAAGCTGTCTTTGCCGACCGAGTGCAGGTCTGCGTCGGGCGCCGGATTCATGAAGTCGATCGCGTAGGGGACGCCATCCTCCACGGCAAACTCCACCGTGTTGAGGTCGTAGCCGAGCGCCTGGCAGAGGGTAAGGGCATCCTTCTCGACCCGCTTCAACAGCTTTTTGTCGTAGGCGGGCCGGTCCAGGACGTAGCGCTGCTCATATGGACGGCTTGGGTCGTAAGGCATGATACGGACCTCGGACTGGCCGACGACGTAGCAGCGGAAGTATTCCTTGAATTTGACCGCGGCCTGCAGGGTCATGCAGAGATCGCGGGTCTTGTCATAGGCGGCGAAGAACTCTTCCCTGTTGTGGACGTGGAAGACGTCACGCCAGCCTCCGCCGTCGTGCGGCTTGAGGAAGGCAGGAAAGCCGACGTACTCGAAGATGCCGTCCCAGTCGAGGGGATACTCCAGATTGCGCACGGAACGAACGGTGATCTCGGGAGGAAACTGTTTGTGAGGCAGCAGAACGGTGCGGGGTACGGCGACGCCGAGCTTCGAAGCCAGGGCGTAGTTGAAGAACTTGTCGTCGGCGGACCACCAGAAAGGGTTGTTGATGATCTGCGTTCCGGTGAGCGCGGCGTTCTTGAGATAGGCGCGATAGAAGGGCATGTCGTGCGAGATGCGATCGACGATGACGGCATAGCCTGAGGGCTTGGCCATACGGACGCCTCCGACGTGGACGAACTCAGCCTGTATGCCCTCAATCTCCATGGAGTTGATCTTGTCGACCAAGGCTCCTGGAAAGGTATTCTCCATGCCAAACAGGACACCAATCTTCTTCATGTGAGTCTCCGCTATAGATATGTCTGCAACATTCTTTGCCACCAGGGCCAGTCATGACCAGTGCTTTCTCCCCAGACATCGAGCCGGCATGGAATTTCCCTGGACCGCATGATCTGCGCCATGAGTTCGTTGTCGTTCCAGCACTGGTCGTGGACGCCGGTGGCGAGGACGTAGGTGTTGCGCCTGTAGCGGTCGAGGTACCAGGGGTCGGTCATGTTGGGAAGGTAGTGCGTGGGCAGATTGAAGTAACAGTCTTCGTCGTAGTAACCGGAGAGAAAGCTAGAGACGTCGAAGGATCCTCCCATGGAGAGGAATGCGGTGAAGGCGTCGGGGTGGCGCAGGGCGATGTTGGCTGCGTGGTAGCCGCCGAAGCTGCATCCGATCGCGGCGAGGTTTGGGTTGCGATTTGCGCAGCGGATGAAGGGCAGCACCTCCTGCATCAGATATTGCTCGTACTGGACGTGGCGCGCAATTCTCCAACGCGGCGAGACTTGCCGGTTGTACCAACTCTCGGCGTCGATCGAGTCCACACAGAAGAGCTGCAGATGGCCTTGTTCGAGCTTATGCTGAACGGCGACCATGCCGCGGTCTTCGAACTCGAAGAAACGGCCACAGGATGTTGGAAAGACGAGTGCAGGCAGTCCCGCGTGTCCGAAGGCGAGCAGTTCCATGTCTCTCCCGAGGGACGGAGAGAACCATTTGTGATATTCGCGTTTCATGCACCCGCCTCTGCTACTCTGATGCCATCGTAGCGTACTGGAGCGTTCTCTATCGCATTGGAAATGCCGTCAAAATACTCTCCCGACCACTCGGTTGAACGCTCAGAAGGCCAGACTGCGTCCGGCGAAGAGGTGAGCGAAGCTTCCGTAGCTGATGTAGACGATCTCGCTGCCAACCCCAGGTACCACGTTTACAGGTTTCACTCGGAGATTCTTCCCGACGACCGGGCTGTCCTGGTGTATCTGCCGCAGCAATACCTGGAGCAGGAAGAGCGCCGATTTCCGGTCTTCTATCTGCACGATGGGCAAAATCTGTTCGACGGGAAGACGTCCTACATTGCGGGCCGCACCTGGAATGCGCATACAACGGCGGATCGGCTGACCCGGGAAGGCCAGATTGAACCCTTGATCCTGGTCGGGATTGCCAATACAGGGCTTCGCCGTATGGCGGAGTATACCCCGACGCGCGATTTCAAATTGGGCGGCGGTGAGGGGCCAAGCTATGGCCGGCTGTTGATTGAAGAACTGAAGCCTTTTATCGATCGCGCCTATCGCACGCTGACCGGGCCCGAAGATACCGGTTTGGGCGGCTCGTCGCTCGGAGGTCTGATCTCTTTGTACCTTGGCTTTGAGCGCCCCGATGTCTTCGGCAGGCTTGCGGTCATGTCTCCGTCGGTGTGGTGGGATCATCGCAGCATCCTGACGATTGTGAACAAAACCGAGCCAAAGCCAAAGCTTCGTATCTGGCTCGACGTGGGAATGGCTGAGGGAGCGCGTCATGTTCGCGATGCTGAGCTTCTGAATCGACTGCTGTTAGACCGGGGTTGGCAGAGTGGTGTCGATCTGACTTACCTGAAGGCGGAGGGCGCAGTCCACGACGAAGACGCATGGTCGGCGCGCCTCGATCAGGTATTACGCTTTCTCTTCCCCTCCCGCTGATCGACCTTCCATTGCTGAATGGATTGCGAAAACCCGTGATTTCCGCCATACTTAGGTGTTGGGTTCTGTATATCCGCCATCTGTCCAGAATATGGCTCTTTGACAGAGACGGGATGTCACCCAAAATAAAATGTTCTGAAAGGCATTCCCAGTGTTGATGATTCGTTTGGCGCGTGTTGGAGCGCGCAAGCAGCCCCACTATCGCATCGTAGTTATTGAAAAGGACCGCGCCCGTAATGGCCGTTCGATCGAAGTCGTGGGCACCTACAATCCGCGCACAACCCCTGCAACTGTTGATCTGAAGCGTGACCGCATCGATTACTGGACCGGCAACGGCGCTCAACTGTCCGAGCGGGTTGGCAAGCTCCTCGCTGCTGCTCCGGCGACGACAGAAGCAGCACCTGCAGCCTAAGGTCACCTGATTAACGCAACCTTTGGGAACATGTTATTGGTTCCCAAAGATTGCTGATGTTGTAGGTTCCCCGTAGCGCATCACGCACACTGCTCACGTAAACTTCTTGTATTGCACTGCCTTAGTGTTTGGTTATGCAGAGTGGTAAAAGCTTTGGGAATACCCAGGGCCGATCCATGAACCGATGCTTCGCTCGTTTGAGTTCAGCCGTTGAAGATCTCGCATGAGACGAGACGCAAGGTTGAGCATGAGCGGGGCACCGTGAATTCCAGGAGATGTGTGTGTGATGACCCAGGCCACGGAAATGGCAGACGGTGGAGACCCCGCGAAGAATATGACGGATCTCATGACAGAGATCGCTCGCGCGTTAGTCGACAGCCCTGAGAACGTCTCCGTAGAGGCTTTGCAGGATGGCGAAGGAACTGTTTTGCGATTGCGCGTTGCCCAGAGCGATGTGGGCAAAGTGATTGGAAAACAAGGCCGAACCGCACGGTCGCTACGGACGATTCTGAGCGCAGCCAGCATGAAGCAAAGGCATCGCTTTTCGCTGGATATTGTGGAAGACGAATCAACCCATCAATGATTGGGCTCCCATAGATGGCAGGTGCAGTGAGGATCGCCGACATCCCCGGTGACATTGTGTGTTTATGACGAACAGCGCTCCCTCGTGGATCGTGCTAGCACACCTGCTTCGTCCTCAGGGACGGAAGGGAGAGCTGTTGGCGGAGCTGCTGACGGACTTCCCTGAACGCTTTGACGGCGGAAAGCGCGTGTTTCTGGCTCCTCCGCACTTTAACGGTGCAGCGGCTGAGGCGCGTTCGATCGAGGTGGTTTCCTTCTGGCTTCCGATGGGAAAGAACGAGGGACGGATCGTGCTGCAGTTCGCGGGAGTTGACACGATTTCAGCGGCGGAGCTGATCGCGGGACAGGATGTGATCGTTCCGTTTGAAGAACGATTACCTTTGGACGACGAATCGGCCTACATCAGTGACCTGATTGGCTGCAAGGTATATGACGGCCCCGTGGCTATCGGTGTGGTCGACGACGTTCAGTTCCCTACGACGTCCGACGGCAACCGGAGACTGGATGAGGCTGCACCGCTTCTCTCAGTTGTATCGCAGGATGGTGATGAGATCCTGATTCCCTTTGCAAAGGCATTCCTTACCGCTGTCGATGTGGAGGGCAAGCGCATCGATATGGTTCTTCCGGCTGGATTGATTGAGGTCAATCGATCGAGTGAGAGTCGATCGGATCAGAAGCGGTAGGCGACACCTATCGAGACGATGGGATACGCCGGGATATATTTCAGAGTGTGGTTCAGATTGGCAACTTCGTCGGCCAGGTTTTGCTGTACCTCCTGATTTGTCGCAGCGTCAAAGCAACCCTCATTGGTGCAGGCGGTTCCAGTGAACTGAACATTGACACGAGGTGTCCCCAGAAAGGCGGCGCCGAACTCAAAGGGAATGGAGAGATGCTTGCCGCTGCGTGGGATCAGATTGCCGAAGCCCATCATGATCGTCGGGGCGATCTGGTGAGGGAACTTGATGGAAGCTGAACCGCCCAGGGGGTCGTCCATGGAGTTGATGAACCCCTGGGCGCCCAGCTCGAAGTACTGGCCCGGGGGGACGCTTGCGATGGCCGTCAGGGAGTTCCTGGCGTATATAACGCCGGGGCTGATGTGGAAGCGGCGGTTGTGCCATGGAAACCAGTCCACGTTGACCTGTGCGGAACGGAAGTGCATATCCGAGTTGTAGTCGACACCGTCGATGTCGAATGCGTAGCCTAAGGCAAAGATGTTCGCGCCAGCGCGAAGATTGAAGCTGCGAGAGAGTGGGGTCGCAAGCTCGAGGCCTGCTCCCAACGAATCGACTTTGAATCCGAGTGCCAGAGCGGAGAATGGTCTTGTACCGGCCTCCGATTTGCCCTTTGCAGGGGTCGTGATTGGACGCCGGGACACGAGACCGCTGGACGGTTCGGCATCTGAATCAACGGACGAACTTTCAGATAGGAAGCTGTGCTGCCCTGGCCTGTCTATCCTTGTAGCTACGGTCTGCAGCGAAGGGCTCGAGGTTTGCGCGTGAACTGCCAGCTCTGAAGAAAGCAGAGCGAGTGGCATCATCAGTACAACCGCGAGTTTGTTTTGCAGCATGAGCAAACCCTTGAAATCGCTTTATGAAGCAGAATCTCCCCTTCATAAAGCGTAGATCATGACGGTGTAACGACCTGTGGGAATTAGCATGGAAGCAGTACAACTTGTCTGGCATAGACTGCATTTTTTGTGCGCTATGAACAGCCTTTGAACCAGATTGATTAAATTATGCGCTTCGATATCATCACGATCTTCCCTGGGCTGTTTGATGGCCCGCTTGACTACGGGATACTCAAACGCGCTCGAACTCTCGGCCTGGTAGAGATTGAGACTCACGATCTGCGAAGTTTTACTCACGATCGCCATAGAACGGTGGATGACCGGCCGTTTGGCGGCGGCGAGGGAATGGTTCTCAAGCCGGAGCCGATCTTCGATGCACTGGCATCGTTGAATATCTCCCCGAAGGCTGAACGTGAGAGTTCGAAGGAGACGGTGATTCTGCTGTCGCCGCAGGGGCGTCCCTTTACGCAGGCGGTGGCGCAAGAGCTGGCGGCGACCGAACACGTGGTGATGATCTGCGGACGCTATGAGGGCGTGGATGAACGTGTGAATGAACTCCTCTGCGACCGTGAGATTTCGATTGGGGATTACGTGCTCTCGGGGGGCGAGTTGGCTGCTGCGGTCATCGTCGATGCGGTTGTGCGGCTGCTGCCGGGAGCTCTGGGGAATCCTGATTCTTCACGCTTTGAGAGCTTCGGCGCGGAGGATGTACTGGGTGATTCTGTTTCGACAGAGGGGCCTGCGAGGTCGACCTACGGGGCGGGCGGGCTGCTGGACTATCCCCATTACACGCGGCCGGCCGACTTTCGGGGGACGCCAATTCCCGATGCGCTGCTGGGCGGCAATCACGAGGTCATCCGGCAGTGGCGGCGAAGGATGGCACTCGAGAAGACGCTCAGGAATCGGCCTGACCTTCTGGACAGGATCGCGTTGAGCGACGAGGACCGCGAGATTCTGGACGAACTGCGGTTTTTACAGGAGAATCCAGAGTCTTGAGGCCTGTTTACTGCAGGATAGGCCTCAAAATGAGCATTTTCGTGTACACTGGAGGTCGAGTCCAAAATAGGAAAGTAGTGTCATGTCCATTCATCCGATTATGCAGAAGCTGGCCGCCAAGTTAGAGCGGACCGATCTACCCGAGTTTGCCCCCGGCGACACAGTTCGCGTTCAAGTGAAGATTCGCGAAGGCGAGAAAGAGCGTCTGCAGGCGTTTGAAGGAATGGTCATCGCCTGCCGCAAGGGCGCGCAAGGCACCTTTACGGTTCGCAAGATGAGCTTCGGCCAGGGCGTCGAGCGCATCTTCCCCTACAACTCGAAGGTCGTCGACAAGGTCGAGAAGGTTCGTTCCTACGAGGTTCGCCGTTCGAAGCTGTTCTACCTGCGCGGTCTGCGCGGTAAGGCCGCTCGTCTGCGCGAGGTTGAGCGCGCCAAGTAAGTCCAACAGCTCAGTAATCACTAAGCCACGACTTCGGTCGTGGCTTAGTTGTGTGCGCTGGTTATAAACTCGTCTTCAAGCATGGCCTCCGCTCCCTCGATTCGCGCCTCGAAGACTGTTACTGCGGCTACCGCCAAGCTGCGGATGTTGAAGCAGCTTGTGTGCAGCGATGCGCCGGAGCAGGCACTGCGATATCACGGGTTTCGCAGCATCGCAGGTGTGGATGAGGTGGGGCGTGGGGCTCTCTTCGGCCCGGTTGTGGCGGCCGCGGTGATTCTGCCGGAGCGTCTGAGTGGGTTGGCTCGGGCTGGGTTGAAGGATTCAAAGCAGCTGACTCGTGAGCAGCGAGAGAGGCTGGATCGGCGGATTCGGCGGATGGCGATAGCGATCAGTGTGGCCGAGGTCGATGCGGAGACGATTGACCGGGTGAATATCTATCAGGCGACTCGGCTGGCTATGCTGCAGGCGGTGCAGGGTTTGGCTGTGACCCCTGACCACCTGCTGATTGATGCCATGCGGCTCGACCATCCTTGCCGGCAGACAAAACTTATTTACGGTGATTCTCTAAGCCTTTCGATTGCAGCGGCTTCAGTGGTCGCCAAGGTGCACCGGGATGGTTTGATGCGGGCTTTTGACTCAGTGCATCCGGGGTATGGGCTGGCGTCCCATAAGGGCTATGGGACGCCGGCGCACCGGCGGGCTTTGGTGGAGCAGGGGCCTTCGACGCTGCATCGGCGGACGTTCGCTCCTGTGCGGGCGGTGGATCCGGACGCTGCGGTCGAGGATATGGTTTCGACCGATCTGTTGTTTGAGGATGAGGATCTTGAGGGGGCTGAGTGGGCTTGAAGTTGATGTGTGTTGTGGCGCATCCGGATGATGAGTGCTTTGCGTTCGGATCGGGGTGACGCGGTGTCGGGTGCGGCGCTGGGAGAGATGCGGCGGAAGGAGTTTGCCGCATCCTGCAAGGTGCTGGGGGTGACGCACCATGAGCTAATGGACCTGCAGGATGGGCGGCTCGAGTTCACTGTCTTCTCCAAAACTGCGGGCCAGCTGGTGGAGCGGATGCGACGGTTTCGTCCGAACGTTGTGGTCACTTTCGGCACCGATGGCGGGCTGAATACCCATGCGGACCACATGATGGCTTCGATGTTGGCTACGGCGGCGTTTCACTGGTGCGGGCAGGCGAGGCGCTATCCGGATCTGGGTACGGTTCATCAGCCGGACCGGCTCTTCTACCTGACGACGAACTTCTTCATTCAAGGTCGGCTGGCCCCCAGGCCTATGCCGTGGACGGTGACGCTGGATATTCGCAGCGTGCAGCAGCGCAAGCATGAGGCGTTTCGGCAGCATGTTTCGCAGGCCCCGCTGATGGAGCAGACGAAGGGGTTCTTCGAGAGATATGGGGCTGAGGAGTTCTATACGCTGGTGGCAGCTGCCGAGCCTCAGGCGGCACGGCAGATGACTGATTTGTTCGAGGGATTGGGCGAGTAATATCGCGGACCGGTCCAGCGACCTAGATGGAGATGTCGTCGGTGGGGTGGGTGTAGTAGATGATGCGGTCGCGTCCGGTGGCTTTGGCTTTGTAGAGGGCTTCGTCGGCGCAGCGCACCATGTCCTCGACGCCCATGTTGGGGAGGTCCATCCAGACGACGCCGAAGCTGGAGGTTACGCGGATGGACTGATCGCCGTAGGCGAAGGGCTTGTCCGAGATGGCCTTCTGCAACTGAACGAGCCTCGAGAAGGGGTCGTGGACGGGGAGGCCCGGGAAGATGATGAGGAACTCTTCACCGCCGTAGCGGCCGATGAAGTCGTAGGGCCGGACGTTTTCGAGCATCCTCTGGGCGGCGTCGCGCAGGATGGAGTCTCCGGCCAGGTGACCGAGGGTGTCGTTGATCTTCTTGAAGTAGTCGATGTCGGCGAGGACGACGGCCAGGTCAGCTCCCTCACGATGGGCACGGTCCATCTCGCGCTCGAGGATATCGAAGATTGCGGAGCGGTTCCATATTCCGGTGAGGGCGTCGCGGGTGGCTTGCTGCCGCAGGGCCTCGCGGGCGGCGACCAGTTCAATCTTTTCAGCCTCCAGTTCCCTGGTGCGTTGGGCTATGAGATGCCGCAACATCTGCTGCTTTTTGACGAGCCGGCGCATGCGCCAGCGCCAGAGAAAGCGTCCGAAGAGGAAGGCGAGGCAGGCAAGAACGAGGTAAGCGGCCTGCGAGCGCCACCAGGGAGGTCGAATGGTGAAGGGGAAGGAGAGAACCTCGGACTGGGTCTCCTGATTGTGATCGACCGCCTGAACTTCGAAGCGGTAGCTTCCAGGAGGCATGGCCGGATAGTGGAGACGGTGCTCCGTAGTTTGATTCCAGTTAGGCTCGAGGCCGATGAGGCGATAGCGAAAGTTCATCGAGCCGATGCGATCGTAGCTGAGCGAGGTGAAGGCGATATCGAGCGGAGCATCGAGCCAGCGCCAGACATTCCTCTTGCCATCGAGGTTGAGCACCCTGTCCCCTAGCGTTGCGGAGGTGAGGGAGAGTTGCAGGGGGGATGGAGTGAAGAGGTGCTCGGGGTGGAGAAGGTGGACGGCTCCTCCGTTGACGCCGATCCATATGGAGCCGTCGGGGTCGGCGAAGAAGGCTCCCTCGTCGGTGTCGTTGGAGATGAGACCGTCCTGATGGGTGAGCAGCTTCCAGTGGGCTCCGTCAAAGACGTTGACGCCGAGATCGGTTCCGATCCAGAGCCATCCGCGTTGGTCGAAGTGGACGATTTGAATGTCGTTGGAGACGATCTCCGGGGTGGTGATGACGGCGAGGATATTTGCCTGTTCCCCGTTGACGCGGAGATGGAGCAGGTCGGGGAGGCCGCCGCCGATCCAGAGGGTGCCGTCGGAGGCGGCGGCGATGCCGCGCATCTGGCCGCGGGTGAGGCGCTTGTCGATCGCGATCTCGGCCCAACGATCACCGGCGAGCCGGTAGAGATGGTCGTCGGAGATGAACCACAGATTGCCGGTGGAGTCCTGGGCGGCAGCGTCAAAGGCATCGCTGGAGACGAGCGGATCGCTCACCTTCTCCACGATGGGATTCAAATCGGGGGCGCGGACGACGTAGAGGCCCTCGCGGGTGCAGATCCAGAGGCGATGCGATGAGTCTATGAAGAGCCTCGCGATGTCGGGTAGTTTGACGCGGAAGGTGATGCGCTGGGTGGCGGGATCGAAACGTAAGAGGGTGCCGGTGATGTAGGCGATCCAAAGCTGGTTGTCCTGAGCTTGCGCGAAGCCGTCTGCCTGACGAAGATCCGAGTTCGCGAGAGCGGCGGGAGCTAGGAAGCGTTTGCCGGCGTCATCGAGCTGAGTGACCTGATATTGGTCAGCGATCCAGAGTCTGTGCTGGCGGTCCCGAAAGATGGGCCAGACGATGTCGTTGTGCAGGCCCTGGGCCATGGTCCAGTTCTCGACCTCGCCGTAGCCGAGCCAGCGATAGAGGCCGTGGCCACGAGTGCTGATCCAGATCGAGCCCTGCCGATCGCAGAGGATGGTGCTGATGGCATCGAAGGCGAGGCCGTTGGAACTGTCGAAGGTTTGCCAGTTGCCCTCACTCCAATTCCAACGGGCTATTCCGGTGTCGGTCTGGGTGAGCAGGCTTCCGTGGGCGTCTTCGGCAAAGGTGAGCTGGCCAGCCCCTCCGTAGGCAGAGAACAGCGTGGGAGAGATGTCGCGAGCGACGAACTGAGTGCCGGCTCGAGCGAGGACGCGAATGTGTTTGGCGCTGCGGACCCATATCCAACCGTGCTGATCGCGGTAGAAGCAGAGCCAGGACTCCGGGAGAACACCCTGCGGCTCGCCCATGACCTCTACCTGAGCGTCTTTTACGCGACAGATGGCCTTGCCGCAGCCCAGCCAAAGCACGCCATCATGATCGGCGAAGACGCTGTGGAGTTGCGACAGCTCGGGGTGGGCCGCTGTCTGGAGTTGATTGAAGAAGGGTGCGACGGCCCACTGCTGCTGCGGGGCTGTCTGCCGGACAAGCATCAGGGAGCCGTGATTGAGAAAGAGGATGTGCTGGGGATCGATGGAGGTAAGGCGCTGGCCAAGCCCAAAATGGGTGGCGGCGGGGCCGGTGTTCACGGCTTCGAAGCGCACGCCGGAGAAGACGTAGAGATGATCGTTGGTGGTGATCCAGATGCGGCCCGAGGCATCCTGAAAGAGCGAGAAGATGAGGGTTTCCTCTATGCCATCTTGCGGACCGAAGCGATGGAATTCGGAGCCGTCATAGCGAAAGAGACCGTTTTCCGTCGCGATCCAGAGGAAGCCTGCCTGATCCTGAATGACCTTGAAGACGTCGAGGTTGCGCAGGCCCTCGTCCTGGCCGTACTGGCGGAAGATGAAGTGCTGCGCTCTGGCGTTGATCGGCGCGAAGAGGCCAAGCAATAGAGAGACAAGAACCCATTGACCGCATTGCAAAGCACGACTCTGGACTGGTCTGCGGGAGCTGATCAATTTGTCTATCTCGAATGGAACTGATCCATTCTAAAGCGGGTGCCATTGCGGGGCTGAGGCTTTTGCATGCTGTATCTAGATCATTATCCAACGATGGGTGGAGCGTCTGTAGACTTGGTGGGGATGGGTGCCGGGTATGGATTTAAATGAGCTTGAAACGTCGCTTGACCCGATTGCTCTATTCCGGATGTGGCTGAAGGATGCGGAGGCGGTGGAACCTAACGATCCGAATGCAGTGGCGCTGGCTACGGCAACGGCAGATGGGGCCCCGAGCGTGCGGATGGTGCTGATGAAGGGGCTCGATGAGCGGGGGTTCGCCTTCTACACGAATTCGGAGAGCCAGAAGGGCGTGGAGCTGGCGGAGAATCCCAAAGCGGCGATGTGCTTTCACTGGAAGAGCCTGCTGCGGCAGGTTCGGGTGGAGGGGACGGTGACTGGGCTGCCGGCGGCGGAGGCGGATGAGTATTTTCATAGCCGGTCGCGGGGAAGTCAGCTGGCGGCGGCCGTTTCCCGGCAGAGCCGCGTGCTCGAGAGCCGCGAGTTGCTGGAGGAGATGGTGCGCTCGTGTGCGGCGCGATATCCGGGGGAGGTTCCGCGGCCGGATTGGTGGAAGGGGTACGTGCTTTGGCCGGAGCGAGTGGAGTTCTGGGTGAATGGGGTGGACCGGTTGCATGACCGGCTTCTGTTTGTGCGCGGCGAGGACGGGTGGGTAAAGAGCAGGCTGTTTCCTTAGATGACGGGCAAGAGCCTGGTTGCAAAGTGTTCATGCTACAACGTATTTTGTTTGGACTAAGAATGATGTTGTTGCAGAGGAGATGAAGATGAGTCAAGAGGCTGTGGGGCGACGGGCGTTTCTGAAGGGAGCCGCCGGTGGAGTTTTGGGGTCGGCGGGTTTGATGGCCGGGATGCCTGCGTTTGGGATGGATTTTGACGCGGCGCATGTGGCGCATGAGGTGGCGGAGGCGGGGCAGGGTGCGGAGGCCAAGCCAAAGTACTCGATCAAGTTCGCGGTGTGCGGGATGAGCCACGACCACATCTACGGGATGGTGGGGGCGATACAGCGCGGGGGTGGGGTGTTGGTGTCGGCGTATGGGGCGGAGCCGGATAAGGCGGCGGCGTTCGCGAAGAGGTTTCCCGATGTGAAGATGGTGACATCGGAGGATGCGATTCTGAACGATCCTTCGATTCAGCTGGTGCTTAGCTCGACGATTCCGGATCAGAGGGCTGGGCTGGGGGTTCGGGCGATGAAGAAGGGCAAAGACTATTTGAGCGATAAGCCGGGGTTGACTTCGCTGGATCAGTTGGCGGAGGTGAAGAAGACAATCGCGGAGACGAAGCGGATCTACGGGATTCTTTACAGTGAACGGCTAGAGGTTAAGGCTGCGGTAAAGGCTGGTGAGCTTGTGAAGGCTGGGGCGATTGGACGCGTGATCCAGACGATCAATAAAGGCTGGTGAGCTTGTGAAGGCTGGGGCGATTGGACGCGTGATCCAGACGATCAATATCGCACCGCATCAGATTGTTCAACGCGGGGCAGATCCTTATGCCGGAGGAGCAGGAGGGAGACCGGAGTGGTTCTGGGACCCGGCAAGCTATGGCGGGATCTTGACGGACATCGGATCGCACCAGGTGGACCAGTTTTTGTACTACACGGGGTCGACGGAGGCAGAGGTGGTGGCTTCGCAGGTTGCGAATGTGAACCACAAGGAGAAGCCTAAGTTTCAGGACTTCGGCGACATGGTGCTGCGCGGGGACCGTGGATTCGGGTACGTGCGGCTGGACTGGTTCACTCCGGATGGCCTGGGGACGTGGGGGGATGGGCGGTTGTTCATCCTGGGCACGGAGGGGTATATCGAGGCTCGCAAGTATGTGGATGTTGCGCGGGCGAAGGCTGGGAATAATCTGTTCGTCGTGGACAAGAATCAGGCTCGGTATATCGACTGCAACAATGTGGAGCTGCCGTTCGGGCCGCAGTTTGTGTCGGACATCGTGAACCGCACGCATACGGCGCAGGATCAGACGCAGGCTCTGCTGGCGGCGGAGCTGGTCGTGCGCGCTCAGATGAAAGCGACGAAGGTGCAGTTGAAGGCTTAGGCAGAAGGAGGATGCATGACGGATCGGCTTGAGAGCGGCATCTCCCGGCGAAGGTTTTTGAAGACTTCGCTGGGGGCGGCGACAGTAGCCGGGTTTCCAACTGTTGTGCCTGCAACGGTGCTCGGACAGATGGCTCCGAGTAAGAGGATCAATGTTGGGGCTATCGGAGTGGGCCGTATCTCGCGCGGACATGATCTGCCGGCGATCCTGAAGAACGATGGCGCCCGGGTGATGGCGGTGTGCGACCTGGATGCAGGCCGGAGGGAGGACGGGAAGAAGCTCGTCAACGATTTCTACGCTAAGAGGGCGGGCAGGGCGTATGACGGGGCGACCGGATACGCGAACTACCACGAGCTTCTGAAGAACAAGGACATCGATGCGGTGGTTATTTCGACGCCGGACCACCAGCACGCGATTCTGGCAGCAGCGGCGGTGCGGGCAGGCAAGGATGTGTATCTGCAAAAGCCTGCTTCACTGACGATAGCGGAGGGGAGATACCTGAGCGACGCGGTGCAGGCCTCAGGACGGATACTGCAGATTGGGAGTCAGCAGAGATCGTGGAAGCAGTTTCACCGGGCGTGCGAGCTGGTTCGCAATGGGCGGATCGGCGAGGTGAAGCATGTGGAGATCGGCTTGCCGGGGGATCCTGCTGGCGGCGATCCCAAGCCAATGCCAATACCGGCTGGGTTCGACTATGACGCATGGCTGGGGTCGACACCTGAGACGCCCTACACGGTTGACCGAGTGATGCCGCAAAAGAGCTACGACCGGCCAGGATGGCTGAGGTGCGAGCAGTTCGGTGCGGGGATGATCACGGGCTGGGGCGCGCACCATGTGGATACGGCCCACTGGGGGATGAATACCGAGTACACGGGGCCAGTTGAGATATGGGGTACGGCAGAGTTTCCAACGCACGGCCTGTGGGATGTCCATGGCAAGTTTCTGACGCATGCGGTCTATGCCAACGGCGTGACGATGGACATCTCCGGTGACTTCCCGAACGGCATCAAGTGGTATGGGACGAAGGGCTGGCTGTTCGTAACACGCGATGAGATGACGTCACCGACGACCGTGGCGGGGCAGAGCACGAAGATCGCGCCACTGGTCGCGAGCGATCCGAAGATACTGGACTCGGTAATCGGACCGGATGAGATTCATCTATACACGAGCGACGAGCAGCATGGGAATTGGCTGGAGTGCATTCGAACGCGACAGCAGCCGACAGCACCGGTAGAGATTGGACACAGAGCGTGTTCAACGTGCCTGCTGCACCATATCGCGATGAAGACAAAGCGCAGACTCCACTGGGATCCCGAGCGCGAACGGTTCAAGAACGATAATGAGGCTAACGCCATGCTGTCCCGACCACAGCGGTCGCCATATACCTTTGAACAGAGTAGTTGGGTATAGAAGACCTGCAGGACTTCTGAGGAGATTGAGGTGGTGGCGGGAATGGTGGAATGTGAACGGAATGTTTTTCCCCCGACTACGCTGAGTCAAGCTATCGGCCAGAGTTTGGGGAGCGCGCCCTTGCTGCCGGTTACGGGATCGGAGGCAGGAAAGCGGACCTGGCGCATGCGCTCGAGGACCTCCGGGGTGGCGGCGGTGCGGCAGATGTCCCAGTGCTCGTCGGGCGGGTAGGCTCCGATGACGAGGAAGTCGTCGGACGCGGTGATGCGACAGTGGCCGGTGCCAGCGGGCAGGACCACGATGTCGCCGGTCTGGACGGTGACGGCTTCTCTGCCTTCGCCGCCGAGGACGAGATCGGCGTGGCCGGCAGCGAAGCCGAGGACCTCGTGCGCGGTGGAGTGGTAGTGGTGGAAGGGGTAGACGCCGTTGCGCCACTGAGGCGGCCAGCCGTTGGCGGTGAAGAGGCGCTCCATCTGTGTGGCCAGATCGCCGGCGTCTGGAAGAGCGCTACGGTAGAGAAGAACCGGGAGGGAGTTGTTGGGCATCCAGCCATTCGGTTTGAGATGGAGCTGCTGCGGGATTGCCGAGGCCGCCGGTGCGAATGCCAATGCCTTACCGGTTCCGACACCAGCGGCGAGGATACCTGTGGTGAATTTCCTGCGGTCGATGGGTCTGGTCATGGTGTATTCGATGCGCGATTAGAGGGGAAGAGTCGCAAGCGCATAGGGAATGCAGGCGCAGGGCGGGATGAATGGCTGCTCCGCACCTTGCTGGAGATCAGCCTTGCCCGAGGTTGGAGTTTACGGCGACCTGTAGTTTTTTGGGCGCGATCAGGCGCCAGGCTTCGATGAGGTGATAGGTGAGTTCGTAGTCGCTGACCTGGTCGAGTTCGATGCCTACCCAGCCACGTACGCCTACGTAGGGTGGTCTGAAGAATTTGGCAGACGAGGAGCGGATGAGCGCCTTCTGAGCTCCGGGGGCGGCTGGAATCCAGCAGGCCATGTGGCCATCGTGATGGTGATTGTTAGCGAACATGGCGAAGACTTTCTTGTTGACGAAGAAGGTGGGTTCGCCGTGGGAGAGCTTCTCAGAGGTGCCGGGGAGGGCGGCGCAGATTCGGCGGACTCGGCTGAGGTGTTCGTGATGTTGTTCGAACTTCTGTTTTGGGATCGGCATGGGCGTGTCCTTACTGCCGGCGAGGATTGCAGTGTAATCCTCAGGATGGTTTGGTGGCCAGGATATCTCGGGGGTGTCTTGAAAACAATCATCGGTGTTGGAACTCGGGGCTGCCCATGACGAGGGCGGTGAGGAGGTTGAGGGTGTCGGTGGGTGGCGTGGTGGGGGTGGTGAGTTGGGTGATCTGTTTGTGGATGAGTTGATTGGTCTGGCGGGAGACCTCGCCGCCGATGAGGGTGGATTCGAGTACGTGGAGAGCGACGTCGGAGCCGGTGGAGTCGGTTGGGAGTGCGGCGTTGGCGACTTCAGTGGTGAGGAGGGTTTCGGCGTACTTTGTGCGGGGAGTGTTGGCGGCGGCCTGAGAGGGCGGCGGGGTGGTCGCGGGCTGGGAGAGGAGGCCGAGGGCGAGGACGTGGGCGGAGTCAAACTTCTGGTTGGCGAATTTGTTGGCGGTGAGGGCGTAGGCGAAGTTGAGGCGATCGACCAATGCGCTCGAGTTCATCCACTGGTCGGCGGTGATGTAGTAGCCGGTGGGCGGCAGGGCGTAGTAGAGGGGCATGCCCATGGTCTTGATGGTGTTGACGAGCGCGCCGGGGTTAGCGGGGTCGGTGGCGGTGGTGCGGAAGGCGGAGGCGAGGAACTCCATGGGGGTTTTGACTTTGTTGCGGAAGTACTTTTTGGAGTTGAACTCGGGCGACTGGACGAGGGTGCGGAGGATGGCCTTGATGTCTCCATCGGTGGAGAGGTAGGTGGCGGCCATGCGATCGACGAGGGCAGGTGGGGGCTCGTCGGCTACGAAGCGCTGGGCGAGTTTGAAGCTGATGAAGTGGGCGGTTTTGGGGCTGGCGGCGAGGATGGTGAGGGCCTGGACTCCCTCGTTCATGCCGGGGGGGAGATTAGTGGGAGGAACCCACGTCCCAGAATCGGGACGTGGGGCACCCGGAGATGTGGCGGTGTCGATGGTGTGGCCGAGCCATTGTTTGGCGCCGGGTTCGTGACGTTTGGGATCGAACTGGAAGGGGCCTCCCTGATTGGGACGATCGACGGTCCAGCCGGTGAGGATGGCGGAGAGGGCGGTGACGTCGGCCTGGGTGTAGCCGCCGTTGACCCCTACGGTGTGGAGTTCCATCACCTCCCTGCCGTAGTTTTCGTTGAGGCCGCGGTTGCCCTTCTTCGAGTTGGGGTTGGCGGGATTGACTCCGTTGCTAAGGGAGTTGGGGCCTATCGATAGCCAGTTGTCGAGGTAGACCATCATGGCAGGGCTGGTGGCTGTGGCAAGGAGCAGGTCGCGGAACTTGCCCAGGGCGCGTTTGCGGATGGCGTCGCGCTCGTAGGTGGTGGTGTACCACTGGTCGGAGTCTTTGCCGATGTAGACGTTGAAGTGATTGAACCAGAAGTCGGTCATGACCTCCTGGAGTTGGCGCTCGGAGAGGATGGCGCGGACGAGCTTGGCCTGGGAGAGCTCGTTGACGATCTGGTAGGAGGCTCCGATGTTGGAGGCCATGCCATTGAAGATCTCGCGCTCGCGAGGGGTGAGGTCGTTGAGGAGGAGGTTGCGCTGGTCGCCAGCGACATAGGTGGTGAAGGCGATGCGCTCGGGCACTGGCAGCTTGATGAGGGAGGCCATGCGCTGGTTCTTCGGCAGGGAGAAGAGATCTCCGGCTGTACGGGCGGCGGTGGCCTGGTCTTCCTTCTTCTGGGCGGCTAGTTCGGCTTCGGTGGGCTGGGGAAGGGCTGGCTTGCCGTCAGGGTTGATCTTCTTGAGGTCGTTGTCGCGGTTGAGCTTGAAGACCTGCACCTCGTAGAGGGCGGCTAGATTGGGGTCGGTGGGGTAGGGGCGTTTGCCGTCGGCTACCTGCTGGATGGTGCCCCGGTCGGGGAAGAGCAGGAGGGCTTGATCGGGGGGCAGGTTGAGGGTGGGGTAGTCGTTCAGGCGTTTGTTGAGGACGTCGTCGTTGATGCCGGCGGGGTTGAGTTGCTGCTCCAACCACTTTTCGGGAGTCTGGGCGAGGACTTTCTCTACGTCTCCGGGGCGGGGGCCGAAGGTGAAGCGGTTGAGGAGTTGGAGGGCTTTTTCCTGTTGGTTGAGGGGAGTTAGCGGGGCGGATTTTGGAGAGGCGGGAATCCTGGGCTTGGCTGATGAGGTGCGGGGTGATCTCGTCTGGGATCTCATCTGGGGAGCCTGGTCCTGTGCATGGAGGGGATACGCCAGTGCGGCGAGGATGACTGCGGTGGAAAGATGTCTATGCATAGGACTGCTCTGTTTTC
>WNGR01002116.1_pt1 | contig 21902 bp, 25 predicted proteins | sample 5407581 | NCBI WGS metagenome assembly WNGR01 (sample SAMN13153383, study PRJNA577476) | soil metagenome | isolation source: 80 cm soil or saprolite under Garry oak tree replicate 2 | place: USA:California | collected 2016-06-15
TCTCCCTCGAATCCGACAGGTGCTGACATGAACAAGCCGCTGACCGAGCACCCCAAGATGTTGCTCGACCCCTACGCCAGCTGGGCGGAGAAGGAGGGCGTGCCGATCACCGAGGATGTCGGCGTCGACCTCATCAAGGTGCCGGTCGCGCCCTGGCCGCGCTTGGGGGCCGACGGGGGCATCGTCCACCTCAAGGGCCGCGGCGACTTCGTCTCGGTCTTCGTGCTCGACCTCAAGCCTGGCGCCCATACGACGCCGCAGAAGCACCTCTACGAGGAGGTCGTCTACGTGCTCTCCGGCTACGGCAGCACGACCATCGAAACGAGCGACGGCCGCAAGCACAGCTTCGAATGGGGACCCAAGAGCCTGTTCGCGCTGCCGCTCAACGCGCGCTACCAGCATTTCAATTCGAGCGGGCGCGAGCACGCGCGGCTCGCCTCGACCAACAATCTCTGCCTCATGCTCAATCTCTTTCACAACGAGGCCTTCGTCTTCGACAACGCCTGCGAATTCCCCGAGCGCGAGGGCGCCGCGAGCCACTTCAGCGGCGAAGGCGATTTCGTGCCGGTGCGGCCCGGCCGCAACATGTGGGAGACGAATTTCGTCCCCGACCTCGCAGGCTTCGAGCTCAAGACCTGGGTCGAGCGCGGCGCCGGCGGATCGAACATGATGTTCGTGCTCGCCGACGGCACCATGCATGCCCACACTTCGCAGATGCCGGTCGGCACCTACAAGAAGGGCCACCGCCATGGCCCCGATTTTCACGTCTTCGCGGTCACCGGCCACGGCTATTCGCTGCTCTGGTACGACATCGCGAGGGATTTGGTGCGGGTCGACTGGCACCATGGCGTGGTATTCGCGCCGCCCGACCAGATGTTCCACCAGCACTTCAACTCTTCGCCCGAACCCGCGCGCTATCTCGCTGTCGCCTTCGGGGGCCTGCGCTATCCCTTCACCGAGGCCAAGCGCCACGTGTTCATGGGCATGGACGTCAAGGTCCAGGACGGCGGCTGCCAGATCGAATACGAGGACCAGGACCCGCGCATCCACCGCATCTATCTCGAAGAGCTGGCGAAGCATGGCGTGAAGTCCGGCATGGGCAAGTTCATCGACGAATCCGCCTACGCGAAAAGTCCGGCCTGAAGGCGGCGGAAGCGGCGATGCACGACCTCGAATTCGAGCACCTCCATGTCGCGCCTGGCGACGAGGTCAACGAGGTCGCCTGGGCGACCGACAATGTCGAGCTCACGACCGTCGGCATCGACATCGGCTCGTCGACCTCGCATCTGATGTTCGCGCGCGTGCACCTGCAGCGGCTCGGCACCGCGCTGTCGAGCCGCTTCGTCGTGGTCGACCGCAAGGTGCTGTGGCAATCGCCGATCCTGCTCACGCCCTACCTTCCCGACTACACCATCGACGTCGACGAGCTCGGCGGCTTCTTCGGCGGCTGCTACCGCTATGCCAATATCGATCCCGCCGATATCGACAGCGGCGCCGTCGTCCTGACCGGGGAAGCGATCAAGCGCCGCAATGCCCGCGCCATCGCCGACCTGTTTTCGGAAGAGGCCGGCAAGTTCGTCTGCGCCTCCGCCGGCCACCACATGGAATGCCAGTTGGCGGCGCACGGCTCCGGCGCGGTCGCGCTCTCGCGCGGCCACGGGGTGACATTGCTCAACGTCGACATCGGCGGCGGCACCACCAAGTTCGCGCTGATCGAGAAGGGCCGCCTCATCGCCACCGCGGCCATCGCGGTCGGCGGCCGGCCGATCGTCGAAGATGCCGCGAAGGGACTGATTCGCATCGAAGGCCCGGGCCAGGAGATCGCCAATAACCTCGGCATCGCACTTGCTCCCGGCCAACCGCTTGCCCCGCAGGATCGCGCGCGCATGGTCACGCGCATGGTCCGCCTGCTGATGCGCATGATCGACCGGCGGGCGCCGGACGAGCTGACGCAGCTCCTGCTGGTGACCGACCCCTGGCCAACCGATCTCGCCTCCAAGGGCATCGATGCCCTCACCTTCTCCGGCGGCGTCGCCGAATATCTCTACAAGCGCGAGAGCCGGCGCTTCGGCGATCTCGGATTCGACCTCGCGCATGAGCTTTCGCACGCGCTTGCCCATCGCCGCGATTTGCCGCCGATCTGGGATCCGGGACAAGGGATTCGCGCGACCGTGATCGGCGCCGCCCAGTTCTCGGTCCAGATCAGCGGCAATACGATCACGATCAGCAAGCCCGACGCGCTGCCGCTGCAGAACCTGCCGGTGATCGCCTGCGACTTCGATCTCGCGGAGCGGATCGATGCCGACGCAGTCTGCGCCGCGGTGCGGGACGCGCTCACGCGCTCGGACATCGAGGACGGATCGAGCCCGGTCGCGCTGGCATTCCCCTGGCGCGGCGATCCATCGCATGCGCGCTTGCATGCGCTGGCAGATGGCATCTGCGCCGCGCTGCCGCGCACGCTTGCCTCGGCGTCGCCGCTCGTCCTGCTGATCGACGGCGATATCGGCATGAGCCTCGGCCGCGTCATCCGGCACGAGACCGCGCCCGGCGCCGACGTGATCGCGATCGACGGCGTTGGGCTCAAGCAGTTCGACTATGTCGACATCGGACGGATGATCGAGGTGAGCAACGTGGTGCCGATCATCATCAAGTCATTGCTGTTCAAATGAGGGTCGTCAATGTGCCGCTGTGCGAGCGGGGCGATGCGCACGCGGAACGTCATGTGGCTCAACGCTTAGCGCGCCGGTAAATGCCGACGAGCCGATCCTTGAATTTCTTCCGGTCGTAGTCGATCGCCTTGCCCGCTTTGATCTGCGCCTCGGCCTCTTTCAGAGAGGCGAGCAATTCTGCCCGTTCCTCGTCGGCGAGTACGGGAATCTCTTCCATGGTGGTGACGGGCACCATGGTGGTGCGGCGGCGCTTGTGCTTGATCGCAGTTTTCGTGGTCATGATCACACTATACCCCATAATCGGGGTTCCTGTCCGCCTTGCGGGTTGCCTGCGTCCTCGGCGAGGAGTCTTGATGCTCCAGCCGTGGCCCCCACGATGGGGTGTAGAGTCGGATATGGAGTCTATGTATTCGAGGTCCGCCCGAACAGGCCAGTGCAACCCGAGGAAACCGATGTCCGCCAGGAAGATGCCCCCGCCCCGCCTGCCCGCCATCCCGGAAGACAAGTTCACGCCCGAGCAGCGTTCGCTCATCGACTCGATCCGCTCCGGCCCGCGCGGCCAGTTCAAGATGAGCGGTCCGTTCTACTGCTATCTGCACGCTCCCGCTTTCGGCGAGCTGGCGCAGAAGCTCGGCGCTCACTGCCGGTTCGGAACGAAAGTGCCGCCACGGCTGTCGGAATTTGCGATCCTGGTGACCGCGCAGCACTGGAAATCGCATTACGAGTGGGCGGCTCATGCGCCGATTGCCGAGCGCCAAGGGGTCAAGCCGGAGACGATCCGCGACCTGCGCGCCGGCCGCGCGCCCAAAACCGCTCCGAAGGATGAGCGGGCGATCCATGCCTTTATCAAGGAAATCTATCGCGACAAGCGCGTGGGCAACCGAACGTATCAGAGCGTACGCGCCCTCCTGGGAGACGCCGGCACGGTCGAGCTCGTGGGCCTCCTCGGCTACTACGCGATGGTGGCGATGACGCTTGATGTCTTCCGGATGCCGGTGCCTGCGGGGCAGCCGCTGCCGTTTGCCGAGCCGCCAAGCCGCTGATCAGGCGACGTGGTCGATCGGGCTGGGCGGGCCGGAATGAGGCTGCGCCGAGACATCGTCGGCCGCGGTCGCCTCGTTCTGCGCGCGCGGCCTGCTGGCGCGCTGGCACAGGAGGTCGAGAAAACGCTGCTGCGGCATCGGCGGCGCGATCAGCACGCCCTGGCCGAAATCGCAGCCCATGACCATCAGCGCCTGCAGGTCGGCCTGGTTCTCGATGCCCTCGGCGACCGCCGCGCTTCCGAAGCGGTGCGCGAGATCGATCGCGGTCTGGCAAATCGCCGCATTGGTGGCATCGGTCGCGCAGTTGCAGACGAAGCTGTGATCGAGTTTGAGCTCGACGAAGGGAAGCTCGCGCAGGCTCGACAGCGAGGAATAGCCGGCGCCGAAATCGTCGATCGAGATTTTGATGCCGCTGACTCGCAGTCGGGTCGCGATCTCATGCGCCAGCGCGAGGTCGCGCACGATCTGATCCTCGGTTACTTCGAGGATGATGCCCGGCCAGCGCTCGGATTTGGGGCGGTGCTCCTCGACCAGCTGCGGGATCGGCAGCTCGAGCAGCACGCTGACCGGGACATTGATGCCAAGACTCAGATTGAATCCGGCCTCGTCGAATATCGTCCAGTTCTGCAACGTGGCCATGAGCGCATGCTTGGTGAGCCTGGCGATGCTGCCCTCGGCGATGCCGGGCAGGAAGCTCCCGGGCAGGAGCACGCCGAGCTGCGGATGGCGGACCCGCGCGAGCGCCTCGGCGCCGGCGAGGCATTTGCGCTTGAGGTCGATCTTCGGCTGGTACCAGACTTCGAACCAGCCTCGGCTCAGCGCCTCGTCGATCTCGATCCGCGGGCGCGGCGGGGTGGTGGTCATGGAGTCGACAAGCGACCGCCGCTCGTCCTCGCCGAGGGTCTGGATCGGTCCCGACCAGCGCCGGGGCTCGTCGGCCGCATCGCGTGGTGCCATGGGAATATCTCGCGCAATGATGGCACCCGTTTTATAGCCGGACAGTCTTAACCATTGGTATTGAGCAGGACGCCCTGCGCAAGTCCTTGCCAGGCGCTGATTTGCGGCTGGCGGCCTCGGGCCGGCCCCGCCAGAAGCCCCCCGCCCTGCTGCGCGGGGCCGCGACTGCGCTCTCAGTGACCCGAATGCATGCCGTGATCCATCTTGCCCTTGGGGGCGGACGGGGCGGCCGTCGTCCCTACGGCCTGGACGGCATATTCGATGTCAACCTTGCCCGCCTTCTCGAATTCCAGCGTGGCCTTGACGCGTTGACCTTTTTCCAGCGGTTGCTTCAACCCCGTCAGCATCACGTGGAGCGATCCTGGCTTGAGGTCCACCGTCTGTCCGGGCTTGATCTCAAGACCGCCTTCGACCGGTCGCATCTTTGCGACCCCCCGCTCCATGATCGCTTGATGGACTTCCAAACGATCGGCGACGGCGGAGGACCCGCCGATCAGGCGATCCGAGGCCGTACCCTTGTTGCGGATCGTCATGTAGGCGCCGGCAACCTCCGCGCCTTTTGGCGTCGCGCGCGCCCATGGGTTGGTGATGTCGATGGTGCCGGCGTTGTAGGTCTCGGCTGCAGCCGCGCCCGCAAAAAGGGAGATCAGGGCGGCGACAAGCAATGTTGTGGACTTCATTTGATGCTCCATGCCTAACGGGCGCTGCTGCGCTCCATGGCCGACGAGACATCTAGGCGCTCATGGCCGGGGCGTCCACCTCGGCCCGGCGCGAGGGGCCGGGGCCAATCAACGCAACCACCTCGCCGAACGCAGCAATCCGTTCAAGGTCGTGAGCTGGAGGCGCGCGATGGACTGCGGCCGGTCTGAAGGGTCCGGAGCACTCCATCGGCCACCAGCCCTTGTCCTCTGCGGCGCCACGCTGACCGCCGATGCCATCTGCCGGAACGCGAAGATACGATGGCGGAAAAAGCCGGTGATCGCCACCGCTCCAAGCAGGAATGGCCACGCCCAAAGCCCAAAGTGATCGTCGAGCGCGTCGCCGAACACGACCACGAGGTAGAGCATCAGCGGCAGATAGAGAGCGGAAACGATGAGACTTGCGAGGGTGAAACGGGCGAGCGGCACCCGCGTCCACCCGCAGGCGATGAAGGCGATGAAGTCGACGCCGGGCACCACGCGGCAGAACGCCACCAGCTCGAACAGGTTGCGCCTCAAGACATCGGCGGAGCTTTTGACGCGGTCGTCCACTGCCAGGCGTCTGAGCCACGGCAGGTGCCGCGCGCCGGCGCCGATGCCATAGAGGACGAAATCGCTCGCCACGATGCCGGCATAGACGCCCAGCGCCACCAGGCCAACTGGCATCAGTTGATTCACGACGATATAGCCGCCGAGGATGATTGCGAGATCCTCGTAGGCGAACGGCAGCACCATGAGCGAAAGAAATTTCGCCAACCACGAATAATCGAAGTCGGCAAGACAAATCAATTCCAGCAGATGACTCACCGCAATCCCCGGATCGTTCCCCCGCCCCGGCGGATTGCGCCGGGACGATTGCGCGACCCTCGCGACCGCCTCTTGCTGCCAATCCGCGGCCCAGGCGGAAAACCCGGTTCGCAATCGGCACTTGTGCGGTTCTGTCGCCGCGCATAAAATTTCGATAAATTTGACCTATTCCCCGCCCGACCACAAGCAACTTTTGCGCGGCCCGGCGTTTTCTTCTACTTCGCTGTTAATGCCCAGGATCGCCTTAAAACCAGCGTTGATTGTGCGCCTGCTAGAAATACATGTTGCAGTTGCAGCATCCGTTCGCCGCCGGTCGGGTTAATCCTGTAACATGAGCAAGCCCGCGTCGGGAAGTGCATCTGTCTGGATCGTAGATCGCATCGTGACGTCCAATCGCACCTCGCTGCCCGATGATGACGGGCGCGTCATCCCCTTCCGGCCGCGCGGGGCTGTGCGCGGATGGCGTTGGCCAGTGCGCAGCCTGCCGCAAGGCGATACGCCGGTCTCCGATCTTGCCGAGTTCGAGCGCACGGAGAGGGAGGACGATTACCGGCACCGCATGAAGATGAATGTCCTCGGGCTCTTGGTCACGATCTTGCTGATCGTCATCGGCGTATGGTTGGCCAACAAGATGTCGGAGCTCCAGAAGAACCAGGACTGCGTCTTCTCCGGCCGACGCAATTGCATGCAGATCGTAGTGTCGCCGGCCCAGCCCGGCTGACCGGCGGCCGCTGGGCAACGAGCGCCCCTTATCCGCCGATAGTGAGGGTGACCGGAGCAAGTCCGGACATGCCGAGCGCGCGCGCCGCCGCCGGGGTCAGATCGATCACGCGGCCGCGCACGAAGGGACCGCGGTCGTTGATGGTCACGACTACTGAACGCCCGTTGTTGCGGTTGGTCACGCGCACCTTGGTCCCGAATGGGAGCGACCGGTGGGCGGCGGCGAATGCACCGGGATTCAATCGTTGTCCGGTCGCGGTCCTATGACCGCTTTCAGTGGAATAGACTGAGGCAACACCCGACTGAGCTCGAGACTTCGCACTCTGCGCATGCGCGACTGCGGCCCCACCGAACGATAGCGCGATGCCCGCGGTGATGACGAAGATGAACTGAGGTTTCAATACACTCTCCCTTATGATGTTACGGCATAGATACTGACGTTACGGCCGTTGAAGCCGTGCGCGCCGTGTGCTGTCTCAATGCGACGACAATAGGGCGGCGGTCTGTCGTACCTCGATACCGGAGCAGCAGCCGCGGATCAATGCAAGCGGGGCGCGGGTCCGATGGTCACAGAACGTTCGCATTGCGGTCGGATGGTACGCGCGCACAGTTAACGCGCGGCGGTCGCGCCCGGTGGTTGCCCGACACCGCGCCGCCGCGTATCGTCGCTGTTCGAAACGTCAGGGACGCCTGTCGAGCGTCGGCCGGGGAGAATGACGATGATGTCCGTAATCCGGTGGTTCACATCCGCCGCCCTTGCAGCGATCGTCGGATCGATCCTCGCCGGCGGCTCGGCCGCAACAGCGCAGGAGTGCAGGAACCGGGGTCAGCTCGACACGCTCTATTGCGACGACAACAATGATCTCGTCGCAGACACGCCGGCCGATCCGCGGCGGTGGAAGGATCCCGCCACCCTCGTCTTCGCCTATACGCCGGTCGAGGATCCGGTGGTCTATCTGAACGTCTTCCGGCCGTTCACCGATTACCTCGGTCAATGCACCGGCAAGCGCGTGATCTATTATCCGGTGCAATCGAACACGGCCGAGATCGAGGCGATGCGGTCCGGCCGCCTCCATGTCGCCGGGTTCTCCACCGGGCCGACCGGCTTCGCGGTCAACCTTGCGGGCGCGGTCCCGTTCGCGACCAAGGGTTCGGAGAAAGCGCTGCAGGGCTATCACCTCATCGCCATCGTCAAGGCGGCAAGCCCCTACCGGAAACTCTCCGACCTCAAGGGCAAGCGCGTCGCCCATACCTCGCCGTCGTCGAACTCGGGCAACCTCGCCCCGCGCGTGCTGTTTCCACCGCAAGGCCTCAAGCCGGACGAGGATTACCGGCCTTTGATGTCGGGCGGCCACGACAAGTCGACTCTCGGTGTCGCCTCGGGCGACTACGACATGGCGCCGGTCGCCTCCGACGTGTTCTACCGGATGGCGACGCGCGGCACGGTCAAAGGCGACGATTTCCGGGTCATCTACCAGAGCCCGCTGTTCCCGACCTCCGCCTTCGCCTATGCGCACGACCTCAAGCCCGATCTCGCCAAGAAGGTTCAGGACTGCTTCTTCGCCTTCCGTTTCACGCCCGAGATGATCAAGGAGTTCGACGGCAACGACCGCTTCTTCCCGATCACCTACAAGGAGCACTGGGCGGTCGTGCGCGAGATCGCCGAGAAGACCGGAACGCCATTCAACAAGGCGGCCTACGATACCGAAACCAAGCGCGAGGCCGAGGCGCTCGCGAAACGGCAACGGCAGCAGACACCGCCCAAGCCCTGATCGGCGTGGTGCGCAGGCCATGGACGCCTCGACAGCCGCGAGGCCGCCGACCAGCCGCCCGGTCGACCGGTCGGTCACCATCCGCAATCTGCGCAAGGAGTACCGCGCCGGCGAGCCGGTGCTCAACGGAGTCTCGCTCGACGTCGAGGGCCGCGGGTTGACCGCGATCATCGGCCCCTCCGGCGCCGGCAAGTCGACGCTGATCCGCTGCATCAACCGCCTGGTCGAACCGACCGCGGGCGAGATTCTGTTTCGCGGCCAGGACCTGGTCCGGCTGTCGGGGCCCGAACTGCGCGCGGCGCGGCGGCGCATCGGCATGGTCTTCCAGGAATACAATCTGGTCGAACGGCTCTCGGTGATCGAGAACGTGCTCTGTGGCCGGCTCGGCTTCGTGCCGGTGTGGCGGGCATGGCTGCGCAAGTTTCCGGCGGCCGATATCGAGCGCGCCTTCGGGCTCCTCGACGCCGTGGGCCTCGGCGACTTTGCCACCAAGCGCGCCGACCAACTTTCGGGCGGGCAGCGCCAGCGCGTCGGCATTGCGCGTGCGCTGATGCAGGAGCCTGACTTGATGCTCGCCGACGAGCCGACGTCCTCGCTCGATCCGAAGACCTCGGTCGAGATCATGGACCTGATCGCACGCCGCGCCGGCGAGCGCGACATCCCGGTGATCGTCAACATCCACAACGTGGAGCTTGCCCGCCGCTTCGCCGACCGGATGGTCGGCCTGTCCAAGGGCGAGATCGTGTTCGACGGCCCGCCGCGCGAGCTCAAGGAGACGCACCTCATGCAAATCTACGGCGGTGAAGGATGGCTGGATTGATCGCGGTGCGCGGAAATTCCTCAACGCTGTTCAAAGCCCCCGTCCGGTGATCGGATGACCGAGGTTCGCTCCACGCCCCGCGTCGCCTTTCCGCCGAACTGGCCGGCGCGGATCGCCTTGCTCGCGCTGGCGCTCTATGTCGTCTACGCGAGCACGATCCTCGATGTCACCTGGGCTCGCTTCGTCGCGGGTCTCGGCCAAGGCTGGCGTTTCATCGCGCGGATGTTCCCTCCAAATCTCGCCCACGACAAGCTCGAGCTTCTCTCCCACGGCATGATCGAAAGCTTGCAGATCGCGATCATCGCGACCGCGGTCGGAGTGCTGCTCGCGCTGCCGCTCGGGCTTGCCGCCGCGCGCAATCTCGCGCCATTGCCGCTGGCATGGACGTCGCGGGCGCTGATCGCGCTGTTCCGCTCGTTCCATCCGGTGATCGTCGCGATTCTGTTCGTCAAGGCGGTCGGCTTCGGCGCCCTTGCCGGCATGCTCGCGCTCGTCGTCGCCTCGCTCGGCTTCCTGTCCAAGCTTGTCGCCGAGGCGGTCGAGGAAATGTCGATGAACGAGGTCGAGGCCGTCCGCGCGACCGGCTCGCCCTTCCTCTCGCTCGTCATCATGGCGGTGATGCCGCAGGTGATGCCGCGCTTCATCGGTTTTGCCGCCTATCAGCTCGACGCCAACCTGCGCAACTCCGCCCTGGTCGGCCTCGTCGGCGGCGGCGGCATCGGCTCGACCCTGTTCACCGCGTTCCAACGCTTCGACTACGACTTCGTGCTCACCATCGTGCTCGCCATCATCGCGGTCATCATGGTGGGCGAAATCATGTCGGGATGGATGCGGAGGCTCTTCCAATGACCGCGGCCGCCGCGCGCACCGATGCCGGCGCTCATCGGCGCCGCTGGCGGCGTTTTTCACCGGCTGAGCGCATCTTGCGCGCGGGCTTCTATCTCGTCGCGGTGGCGGCGATCATGTGGTCGCTCGAGACCGTCGAGATCATTCCCGAATTCCTCCACGACGCCCCGCAGCAGACCTTCGACCTGTTCGCCCGGATGTGGCCGATCGACTGGGCCTGGTATCCGGAGGTCGTGCATTCGGCCTTGCTCGAGACATTGCACACTGCGACGCTGGGCACCCTGCTCGCAATCGCGCTGGCGAGCCTCGTCGCCCTCCTGGTCGCGCGCAATATCACGCGCTCGGTGCTGCTCAACGCGATCGGGCGATTCATCCTGGTCGCCACCCGGTCCGTGCATGCCATGGTGTGGGCGCTGTTCTTCGTCGCCGTGTTCGGCCCGGGCGCGCTCGCCGGCACGCTCGCGATCGCCGTGCATTCGATCGGCTTCACCGGCAAGTTCCTGGCGGAGGCAATCGAGGAGGCCAAGCCCGGCCCGATCGAAGCCCTGCTCGCCGCCGGCGCCTCGCCGCTCGCGATCCTCATCAAGGGCTACTGGCCGCAAGTGAAGCCCGCCTTCCTCGCGATCTCGATCTTGCGCTGGGACATCAACGTGCGCGAGTCGGCCGTTCTCGGCCTCGTCGGCGGCGGCGGCCTCGGCATGGCGCTCGAGACTGCGCTAGCGAACCTCTACTGGGACCAGGCCGGGCTGGTGCTGCTGGTGATCTTCACCATCGTGATCGCGACCGAAATCGCGACCGCGTGGGTGCGCAGCCGGATCATCTGAGGCTCTCGCGGCCCTGCGTGGAGGCCGCACGTTGCCAAATTGGGACCGACCCTACCCAATCCGGGTATGCGCAAGCGCTCCCTACTTGAGCTGATCCTTCACCTTCTCGACGCCAGCCTTGGCGCAGCCTTCGTCGCCGGCCTGATTGTTGCCGCTGACGCCGACGCCGCCGATCGTCTCGTTGCCGACCTTGATCGGGTAGCCGCCGCCGAGCGGGATCACGTCGGCAAGCTGCCGCTGGCCAGCCGTGTCTTTGCCGGGCTCGGTGCTGTCGCGCCATTCCAGCGTCGAGCGGCCGAAGGTGCGGGCAGTGTAAGCCTTGCGCCGCGCGAGTTCGATGCTATGCGGGCTCGGATTGTCGGACGCGATGAAGATGCGCATCCGGCCGGCGCGGTCGACGACGGCGACCGATATGGCGACGTTGCGCTGCGCGCATGCTTCGATGGCGCCCTCGGCAATCTCGAGGCCGAGCTTCCAGGTAATGTCGCGCTGCATCTGCACCCCCTCGGCGGCATTCGCCGCCCACGGCAGCAAGCAGGCCGCAACGGCACCAGCAGCTAAACCGGATCGAATCGACATGGATGAACCCTCCCTGCCCGCACCATTGCGGGCTCTCGCGTCTGGGCTGCCGCCGGTCGCGGCGCCCGATGCCGCGATTATGTCATTCGACGGCGGCTTTGATAACACCTTGTCCGACCGGCTCGTCCGCATCGCCCGCGCCGGCGGCGAATGCAGGGGTGGGAGGAGGCCGGCGCCATTGAACTCCGCTCCCCCGTTCGCTATACGGGCGCTCGACTTCGGCGGCGCAAGGGGCACCCCCGAGGGGCTTTGCATCAGGGATCTGGGAAGAGTCGGCGCGGTCATAAATAAGCGTACGGATCAAGGGTTTACCGATGGCATCAACGTTCGACACCGTTTCCAATATCATTGCCGAAACGTGTGACATCGAGCGCGAGACGATCAAGCCCGAAAGCCATGCGATCAACGATCTCGGCATCGACAGCCTCGACTTCCTCGACATCGCCTTCGCCATCGACAAGACCTTCGGAATCAAGATGCCGCTCGAACAGTGGACGCAGGAGGTCAACGAGGGAACGGCGACCACCGAGCAGTATTTCGTGCTGCAGAACCTGTGCACGCGCATCGACGAACTCGTCGCTGCCAAAAGGGCGTGACCCTCGGACCGGCATGCACCTTGAGTATTTCCAGCTCATCGACCGGATCATCGACATCGACGTCGAAAATCGCAAGATCCGGGCCGAAGGCCTCGTCCCGACCACGTCCACGATTTTCGAGGGCCACTTCCCCGGCTTCCCGCTGATGCCGGGTGTCTTACTGGTCGAGGCGATGGCGCAGACCTCGGGCTGGCTCGTCATTGCGCTCACCAAGTTCACGCGCATGCCGTTCCTCGCCGCGTTCAAGGAGGCGAAGCTGCGCTCGTTCGTGATGCCCGGCACGAGGCTCGCGCTGCGCGCGAACCTCGTGCACGATGGCTCCGGCTACGCCGTCACCGAGGCCGAAATCGAGGTCGAGGGAAAAGTCGTCTGCAATGGCGAACTCACCTTTCGGCTGGTCCCATTCCCGAGTCCGCAGTTCCGCGCCAGCATGGAAAAGACGGCGGCCTCCATCGCGTTCCCGATGGAGGCGCTCGCCCATGGCTGAGGCGCCGCGCGAGACCTGGATCACGGGCCTTGGGATCGTCTCGTGCCTCGGCGAAGGGCCGCAAATGCATTGGCAGCGGCTCAACGAGCCGCCGCCGCGCCCGGAGATGCAAGCGTTCGCCCCCTATATCGTTCACCGGCTGGCGCCGCTCCAATTCGACAAGCAGATCCCGAAAAAGGGCGACCAGCGCCAGATGGAGCCCTGGCAGCGGATCGGCACCTATGCCGCCGGCCTCGCGCTCGACAGCGCTGGCGTCAAGGGCAACGCCGGGCTGCTCGCGCGCATGGACATGATCGTGGCCGCCGGCGGCGGCGAGCGCGACGAGGCGGTCGACAGCGCCATCCTGTCCGGCCTGCCCCAGGCCGAAAAACCGGGAGCCTTTCTCAACGAGCGGCTGATGAGCGACCTGCGACCGACTCTCTTCCTGGCCCAGCTCTCGAACCTCCTGGCCGGGAATATCTCGATCGTCCATGGGGTCACCGGCTCCTCGCGCACATTCATGGGGGAGGAGGCGGCCGGAGTCGACGCGGTGCGGATCGCGCTGTCACGCATCGAAGCGGGCCAGAGCGACATCGCCCTCGTCGGCGGCGCCCACAATGGCGAACGCAAGGACTTGTTGCTGCTCTACGCGTTCGCCGCGCAGGCGTTGAAGGACGCGTTCGCGCCGGTTTGGGAGCGTGCAGCGCGTGGCGGCGGAATGGCGCTGGGCTCGCTCGGGGCATTTCTCGTGCTGGAAGCGCGCGAGCACGCCTTGGCCCGCAAGGCGAGACCGCTCGCCCGGATCTCGAAGGTTCTATCCGACCGCTCGAAGCGACAGCCCGGCGCCACGACAGCGTCGCTCGCGCGAATGTGGGGGAGTCTCGCGGACCGCCTGACGCCAGGCCGCACCGCCGTCATTTCCGGCGCGACCGGTGCCGAACCCGCCACCACCGAGGAGCGCGCCTGGCTCGAGGCTCTTCCCGATGTTCCGGCACGGGCGACCGGGACCCACCTCGGTCACGGATTCGAGCCACAATTCGCCATGAATATTGCGCTTGCAACGCTGGTGATCGGGCACGAAAGATTGTTTCCGCCGGCCGACTCCTCCGGGGTCGAGCTGGCGATGCAGGGGCCGGTGGCCCAGATTGTGGTCACCGGCGTCGGCCACTGGCGCGGCGAAGGCATTGCGCTCGTCGAAGCGGTGTCGTGAAGGAGAAGACATATGGCATCCTCGCGCGATCAGGTCAGCCGGCCCGTTGCGGTCACCGGCCTCGGCGTCGTGACTTCGCTCGGCCTCGGCAAGGCTGATAATTGGCAGAAGCTCACCGCGGGCCAGTCCGGCATCCGACGCATCACCCGGTTTGCGACCGAAGCGCTGCGCACCACGATCGCGGGCACGGTCGACTTCGTGCCGGTCGAGCCGTTCTGCTCGACCACGCTCGCCGAGCGCCTCGCCGACATGGCCGCCGAGGAGGCGATCGCCGAAGCCGCGATCGGCGCAAAGCGAGATTTTCCAGGCCCCCTTTTCCTTGCCGTCGCACCGGTCGAAATCGAATGGTCGCATCGCGAAGCCGTGGCCGCGGAGGCGCGCACCAACGGCACCGTGAGCTATGACGGCCTCTTGCAAGCGACCACGTCCGGCCGCTTCCACGCCTATCACGGACGCTGCCTGTTCGGCTCGGTCGCCGAGCACCTCGCCGAGCGCTTCGGCACCAAGGGATCGCCGATCTCGTTGTCGACGGCCTGCGCCTCGGGCGCGACCGCGATCCAGCTCGGCGTCGAGGCGATCCGCCGCGGTGAGACCGACGCCGCGCTCTGCATCGGCGCGGATGGATCGGTCAATCCGGAATCGTTGATCCGCTTCTCGCTCCTGTCCGCGCTCTCGACCACAAACGATCCCCCGCAAGCGGCGGCAAAGCCATTCTCGAAGAACCGCGACGGTTTCGTGATGGCGGAAGGCGCGGGCGCGCTCGTGCTCGAAAACCTGGATCACGCCAAGGCGCGCGGGGCCAAAATCCTGGGCGTGATCGAGGGTTGCGGCGAGATGGCGGATTCGTTCCACCGCACCCGTTCGAGCCCCGACGGCAAGCCGATCATCGGCTGCATCCGCAACGCGATCGCCGACGCCGGCCTTACAGCCGACGACATCGACTACATCAATCCGCATGGCACCGGAACGCCCGAGAACGACAAGATGGAGTGCCTCGCCGTCACGGCCGTATTCGGCGAACGCGCGAAACAAGTCCCGATCTCGTCGAACAAGTCGATGATCGGACACACGCTGTCAGCCGCGGGCGCGGTCGAGGCGGTATTCACGCTGTTAACGCTCGACCGCGGGCGGCTGCCGCCGACCATCAACTACCAGCTTCCCGATCCGGCGATCCCGCTCGACGTCGTTCCCAACGTCGCGCGCGACGCCAAGCCGCGCCACGCGCTCTCCAATTCCTTCGGATTCGGCGGCCAGAACGTCTCGCTGGTCATCGGCCGGGAGCCGATGTGATCGAATTCAAGCTCCCATGCGCGCGCTCACCCTGGTCGCCGACCGCAAGCTCGAACTCACCGAGCTTCCATCGCCGCCGCCCCCCGCCGGCGGCGAGGTGCAAATCCGCGTCAAAGCGGTGGCGCTCAATCACATCGACGTCTGGGGCTGGCGCGGCATGGCCTTCGCCAAGCGCAAGCTGCCGCTCACGGTCGGCGCCGAGGCGGCGGGCGAGATCGTCGCGGCCGGCCCGGGCGCGACGCCGTTCAAGCCCGGCGACCGCGTGGTGATGTATGGGGCGCTGACCTGCGGCACCTGCAAGGCCTGCCGCGACGGCCGCGACAATCTGTGCGAGAACGTCGGCGGGATCATGGGCTTCCACATCGACGGCTTCGCCCGCGATCTCCTCAACATGCCGGCCCGGCTGGTGATCCCGGTCCCGGCGGGAATCGGATTTCGCGACGCGGCCTGCGCGCCGATCGCGTTCGCGACCGTGCAGCACATGCTGTTCGACAACGCCAGGCTTGAGCCCGGCGAGACCGTGCTCGTGCATGCCGGCGGCTCCGGCATCGGCACCGTTGCGATCAAGATGGCGAAGGCGATCGGCGCGACCGTCATCACCACCGTCGGCGACGACGCCAAGGCGGCGAAGGCCAGAGCGCTCGGCGCCGACCACGTGATCAACTACCGCGCCGACCGTTTCGAGGGCATGGTGCGGCGGATCACCGCCAAGAAGGGCGTCGACGTCGTGTTCGAGCATGTCGGGGCGGAGACCTTCAACGGCTCGCTTCTGTGCCTCAAGCGCGGCGGCCGTCTGGTCACCTGCGGGGCGACCTCGGGGCCGACGACCACGCTCAACCTGATGCAGCTCTTCCAGCAGCAATACCGCATCATCGGCTCGTTTGGAGCCTCGCTGCGCAATATCCGCGAGAGCCTCGCCAAGATGGCGGCCGGCCTTGGCCCCGTGATCGACACGGAGGTCGCGCTCGCCGAGTTCGAGCGCGGCCTCGCGCGCCTCGAAAGCCGGCAGGTCTTCGGCAAGATCGTCGTGCGGTTCTGACGGTTCGGAGCCGCGGCCGATGCGAGCGCAAGTGCAACGCCTGGGAGCACGCTTCGCACAGGGCTCGAAATCCCTGCTCAATGCGATGACGGGCCGCATTGCGGTTCCGGTTCTCAAACTCGCGCGGCGTCTCGACCCCGACCGGGCCGCCGATCGCGCCGGGCGTTTCATGCAGCGTCTCGGGCCGCATCTGCCCGAGCATGGCGTCGGACGCGCCAATCTGGCGGCGGCCTATCCGGAGAAATCGCCGGAGGAGATCGAGGAAATCCTGGGCGGCGTTTGGGACAACCTGGGGCGGGTCGCGGCCGAATATGCCAATCTCGATCGGCTGTGGGACCACGATCCCGCGCGGCCTGGCGCGGGCCGCATCGAAGAATCGGAGGCGGACCTGGCGCGGCTCGCGCGAATTCGCGACGAACGCACGCCTGCGCTGATCTTTGCGGCCCATCTCGCCAATTGGGAAATGCCGGCGTTGGCGGCGGCGGCGCTCGGCCTGCATGCGGCGGTCGTCTACCGCACACCCAGTGTGGGCGACATTGCCGCGGCGGTGCGCGAGCTCAGGGCGCAAAAGATGGGCACGCTGATTGCTACCGGTCCCGATGCTCCGATCATGGCTGCCGCGGCGCTCGAGCGCGCCACTCCGGTCGGCATGCTCGTCGACCAGCACAACTTTCGCGGCGTCGAGGTCGAGTTCTTCGGCCGCCGCTGCAAGGCAAATACGATGATCGCGCGGCTGGCGCGCCACTTCGAGTGCCCGATCCACGGCACCCGCGTGATCCGCCGCCCCGGCCATCGCTTTCGCCTCGAACTGACCGAGGCGATCACGCCGCCCCGCGCGCGCGACGGCCGCCTCGACGTGACGGGCACGATGCAGCTCATCACCTCGATCGTCGAAGGCTGGGTGCGCGAGCACCCGGAGCAATGGCTGTGGCTGCACCGGCGCTGGCGGTGAAGGATTTATCTCCCGGTCTTGATTCTGATCCACAGCCGGTTCATCAGCCGGGTCGTCTTCGCATCGTGGGCGTTCATGGTGTAGAGGCGATTCATGGTCGCCTGGTCGGGATAGATGGTGCGGTCCGCGAGGATCGCCGGATCGACGAATTTCTGGCTCGCGAGATTGCCGTTGGCATAAGCGACCAAGTTGGAATTCCTCGCCGCCACTTCGGGCTTCTGCAGGTAATCGATGAAGGCATGGGCTTCGGCCACGTTGCGGGCATCGCGCGGAATGGCGAGGTTGTCGAACCACAATTGCGCGCCCTCCTTCGGGATCGCGTAGGCGATCTCGACGCCATTCTTGACCTCGGCGGCGCGCTTCTGCGCCTGCTTGATGTCGCCGGAGAAGCCGACCACGAAGCAGATTTCGCCCGAGGCAAGCGCGTTGAGATATTCGGAGGAGTGGAATTTGCGCACATATGGCCTGATTTTCAACATCAGGTCAGCCGCCTTCTGGTAATCCGCCTCCTTGGTCGTGTTCGGATCGAGCTCGAGGTAATGCAAGGCGGCCGAGAGGATGTCGTCACTGGAATCGAGCAGGTGGATGCCGCAATCCTTGAACTTGGCGATGTTCTCCGGCTTGAACACGATGTCCCAGCTCTCGATCTTGCCCTCGCCGCCAAGAATCGCGCGCGCCTTCTTGGCGTTGTAGCCAATGCCGGTCGTGCCCCACATATAGTTGACGCCATACTGGTTGCCGGGATCGTAGTTGGCGAGCCGGGTCGCGATTTCGGGCCAGATATTGGCGAGGTTCGGAATTTTGGACTTGTCGAGTTTCTGAAAAATTACGGCCTTGATCTGGCGCTCGAGGAAATAGGCCGTCGGCGCCACCACGTCGTAGCCGGACCGACCGGCGAGCAGCTTGGCCTCGAGCGTGTCGTTGGAGTCGAAGGTGTCATAGCGGACCGTGATGCCGGTCTCCTTGGTGAAACCGTCGATCACGGTCGGGTCGATATAGTCGGACCAGTTGTAGACATTGACGACCTTCGGCCGGCCTTGCGCCGCGGCTGGATCGCCGCCGCAGAGCCCGACAGCAACGACCGCAATGACGACCAGCAACCCGCGCACCGACCGCCCCCTGTCAGCTTTCCGTCGGCAGGCCGGCCGCTTTCCAGGCCAGAATGCCGCCCGCGAGATGGGCGTCGTAGGGGTAGCCCTGCTCTTGCGCCGCGAGCGAGGCCGTGACCGAGCGCCGACCCGAGCGGCAGGCGAAGACCACTTCGCGGCCTTGCGGATCGGGAATTTCTGCCGGGTCGAAGCTCGACAACGGCACCACGACCGCGCCCGGATAGGCCTCCACGGCGACCTCATTCGGCTCGCGCACGTCGACGAGGACCATGCGGCCCTCTTGCAGCCCGTGGGCAACCTCCTCGGCAGTGAGGTTGCGGACGCGGGGGTCACCTCCGGACGGATCGGCCATGTCCTCCTCCTCTTCGTTTCGGTTCACGCATGGTCCCGCCAACAGACAAGTCGCGCCGGACCAGGAAGGAATCAAGAGAATGGTCTTCTTCAGCTCCTTGCCAGATCGGTAATTTTCCAGCTTGCCAGGCAACGCCCAAATCGCGGTCTAGTACAGCGGCTCATTGTAGACCAGCCTGCCGTCGACCAGGAGGCGCTTGATCGCGGCGCGGCCGGCCGGGGTCACCGCCGCGACGATCGCCACCTTGCCCTCGTTGCGCGCGCTCTCGATCTCGCGGCCCTCGCCTTCCGGGACGAAATAACGCTCGATGCCATAGCTGATCAAGACTCTGTCGCAGAAGGCGCTTTGCAAGCCGCCGCAGTTGGTTCCCCCGGTGACTCGCCCGCGGATCAGCACTTCGTTGCCGGTGACTGGAACCGGGTCTCGGTGCACCGAGACGGCCTCATAGAAACCGTCCGCCTTGGGCGCGAGCTTGACGTAGACTTGGCTCCGCCTACGCGGTACCGGCGTGTCCTTGAGCGGCCCGGCCGCCACCGACGATATGTCGTAGCTCAGCATGACATAGTCGCCGCGCAGAAAGTCGCGGGGATCGACCGGCCGGGTCTGCAACGTGACTTCGGTCCCTTCGCGCAGGATGCGGGCGCGATCGACCACCATCACCGCGATCAACGCGACCTGGATCAGCCCTGCAGCCGCGAACAGCAGCAATCGGGGGATGCGGCCGAGCATGGCGGAAGGGCGCATCATCGCGCGCGCTCCTTGCCCAGCAGGCGCCCGAGCAGAGTTGCAAGGCCGACCGCGACCAAGCCAGCCGCGGCAAGAAAGGCGGCCCGGCGCAAGAGCGAGCCCCTGACCGCCCAGGTGATCGCGGCGATGACCAAGGCGAGCCCAATCCAGCCGGCCACGACCCGCGGCCGGACGTCGTCGAGCATGCCGGAGACGACGAGGCACAACATCGAGCCCAGCGCCAGGGCATAGACAAGCCAGGGGTCGTCGAGGCCCGAGGGCCGAATCCATCCGAACCCGACGAGGAGAGCAAGTGCGGTCGCCACCCCCGCCAACGCCGACCCGGGCCGACGATCGAGCACGGTCGCGGCAAAGGCCAGGATGACGCCGGCGACGCCGCAGCCGAGCACCCAGGCCGGTTGGTCGGGCGTCGCCCTGATGCCCTCGATCCCTGCCACGATCGAGGCCAAGGCAATGGCCAGTGCGATGGCGCCATAGTTGGACAAAGCGAGGCCGAGCGCCCGCCGCGATTCCGGCCCGCGGCTTGCGAGCGCGAGGCCGCCACCCAGGAGCAACGAGGCCGCCGCGCTCACGGTGAAGAACGGGTTCGCCTGCCGAGCCAGATCGAGGCCGATGGCGGAATGGACGCACCACACCACGGCCGCGATCGCAACAAGGTGCCGCGCGGCCGCGGCATTCCATATGACCGCGAGCCCGGCAGCGATGAGCCAGAAGGCGACGAACGGCAGATGGATATCGCCGATCTCGAAGACGCGCATGCCGTTCCAGATGCAGGCCGTGACCAGCGCGACCGCAAGCGCACCGCGCCAGCCTGTCAGCGCCGCGGCGACGAGCGCGCCTGTCGCCCACAGCAACATGCCGGCGGCAAAGTCTTCGCCCAGGTGGTACATCTGGCCGACGAGCGCGATCGCCGCGCCGAAGATGATCGAGCCCGCCGCCACGGCGCGGTCGGCGAGGTAGGGCCGCTTCATGTGGTCGAACGAGGCGCCGATCACATAGGCGCCGGCGATGCCCGCGAGCAGCATGGCGAAGCGGACCGGGCGCGCGATCGCGGTCCAGTTCGCAGCGACAAAGGCGAGAAAAGCTGCAGCGATCAGGATCCCGCCGACAAGGCGACCACGGTCGCGACCGTGATCCCTTCCGGCACCGGAGGCAGGCGGCTTCGGATCACGTCCGCCGCCGCCGCGGTGATCACGCCGTCGGCCTGCCAGCGCGCAATATCGGCTTCCACCCGGTGCCGATAGGCCCGATCGGACATCGCGCGTCATCCCGCATCGCACCGCGCCCAAAATGCCTTCGGCGCGCCGCCGGACCATCCGGCGCAGCGACTTTGCGATCGTCGAAAGTGGCCTTGATCGGGTCTGTCGTCAAATGGTGACTTGCGTGCCGACCTCCACCACCCGCCCGGTCGGGATATGGAAATAGTCGGTGGCATCGTTGGCGAAGCGCGCGAGCGCGATGAACAGGCGATCCTGCCAGCGGGGCATGCCGGAATGGGGGGCAGGCTTGAGCGAGCGGCGCGACAGGAAGAACGACGTCGACATGATGTCGAAGGAGAAGCCGAGCTTGCGCGCGATCGCGAGTGCCTTCGGCACGTTCGGCGTCTCCATGAAGCCGAACCGGAGGACGACGCGCAGGAAGGTCCGGCCCACCGGCTGGATGCGCACCCGCTCGGCCGGATCGACGCGCGGCGTGTGCACCATCTCGACGGTCAGGATGACGTTCTTCTCGTGCAGCACCTTGTAGTGCTTGAGGCTGTGAAGGAGCGCAGTCGGCGCGCTGGTCGGATCGCTGGTGAGGAAGACGGCCGTGCCGGGCACGCGCTGGGGCGGCCTCTTCTCGAGCATCGCCACGAGGTCTTCGAGCGGCATTTCCTGCCGCCGTGTCTTCTCATACAACAAGCGGGTGCCGCGTCGCCACGTGTACATCAGCGCCATCACGAACCCGCCGAGCGCCAGCGGCACCCAGCCGCCCTCGACGACCTTGAGCAGATTGGCGCCGAGGAAGGTGAGGTCGATGAACAGGAAAGGCGCGATCAGCGCGGCCGCAGCGAGCGGCGACCAGTGCCACACCTTCCAGACCACGACAAAGGCCATCATGCCCGTGACCACCATGGTGCCGGTGACGGCGATGCCATAGGCGGAGGCGAGCGCGCTCGAGGAGCGGAACATCGCCACCAGCAGAAGCACGCCCACGAGCAGGAACGTGTTCACCCGCGGCATGTAGATTTGGCCGTAGTGGGACTCCGAGGTGTGGCGGATTTCGAGGCGTGGCATCAGGCCGAGCTGGATCGCCTGCTGGCTGAGTGAATAGGCGCCGGTGATGACGGCCTGGCTCGCGATCACGGTCGCTGCCGTCGCGAGCGCCACCATCGGCAGCAGCGCCCAGTCGGGATAGAGCAGGAAG